>Ga0335074_10017512_pt1 | contig 10104 bp, 7 predicted proteins | sample Lox_Sample_23_FD_206715 | JGI IMG/M metagenome (GOLD analysis project Ga0335074, IMG submission 206715) | Soil microbial communities from Loxahatchee National Wildlife Refuge, Florida, United States - Lox_Sample_2.3 | ecosystem: Environmental > Terrestrial > Soil > Wetlands | place: USA: Florida...
AAAAGGTGCTCGATCAGACCGAGAGCCAGCAGGCGCAAGGCCGTCTCGTAATCCATCTGCAGCCGCTCGGCGCGTTGGTCAATTCCGATGACAACGTGGTGTTGGAAGACCAGGACGAGATTATGATTCCCCGGCGCCCTTCCTCAGTGAACGTGCTGGGGCGCGTCTACAGCCCTAACGCGATCGTTTACAACCCCTCGCTCAAGGTCCGCGATTATCTCGAACGGGCAGGCGGTCCAGCCGAGGGCGCCGATACTGATCACATTTTCGTAGTGAAGGCAGACGGTTCGATCCTGACAGACGAAGGCCTCAAAAATAACTCACGCAGCACGATGTTCCCGCTGCTACCGGTAATTCAGGGAGGCCTAATGGGTCATCGGCTGGAACCGGGCGATACGATCTTCGTACCGGAGAAGCTGGTCTATCCGAATAAGATGAAGCTCTACTCGAATATCGCGCAGATTTTCGCGTCGACCGCACAAACCCTGGGAATCTTCGCGCTGGCCGCGGGTCTCTAAAGGGAACACAGGCCGGCGGTTGGATTTTATCTGCCGCGGCAATCAAAGGGGGATTTCGGATGACCCGCGCCATACACTCCGCAACCGAACGATCGGTCTTGACGATCGTCGTTACAGCTAGCTTGCTGTTCAGCTTCGGACCGCTGCGCATCGCCGGCGCGCAGGAAACGACCGCCGCGTCCACGATATCCGAAACCGGAAGACAGGAGCGCGTGATGTCATCGGACTTGACTCGAATGGTTCGTGCGGCGGCTTATCTTTACGATCTCGATCCGGCCTTGATGACGGCAATTGCGCGCGTCGAATCCGGTGACGACCCCGTTGCGGCCTCGTCACGCGGGGCGATTGGCCTGATGCAACTGATGCCGGCTACGGCGGCCCGTTTCGGTGTAATCAATCCAGCCGACCCGGTGGAAAATCTGTTGGGAGCCGCGCGGTTTCTGAGCTACTTGCGGCAGTCGGCGGCAACCGGCCGCACCCTGCCCGAAGTCCTTGCTGCATACAATGCGGGCGAAGGGGCGGTAGCGCATTACGGTGGAATCCCACCCTACCCAGAAACCCAGAGCTATGTGCGCAAGGTGCTAATCGCGTACCTCACACAGCCAGTGTCGGATGGTGATCCTCGCGATCCCGGCCGCGCGCCATCAACCCGAAAATATTCAGCCAACGACGGCGCCGCCGAGGACAAGGCCGATCCGTTTCGTCAACTCGAATTGATTCAGCGTAATCGCGCCCTAGCGGCAAAGCCTCGTACCAATGGTAATCAAACGGCGGGCAAATGATCAGGAATAGTCAATTCCGATCGCGCTCCAAATGGGCCGCGACTGCTGCTCTGCTGATCATGCTAAGCCTGGTAGCGCGGGCAGCCGCGTCGACTTACGTGGTGTTTATTCCGCTCGACGATCCGATCTACGACGAACTCGATACACTCGACGGCCTCGGCTTGCTGGACTCCTATCTGCCGGAAGTAAAGCCGATCAGCCGGGTTGAGGCCGCACGGCTGGTAATCGAAGCGAATAGCAAAATCGCGCAGATCAAGTCGCCCGATCCGCTCGCTCTTGCAACGCTCGATGCGCTGCACTCAGAACTGGCGCTCGAAATTGGATGGCTCGAAGATGATCATGAAGACAACCTGCCGCCGATGGTGCGCCCGGTACAGCGGCTCGCGCTGCAATACGTCTATTCGTCGGGCGAGCAGCGCGAGTTCTACGTCGAGAATGCGCATCCGGTCACGGCCAGCGAAGCGACGCCGCTGCTGCCGGACGACAGCGACTTGCCATCGGCGAGCGGCAACAACGGGGTCGCTTTGTGGTCGGGATGGGCAGGTTTCGGCGGCTTTCTCAGTGGCTACGCCGAGGCTGCGTATGGCGGTCCACTGACAGACAGTGCGCAGGCGCCTGATCGCGATCGGATAGTCAATGGTGCCGCGGTCGTCAGCCTCGGCAATCTTGCGATCTCGTATGGCAACGAGGCGATGCAGTGGGGCGTTGGCTACTACGGTCAACTAGCGCAAAGCGCCAACGCATCGGCGTTTCCGGCGCTGCGTTTCCAGAATATCCATCCGGGCCATCTGCCGGGCTTTCTGCGCTACCTGGGTTTGATGCGCTACAACGCGTTTCTCGGCCAGCTCGACGATGACCGTGTCTTTGCTCATCCATGGATCGCCGGACAGATAGTGGCGCTGAAGCCGTTGCCTAATCTGGACCTAGGCGTCACCCACGCCATCGCCTTCGGTGGCAGCGGTAACGACGACTATGGTATCGGCGGCTTTTTCGGCCGCGCTACGGGGATAGACACAGGAAATCCCGATGGCGCGAATACTAACTCGAGAGTGAGTGTCTATAGCAAGTTGCGTTTCCCGAGCCTACGCAGCGCAGAACTTTATGCCGAGATCCTTGGCGAGGACTTCTACCAGCCCTTTGGCAAGAAGCTTGGTCTGAAGCTGCCGTTCAAGTCGCCATCCTATACGCTGGGCTTGTATGTCCCACGACTGACCTGTGATGGCCTGACTGACGGGCGGCTCGAATGGACACTGCTCGACCGCAACTATTCAACCCATAGCGATTCACTCTATTGGACCAACGGCGGCGTATTGATGGGTTATCCGCTCGGGCCGGGAGGGCAACGTCTGGATTGGGGTCTCGGCCGCTGGGTCGCAATGCGCTACAAACTGAAGAGTGATCTCTACTATGAGTTTCGCGAGCCGCTGGCGGCAGCTGATGCGTCGCTGACCGAGCGTGGCGCCGGCTTCCGCCTTGGGCTCGCGCGAATGCCGTTCAAGATCAATCGGCTTCAGGGTGCGATAGCAGACTTCGAGCTTGCGGCTGCGGCCGAGTATGTCAGCCACATTAATTATCTCAATACCGATTCAACGCGGATGATGCTGATGCTTTCTATTGGACTTGCTCCGCCGAGCGGGGTGTTCGCATGGCGCTGACCAACGGTTATCAGGCAAACGGCAACGGCGCCTTGCATTATCCGATTGGTAATGGACGCGCCGATGTGATCGGCGATTCTGACCGGGCAGCGCTTGAGCTGCTGCGCTATTGGAATCTGCTCTGGCGGCGGCGATGGCTGCTCGGCGGCATCGTGTTGGCCGTGACGCTCGCAGTCGGGCTGGTGACCCGTTTCTATTGCCGCAAATGGTATCGCGCTGAGGCGGTTATCACACCGCTGGGTCCGGGCGAAGAAGCAGACAGCGGGCTTAGTGACAGCCCGTTTGAAGGGGTCGCCGGGATCAGCGCACTTCTAGGAATCGGAGCTGCGGGCGATAACGTAGTGGCTGCCGAGCGTTTCGTCGCGATCATGGAGAGCTATGATTTCGATATCGATTTGATTCAGCGCCACAACCTGGTGCCTTTGCTGACTCAGAAGCAGGCTTTTTCAGGCTCGCCGGAGGCGCCGACGCCATGGCGGCTGCATCTCCAGCTGAATAGCCGGTTCAACTCCGAATATGATTACCGCACTGGCAATCTGACCCTCTATTTCATGGATCCGGATCGCGTGACGGCGCAGCGAATACTGGCCTATTACCTGGAACGGCTGCGTGATCGATTGCGCAACGAAGCGGTGCGCGAGGCCTCGACCGCATCGCAGTCATTGGCGGAAGAGGTCGCTAAGACGCCGGACGCGCTGCTGCAGAATCAGCTTTACGAATTGATGGCGCGGCAGATTCAGCGCGAGAAGCTGGCGCAGGTACAAGCCGATTTCGCGTTCAAAATCGTGGAGCCGCCAGTCGTCCCCGACCACTATTATGCGCCGGTCGCCCGCACACGCGCGGCGCTGAGCGGGTTTATCGTGATGCTCCTGCTGACAGCTTGGGCGATTGTGGACGAGTGGCTGCGAGCCGCTAACGCGTCCTTGGCGGCGCTAACCAACGGCCACGGCGTAACGCGTCCGTTGGTGATGGCATCAGGGGAAGGAAATGGACGAGGCGAGGACCGTCCGGTGGTAGCAGCCAATATCGACAAGAGCACCACGGGTTCGGGTGGGTCAGTCAACGGGCACGAGGCAGCCAGCTAATGTGCGGGATTGCCGGCTTCGTGGGCGCCGGAAGGAGGCCCGTGATCGAGCGCACGATTGATGCGATGACATCCGCCCAGCGTCATCGCGGTCCTGACCACGGCGGAGCGATAGTGATCGGCGCCGGATCAGGGACATTTGTTGCGTTCGGTAGCCGCCGCCTCGCGATTATCGACCATTCGGCGGCGGGGCGGCAGCCGATGACGAATGCGTCCGCGACCGCATGGATTGTCTTCAATGGCGAGATCTATAACTTCGCTGCGTTGCGCGCCGAACTTACCGGCGCCGGTTACGTGTTTCAATCGCGCACCGATACAGAGGTGGTGCTGCACGGCTACGAAGCATGGGGGACGGAAGGCCTGTTGCGGCGGCTGCGGGGGATGTTCGCGTTCGCGATCTGGGATGTACGCCGGCGCCGGTTGCTGATCGCACGTGATCGGCTAGGAGAAAAGCCACTCTATTACGCGCTGGCGCGGGGACGGTTGCTATTTGCGTCTGAGCTGCGCGCGATTGTTGCGTCGGGATTGGTTGAATGCGCCTTGAGCCCCGCCGGGACCTACGCCTACCTTGCGCTAGGCTCAGTGCCAGCTCCACTTACGATCGCCGAGCCGATCAGGGCGCTGGAGCCCGGTCAGTATGCAGTCATGACGAGTGGTCATCTGGACGTTACGCGCTACTGGAGTCTCGAAGAGGCGGCCAGCGAACGCTTGTCGGTCACGGTGACGGAAAATCAGGCAGTCGAGCATCTGCGAGAACTTGTGAGGGAGGCGGTCGCGATGCGAACTGTGAGCGAGGTGCCGGCAGGAGTCTTTTTGTCGGGTGGAATCGACTCCAGCGCGGTGTTGGCCGCGGCCCGAGCCAGTTCTTCGGGAGGTCTTAAAGCGCATACGCTGGTTTTTCCCGAAGAGCCGGGCGGCGAGGTGCAATGGGCACGAATGGCCGCGCAGCGCTCGGGGGCAGATCTGATCGAACATCCCCTAACCGCGCGGGCTCTCGTGGAGGAGTTGCCAAGGATCGCCGCGGCGATCGATCAACCTTCGATCGATGGCATAAATACTTATTTCATTGCCAAATACGCGCGCGCTGCGGGAACGGTCGTCGCGCTGTCGGGGCTCGGTGGTGACGAACTATTCGGCGGCTACGACTCTTTTGCAAGGGTTCCGGCGCTGATTCGGGCGGGAACCGCTCTTAGCGTAATAGCGCCGGCTGGACGACTGCTTACGCGGCTGCTGGGTAACGGCGATGGAACCTCGCGCGCGGCTCGTTTGCGGGATTATTTCAAAGGCGACCCGTCTTTGCCTCGTGCCTATTTCGCTGTGCGTGGCCTGTTGAACGATCGGGTCAGCGCGACTCTTCTCGACCGGGATTTCTGGGCGGCCGGCCGCTGCCAATTCGATACTCTAAATTACCTTGGCAGCATCCCAGGTATAGGGACGGACACCGCGAGTGCAGTCTCTTTGCTCGAACTCCAAGTCTATATGCATAACCAATTGCTGCGTGACACGGACGTCACGAGCATGGCGCACGGCGTAGAGGTTCGGTGTCCGCTGATTGATCACGAACTAGCGGAGTTCGCGGCAGCGTTGCCATCGGAATGGAAATTCCGCGGGCGGCCGAAGGCCCTGCTAGTGCGGGCGTTGGGCGATTGGATTCCGCCCGAGATGGCGAATCGGCGCAAAGTGGGCTTCACGCTGCCGTTTGAACGCTGGCTGCGCGGCGAACTGAAAACGCCGATAACCGATTTATTGAACAGTTCGGATGGGGATGACGTAGTTGATCGGATCGGCGCGCTTGCATTGTGGACTGCCTTTCGGCGTGGCCGGATCCATTGGTCGCGTATCTGGGCGGTCGTGATGCTGCGACTGTGGCTGCGTGAGTTCCAGCAGCCCCTACCAGCGCGAGAAAAAGATCTTGAGCAGGATAGAGCAATCATCGCAAATGAGACTTCGCCGATGGCGTCGAATCCGTGAGCGAGGGGTTGACCGCCACTGCGAATGCCGCCGCTTCTGCTACATCGCCGATGACCGTGGCCCATCGAAGACTTTCACGCAACATGCTTTGGAGCTATGCGGCCTGGAGCGCGTCGGCATTCGCACCGCTGGTAACGGTGCCGTTTTGCGTACGTTATCTCGGCGATCAGCTATACGGCGAATGGCTGGTTATCATGAGTCTCACGGCCTACCTGAGCTTGACGAATCTGGGTATCGCTCAGACTGTGGGGAACCGAGTTGCCGAGGCGATGGCATACAAGCGCCGGGACCAAGTCGCGACACTCGTGGCGACCGGCTTTTGGACTTACGTGGCAGTCGCGATGGGATTAATCGCGACGCTGTTACTTGGAACTCCCGTGATCGCTCATCGGTGGCTCCAAACTGCGCCAGCCGCGCGTTCTGCGTTCATTGTATACGTCACACTGATCGCGCTGGCGATGCCGTGGAAAATCTACCAAGTCACGCTCCGCGGCTTTGAGCGAGTCGATTGCGAACAGATGCTCGACGCGAGTAGTACACTCGCACGGACGATCCTCACTGTGACGGCTCTGATCGCTGGTTTCAAACTTGCCGCGATCACGCTGGTGAACGGTTGCTCGAGCCTGATAGCTGGCCTACTCGCCTATCTGATCGCGAAACGTATCGGGGGCAAAACCAGGCCTTTGCTGACGTGCTTCTCTTGGCGGTGCCTGCGGTCCTTATTACATCCGAGCGCCGCGTTTCTGGCTTTGCAGGCCGGATCCACTTTGACTCTGGGTATCGACAACCTCGTTATTGGAGCTGCACTCGGGGGCGCCGCCGTGACGCGTTACGCCGTGTCTTTTCGGTTGATTTGGATGGCAGCGCTGATCTTCACCGTGGCTGTCAATGCGGCGATGCCAATGATCACCGGCCGCTATGCGTTGGCGCAACGGGCCGTGCTCACGCGCTATTACCCGATCGCGATGCGTGTTGGAATCCTGTTCGCGACTTGCGGCGCGATGCTCTTGTGGACTGCGGGTCCGCGCTTGATTGAGTTATGGGCAGGACCGGGAGTCTTTCCGGGCCCTCGCGTTTTTGCGATGCAAATCGCCCTGTTTGTAATCCTGGTGGTAACGGCGCCGTCAACTGGAATTCTGGTTGCGACCACAAACCATTACCGCTACGCCGCTAGCACCATTATTGAAGGGCTCCTCAACCTGACGCTGTCATTGATGTGGGTCCGCCATTACGGTCTGGCGGGTGTGATCGGCGGTACGATCGTCGCGTCGCTACTGACTACTTCGTGGTATGTGAGCGTCACAGCGCCTGGAGTGATCGGTCTCGGGCGCGTCCACTTGCTGCGTGAATTGGCAGTCCCGGTGGCGATCAGTATTGCAGTACTTGTTGCGATATTAGCGGCAAGCCACTCGGCGAACTCATTCGCGAACCTCGCGATTGCATGCACGGTCACGGGATCGGTTCTGCTGGCCTATCTCGCGTTGGTTTTTGACGCGACTGAGCGACGAGCGATCAGCGGCTTTTTGGCTGGCGCATTTAGTATCGGAACCGTTGGCGGGTGGCTCCCCGTACGCGCCGATGAATAGACGCTACCGGCTGGCATGCCTGGTGACCCATCCGATTCAGTACCAGGCGCCAATGTTTCGTTATCTCGCGACCGAACCGGCGCTGGAGCTGACGGTCTTCTTTCTGACTGATCTTTCGACTGGGCCACATTATGATTCCGGGTTTTGCGCGGAGATTTCTTGGGACACTCCACTCGGCGGCTACCCTCTTCGGTTTCTGACAAAAGGCGATAATAACGGCCGGCTCTCCTTCTGGCGCCCGACGGTACATGGGCTATGGCGCGCGCTTAGTTCCGGCAATTTCGATGCATTATGGGTTCATGGCTACGGGCATCAGGCACTGCTCCGCGCGATCATCTACGCTCGAGCCATCGGGGTCGCGGTCCTTTTGCGCGGCGATTCGCGGTTCGGGCCACCCTGGCCGAGCGCGCCGAAGCGTCGGGCCAAACGCATACTCTTGAGTGGCTTGTTCCGCCTGATAGACGCCTTCCTTGCCGTCGGCAGCTCTAATCGGGACTATTACCGGCATTTCGGAGTTGAGGACGATCGCATTTTCATGACGCCCTATGCGGTCAATAATGACTTTTTTGCGTCCCAAGCCGCAGCAGCAACCCGCCGGCGGGAAGTTTTTCGCACAGAACTAAGACTTCCGCGAGGACATCCGATGGTGCTCTACGCTGGTAAATTGCAACGGCTCAAGCGGGTGGACGATCTGATCGAAGCTTGCGCGGGATTCGAGCGAAAGCGGTTTGAAGAGGCGCCTTATCTCGTGATCGTGGGCGATGGTCCGGAGCGTGTCGCCCTCGAAGCCCGGGCGCGCGCGCTGCGCTTCGATTCAATAAGGTGGGCAGGGTTCAGAAATCAAAGCGAACTGCCGGCTTTCTACGACCTCTGCGACTTGCTGGTGTTACCTTCGGACAACGAGGCTTGGGGTCTCGTGCTCAACGAAGTTATGAACGCGGGCAAGCCCGTGGTCGCTAGTGATCGGGTGGGCGCCTCGAGAGATCTAATACGTGAGGGGGTCAATGGAGTGATCTTTCCGGCGGGCGACGTAGCTACTCTGCGTAACTCGATTGCTCGGATACTCGAAAATCCGGAGCGGGCTGTGCAAATGGGTAACGCCAGCCGGAAAATCATCGGCGAATGGAACTTTGAAGCTGACCGGCTAGGCCTTTTAAACGCTCTCGCAAAAATTGCAAGCGTCAAAGGGAGGCAGAGCGAACGCCTACGCGTGACATCTGCGTCATAAGCCGGTAATGAACTATTGTTCGCAGTTGAGGGTTTATTGGCGTAATCGCGGGAGGTGCTGCTGAGTAGCGCGAGAGGGCCGAACGAATTGAGAATTCTGCACGTCACGCCTTTTTTCATGCCGGCGCGTTCATACGGAGGGCCGGTCGAATCAGTCTACCGGCTATGTCTCGGCGTCGCCGCCGCTGGATGCGAAGTACGGGTGCTCACGACCAATAGCGACGGAATTGGCCGTACGCTTGGAGTCGATACCGGCCGCATGATCGCGATGGCTGCAGGTTTTGATGTGCGCTATCTTCGGCGCCGTGCGCGCCATGCGGTGGCGCCGTCAATCGCGTTGCCGCTGCTCGCCGAAGTCAGGCGCGCCGACGTGGTTCATCTGACCGGGGTCTATTCATTCCCAACACTCCCGACATTGATCGCCGCAGCGGTGCTGCGCAAGCCATTGGTATGGTCGCCGCGCGGGGCGCTGCAACGATGGGCGGGGAGCCGGCGTGTTGTTGCGAAACGAATCTGGGAACTGGCCTGCAAGCCCCTCGCGGGTAGGCGTACGGTCCTGCATGTCACTTCGGAGCAGGAGAGAGTAGAGAGCCTGCAGCGATTTCCACGGCTCAGCACGGTTGTTATTCCAAATGGCGTTCGTATTCCGCAGGAACCAGCTTTTGATCCGGAAAGCGACGGTTCATTGCGGATGGGCTTTATAGGACGCCTTGATCCGAAGAAAGGTCTCGAGAACCTGCTTGACGCCTGTGCGATGGTCAAAGCTGATGGCGCCTTGTTTAGCTTGGCGATCGCGGGCGGTGGCTCAGAACGCTACGTTCGTACGCTTCAAAATCAAGTTGCCACGCTCGGGTTGGACGGAAATGTCCGCTTTGTGGGCGAGGTCCATAACCGCGCGAAGCGCAAGTTTTTCGAGGGGATGAATCTTCTGGTCGTACCTTCGCATACAGAGAATTTTGCCCTGGTGGTGGCGGAGGCTCTGGCGTCAGGAATTCCGGTGATTGCGAGCCATGGTACACCTTGGGCGGCGCTCGAAGATAAAGGCTGTGGCCAGTGGGTAAATAATAGCCCGGCCGAACTGGCGCAGGCGATTCAGCGGATGCGCAACGCGCCATTGGCAACTATGGGAGCGCGAGGGCGGGAGTGGATGGCGGCGGATTTCTCATGGAGCGGCGCCGCGCGCGCGATGTGTAATCTCTATAGCTCGCTAGTCTATGGCAAGCCGCTGTTCGAACTCGACGAGGCTCAAACTTCCAGGGATTCCGGCCGCGCCGCCTGATT
>Ga0335074_10017513_pt1 | contig 10103 bp, 9 predicted proteins | sample Lox_Sample_23_FD_206715 | JGI IMG/M metagenome (GOLD analysis project Ga0335074, IMG submission 206715) | Soil microbial communities from Loxahatchee National Wildlife Refuge, Florida, United States - Lox_Sample_2.3 | ecosystem: Environmental > Terrestrial > Soil > Wetlands | place: USA: Florida...
CGGGTGCGGTGAAGCGGCGCAGCACGGTCGACTCAGGCGCCAGGTAGTGAAGCTCTCCCGGGACGCTCGTCACGCACTGATCCTAATTCGAGTCGCGCAGTTGGCAAGGCCGGCACTCACCGATATGCGCGGGCTTGCAAGTCGAACAGCTCGGCATAGGTTCCGCCGGCCGCGAGCAGGTCCGCGTGCGAGCCGTGCTCGGCGACCTGTCCGTCCTCGAGCACCACGATCAGGTCGGCCGATCGCACGGTCGAGAAGCGGTGCGAGACGAGCAGGGTGATCGTGCCCTGCGCGGCGGCGAGCTCGCGGGCGGCAGCCGCGTAGCGCTCGAACAGCGCGGCCTCGGTGGGCGCGTCGAGGCTGGCGGTCGGCTCGTCGAGGACCACGAGGAGTGGCGCCTCGCGCATCAGGCCGCGGGCCAGCGCCAGCCGCTGCCACTGGCCGCCCGAGAGCTCGTGTCCGCCCGTGAAGCGACCGCCGACGCGGGTGGTCAGGCCGGTGGGGAGCCGCTGCTCGAGCGCGGCCGACCCGGCTCGTTCCAGCGCGCCCCGCACCACCGGATGCTCGTCGACACGGGGCAGGTCACCCACCCCCACGCTCTCGGCGAGGATCAGCTGGAGGCGCTGGAAGTCCTGGAAGGCCCCGGTCACGCGCTCGCGCCACTGCACCGGCGAGAGCTCCGCCAGGTCGACCCCGTCGACGGCGATGCGCCCGCCTGTGGGGCGGTACATCCCGCACAGCAGCTTGACCAAAGTCGTCTTGCCGGCGCCGTTCTCGCCGACGAGCGCGATCGTCCCCCCGGCTGGAAGCTCGAGGTCGATCGGCCCCAGGACCTGCCGCTCCGCGCGGCCGGGATAGGCAAAGGTCAGCGCGTTAAGGCGAATCCCCTCGGTCAGGCGTCCCGGCGGGCGCGCACCGCCGCGGGCCGGGCGCATCGCGTCCGCCGCGTGGTCCTCGAGCCACAGGAGCTGGCCAGCGGCCGCGAGCGCCGTGTTGAAGTTGCCGGCGGTGTCGGTCGAGCGCGAGATCTGGGTCTGGGCCCGGCGCATGAGCGACACCGCCATCACCACCTGGCCGGGGGTGACATAGCCCTCGGCGGCCCGGAGCACGAGCACCACGATCGCGGCCACCAGTCCGGCGGCGAACACGAGCCACCCGAGCGCCTCCAGTCCGGCGCTGATGACCGCCGCGCGTACCGCTCGCCGGCGCACGCGTTCGGCCAGCTCCGCGTGGCGACGGGTGAGCGCGTCGGCGATGCCGTAACTGCGCACCTCCCGGGCCGAGTCGGCGCTCGTGGCCAGCGAGAACAGGTCGCCGAGCAGGCGCCGGTCCTCGGCCAGCGAGTTGTCGGCCCGCTGTTGCACGCGGGCGGCCCAGCGATCCGACAGCGCCGGCGCCAGCGCCAGCAGCGGGATCACGAGCACCGGCAGGTAGATCGTGGCCAGGAGCACGACGATCCCGACCGCGCGCAGCGCCTGACCGAACAGCCCGATCAGCTGGCGGGGTGCGCCCGCCATCGTGCGCCGGTTCTGCGTCAGCTGTTCGAGCCGCGCGAGCAGGTCCGACCGTTCGAAATGCTCGAGCGTCGGCAAGGTCGCCGCCAGCCGCGAGATCCGGACGCCGAGCACGAGGTTGACGCGGTCGGTCAGGAGCGTCCCCTCCGTCCCGCTGACGATGGCCAGGACCCACGAGGCGGTGAACAGCACGGCGACCAGCGCCGCCCCGAACGCGACCTGACCCGAGTCGTGAGCGATCGCGCCGTCGATCACGTCGCGAAGGCCAATCGTGTAGGTGACCGAAGCGATCGCCGCGGCGACTCCCATGACCAGGCAGGCAATCGCCGTGCCCGGGGCGGCTCGGAACGCGGTGGCGATGACCGCGTCGGCCAGGCGGCGCCAGCGCCTGATCATCGCCCCCCGGCCTCCGACCGCGTCCCGTCAGCGTCGGCGGCGAACCGCTCGGCCTGCAGCTTGAACATGTGAGCGTAGGTGCCACCGCCGGCGAGCAGCTGCTCGTGCGTTCCGAGCTCGGTGATGTGTCCCCCATCGAGCACGGCGATACGGTTGGCGCGCCGGACGCTGGCGAATCGGTGCGAGATCACGATGCTGGTCACGCCGGCGGTCAGCTCCAGGAAGCGCTCGTAGAAGGCGGCCTCGCCGCGGACGTCGAGCTGCGCGGTCGGCTCGTCGAGCACGAGGACGCGCGCGCCGGCGCTGACCGCGTACAGCGCCCGAGCCAGCGCGATCCGCTGCCACTGCCCGCCCGATAGGTCGACCCCACCGGCGTAGTGCGGCGACAGGACCGTGTCCCACCCGCGTGCAAGCGAGGCGATGATGTCGGTGGCGCCCGCCTGCTCGGCCGCGCGCTCGAGCAGCGCCGGCTCCGCGGCGCCCGCGCCGAAGAGCCCGACGTTCTCGGCCGCCGTGAGCGGCAGCCGGGCGAAGTCCTGGTAGACGACCGCCACCTGCCGCTGCCACTCCCGCGCGCTCAGCTCGTTGAGCGGCCGCCCATCGACGGTGATCCGGCCGGCGGTCGGCTCGCGCATGCCCGCGAGCAGCGTGACCAGCGTGGTCTTGCCGGCGCCGTTGACGCCGACCAGGCCGAGCGAGTGGCCGACGCGCAGCTCGAGGTCGAGCTCTGAGAGTACGGAGGACGCGGCCCCGGGATAGGTGAAGCCGACGCGGTCGAACGAGACCAGCTCGCGCGGCAGGCCCGAGGCCGGCGCGCCACCGGCGCTCAGCGAGCCGCTCCGGGCCAGACGGCTGGTCAGCGAGTCGAGGTCCGGCAGCGCCGAGAGCAGCTGCTCGAGGCTGATGTCGGCGTAGGAGATAGAGCCGGCCGCCATGCTGGTCGGGAGCATCGGCAGCATCGTGGCCAGCGTGCGAAGCGAGATCTGGTCGTGGTAGCCCGCCCAACCGAGCCATCCCGCCACGATCGCGTAGGTGACGAGGACGACTCCACCGGTGATCCATGCGCTGCGCTGCAGGCGCCGCAGGCCGTCCCATCCAGGCTGGATTCCCTTGAGCCATTCGTCGCGGTGGCGCTCGGCGATCCAGTCGCCCAGGCCGAACATCCTGACCTCCTTGGCCGCAGGCGGCTTCCACGCCAGCCCAAGCATGTACCAGCTGCGGCGCATCGGTTCGGCGGCGCTGCGAACCCGGCTTGCCTGAAGGCGCATCCCGTCGGCGAGGGGCCGGCGGACCCCGAGCCATACCGCGAGCAGGCCGACGCCGAGCCACCAATGGAACCCGATGGCGAGCGCCGCACAGGCCAGGACGCCGGTGAGCCGATCGCCGAGCTGGGAGACCAGCGCGAGCGGCGCTCCGGCCGGCTGGCTGCCGAGCAGCTCCCCCCGCGCGGACGCGAGCTGATTCAGCACCTCCCGGTCCTCGAGGTGCTCGATCCCGGCCGGCGCGCAGACGGCGGAGACGAGCCGGCGCTGCATCACGGCGTCGACGCGGGCGGTCGCCGCGGCGGTGATGGCGTCCTCCACCGGTCCGCGCAGGAGCGACAGCGCGTAGATCACTCCGGCCTCGGCCAGGTCGAGGAGGAGGCGATGGCCGGCTGGGGACGAAAGGCCGTGCTCGACCGCTCCCGGGATGGCGCCGGTCACGCGGCCCATCGCGACGAGCACGAGCACCGGCAGCGCTCCCTCGGCGACCACGAACGCGGCGGCGGCCACGCTCAGCGCGCGGCTCGATCGCCACAGCAGAAGGAGCGCGCGGGTGCGCGGCGAGGCCGTGACCCGCGTGAGCGTTGGGACCCTCACGGCCCCCGGAGGCTACGTCTGAACTAGTGGCGCTTCCATGTCGCGAGCCGCATCCTTCAATGCATCGGGCGCATCGCTGAAGAGATCGCGCGCGAGCGTCACGATCGCCCCGACCGCGGGGGTCGCGGGCGCCGGCCGCCGCAGCAGAACGAGGCGAGTGGGAGTGTCTTCGAGCACTCGGTAGGCGACGCCGGGATACGGAGCCGCCGCACTGGCGGGCATCCGGTAGACGCCGAGCCCCGCGCTTACGAGCGCGAGCGCCTCGCTCGCCGAGCGAACGTGCTGGACGATGCGCGGGTCGAGGCCGCGCTCGCGTGCCAGCGCGATCGAGGCGTCATAGGCGCTGGGCACCAGCGCGCGGTGAAACGCGATCAGCGGCTCGCCGTCGAGCTGCCCCAATCGCACGGCATCCTGCTCGGCGAATCGGTGGCCTTCGGGGATCGCCACCACGGACGGTTCCCACCTGAGCGTCTCCTCGACGATGTCACTCTCCTCGCGCAGAGACCGCCCGATCACCACGTCGACATCGCCGCGCCGCAGCGCGGGCAGCATCTCGAGGAAGCTCAGCTGCGAAACCGCGAGCTCGATGTCGCGATGGCGCTCGCCGGTTGCCGCAACCAGCGGCGCGAGGAACCCGCTCAGCGTGCTCCACAGGAACCCGACCGCCACCCGGCCCGCGGGGCGTCCGCGGAGCACCCGCGCCCGGGCCCGCACCCGATCCAGGCCGGCCAGCGCCTCGCGCACGTCGACGAGCAGCGCCTCGCCGGCGTCGGTCAGCGTCGTGCGCCGCGCCGTGCGAACGAACAGCTCGACGCCGAGCGTCTCCTCGAGTGCGCGCACGCGGCGGCTGACCTGGGGCTGGGAGATGCCGAGGCGCAGCGCGGCGCGTCCGAAGTGAAGCTCCTCGGCCACGGCCACGAACGCACGCAGCTCATCGGCATCGGGTTCCATGCGTTAAGCGTATGCGACGCCGTCGCGCGGGTATGCCAGGCCGCGGCCCCGTCCCCGCCAAATAGAACGTTCTATCTAGTCCCCCTTGGGAGGGCCGCTTTCGAGCCTGAAGTGCAGCGCCGCGCTCAGCCGTTTGATCAGCGCGTACCCGCCGGCAAGAGCCGGCTCGCGTCGACCGCCGAGCCACAGCTGGACCACGCCGCATCCGCCCGGGTCGGCCGCGGCGACCGCGAGCGGCGAGCTATCCGGCCCCGTCACCGTCCGGTAGAAGGCAAGCTGGATCAGCCAGCCGAAGTCCGCCGGACACGAGTGGACGCCGGGCTGGAACGCCGGCAGCGCGTTGACGAGCGAGATGACCTTCGCCAGCCTGGCCCGCGATTTGATCGTGATCGGTCCCTGGATGAGCGTCCCGCCCCTCGTCGTGGCGACGACGATGCGCCGGGCCCCGGTCGGGATCCGCTCGGCGCGCGGTCTGGGCGTGATCCACACCACCTCGCTGTCCGCGCGCACCGCGGTCGACCCATCCCGCAGTTGGACCGCCGCGACGAGCAACCAGCGCAGGCTGAGCTCTCCCGGGATCGGCGGCCACTGAAAGCCGGTGGTCACCACGGTCGGCTTCCCCGGGCCGCTGCTCGTGCCCGATAACCCCGGCTGGGCGCCCGGAGGGGCACGGCTCTCGACGTACTGAAGGACCTCCTGCGTCGTTCCGGGAACCACCCACCAGACGTGATCGTCGACGGCGTTAGGCGTCGCCGGCGGACCCGACGCCGGCTGGGCCAGCGTCCCGTCGTCGCCGGACGGCTCCCCGGCCTGGCGTACCGCGCCTGGCGGGAGGCTCAGGCTCGCCAGCAACGACGCGGCGTCGGTCCGGGCGGCTTGGGCGTTGCCGCGCGCCGAACGGATCACCGCGTGCCTGGGCGTGGTGGGAGAGGCGGCCTGGGCCACGGTGCCGCAACCCGCGATCACTGCGGCGAGCAGCGCCACCGCGAGCCGCCGGCATCCGGGCCGCCAGATCCGACGCCTACCAAGTCCGTCCATAGCTCACGTGCCATCGTAGAAGGCATGCCGATCACCGTGTCCGCCACGCCCTCGGCCACGCTCGCCACCAACGAGCGCGTGCGCCGGCTGATCGCCGAGGGCAAGCCGATCCTGCACCTGGCGTTCGGCGAGGCCGGGCTGCCCGTCCCCGAGGAGGTGATCGACGCCCTGGCCCGCGGCGGGAGCGACAACTCGTATGCGCCGGTGGCCGGCTCGCCGGCGGCGCGCGCGGCGGCGGCGGGATGGTTCGAGCGCCGGCGGCTCCCATGCGCCCCCGAGCAGATCGTGATCGCGCCGGGCAGCAAGGCGCTGCTGTGGGCGCTCCTGTCGATCCTCCCCGGCGACGTCGTGCTCCCGCGCCCGTCGTGGGTCAGCTACGCCGCCCAGGCTGCGATCGCGGGCAAGCGCGTGTGGAGCGTGCCAATCGCCCCCGACGGGGCGGGTGGCGTTCCCGATCCGGACGCACTCGAGGAGACCCTGTCGGATGCCGCGGCGCAGGGCGGCGAGCCCGGCGTGCTCGTGCTCACCATTCCCGACAACCCCACCGGCACCGTTGCGTCCGGGGACGTGGTCGAGCGGGTGAGTGAGATCGCCGAGGCACACGGGCTGAGCGTCGTTTCCGACGAGATCTACCGCGACCTCGCTCACGCGCCCGAGCGGGTCCGCAGCCCGGCTGAATACCTACCCGGGAGCACGTACGTGACGAACGGTCTCAGCAAGAGCATGGCCCTGGGCGGCTGGAGGGTCGGCTTCGTTCGTCTGCCTTCGGGTGATGCCGGCCGCGGCACGGGCGCGTCGCTGATCGCTCTGGCCAGCGAGGTGTGGTCGAGTGCGCCGGCGCCGATGCTGCACGTCACCGCGCACGTGCTCGATGAACCACCCGGCATCGTCGAGCACGTCGTGCGCGGCCGCAACCTGCACCGTGCCACCACGCTTGCCGTGCATGACCGGCTCACGTCTGCCGGTGTCAACTGCCGGCGCCCGACCGGTGGGTTCTACCTCTATCCGGACTTCGAGCCGCTGCGTCCGGCGCTGTTCGAGCACGGCGTCAATGGCGCCGATGGGCTGGCCGACCACCTGCTCGAGCGCTTCGAGATCGGCGTGCTGAGCGGCGCGGCGTTCGGCGACGATCCGGCCGCGTTGCGCTGCCGGATGGCGACGAGTCTCCTCTATGGCGACACCGTCGAACGGCGCCGGCAGGCCCTCACTGCCGAGGATCCGACGGCGCTGCCCTGGATTCGCGAGAGCCTCGATCGGCTCGACGCCGCGTTTGCCGGGCTTTCGAGGTGACACCGGCGGCGATCGCGACGCGCTCCGGGTCGATCAGTACGAGCAGTCGATCATCGACGGCGGCGATCTCCTCGCCGAACTCCCGGTTTGCCGCCTGGGGCAACGGGGCGATCTGGTTCCGCGCCACCCGCACGATCCCGTTGACCGCGTCGACGATCACCCCGAGCGCGCCGCCCGGCGCCTCGAGGACGACGATCCGGCTTCCGGCGCCGATCTCGAGCTGACCGCCCAGGCGGGGCGCGAGGTCGACGATCGGTAGCAGTCGGCCGCGCAGGCTGATCATCCCGCGGATCAGCCCGCTGGCGGCCGCGGTGGCACCGGGCTGGGTGTAACGGATGATCTCCCGCACCGAGGCGACCGGCAGCGCGTACTGCTCGCCGAGCAGCGAGACCACGACCACCTGGCCCTCAGCGTCCGCCGAGCTCACCGAACGCGATGCTACGCGGCGGGCGACGTTGCCGGACCCGCCCAACGGGGTAGATGAACACCCGATACTGATTACGGAGGAACGATCGATGGCAACGCTTACCCGTAAGCTCGGAAAGAAGGCCACCAAGGCGACCGCCCGCCACTCCGTGCGCGGCGTCGCGGCGAAGGCGCAGCGCAAGCCGCTGCGAAGCGCCACCCTGTTCAGCCTGGGCGGGCTGGTTGGCGCGGCCGGCGGCTGGTTCGCCGGTCGCAAGACCGCCTGATCGCCTGATGCTGTTCGCGCTGATCCGTCAGGAGGGCGCCGGCTTTGATCGGTCGCGGGCGCTGCGCGAACAGGACGCTTGGGACGAGCACGCCGAGTACATCGACGCGCTCTTCGAAGAGGGCTTCGTGCAGCTCGGGGGTCCCCTCGGCGACGGGAGTCCAGTCCACCGGGCGCTGCTGATCGTCGACGCGGACAGCGAAGCCACGGTCCACGCCCGCACCGACGAGGATCCCTGGACGCCGATGCACGTGCTCGAGACGGTGTCGGTCGAGCCATGGGAGCTGTTCGTCGGCGAGCTGCCCCTGCCCACGCCGTAGCCCCAGCTCGACTGGCGGACCACGCGCCCGGCTGTTCGTAGGGCGTCAAACTCGCCATTCGCGCGCCGGCGCCCGGCGAGTGGCGCGAAATCCGCACCAGAGCCGCGCGAACTGCCGTTCACGGCCCGCCGGGCGGCGAGTGGCGAGAAACCCGGGTTGAGGGGTGGCCGGGGGCCCGTCGGGCGGGCAGGGCTCGGGGTTCGGCCCCGGGGACGTCGGTCCGTCATCGAAAACCGACAGTCCGTCACCGAAAACCGACGGTCCGTCACCGAAAACCGGTCCGGCACGCCCTCAGCGACCGAAAACCGACGACGGCGAAACGGAGCCGCCCCGCCACCGGAAACCGACGGCCCAGCGCGCCCGCCACCGGAAACCGACGGCCCAGCGCGCCCGCCACCGGAAACCGACGGGCCGACCGCGCGCCTGGCCACCCGAAACTGGCGGTCGACCGCGCCCCGCCACCGGAAACCGACGGTGCACCACACCCCCACCACGGAGCCGTCCGGCCCCCGCCGTAAAACTCCCGATTCCAGGCTAATCCGGATTCCAGGCTAAACGCGTGGACGGATATTTATCCCAATGGATATAGAGGTCTGCCGCCAGCGGCCGAAATATATGTCCACATGAGCGTGCGACCTCTGATTGCCGTTACGACCTCCGAGCTCAGGCGCCCGGACGAGGTCTGCGCGCGGCCTCACGGCGAGCCGCCGAAGCTCGAGGTGGCGCTCGCCGCGCTCTACCCCGAGGCCATCGAGCGCGCCGGCGGGATCCCGGTGATCGTGCCGCTGCTGCGTCCGGAGGCGATCGAGTCGCTGCTCGACCGGGTCGACGGTGTCTGCCTCCCCGGCGGGCCCGACCTCCAGCCCAGCACCTACGGCGAGGAGCCCCATCCGGAGCTCGGTCCCACCGAGCCACGGGTGGATGCTGTCGAACTCAGCCTCGTCCGCGCCGCCGATCGGCGGAATCTCCCGATCCTCGGGATCTGCCGGGGAATGCAGGTACTGAACGTCGCTCGGGGCGGGACGCTTCATCAGCACCTGCCCGATGTGGTCGGCGCGCCCGAGGCGCCGCCGTCAGCCGCTGCCGACTATCCGATCCAGCATCGCCAGCCCGAGCACGGCAGCGTTCCGACCCACCGCGTCGAGACCGCGCCCCGCAGCCGCGTGCGCCGCGCTCTGGGCGGGCCGAGGCTCGAGGTCAACTCGTTCCACCATCAGGCCGTGCGCACGCTGGGCCAGGACCTGGTGGCGACGGCCTGGGCGCCAGACGGGACGATCGAGGCGGTCGAGGAGGCAATTCCCGCCCGCCGCCTCGTGCTTGGTGTCCAGTGGCATGCGGAGGGCCTCGAGGCCCATGCTCCGTTGTTCGAGCTCCTGATCGCGTCGGCGGCCGAGACGGACGAGCGCGTCGCCGACATCCGTCTGGCCGGCCGGGCCGGGGCGCCGCGACGGCTCGAGGGTACGCGAGGATCCGTTTCCCGGCGCGCGGCTCGCGCGGCTCGCGTACCCGCCTCGCGGCGCCTCGCGCAGGCGGGGTAGGGCCAGGCAAGACAAGGCCAGGCTGGATAAAGCCCACGTGCTGTTCAGCCCGTGGTTAACTTCTTCCACGGAAGCGCTCGAGACACTGACCGAACGCACCGCACGGCTGGGAAGGGCTGAGTGGGCGAAGTGGCGGCCTTCTGAGCCGTACACCGTGGGCATCGAGGAGGAGGTCATGCTCCTCGATCCGGCTGCGTGGGCACTGACCGAGCGCGGGGACGAGGTCCTCGCACGCGCCGGCGTAGCGCTCGCCGGCCACTGCGCGGCCGAGACGCACGAGGCGGCGCTCGAGCTGAGGACCGGGCCGCACGCGACCGTACGGGAGGCGGTGGCGGAGATGCGCGAGCTCCGGCGCCTGTTGGTGCGCGACCTGGACGAGCTGGGCATGGCGGCGGCCTCGTGCGGAACCCATCCCGGACCGCTCGGCGTGCCGACCCGGGTTTCACCGTCCAGTCGCTACCAGGTGATCCAGCGCACGATGCGCGGCCTGGCGCGTCGCGAGCCGA
>Ga0335074_10017514_pt1 | contig 10103 bp, 11 predicted proteins | sample Lox_Sample_23_FD_206715 | JGI IMG/M metagenome (GOLD analysis project Ga0335074, IMG submission 206715) | Soil microbial communities from Loxahatchee National Wildlife Refuge, Florida, United States - Lox_Sample_2.3 | ecosystem: Environmental > Terrestrial > Soil > Wetlands | place: USA...
ACACCGCCGCCGAGGCGGCCCGCGATGCTCGCCGCGCGCAGCGCCTCCAGGTACGTCTCGCGCGCGAGGCGGAGGTCGAGCAGTTCTAGCTGCCTGGCCGCATCGAGGAGCAGCGGCACCGCGGCTCCGCCGCGCCTGGTGTCCAGGGCGATCTGCCCGCGCAGGCGCTGCAGCATGGCCTGGTCGAGCTTGCCGAGCGGCCCCGCGGCCGCGGTCGCGAGGAGCATCGAGGCCTCGTGGGGCGCTCCGGCCAGCTGCTTGGCCCGCGCGGCCTCAAGCGCGCGCTTCGCCCGCAGGCTCGGGTCAGGCGTCAGTACCGCGGCGCGCTGCAGGAACGCGGCCGCGGCGGCCAGCCCGCCGCGCGCTTGGGCCCGCCCGGCGGAGCGCTCAAGCTCCCAGGCGACGTCCTCGTCGGGCATGAGCGTCGCGTGGGCGCGGTGCCAGGCCCGGCGGTCGGGGTCGGTCTCGGCATCGGTGGCCGCGGCCAGCGCGCCATGCGCGCTTCTGCGCTCCTCGGCCGCCGCCGCGCGGTAGACCGCCGAGCGCAGCAGCGAGTGACGGAAGACGATGGGCGCGCCGATCTCAAGCAGGCCATCCGACTCCGCGGGAGTCAGCGCTTCCGCCGGGATGCCCAGGACCGCGGCCGCCCGCCAGAGCAGGATCGGCTCTCCTGTCGGCTCGGCCGCGGCCACCAGCAGCAGCCGCTGGGTGGCGGCGGGCAGCTCCTGGACGCGGCGGCGGAAGCTCGCCTCGATCCGGCCCGGCAGGAGTTGCCCGCCCGGCAGGCCGAAGCCGCCGGCCAGTGTCGCCGGGGACAGGCCGCGGGGCAGCTCGAGCAGGGCCAGCGGGTTGCCGTGCGTCTCGGTGAGTATCCGGTCCCGCACGCGCTCATCGAGTGGTGCGGGGACAACCGACTCCAGCAACGCACGAGCCAACTCGTCCGGCAGCCCCGGCAGCGGCAAATCCGGCAGCCGGGCCAGTGCGTCCAGCCCGCCCGGCTCACGCTCGGCGAACAGCAGGACGACCGAATCCGCCCCCAGGCGCCGCGCGACGAACGCCATTACCTGCGCCGAGGACACGTCAAGCCACTGGGCGTCATCAACCAGGCACAGCAACGGCCGTTCCTCGGCAGCCTCAGACAGCAGGCTCAGCACCGCCAGGCCCATCAGGAACCGGTCGGGCCGCGCCCCCGAGCTCACGCCGAACGCCGTCCCGAGCGCATCGCGTTGCGGCGGCGGCAAACGTTCGAGGCCCTCCAGCATTGCCCCGCATAGCTGATGCAGGCCGGCGAAGGGAAGCTCCATCTCCGATTCGACCCCGGTCGCCCGGACAACCTGGAAGCCCGCGGCGCGCCGGGCGGCGTAGTCCAGCAGGGCCGTTTTCCCTATCCCCGGCTCCCCGTGCAGCACCAGCACCGCGCTCTGTCCTGCCCGCGCGTCGGCGAGCAGCTGGTCCAGCCGGTCGCACTCGGCTTGACGTCCTGAAAGTCCGGCGTGCTGCGGCGATGCGGGAGCCATCTCTCGGCCTGCGCCGCCTATCCGCCGGCGATCATGGCGACGACGCGTATTTCGCGGGCACCGGTCAGCGGGCAAGCGGGACCGCCCCGCTCGCGCGCGTCCGTCTCGTCGACGTACACGTTCAGGTACTTGTTCCACTCACCCCGCTCGTTGAAGATGAGGTCGGCGATGGGCAGGGCTCGCAGCGCGTCCCCCACGGTGTCGGCCTCGACCTCGAAGCGCTCCCTGCCCTCGGCCTGCGCCGCGAGGATGCTCGGCACTATCACCTGAACCACTGCGTGACCTCCACGGACAAGATAGGAGGAAGGTGCCGGACCGCCTCGATCCACGCGCCGTCCGCGAACGCGAAAAACGATCCGCTCTGGGTCCCGAAGTACACCGAGTCCGCGTCGGAAGCCGACGCCTCGCGGAGCACGACCGCCCAGGCCGGGCTCGGCAGGCCGTCGGACACCCGCTCCCACGACTGCCCGCTGTCCCGCGTGCGGTAGACCGCGAACTCCGCGTTCGGGCTGTAGTGATACTCCATGCTCCGCTCCGGGATCACGAACGCCGTGTCCGGGTCCTTCGGGTCGATCATGATCGGGAAGCCGAAACCGCTGGGCAGCCCGTTCCCGTCGAGTCGCTCCCAGGAGTCGCCGCCGTCGTCGGACCGGTAGACCCCGCAGTGGTTCTGCTGCCAGAGCCGGTCCGGCCGCGCCGGGTGCATCAGCAGCTTGTGGACGCACTGCCCGATCTCCCCGTAGGGGGTGGCGAGGTAGTCGGCCGCGACGTTCTTGTTCACTGGCAGCCAGGTCTGCCCGCCGTCGTCAGTCCGGAGCGTGCCCGCCGAGGTGACGCAGACGTACATGCGTTGCGGGTCGCGGGGGTCGAGCTGGATCGAATCGCAGCACATCCCGCCAGCACCGGAAATCCAGTGGTCACGCGTGGGGTGCCTGAGAATGCCGAGGTTCGGTTCCCAAGTCTTACCGTGGTCGTCAGAGCGGAAAAGGATGCCGGGATCCGCTCCGAGGTACAGCGTTTCAGGCTCCTGCGGAAGGCCCGGCTCGATGTGCCACGCGGCGATCACCGTGAGCCCGGACGACTCCGGCACGCTCAGCTGCCGCGACCGCTGCCACGTCTTCCCGCCATCGGCTGAGCGCTGAACGGTCGGCCCGTAGACCGCGTGGTTGGCCGCCGCGTAGATCGTGCCGTCACGCGCGTCGACCGTCGCGTGGTACACGGCCCAGCCGTCAAGCAAGGGACCCTCGGCCCGCCAGTGGTGGCGGCCGTCATCGCCCCGCAGCAGAAAGAGCCCCTTGCGGGTGCCGACCAGGCCCACGACCCCCGTAGACACGGACTAATCTGCTTGCTTGCCGTGCACTCGCCACCATCCCGCCATGGTAAAACCGAGTCCCGCGCCTGACCAGCACTAGGACTGCGGGCTGTCCCGGTACGGGGCCAGGAACGGGGTCAGCGCGGCCACCATCTCCTCGGGGGCTTCCTCGAGGCAGTAGTGGCCGCTGCCGGGGATGACGACGCTCCGCACGTCGTCGGCGGCGACCTTCATCGTGTTCGCGACCGCCTCGCCGGCGCCCGCGGCGCCGCCGATGGCCAGCACGGGCCGGGTCAGCTTGCGGGTCTTGCGCTGCTCGTTCTGCGCGATGGTGGCATCGAGCGCGCGGTAGGCCGCGAAGCTGCCGTGCAGGTTAGCGGGGTCGGAGAGGGTGTCGATGTAGTGCCGGACGGCGTAGCCGGGCAGTTCCTTCGCGGCCTTGGCGAACTGGAACCCGAAGTAGATCTCTTCACGCCCGGCGGCCAGCCGGTCGTTCAGTTCGCCGAGCCGGTTGAAGGCGAAGTGCCACAGCCGGTCGTTGGCCGCCGTGCTGCCGAACAGGGGCGGTGACGGGGACACGCCCGGCACGGCGGCCTCGGCGACGGCCAGCCGGTCGACCAGGCCGGGGTGATCGGCGGCCAGCGCGTAGCCGATCCACATGCCGGTGTCGTGGCCGACCACGGCGAACCGCTGGTAGCCGAGCGCGTCCATCAGTGCCACCAGGTCGTTGGCGAGAGTGGCGGTGTCGTACCCGCCCGGGGGTTTGCCGGACAGCCCGCACCCGCGCTGGTCGGGCGCGATGACCGTGAAGTCCCGGGCCAGCGCCGGCATGATCAGCCGCCAGGCGTACCAGAACTGCGGCCAGCCGTGCACGAGCAGCAGCGGCGGGCCCTCACCTCCGGTAACCACGTGCTGGCGCAGGTCGCCGGTGTCGACGTACCGGCTGGTGAACGTGCCGGTGAAGCCATCGGGCAAATGCGGCGCCCCGGAGACCGAGCCGGGGCCTTCCGGGGTGGGCAAGCCGGCCGAAGAAGAACTCATACCCCACACGCTGCCCCATCGCGCGGGTTTCCGGCGGGCCCATTCAGGTACGAGGTGGGAGCGATGGAGATTTCTCTGGAGGACGTGCGGCACGCACTCGTCGAGCTGGGCAGGCTGCGGTTCGGGGAGATGCGGGTGGAAGAGGCGATCCGGGAGATCGTGGAAACGACGCACTCCATGTTCGCCGTCGACGGGGCGGGACTGATGCTCGCCGACGCGGCGCAGCACCTGCGCGCCGTGGCGGCCTCAGACGACAGGTTCGCGCACCTGGAGGACATTCAGGTCCGCCACCAGGAAGGCCCGTGCATCGAGGCGTTCGACACCAAGGAGCTGGTCGGCGCGATCGACCTGGAGCGGGAGGGCCGGTGGCCGCTGTTCAGCGAGGCTGCCGTGCGGCGTGAGGTGCGGGCCGTGCTCGCCAGCCCGCTGCCCTACAACCAGGATGCGGTCGGCGTCGTCGCGGTGCTGTCGGAGCGCAGCCGCCCGTGGTCGCCGACGAACGAGCTGGCGCTGCTGGCGTTCACGGACCTCGCGGCCCTGCTGATCGCCAGCATCATCCAGGGCGAAGAGCAGTCCGAGCTCGCCGGCCAGCTGCAGGGCGCGCTGAATTCGCGGCAAGTGATCGAACAGGCTAAAGGCGTCCTGATGGGCACGCGGGGCATCTCCGCGCGCGAGGCATACGAGCAGCTCAGGTCTAGGGCCAGGGCCGAGCGCCGCAAGCTCGCCTTGGTCTGTTCCGACGTTGTGCGGGCCGCGGTGCGCCAATCCTGAACCGCGGATGATATAAGCTGGATGTGTCGTAACGAAGCCGCCGAGAACCCCGCGGCCCGTGTCACGTCGGTGCTTGTCCCCGCGTCTCCACGCGCAGACGCCTCCTGACAGCAGTCGGCTATAGCCCGAACTCATCTGCTTGACAGGAGAATTCGATGATCATTCTCGGTCTCATCCTGCTCATCGTCGGCTTCGTCACGGGGATCGCGATCCTCTGGTCGATCGGCATCATCGTGCTCGTCGTCGGCCTCATCCTGGCCCTCCTCGGGGCGGCAGACCACGCTGTGGGCGGCCGCAGGCACTACTGGTAGTCATGACGCCGCCGGCGCCGCCGGCCTGGGAGGAAACCGTGACCGGCGGGACGGTCACCGTCGTGCTCCGCGGTGAGTTCGACGTGACCAGCGAGGACTTCCTGTCCGCCCGCCTCGAGCGGATCCGTCAGGGCCGGCCGCGCCGGCTGGTCTTCGTGACGGATCAGGTCGCCTACCTGGACTGCGCGTCAGCGCGGCTCATCGCCGGCACCGGCCGGTGGCTTCCGGCGGGCGTCCAGCCTGTCATCAGGTCGCCGTCGCCGGTCGTGCGCAGAGTGCTGCAGCTCACCGGCGTCGGCGCGTCCTGCGAAGTCGAGTCCTGACGACCGGTCAGCTACGCCTCGCCCTGGAAGCTCTTGCCCAGCTCGGCGTAGTCGTAAGTGGCCTCCGGGTTGGACCGGACGAACCGGTCGAGCCGCGCCGCGTCCTTGCCGATGAGGATGCGCCAGGCGCCGGCCCTGATCCCGTCCAGGATGACCGTGGCCGCCTCGGCGGCGGTGACCGGCGCCTTGTCGCGGAAGTCGGCGCAGACCTTGGTCAAGATCGAGCGCAATTGCGCGGCCGGCACGTCGCCGACGGGCATGCCGCGCTCGATCATGCGGGTCCTGGCGTCCTCCAGTTCGGCGTCGGTCATCCGCTCGACGTCCAGGCCGAACGCGCGCAGCGAGTTGCCGACGATGTTCGTGCCCACGTGCCCGGGCATCACGACCGCGACCCGCACGTGCGGCGCGTTCGTACGCAGGTCCTCGATGAGCGCCTCGGACAAGCCCTTCACCGCGAACTTCGCCGTGCTGTAGGCGGTGTGCGGCATCCCCGGTCCCAGCGTCGCGAAGAAGCCGTTGGCGCTGCTCGTGTTGACGAGGACCCCTTCGCTGCTCTTGATGAGCAACGGCAGGAACGCGCGGGCGCAGTAGTAGACGCCCCAGAAGTCCACGGCGAAGACCCGTTCCCAGTCCTCGCGGGGCTCCTTGACGAAGCTGCCCGCGCCGCCGATGCCCGCGTTGCTGAACACGAGGTCGACGTGATCCGTGTCATGGGCCGCGAGCAGGTCGTCGCGGAACCGCAGCACCTGCGCTTCGTCCGCGACGTCGCAGTCATGCCCGGTGACCCGGACGCCCGACGCGGCGCCATCGTCGGCGAGCGACGCCGTCTCGGCGATCGTGCCGGAGTCGCAATCGCAGGCCGCGACCGAGCAGCCCTCGGCGGCGAGCTGGCGGACCAGCGCGCGCCCGATTCCTGAGCCACCGCCTGTCACCACGGCGAGCTTGCCGGCGAACGAGTCCATCCGTGCCTCCCGCCGGCGGCGCGCCTGTCCTCGTTGCGCCTCGTTGCGGGCGCGCGACCGGTCGGTGTAAGCCTAGCCGTGAGAGTCACGACGGGACCGTTCGGAAAAATTATGAGGAGGCACCGCGATGGCGCGGCGAGTCAACAGTGAGCTGCTGCTCGTGGGAAGCCTGCCAGCCGACTCAACCGAGACGGCGTTGCGCGAGGCGGCGGAGTTCTTCGGCGACCTGGTGTTCGCGCTGCCCGACGGCGAGACCGGGGCGCGGGGCGGCTGGGTCAGCTACGAGCGCGAGCGGCTCGTCCGGCCGAACGAGGGCGTGGTGACCCTCCAGGAAACCGAGTCCCCGACGGGGCTGCCGCGGCACGCGTACGAGACGCCCGTGTTCGGCATCCGGCCGGGCGTCACCGAACTGCACTGGGACTCCTGGCCGCGTATCGACGACGCGATCGAGTCGTACGCCACGTTCAGCAAGCTGCGCTCGGACGGCGTGATCCCGGCCGGGCTGCGGTACCAGGTCGGGCTGCCGTTCCCGGCCAGCGCGCTGAACGCGTTCAAGGCCGACTACACCGCCGACTACCCCATCGCGGAGCGCGCGTTCGAGGACCTCGTGGCCCGCGAGCTGCGCCGGCTGACCGCCGCGATCCCGCCCGGGGACCTGGCCCTCCAGTGGGACATGGCGTACGAGACGCAGGACCTCGAGGGCGTGCTCGCGTGGACGCCGGAAGGCGCGTGGGAGCGGTTCGCCGGGCCGGTGACCCGGCTGTCGCGCCTCGTCCCCGACGAGGTGCTGCTCGGGTACCACTTGTGCTACGGGACGTTCCCCGAATGGCCGATGTACGAGGCGCGCGACATGGGGCTGCTGGTGCGCATGGCGAACTTCGCGGTGGCGGAGTCGGGGCGCACCGTGGACTGGCTCCACCTCGCCGGGCCACGGTACCTGCGCAGCGAGGACCGCTCGTTCTTCCGGCCGCTGACCGACCTGGAGCCGGGCGACGCGCGGGTGTTCCTCGGCATCGTGCTGCCGATCGACGGGACCGCGGGGCTGCGGCGGCGGGTCACCACCGCGTCCCGGTACATCGACGACTTCGGCGTGGCGATGTACTGCGGGTTCGGCCGCCAGCCGGGCGCCGACGGCACCGAGACCATGCGGGAGCACGCCCGCACTGTTCGAGAAGCCGGGGTCCGTGAGGTACGAGGCTGACGCGGGTCAGACCTCGAGGCTGGCGTCGCCGCCGTTTGAGTCCGGCAGCGTCTCGTCGTCAAACCAGCGGCCGCCCTCACCGAGGTACCGGAACCGCAGCGTGCTGCCCATCGGCACCGTCACCGACACACTGCGGGTCTGATTGGAGCGCAGCCGGAGCGGGTGCGCGGATGGATTCCAGTCGTTGAAGTCGCCGACCACCGACACGGCGCCCGCGGGCTCGGACGCCGGGAGCGCGAACGTGACCCTGACCATGCCGTCGCTGCTCGGCTTCGTCGTCTTGATCATCTGCTTCCCCCCGGAGGCTAGATACTGCTGGCATGAGCGACGTCGCGCTTGCCGACCTAGACGGCGCCCTTGCCTGCGCCGAGACTATCGTGGCAGGCATCACCGCAGCCCAGTGGGGCGCGCCTACGCCGTGCACCGGGCTCGACGTGCGGACCCTGGTCAACCACCTCGTGACCGGCAACCTGCTGTTCGCCGCGCTGGTCACCGGCACGCCGCCGCCTGACCGCGACGCTGACCACCTCGGCGACGACCCGGTGGGCGCATTCCGGCAGGCCGCGGCCGCGCTGCGGGACGCGTTCGCGCGGCCGGGGGTGCTCGAGCGGACGTACACCGCGCCGTTCGGCACCGGCCCGGGCATCGCGCTCGTCCGAACGCGGATCATCGAACAGCTCGGGCACGGCTGGGACCTGGCGCGGGCCACCGGGCAGCCGGCGGATTTCCCGGCCGACGTCGCCGAACGCGCTCTCGCGGCCGCCCGCGACCAGCTCGCGACGCGCCCGTCGCCGTCGGACAGCGCGTGGACTCCGTTCGCGCCCGAAGTGCCGGTCCCCGACGACGCTCCGGCGATCAATCGGCTGGCCGGATTCCTCGGCCGCGAGATATTATTGAGCGCGTCATATCCCCGGCGGACGGAGCGTGGCTTGAAGCTCTGAGGTCGATTCAACCCGAGACCTCACTTCTGGAGCTGCCACATGTCTATCGTCCTGACCGATCTGTCTTTTCATTTCCCGAACGGCCGCGTGCTGCTGTCCGGGCTCACCACTTCCTTCGGCCCCGGGCGGACCGGGCTGATCGGCGTGAACGGGTCGGGGAAGTCGACGCTGCTCCGGCTCATCGCCGGTGAGCTGGCGCCGTCCGCTGGGTCCGTGACCGTTGACGCCAGAGACGTCGGCTACCTGCCGCAGGACCTGACGCTCGACACCGGCGCCTCGGTGGCGTCGCTGCTCGGGATCGCCGCGGTGCGGGACGCGATCGCCGCGATCGAGGCGGGCGACACCCGCCAGGAGACGTACGACGCGGTCGGCGACGACTGGGATGTCGAGGACCGGGCCCTGGCGTGGCTGTCGCGGCTGGGCCTGTCGCACGTCGGCCTCGGCGACGAGGTGGGCCGGCTGTCCGGCGGGGAGGCCGTGATGACCGCGCTGACCGCGCTGTTCCTGCGGCGACCGGGCGTGATCCTGCTGGACGAGCCGACGAACAACCTCGACCTGGACGCGCGCCGCCGGCTCTGCGCGGCGGTGGAGTCCTGGCCGGGGGTGATGCTGATCGTCAGCCACGACCGGGAGCTGCTGGCGCTGGTGGACCAGATCGCTGAGTTGTCTGGGAGCACAGCGCTGCCCTCGCTGCGGATGTACGGGGGCAACCTCGAGGCGTACGAGGACCAGGTGGCGGCCGAGCAGGCGGCGGCGCTGCGCGCGGTCAGCGCGGCGGCCGCCGACGTGCGGCGGGAGAAGCGCGACCTCGTCGCGAACCAGGTCAAGCAGGCGCGGCGCGACCGCCAGGGCAGGCAGCTGGCGGCGTCCGGCGGCATCCCCCGGATCGTGTCGTACGCGCGCAAGCGCGCGGCCCAGGAGACGGCGGGCCGGTCGCGCGGAGTCGACCTGGAGCGGATCGCCGCCGCGGAGACGCGGCTGGCGGAGGCGGAAGAGGCGGTGCGCGACGACGACGCGATCCGGGTCTCGCTGCCGGGGACCGAGGTGCCCGCCGGGCGGACCGTGCTGCGCGTGCGGGGCCTGGACGGCGGATGGCTCCCCTGGGCCGCCGCCACCGACGGCCCGGCCCGGACGGAGGGCGAGGCCGGCCTCGGCGAGCTTGTTGTGCGCGGACCGGAGCGGATCGCGCTCACCGGTCCGAACGGCGCCGGCAAGACCACCCTGCTTCGCTTCATCACGGGGGAGCTCGACGGCCTCGACGTGCGTCGCACCGACGCCGTCGGGTACCTGCCCCAGCGGCTCGACGTGCTGGACGAGTCGATGTCCGTGGTGGACAACGTGCGCCGGGTGGCGCCCGCGGCTTCCGTCAACGAGGTGCGGGCGGGGCTGGCGCGGTTCCTGTTCCGCGGGACCCGGGTGGACCAGCCCGCCGGGACGCTGTCCGGCGGGGAGCGGTTCCGCGCGGTGCTCGCCGCGCTGCTGCTCGCCCAGCCTCCGCCGCAGCTACTGCTGCTCGACGAGCCGACGAACAACCTGGACATGGCCTCGGTGCGGCAGCTGTCGCAGGCGCTGTCCTGCTACCAGGGAGCGATGGTGGTGGCGAGTCACGACGTCCCGTTCCTTCGATCGATCGGGATCACCCGGTGGCTGCGGCTGTCCCGGGACGGACGGCTCGCGGACATCGACCCCCGGTAAGCCCGGGACAGCGGCATGGGAGCGCGACC
>Ga0335074_10017515_pt1 | contig 10103 bp, 10 predicted proteins | sample Lox_Sample_23_FD_206715 | JGI IMG/M metagenome (GOLD analysis project Ga0335074, IMG submission 206715) | Soil microbial communities from Loxahatchee National Wildlife Refuge, Florida, United States - Lox_Sample_2.3 | ecosystem: Environmental > Terrestrial > Soil > Wetlands | place: USA...
CAGATAAACGCGGATGGTGCGCGGACCATCGAAGCGCCGCGGCTCACCAGGATCAGACACCCATTCGGAGTTGTCCGGCAGCGCCATACCGGCCGCAGGCCCATCCGCGTTCATCTGCGTCCATCTGTGTTCATCTGCGTTCCCGCTTTTTTCTATCGCGTCACGCACAACGCTGCCTGGCGACCAGTAAAGTCCGTACCAAGACCCCATGCACTTGCCGAGGCCAGTGCATGCTGTCTCGCAGCAAACGAAACAAGTCGATCACAAGGCTCACCGCCAACGCGTCTCAACATCACCGCTGCAATCTCGTAGCACGCCTAACCAGACGCAAGCGAGGCACGCCAATGACTCAAGTGCCGCCCGTCCCTACAAGCGCGAAGACGGCGACACCCCAGTCCGCTGCATCTCCTCCACCACCTCCGCCTCGATCGCCTCCAGCAACCGCGCCGGAAAATGCCGCGGCACGCCCTGCGTGATGAACACCAGCCGCGTCGACCGATCCGCCGACGGCCAGCGCGGCAGGAATTCCGGCGGCGCGAACACGTGCTGCACGCCGTGGATCACCGCCGGCTGACCCGGCATTTCCGCCACATCCACCAGCCCCTTCAGCCGCAGCAACCGGGCGCCGCAATGCTCGGCCAACCCCTGCAACAGCAACGTCAGCGCCAACGCCGGCACTGGCCGGTCGCGCCGCAAGGCAAACGTCGTGACCCCGTCGCTGTGCACCCCTTGCATAAGCGGCCCCAGCCCGCGTCGCTGGAACACGTCGCTTGCGGCCTCGGATACCAGCCCGGCAAGCCGCAGCGCGCGCGCATCGGCGTCGCCTCCCGCAAACAGCCAGCCGGGCGCCAGATCGCCCGTCACCGCCAAAGGCGCGGCAGGGTTCAGCGCCGCCAGGCGGGCGCGCAACGCCTCCGCGGACCCCGCCAGATCGGTCTTGCTCAGCGCCAGCCGGTCCGCCAACGCCACCTGCCGCCGCGCCTCCGGATGGCGATCCAGCGCAGCCTCCCCCAGCACCGCGTCCACCACCGTCAGCACGCTGTCCAGCCGGTACCCCGCCGCCACGTCCCGATCGGTCATCAGCGCGTGCAGGATCGGCGCCGGGTCCGCCAGCCCCGAGGTCTCGATCAGCACCCGGTCGAACGCGATCTCCCCCCCCTCGGCGCGTGCCCGCAGGTCCAGCAGCGTCGCCACAAGGTCGCTGCGCACGGCGCAGCACAGGCAGCCGGTGGTCAGCGCCAGCAGCGTCTCGTCGCTGGACGCGATCAGCTCGTGGTCCAGCCCGATCTCGCCGAACTCGTTCACGATCACCGCGGTGCGCGCGAAGGCCGGGTCGCGCAGCACCCGCGCGATCAGCGTGGTCTTGCCGCTGCCGAGGAATCCTGTGACAACCGAGACCGGCCGCATCATCATGCGCCGCATCTAGCAGGAGCCAGGACATGGACGCGATGCCGGTGAACACCCTGCCGGACGACCACATCATCCGCGACGAGGCGACGCTCGCCGCGCTCTATGGCGAGGTTTCCCCCGGCGCCATCGCCAAGGAAGTGGACTACATCCATCCGCACTATGCCGCCATGATCGCTGCCTCGCCCTTCATGGTCCTGGCGACGTGCGGGCCCGGCCGGCTGGATGCCTCGCCCCGCGGCGACCCGGCGGGCTTTGTCCATGTCGAGAACGAGCGCACCCTGCTGATCCCCGACCGCCGCGGCAACAACCGCACCGACAGCCTCCGCAACCTCATCAGCGATCCACGCGTCGCGCTATTGTTCCTGATCCCGGGCGTCGGCGAAACGCTGCGCGTGAATGGCCGCGCGAAGATCTCGGTCGCCCCCGACCTTCTCGCCCGCTTCGAATTCCGCGGCACGCTGCCGCGTTCGGTCATCGTGGTGTCGGTGGAGAGCGTCTATTTCCAGTGCCCGAAGGCGCTGGTGCGGTCGGAGCTGTGGAACCCCGAGAAGCACGTCTCCCGCAAGTCGCTTCCCAGCACCGGCACGATCATCGGCGACATCACCGCCGGCAAACTGGGCGGCGAGCAATACGACCGGGAATACCCGGAGCGGCTGCGCAAGACGCTCTACTAGCCGCCGAACGAGCCCCGCCCCATGCGCTGCCTGATCGCCGCGGTGGCCCTGCTCTGCGCGCCCCTCGCCTGTGCCTCGGCCGCTCACGCCGAGACGCTGCTGCATCTCTCCGACACCGAAACCGTCACCGTCGTGCCCGACGAACTCGCGGCGGCATTGCGGGTCGAGGCCACCAGCGCCAACCCCGCCGAGGCGCAGCAGCGTGTCAATACCGCGATGGCCGATGCTCTGGCGCGGGCCCGCAAGGTCCCCGGCATCACCATCAGCACCGGCGCCTACTCTGTCTGGCATGTCGGCCCCACCCCGCAGGACCACACCGAGCGCTGGCAGGCCAACCAGACCCTGAACCTGACCAGCCGCGATGGCCCGACCTTGCTCACCCTGGTCGGCGTGCTGCAACACAGCGGGCTGGCCATCGAATCGCTGAACTGGCACCTGTCGCGCGAAGCAGAAACAAAAGCGCACCATGAGGCTTTGCGCGCTGCCATCGCCGCCCTGCGTGGCAAGGCGGCGGAGGCTGCCGGCTTGCTGGACCTGCGGTTCGATTCGTTCAAGCAGGTCACGCTTGGCCAGAGCGCGCCGCCGCCGCTGCCGCGCTTTGCCGGTGCGATGGTGATGGCGACGGCCGCGGCGGTGCCGCCCAGTGCGGTCGCGGCGGACGTGCCCGTCAGCGCCACCGTCGAGGCCGACGCCATTCTGCTGCCGAAATAGCCTCGTCTGCGCCTGCCGCGCCGCTGGCCTGTCCGCAACCGGTTGGCCTTGCGTCGCGACCCTCGGTTGCGCATCTTCCCGAAACCGGCAGAGCGCACGGGGGACAGGAGCAGGTTTGATGGACGGCGGAGTAGACGCGAGACGCATCACGATCCACGCACCAGACGATTTTGCGGGGATGCGTGCGGCCGGGCGCCTCGCCGCCGAGACGCTGGACATGATCGCCGCCCATGTCCGGCCCGGGGTCACCACCGCGACTCTGGACCAGCTTTGCCACGAGTTCATCACGGCCCATGACGCGGTGCCGGCGCCGCTGAACTACCGCGGCTATCCGAAATCGATCTGCACCTCGATCAACCACGTCGTCTGCCACGGCATTCCCGGCGAACGGAAGCTGGAACCGGGCGACGTGCTGAACATCGACGTGACGGTGATCCTGAACGGCTGGCACGGCGATTCGTCGCGGATGTACACGGCCGGGACGCCGTCCACGCGGGCGCGCAACCTGATCGACGTGACGTATGAGGCGATGCTGCGCGGCGTTCGGGTGGTGAAGCCCGGCGTGACGCTGGGCGATGTCGGCCACGCCATCCAGAGTTTCGTCGAGAGCCACCGGTTTTCCGTGGTGCGCGATTTCTGCGGCCACGGCATCGGCCGCCGCTTCCACGAGCCGCCGAACGTGCTGCATTTCGGCCGCCCCGGCGAGGGCCCGGTTCTGCAGCCCGGCATGTTCTTCACCATCGAGCCGATGGTGAACGCCGGCCGCCCGGAGGTGAAGGTGCTGGATGACGGCTGGACCGCGGTGACTCGCGACCGCAGCCTGTCAGCGCAGTTCGAGCATATGGTGGGCGTGACGGAGACGGGCGTGGAGATTTTCACGCTGTCGCCGGCGCATCTGGACAAGCCGCCGTACCTGGTGGGCTGAACAAACCTGCTGCCAGGCGGGCAAGGAATACGGGCGGACCGACGCGGGCCGCCGAAACAGGAGGAAGCCATGGATATCGAACCGATGCAGGTTGCAGTCGCCAGCAAGGAAAATGCGAACTACGTCGCCGGGCGTCGCGCGTTCTTCAAATATCGCGATCTCGGTGTCACCGGAGCGACGAACCGGCGCATGCGCGCGCAGGTGACGTCGGCCGAGCAAGGCATGTCGCAGCCGACCGGCTGGCACGTGCACAAGTGCGACGTGCAGTTCGTTTATATGCTGAGCGGCTGGGTGGATTTGGAGTTCGCCGACCGCAAGGTGCGGCTGAAGGCGGGGGATTCGATTTTGATCCCGGGCGATACGCCGCATAACGAGACCGGCACGTCGGACACGTTCGAATTGCTGGAAGTGTCGCTGCCCGCCGAGATGGGGACGGAACCCTGCGCCTCGCCCGCTTAACCTCTCCCGCCCACGGCGGGGTTGAGCCGCGAAGCGAATCAACCCGAGATGCGGAGCATCGAGGGTGGGGGTGATCGGGCCGCTACGCGGTCTTGCAAATCCTCGACGCGGCGGCGGGTCTTGAGTTTGTACCGACCCGATCACCCTCACCCTAGGCGCTGCCGCGCCTTGACCTCTCCCGCTTCGCGGGCGAGGTTTTTAGCGGTTTTGTGGGTTTCTTAACCTCTGCCCGCCACCCTGCGCCGCATGAAGCGGCGCCCTTCCCCTGCCCTCTCCGACACCGCTGACCTGCTTGCCCCGCTGGCGCCCGATGCCGCGCCTTCGACGGCCGGTGTGGAGGGCCATCGGGATCGCATGCGCGCCCGCCTGCTGAAGGCTGGTCCTGACGCCCTTGCGGATCATGAGATGCTGGAGATGGTATTGTTCCTCGCCCTGCCCCGGCGCGATACCAAGCCGCTCGCGCGCGCGTTGCTCGACCGCTTCCGGAGTTTCGCCGGCGTCATTGCGGCGCCGGTGGCGGAGATGCTGGCGATCGATGGCATGGGCGAATCCGCCGCGGCCGCATTGAAAACCGTCCAGGCCGCCGCGTTGCGCCTGGTACACACCGAGCTTGCGAGCGTACCCATTCTTACCAATTGGGAGAAGATGATAGAATACCTGACTGCCCTGCTGGCGCATGAACATGTCGAGCAAGCGCGGGTCCTCTATTTGGACAATCGGAACCGCCTGCTGGCCGATGAGATGCAGGGCCGCGGCACGGTCAACCACACGCCGGTGTACCCGCGTGAAGTGGTGAAACGCGCGCTGGAACTGCACGCAACAGGGCTGGTGCTGGCCCATAACCACCCGAGCGGCGATCCGACTCCATCACGCGAGGACATTGCCATGACCCGCGAGATCAAGGCTGCCGCGGATGCGTTGCGCATTTCGCTGCACGATCATGTCATCATCGCCGGCTCGCGGTCGCTGAGCTTCCGGCAGGCGGGATTGCTGTAGCGACGGTATGTTGTCATTCTTTGTGTCATTGCGAGGTGCGCGGCGGCAAAGGTGCCTCGGTCGGGGGTCGCATAGTCGCTCAAGTTCGAACGAGATTGCTTCGTCGCTGCGCTCCTCGCAATGACATACGGAGCGCCTGCTCGGGCATTCAATGGTCCGCTTGCAGGTTCGATGGCTCGCTTGCATGTTCGACGCTCCACTTGGCGGCGCTTGCATGTTCGATGGCCCGTTTGCGTGTTCGATGCGCCGCTTGCGACGCTCCGCTTGGCGCCGCTTGTATATTCGACGCCCGTTCCCACATCTAACGCGCGTTCACGCCTCGCTCCGAGGCGCGCGCTGCCCCTAACAGTTCACGCCTTCCTCCCGGGCGCGCGCTGCCCCTGACAATAAGGTTGCCGCCGCCAGGTCCGCGGGCGACGGATCCTTCGGGTCCGCGGGAGACTGATCCGTTGGGTCCGCGGCGTGGCCGGGGGGCGTCGGGCGGCCTTATGCCTTCCAGCCGAGCCAGTCCTTCACGCCCTGCCCCATCACCAGTTCCAGGTCGCGGCCTTTCAGCCAGGGAAGTTCCTCAGAGAACAATGTCACGCATTGCCGGTAGCTGCATGGCATGCGGGTGATGTCGGTGCCCCAGAAGAAACGCTGCGGGCCATAGGCATCGAAGATGCGATGCAGCCCGTCGTGGATATCGCGGAACGGATAGGCGGTCGCGGAATAGCCCGGCGCGCCGGTCGCCTTCACCGCAACGTTGGGCAGCTTCGCCAGCGAGAGCAGTTCATCCAGGTTCGCGAACGCCGCATCGCCCTTCGCGCTGCGCACCAGGCCGCAATGATCGATCAGCAGCCGCAGCTTCGGATGCGCCTCGGCGATCTGCCTGAATTTCGGGAAGAAACGCCACGCCATGGTGGCGACCGGCGTGCCGGCGTGTTCCGCCGCCGGCCACACCCAGTCCATCGTGCCGTCCTCGTGCCAGGTCTGCTGCTCCGGGCGCGTCAAGGCCCAGCGCAAGCCCAGCATGCCCGGACGCTCCTTCCACGTATCCACCAGGGCACGGCTTTCCGGCTTGTCCAGCGGGAACCAGCCCAGGATGCAGAACTTGTCGGGATATTTGCGGGCCGCCTCGACGGCGAGTTCGTTCGAGCCAGGGTCCCAGCTCGGCGGATGCAGCACCGCGCCGTGCACGCCGGCTTCATCCATTTCTGCAATCAATTGCTCGGCGGTGAAGGACGATGTCTGGCGATGATGCGCGCTGGGCGTGCCGCTGCCCCAGATATGCACCTGTGCATCGATGACCTGCATGGCCGGTCTCCTCCGGTTGATTGCCGGCCATGCTGGACGGCCCTCCGCATCGGCGCAACCGTTCTGGACACGCGGCTCTGGACGCACGCTTCGCCCTCCGCCAAACAGGGCTGAACCATTTTCGGAGCGCTGCCTGTGCTGGACCGGATCCTGTTGACGAACGATGACGGCATCGATGCACCCGGGCTCGCGGTGCTGGAAGAGATCGCGGCGGAACTGGCGCGCGAGGTCTGGGTGGTGGCGCCAGAGCATGACCAGAGCGGCGTGTCGCATGCCATCAGCCTGCATCATCCGCTGCGAGTCAGCCATCAGGGGCCGCGGCGCTTCGGTATATCAGGCACGCCGGGCGACTGCGCCGTGATGGGCGTGTGCCACATGATGAAGGATGCACCGCCGGACCTGATTCTGTCCGGCGTGAATCGTGGTTTGAACCTGGGGATGGAGACGGTGTTCTCTGGCACCGTCGGCGGCGCGATGACGGGCATGATGCTGGGCATTCCGTCGATCGGGTTGAGCCAGGCGTTCAAGGACCGCAACAACGTGCCCTGGGATACCGCGCGTACGCTGGGTGCTGCGGTGGTGCGCGAGTTGCTGGCGATCGGCTGGAGCAAGGATGCGTGCCTGAACGTCAATTTTCCCCCGGTGCCGGCCGGCGAGGCCGGGCCGCTTACGCTAGCGCGGCAGGGCGTCGGGATGATCGCGGGCATGCATGTGGAGACGCGCACCGATCCACGCGGCATGACCTATCACTGGTTGAATTTCCGGCGCGGCGACCGCGTGCAGGGGCCGGAGAGCGACTACGACGCGATGCGTGCGGGCAAGATCGTGGTGACGCCGCTGCGCTACGATCGCACGGACGATGACGCGTATCGTGCGCTGGCGGAGAAGCTGCCGCGGTTTTCCGGAAGTTAGCTCCCGCTACCGGTGAAGCGTTCGTTGCGCTGCCGATGACATCGTGGGGTGGGTGCCGCGCTTCTCTGGATCTGTGTACCAGAGCGAAATGCGAAACGATTGAATCGATGATCGTCCTGACGGAGGCGGCCCCGATTCCGGCGTGACAAGTGGCAATTTTTTCCGCATTTGTTACGACCTATGGAGTACGGCGAGATGATACGCCATCGTCACGCCGCAGCCACGCCCCGCTGTGCCTGCGCGGCAGCCGCTGTGACCAGGCATGCGCACGAGGGGAGCCACGAGATGACGGAGTATCGACGCATCGACGACCGCCTGCCGACCGTGCGGTCACGCGGCTCGGGAATGGTGCCTCTGCTGTTTCTTTGTCTGCTTCTGGTATTGGGCGCTGCTGCCGTCGTAATGCAACCGGATCTGCTGCGCGCCGTTTCCCACGTCGTTACGGGTGCCCCACCCGAAGCCGCGAACCCGAATGCGCCGGACACCACTTTCGCGAGCCTCTATAAGCGATACGGGATCGCCCCGCTGAGCGCATCGATCGTAACGATTGGCCAGGTCCACGCCGCCCTGACCGTTTTGCAACGCGAACCTTGCGACAAACATGACATCTATATGGCCGACGTGAGCCTGGAGCATGCCAGTGCGCTCCGCGATGCCGCGCTTATGCTCAAAGGTTTTGCCGCTGTATGTCCGGATGCCGAAGGTGAACTGTACCATTCCGCGGAGCTGTTCTATCTTATCGGCGACTATGGCGCCGCCATCGCGCAGGCGAGCAATCTCGCTCGTCTCCAGCCGGACAACTCGAACCTGTTCTTTTTGCGCGCGCGTGCTTTCCAGGCCGTACAACGCTATCAGGACGCGCTCGAGGATTATGCGACGTCGATCCGTCTCTCACCGGATCTGAAGCGCGTCAGAGCGGAGGTGTTCATGCGCATGTCGGAGTCCTACGCGGCACTTGGCCGAAACTGCGAAGCGATGATTCCGATCGAGATGTATATGTCGTTGGACCCGGACCAGCGCGCCACGCCGTCCCTTCACAATATGCTCGCCGACCTGTCAAAGAAGGGGGCTTGCGCTGCCACCTTCGCGCGAGGCGAGGCGATCATTGCCCGGTCCCGCGCCGGCGTGATCACGACGGAGGCGGAGGTCAACGGCATCAAGGGCCGCTTCATTGTCGATACCGGCGCCAGCTTCGTCAGCTTGACGCCGGCGTTCGCGAAGAGGATCACGGTCACGCCGGTCCGATCGGGCCCTCTTGCCATGAGCACTGCCAACGGCACGGTGACAACCACGCTGGCGACGGCCACAAGTATCCGGCTCGGCGGCGTCTCGGCCAGTACTGTGCCGCTGGTGGTGATCGACAAGCCCCTGGGCAATGGCATCGATGGCCTGCTGGGCATGTCGTTCCTATCGCGCTTCGACATCACCGTAACCGCCAGAGAACTGCGGCTGAGCGCCAAAGCCGGCAAGTAATACCCGCCGACGGAATGAAGTCCTACGGGTGCGCCACCTGATGTCATTGCGGAGCGCGAAAGGATGACGCGACCCGCTGGGGATGAGCCGCGCCATCACGATCAAATGGGCGGGGGGATTGCTCCGTCGCTAGGTCTCTAACAGGAAGCACCAGCGCCCCCCCTGTCCCCCTCCATAAGGGCAAAGGGAACCCTGTGCTCGCGCGTTTCATCCGGGGCCGGTCGGCACGTCGGCCGGCGGCAACCGCAATGTTGGTGTGGACTCAGAACCCGCTGGGATCGCCGTACGGCACGTGCAGCACCCGATCCACGAAGATCCCCGGAGTCACCACGTGATCCGGATTTATCTCGCCCAGGTCCTGCACGTGTTGCGTCTGCACGATGGTCAGGGTCGCCGCCATCGCCATCACCGGATTGAAGTTACGGCCGGACTCGCGGAACGTCAGGTTGCCCCAGCGATCCGCCTCCCATGCCTCCACCAGCGCCACGTCGCCGGGCAGCGACTTTTCCAGGATGTAGGTGCGGCCATCGATCTCGCGATGTTCCTTGCCGACCGCCATCTTGGTGCCCACACCGGTTGCCGTGAAGAACGCCGGCACGCCGGCACCGGCCGCCCGCATGCGTTCGGCGAGCGTGCCCTGCGGCACGATCTCCAATTCGATCTTCCCGGCCCGATATAGCGTCTCGAACACCACCGGATCGGAGGATCGCGGGAAGGAGCAAATGATCTTGCGAACGCGCCCCAGTTCCATCAGCCGCGCGAGGCCGGCATGGCCGACGCCGGCATTGTTGGCGGCAACCGTCAGGTCCTTCGCGCCCTGGTCGATCAGGCCGTCGATCAACGCGTTGGGCTGGCCGACGGCACCGAAACCGCCGATCAGCACCGTGGACCCGTCCTTGATGCCTGCCATCGCCTCCGCCATGTCCTGGACGATCTTGTTGATCATGCCGCTCTGCCCCGCCGCGTTTCCTGGATCGCTTTGGGTCAGGTGTAGTCCGGCCGCAGGCCGTCCGCCAGCCAGCCGGCGGCGCGGTCCGGCGTGCCGAACCGAAGCTGCCGCCGACGCGCGCCCGGGGACCCCGCATCATCTCGGAACGGCACGACATGGCGTCTCATACCAACCCGCTGAATGACCGACGTACGCGGCTGCGCTCCCCATGTCATTGCGAGGAGCGAAGCGACGAAGCAACCTCGGTCGAGCCGCGCACGATCGTGCGAGCGCCGCGCGACCGAGGTTGCTTCGTCGC
>Ga0335074_10017517_pt1 | contig 10103 bp, 8 predicted proteins | sample Lox_Sample_23_FD_206715 | JGI IMG/M metagenome (GOLD analysis project Ga0335074, IMG submission 206715) | Soil microbial communities from Loxahatchee National Wildlife Refuge, Florida, United States - Lox_Sample_2.3 | ecosystem: Environmental > Terrestrial > Soil > Wetlands | place: USA: Florida...
TAATTGCCGTGGCTGTCGCCGAACACCTGAATCTCGATGTGGCGCACCCGCGGGAAGAAGCGTTCGAGATAGACGTCCGGCTTGCCGAACGCGGCGGCGGCTTCCGCCGTCGCCTGTTCGAAGAGCGGCGTAAAACCGCCGGCATCGGGCACGACGCGCATGCCGCGGCCGCCGCCGCCGGCGCTTGCCTTGAGAAGAAGCGGATAGCCGATCGAGTCGGCTCGCGCTTTTGCTTCGGCGGCGACCGTGAAGCCATCGTTCGACCCCGGCACCACCGGAATGCCGAGCGCCGCCGCGGCCTGCCGCGCCGCGACCTTGTCGCCCATCTGGGCGATGACGTCGGCGCCCGGACCGATGAAGGTGAGGCCGGCTTCGGCGCAGCGCGCAGCGAAACCGGCGTTTTCCGCAAGGAAGCCATAGCCGGGGTAGACCGCGTCGCATTTCGTCGCAGCGGCGATTGCGATGAGCGCGGCGTCGTTGAGATAGCTCGCTTTCGGCGGCGGCGGCCCGATGCAGACCGCTTGGTCTGCCGCCCAGCGATGCGGCGAATTGCCGTCGGCCGAGGAATAGACCGCGACGCTGTCGAGCCGGAGCTGCCGGCAAGTGCGGATGGCGCGGAGCGCGATCTCCCCCCGGTTGGCGATCAAGACGCGTCGCATCTTGATGCTCCTATACCGGTTCGATGACGAACAGCGTGCGGCCGTATTCGACGAGCTCGGCATTCTCGGCGCCGATCTGGACGATGCGGCCGTCATGCTCCGAGGCGATGGTGGTGAAGAGCTTCATCACTTCGATCAGGCAGAGCGGCTGGCCCTTGCGGACGCTGGTACCGACCTCGACGAAGGGCGGGGCATCGGGCGTAGGCGCACGATAGAAGGTGCCGACCATCGGCGCGGTAACTTCGATCTGCTGCCCGCGTGCCGGCGCCGGTTTCGGCGGCGGCGCGGGCGCCGGTGCGGCCGGAGCAGGCCTCGGCGCCGCGGCGGCGGTCGACGCCGTCGACGCGATATCGTGTGACGGGGCATAGGCGGCGCCAGCGCCATTGCGCCGGATCACCAGTTTCAAATCGCCGGTCTCGACGATCAATTCGTCGCACGAACTGCCGTCGATGATTTTCAGGATTTCGGCGATGTCATCGTAACTGAGACTCAACTGGCACTCCGGGTTCACATCACTGTTTTGCGGTCATTTTGGCGAGTGCGTTCAGATCCGTGCCGGTTTGCTCGATGCTCACGCCCGAGGTGCGGAAGCCGGCGAGCCAGATCGGCAGAATGCAAAGGACGGTGAGCACGGCGAGAATGAGGCACAGTGTCGAGAAGTCCATCGCCGCGCTCATGATCGGGAACAGATAAACGAGCACGACGCCGCCGAAGAATCGCGTGATGCTCTCGCCCAGCATCGATCCGGTGCCGCGCAGCCGGGTCGGGAACTGCTCCGCCATGTAGAGCTTCGCCAGCGGGAAACCCGCATAGACGAAGCCCCAGACGACGATCGCCGCCGCGATAGTTGCGGCCTGCGGCAATGGCGCGCCCAGCGCCACCGTGCCAAGCGCTGTGATGGTCATGATGATCACGATGCCCCAGCGCCGGCTGATCTTGTCGCCGATCATGCCGGCGATAGCGGTGGTGACGACGGTCCAGAACAACAGGCCCGACGTATAGTAGAGCGCCGTATCCTTGCTCGCGCCCATACGCTGGATGATCGTCGGCCCGTAGATGGTGATGACGTAGAACACGACGAAGGGCGACATCAGCGCCAGGTAGGACACAAAACTGCGTTGCAGATAGGGCGGGCGCAGGAGGTCGAGGATCGAAACCCGCCGCTGCGCGGTCGCCTGCAAGACTTGCAGCGCGTTCTGATCGATCAGGCTTTCGTCGTGCGGCACCTTGCCGATGTCTTCGAGTTGTTCGACGAAGCTGCGAACGGTGGCGATCTTGCCGACCTTGAGCAGGAAGCGCGGCGACTCCGGCAAATACATCACGATGATCGGAACGATCAGGATCGGTATGCCGCCGAGCATCAACAGCGTGCCCCAGGCTTCGCTTGCCGGCATGTGCGTCATCACTAAGCCGCCGACCAGAGTATTGAGCCCGTATGAGAAACCGAGCAGCGAATTGGCGAGGCCCACGGCGGTGCCGCGCCATTGTTTGTTGACGAATTCCGAAAGCAGCAGATACGGGACCGGGAACACCGCGCCCTGACCGAGCCCGGCGACGAAGCGGTAAGCCGCCAATTCGTTGGCGTCGTGCGCGAAGCTCGCCAGGAACGTGACGATGCTGAAGATCATGATGCCCCAGATCAGCGTCGTCTTGCGCCCGAAGCGATCGGCCAGCCGTCCCGCAGGCAACAAGCCAATGACGATGCCGAGCGTGCCGGCGCTGCCGATCAGTCCGGTCTGGCTTGGCGTCAAATGCCATTCGCCTTTGAGAATGAAAAGGACCGGAGCGATGATGCCAATGTCGAATGCTTCCAGAATCCAGATCACGCCGAGAAGTCCGACCAGAAACAGAATCCTGCCGTTGACCGGCAGCCGGTCGAGCCGCGCCAAAAGATTCTCCTGCGCCGCCAGATCTTCAGATCGTTGCAAGCTTGTTGTGGTCGTCACGTCGGTCCTCCCCCTTGGCTTTTAGATTATGATTTTTCGTTTCTGTTTCGCGGCTCTGCCGTGGTCGCGGCGTTGCGGGACATCACCGGCGCTGCTGCGCCGTTCGGCCTCGTTGTCGGCAGATTAGCATTATGCTAAGTGTTTTTAAAACCATACGTCTCATTGTTTGAGACCATGACCGCTCGGGCCGAGGGCCGCTATCGCGCGAGCAATGTTTTAAAACCAAAGCGGCGGGGAGGATGTCTGATGATTGGCAAGGGACTGACGGTGTTCGCCGCCTTGGCCTCGGCTGTGGCCGGCGTCATGGCGCTCGATGCGGGGGCGGCCCGGGCGCAAGATAAATTCCCCGATCATCCGATCAATTTCATCGTGCCTTGGGGCCCGGGCGGCGGCGCCGATCTGTTGGCGCGCACCGCCGGCAAAATCATGTCGCAAGACCTCGGCGTGTCCTTTCCCGTGCTCAACGTGCCCGGTGCCACCGGGCAGACCGGCATCAGCAAGCTCCTCAATTCGCCGGCCGACGGTTACACGCTCGCGGTGCTGATCGGCGATACCTATTCGTTGCTCGCCGGACCCCATCCCGGCTTCACCGCCGATCAGGTCATTCCGCTCGCGATTATGATCCAGCAGCCGTCCGGCTACTGGGTCAACACGCAGAGCAAATGGCACACCTGGCAGGAGCTCGCCGCCACCGCAAAGCAGCAGCCGCTCAAAACCGCGATCCTCGGCTTCGGCAGCGCCGACGACATCACCACGCAATATCTGGACAAGCAGGGATTTAAATTCGAGCCGATCCCTTATGCCGAACCCGAACTGCGCTACACCTCGGTGCTGGGCGGCAATGCCGACGTGCTCTATGAGCAGACCGGCGACGTGCGCAGTTATTTCGACGGCGGCAAAATCCGGCCGCTGATCTTCTTCTATCCGCACCGCCTCAATATCCCGCAATTCGCCAATGTGCCGACCTCCAAAGAGCTCGGCTACGACGTCACGCTGCCGCAGTTCCGCTCCATCGTGGTCAAGGCCGGCACCGATCCGAAAATCGTAAAACAGCTTTCCGACGAACTGGCCAAGGTGGCGCAGACCGCGGAGTTCAAGGCCTATCTCGATCAGCAATATGCCGATCCGGACAGCTTCGTGCCGATGGATAAAGCGCGCGGCTTCATGGATTCGTGGCTGGCGCAGGCCAAGGGCATTCTGGCTTCCATGAAAACGGGATCGAAGTGAGTTCGTCCAAGAGCATCACGGCACTGGATCGCGTCCGGGCAACGCTGCCTTATCTCGTCGTGCTCGCGGCGGGGCTGTTCCTCTATCATGCCGCCGAGAATTTCGAGTTCGAGCAGGCGTCGGGGCGTATCGGCCCCGGCGCTTGGCCGAAGCTGGTGCTGATCTTAATGCTGGCGTCGGCGTTGTGGGGGGCGGTGTCGAGTGCGCTCAATGCCGGTAAATCCGCCGATCTCGACGATGAAGCCGAGGCAATGGAAGCCCTGGTCCGGCCGCCGGAGCTTTATCCGTGGCTGGTCTGGCTCGCGGTCGGCGCGACGCTCGCTTATCTCGTGATCCTGCCGTTGTTCGGCTTCTTCCTTTCGACGATCGTCTATGCCTTCGTGCTGATGTATCTCGGTCACTATCGGCAGTTCGTGCGCGTCGCGGCGTTGAGCGTGGCGATCGCCTTTGCCTTCATGTTTCTATTCATGCGCGTGGTCTATGTGGCGCTGCCGGTCGGGATCGCGCCGTTCGACCGGCTGTCTTATGCGCTGATGGCCGGCATGGGCGTCCATTAAAGGGGGCGACGGCGTGGTCCTCGTCAGTCTCGCGCACGGCTTCGTTGAGGTCTTTCAGCCGTTCGACCTGTTGATGCTGTTTATTGGCCTCCTCGTCGGCATGGCGGTGTCGATCATGCCCGGCCTCGGCCTGGTGATGGGCGTCATTCTGGCGCTGCCGTTCACCTATCGGATGGCCATCGAGCCTGCGGTCATCCTGCTGACCGCAATTTATTTTGCGGGAACCTATGGCGGCTGTTTCACCGCCATCCTCTATCGCATTCCCGGCGAGCCGATGGACGTGCCGATGCTGTGGGACGGCTACACCATGGCGCAGCGCGGCCAGCCGGCGAAGGCGCTCGGCTGGGCGCTGGTTGCGGCGTTGCTCGCCGGCCTTGTGTCGTCGGCGGTCATGGTGGCGCTGGCCGGCCCGATGAGCGAATTGGCGCTGAAATTCGACTCACCCGACTATTTTGCCGCCGTGTTTTTCGGCCTGACAACGGTTGTCGCGCTGGCCGGCAAATCGTTGGTCAATTCGCTGATCAGCCTATCGGTCGGGCTCTTGGTGGCGACGATCGGCATCGACAGCATCTATGGCACCGACCGCTTTACCTTCGGCGTGCCGATCCTGCGCGACGGCGTGCAATTGGTCGAGGTCCTGGTCGGCATGTATGGGCTCGGGGAAGTGCTGGCGCGGATCGGGCAGGGGCTGCATCTCGATCAGCCGAAGGACGCCAAAGTGAACGTGGCGACGCAATTTCCGTCGCTGAAGGAATTTCTCTCGATCAAGATGACGCTCATCCGCAGCACCGTGCTCGGTACCGCACTCGGCATCGTGCCCGGCGCGGGCGCCACCATAACCAGCTTCATTTCCTACGGCATCGAGAAGCAATACGGACGCCGGCGCCAGCTCCTCGGCACCGGCATTCCGGAGGGCATCGTCGCGCCGCAGATCGGCGCCACCGCGTCTGTCGCCGGACACATGATCCCGCTGTTGACGCTCGGGCTTCCCGGCAGCGGCGCCACGGCCGTGATCCTGGCGGCGTTTCTTCTTCATGGCGTGCAGCCGGGCCCCATGCTGTTCGAAGACCCGGCATCGTCGCTGATGGTCTACACCATCCTCGCCTCGATGTTCGCCTCCGTCATCGGCATGTGCCTGGTCGGCTTTTTCTGGATCAGGGTCGTGGTCAAGGTTTTGACCATCCCGCAGGGCGTGCTGTCGGCCATTGTCGTCATGTTCTGTCTGGTCGGCGCCTATGCCAATCGCAACGACATGTCGGACGTCTGGATGATCGTCATCTTCGGCGTGCTCGGCTATCTGTTCGAAAAATTCAAGTATCCGATCTCGCCGATGGTGCTCGGCGCAATTTTGGGTCCGGTCGGCGAAACCGCTTTCATGCGCAGCATGATCTCGAGCGGCAACGACTGGACCGTGTTCTTCAAGGGACCGATCTGCGGCCCGCTGATGGTCGCTTCGCTTCTGGCGCTGAGCTATCCGCTCTTGCGCGAGGTCATCTCGATGCGCCGCCGCGCCGCGGTGGCAACCGTTTCCAGCGAGCAGCGATGAAGGCGTATGTCATGACGGATGTTCTCGACCGCGACGTAAGACGCGAGGACCCGGCGGCGAACGGCGAGCCCGAAGCGATTTCGACGGCGACCGCGCGCACTTTTGCCATTCTCGACCTCGTCGCCCGGTCCAATGCCGCCATCGAAGTTGCCGACGTCATCGAGGAATTGGCGCTGCCCAAGGCGACCGCCTATCGCCTGGTCGACGGCCTGGTCAGTTCCGGCTATCTCGCCCGGGAGCCGGTGCGCAAACGGCTCACCGTCGGGTCGCGGCTCACCGGCCTCGCCTTCGGTGCGATGCGCGCCTCGATGCGCGACTGTGGCCGCCATGCGCTGTTGCGGCGGCTCGCCCATCAAATCAACGAGACCTGCAATATCGGCGTCATTCTCAACGGCGAGATCGTCTATCTCGACCGCGTCGAGTCCGAGCACTGGCCGCTGCGGCTGCATTTCACCGCCGGCTCGCGGGTTCCGCTGCATTGCAGCGCGATCGGCAAGCTTTATCTGGCGCTGTTGCCGGCGCGCCGGCGCCAGCGCCTGTTGCAGAACCTGGAATTGCGCCGCTACACCGAGGCCACCATCACCGACCGGTCGCGGCTCGAGGTGGAACTCAAGCAAATCCGCAAGGAGCAGGTTTCGTTCGATCGTGAGGAATATCTGGCCGGCGTCGTCTGCGTCGCGGCGCCAGTCGTCGGACGAAGCGGCGAAATGCTGGCCGCGATCGCCATTCAGGCGCCGCAGGCGCGTATGACGGTCGTCAAGGCGCGCGAACACTTGCCGGCGCTGAGCAGTGCCGCCGCCGAACTCGCCGCGACATTTCAGGACGGCACGTGAAACTTGGCTGCAAACCGCATAAATCATGATCACAAACCGTAAGCCGGAAACCGTAAAAAGGAATTTGAACGATGAAAATGACGACCGAAGAAGCTTTCGTGAAAGTTTTGCAGATGCACGGCATCGAGCACGTGTTCGGCATCATCGGTTCGGCCTTCATGCCGATCTCCGACATTTTCCCGGCGGCCGGCATCACCTTCTGGGACGTCGCGCATGAAGGCAATGGCGGCATTATCTGCGACGGCTATACGCGCTCGACCGGCAAGATGGCGATGGTGATCGCGCAGAACGGTCCCGGCATCACCAATTTCGTCACCGCGATCAAGACGGCCTACTGGAATCACACGCCGATGCTCTTGGTGACGCCGCAGGCGGCGAACCGCACCATCGGGCAGGGCGGCTTCCAGGAAGTCGAGCAGATGGCGCTGTTCCGCGACATGGTCGGCTATCAGGAAGAGGTTCGCGACGCGGTTCGCGTCGCCGAAGTGCTCAATCGCGTCATCGCCAAGGCGAAACGGCTGTCGGCGCCGGCACAGATCAACATTCCGCGCGATCTGTGGACCCAAGTGGTCGATATCGATCTGCCGGCGATCGTCGATTTCGAGCGGCCGGCCGGCGGCGCCAACGCGGTGGCGGAAGCCGCCAAGCTTCTGTCGGAGGCGAAATTCCCGGTGATCTTGTCCGGCGCCGGAGTGATCCTCGGCAACGCCATCGCCGAATGCACCGCGCTTGCCGAAAAACTCGACGCGCCGGTGTGCAGCAATTACCAGCACAACGACAGCTTTCCGGGCAGCCATCGGCTGGCCTGCGGTCCGCTCGGCTATAACGGCTCGAAGGCGGCGATGGAGATCATCGCCAAGGCCGACGTCGTTCTGGCGCTCGGCACCCGGCTCAATCCATTCTCGACGCTGCCCGGCTACGGCATCGACTATTGGCCGAAAAATGCAAAGATCATCCAGGTCGATATCAACCCCGACCGCATCGGCCTGACCAAGCCGGTGACGGTCGGCATCTGCGGCGACGCCAAGCTCGTCGCCAAGGCGATTTTGGCGCAACTGTCGCCGGCCGCCGGCAATGCCGGCCGCGAAGACCGCAAGGCCTTCATCCACACCGCCAAATCGCGCTGGCTGCAGGCGCTTTCCAGCATGGATCACGAAGAGGACGATCCGGGCACGACCTGGAATGCCGACGCGCAAAAGCGCGATCCCGATCGCATGACGCCACGCCAGGCGTGGCGGGCGATCCAGGCCGGCTTGCCGAAGGACGCCATCATATCGAGCGACATCGGCAATAATTGCGCGATCGGCAACGCCTATCCGACCTTCGAGAAGGGCCGCAAATATCTGGCGCCCGGCCTGTTCGGGCCGTGCGGCTACGGCTTCCCGGCGATCATCGGGGCCAAGATCGGCAATCCGGATGTTCCATGCGTCGGCTTCGCCGGCGACGGCGCCTTTGGCATTTCCATGAACGAGATGAGCTCGATCGGGCGCGAAGAATGGCCCGGCATCACCATGGTGGTGTTCCACAACTATCAATGGGGCGCCGAGAAGCGGAATTCGATCTTGTGGTTCGACGACAATTTCGTCGGCACCGAGCTCAACAAGCATTTAAGCTTCGCCAAGATGGCGGAGGGCTGCGGGCTCAAGGGCGTGACCGTGCGCACGCAGCAGGAATTGACCGACGCCATCCGTGCGGCCTGCGAGGCGCAGAAAAAGCGCGTGACGACTTTCATCGAGGTCGTTCTCAATCAGGAGCTCGGCGAGCCGTTCCGCCGCGACGCCATGAAGAAGCCGGTTCGCGTTGCCGGTATCCGCCGCGAGGACATGCGGCCGCAGCAGGCCGCGGGCTGATCCAAAGGGATGTGACACGATGAACGTGGCAGTGAAATCGCCGGCGGACGCTCACCATAAGCCGGTCCTCGACGAGGTGATGCGGCGCGCCCGTGCCGCTTTTGCGAGCTTCCGCGACGTCAGCCAGGAACGCGCCGACGAAGCGGTGCGCGCCTTGGCCTGGTCGGTGTTCAAGCCCGAGCACGCGCGCGAGCTTGCCGCATTGGCCGTCGCCGATACCGGGCTCGGCAACGTTGCCGACAAGGTGGTCAAGAACCAGCGCAAGACCTTCGGCACCTTGCGCGATCTGTTGCGCGGCAAGTCGGTCGGCATCATCGAGGAAGACAAGGCCAAGGGCATCGTCAAATACGCCAAGCCGATGGGCGTTGTCGCTGCGCTGACGCCGTCGACCAATCCCGCAGCGACGCCCGTCAACAAGGCGATGATGGCGATCAAGGCGCGCAACGCCGTCGTCATCGCGCCGTCGCCGCTCGGCTACGAGACGACGAAGCGCACGGTCGATTTCATGCGCGCCGCGCTGGAGCAAATCGGCGTGCCCGCCGATCTGGTGCAGGTCTTGCCGGCACCGGTGACCAAGGAACTGACCGAGGCCTTGATGAAGGCCGCCGATCTCGTCGTCGTCACCGGCTCGCAGGATAATGTCCGCCGCGCCGCCATGAGCGGCACGCCGGCGATCGGCGTCGGCGCCGGCAATGTGCCCGTTATCGTCGACGACAGCGCCGACCTCGCCGACGCGGCGCGTAAAATCCGCGCCTCGAAGATTTTCGATAATTCGACCTCATGCTCGTCGGAAAATTCGGTGGTCATTCTCGATTCGATCTACGACGAGGCGATCGCGGCATTGAAGGCGGTCGGCGGCTATCCGTGCACGGCCAAGGAAAAGGCCGCGATCCAACAGGCGCTGTGGCACGGCGCCAAGCTTAATCGTCATCTGATCGCGCGCGGTCCGGACGTGCTGGCAGGTGCCTTCGGCCTGCCGCCGGAAGCCGCCAAGGCCGATTTTTTCATGGTCGAGGACACCGGCGCCGGCAAGGAGCATCCGTTTTCCGGGGAAAAACTCTCGCTCGTGCTCACCGTCTATCGCGCCAAGGATTTCGCCGCGGCCAAGCAACAAGTCCGTGCCGTGCTCGATTACCAGGGCAAGGGTCATTCCTGCGGCATTCACACCAAGGACATGGCGCGCGCCCGCGAACTCGCCGAGGATCTCGACGTCGTGCGCGTCTTGGTGAATTTCGCGCACACCTTCGGCAATGGCGGCGGCTTCGACTCCGGCCTCGGCTTTACGCTGAGCATGGGCTGTGGCTCTTGGCAGAAGAACAGCATCTCCGAAAACTTAAGCTACAAGCACTTCCTCAACATCACCCACCTCGTCACGGTCATTCCCGAGGACAAGCCGACCGAAGCGGAGCTGTTCGGTCCGCATTGGGCCAAGTACGGGCGCTAAGCATGATCCGAAAAATGCCCACCCGCGGACTTGATCCGAGG
>Ga0335074_10017518_pt1 | contig 10102 bp, 8 predicted proteins | sample Lox_Sample_23_FD_206715 | JGI IMG/M metagenome (GOLD analysis project Ga0335074, IMG submission 206715) | Soil microbial communities from Loxahatchee National Wildlife Refuge, Florida, United States - Lox_Sample_2.3 | ecosystem: Environmental > Terrestrial > Soil > Wetlands | place: USA: Florida...
GGGGGGCCTGGCCCCGCCGCCCCCCCCCCGGCGGGTTCCCATCGCGCAAGCGCGATGGGGGCCCGTCCAGGGCAGAGCCCTGGCCTTCTTCCCTTTGGCCTAACACGGGTTCAACGCCGGTTCCCCGGCGAAATAGCGTCTGACTTCCTCCGCCGCCGCCTCCGCCGCCACCGTGATGGTCCGCGACGACGAGCCGGCAATGTGCGGCGTCAGCGTGACGTTCGGCAGTTGCAGCAGCTTCCAGTCCGGTGGCACCGGCTCGACGCCGAACGTCTCCAGCATCGCGCCCCCGAGATGCCCCGATGCCAGCGCCTCGTACAGCGCGTCGTAATCGACCAGCGGCCCGCGCGCGGTGTTGACCAGCAGCGCGCCTTGCTTCATCGCCGCGAACTGCGCGCGCCCCATCATTCCCGTCGTCTCCGCCGTCACGCGCGGATGCAGTGTCACGATGTCGGAGTCGCGCAGCACCCGCGCGAGATCGACCTGCTCCACGCCCGCGTCGCGATCGGCGGCGGAGAGCTGCACGTAGGGATCGTCGACCAGGATGCGGCAGCCGAACGCCTGCAGCAGCCGCACCACCTTGGTGCCGACATGGCCGTAGCCGATCACGCCGACCGTCATCTCGGAGAGTTCGCGCCCGGTGCGGTCGGCGCGGTAGAGATCGCCGCGCCACTCGCCGTGGCGCAACGCCTCGTGCCCGGCGCGGATCAGCCGCGTCTCGGTCAGGATCGCGCCGATCGTGAACTCGGCGACCGCGGTCGCATTGCGGCCCGGCGCGTTGACGACGCGCACGCCGCGCGCCCGCGCCGCCGTCATGTCGATATTGACCGGCCCGCCGCGTGAGACCGCGACCAGGCGCAGCGCCGGCAGCCGCTCCAGCATGCCGGAGGAGAGCGGTGCCAGATGCGTCACCAGCACCTCGGCGCCGCCGATGAAGCCGACGAGCGCGTCGGGATCGCCCTGATACTCCTTCAGCCCGGCCATGCCCGGAGACGCATAGCCGTGCTCCATCGGTTCGTCCGGCTCGCTCGAAGCGGTCCGGCAGCATGAAATTGTCGCCGACGATCGCGACCTCGCGCCGCGTCTCAGTTGCCATGCCTGGTCTCCCGTGAAGCTGCGAGGTGACGCCAGACCCCCGGCAGCGCCGCATAGGCCTCGCGGTAGATCGGATAGAGCGTGTCGTAGAGCTGCGCGAGCGCCGGATCCGGCTCCTCGCGCGCGCCGAGCAGCGGCGCCACCCAGGCCTCGGCACAGGAAGCCATGTCGGGGAACATCCCGATCCGCACCGCCGCCATCATCGCCGCGCCGGCCGCACCGGCTTCCGCCTGCGCCGCGATGCGCACCGGTCGGTTCACCGCCGCCGCGACGATCGCCCGCATCGGCGCCGAACGTGCCGCGCCGCCGGTGATGTAGACGATGTCGGGAATCTTCCCCGTCCCGAGGTAGCAATCGCGCGCGGCGAAGCCGAGGCCCTCGTAGACGCCGCGCGCGAGCTCCGCGAAGCGCACGGTCTGATCGATGCCGAGCAGGCTGGCGCGGGCGAAGGAATCGGTGAACGGCCCGCGCTCGCCGGCGAGCGAGATGAACGGATGATACAGCACCGCGCCGGGCCGCGCGTCCGCCACCGCGTCGTCGAGCGCGCGCAGCATCTGCAGCCGGTCGCGGCCGCGCTGCGCGCCGGCGAGTTCCGCCGCCTCCCAGGCCATGTCCGCGACCCAGTCCATGTTCAGGGTCGCCGCCATGTTGGTCTGCGCCTGCATCGTGTGCCCCGGCACCGGGAACGTCATGCAGTAGCCGGTCATCGCAGGATTGGGCCGCACCTCCTCGGCGCGCGGCACCAGGCGCAGATGCATCCCGGTGCTGCCGAGGATCGAGACGCCGGCCTCGGCGCCGGTGCCGTACAACCCGGCGCCAAGCGCCGCGCAGGCGACGTCGAGATAGCCGAGCACCACCGGCAGCCCTTCCGGCAATCCGGTCACCGCCGCGGCCTCTGCGCTGAGCTTGTGCGAGTCGCGCGTGCCTTCCAGCACCGGCGGCAGCAGGTGTCGCCAGCGACTGACGCCCACCGCCTCGATCACCTCGTCGCTGTAGGCGCGCTCACGCCAACTGCCGAAGGTGAAGCAGGCCTCGGAGGGATCGGTGACGCGCGTGCCGGTCAGGCAGAAATACAGCCAATCCTTGCAGTGGAACGCGGTCGCCGCGCGCGCCAGCACCTCCGGCCGGTGCTCGGCGAGCCAGAGCAGATGCGCCGATTGCTGGCAGGCATTGTAGCCGCTGCCGGTATGCGCAAACGCGATGCGCGCCGCCGCGCTGGCGCGGAACGTCTCGGCCGGAACGGCGGCGCGGCTGTCGAGCCAGAGCCAGGCCGGCGCCACCGGCTCGCCGTCGGCGTCGATCAGCCAGGTGCCGTCGCCCTGCGCCGTCACCGCGAGCGCCGCGATCTCCCGCCCGGCCAGGCGTCCGACGAGCTCGGCCAGCACGTCGCGCGCATCGGTCCAGGTGCGCGCCATGTCCTGCTCCACCGCGCCGTCGGCGTCGGTCGAGAACAGGTTGGCGCGGGAGGCGCTGCCGATCGTGGTGCCGTCGGCGGCGAAGGCCACCGCCTTGACCACCGAGGTGCCGGAATCCAGCGCCAGGATCACCGGCCCGGGTGCAGCGCGGGTCATGCGGGCTGGTTCCCGTGCAGCAGGGCGCGGCCGCTCTCGGCATCGAAGACGTGCGCGTCCGCCTCGCGGAAGTCGAAATCCAGCCGGCTGCCGACCGCGGCCGCGACGCGCTGGTGCGCGACCGCGACGATCAGCCGGTCGCCCAGCTCCATCGCCACATGCGCCTGGTCGCCGAGCCATTGGTTCGACGTGACCGTCGCGTGCAGCCGCCCCTGGCCGAGCGTGATGCGATGCGGCCGGACGCCGAACACCACCTTGCTGCCCACCGGTGGCAGCGCCGATGGCGGCACGTCGAGATGCACGCCCTCGCCGTCCTCGAGCCGCAACCCGCCCGGCTGCACCGTCGCCGGCAGCGCGTTCATCGGCGGCTCGCCGAGGAAGGTCGCGACGAACAGATTGACCGGCCGGTCGCGCAATTCGCCAGGCGGGCCGTATTGCTGCAGCACGCCGCCTTCCATCACCGCGATGCGGTCGGCCATCGCATTGGCCTCGGTCTGGTCGTGCGTCACCAGCACCGCGGTCAGGCCGCGCGCCTTGATCAGCGCCTTGACCCGGCCGCGCAGCACGGCGCGCAGTTGCGGCTCGAGCTGGCCCATCGGCTCGTCCAGCAAGTGGAGATCGGCATCCCGCGCCAGTGCCCGCGCCAGCGACGCGCGCTGCTGTTGCCCGCCGGAGAGGCCAGCCGGACGGCGATCGAGGATCGGCCCGATCTCCAGCAGGTCGGCCACCTCGTGCACCCGCTTGCGCGTGTCGGTGCCGCGGCGCAGGCCGCCCTCGCGCGCCAGGCCGAAGCCGATATTCTCCTCGACGTTCAGCGGCGGATACAGCGCGTAGCCCTCGAAGGCCATGGCGACGCCGCGCCGCGCCGGCGCCAGCCGGTCTATGCGCTTGCCGGCGAGCGTGATCGTGCCCTCGCTCACATCCTCGAAGCCCGCGACCATGCGCAAGGTCGAGGTCTTGCCGCAGCCCGACGAGCCGAGCAGCGCGATGATGTCGCCGTCCGGCACGTCGAGATCGAGATCGCGCACGGCCCGCACCGGATGCGCCGAGCGCGGATTGTAGGTCTTGCTGACGTGCTGCAGCACGAGACTCATGCCACGACCTCCAGCGTGCGGGCGACATGCGGGATGCGCGCGCCGCTTTCGGCGTCGAACAGCAGCGCCCGCTGCTCGTCGGCCTGCAGCACCACCGGCACGCCTTGCGGCGGCTCGCCGAGCACACTCGCCAGCAACTCGACGCCGCCGGCGGCGCGCAGCAGCAGCACCATGCGCTCGTGCAGCGGCGTCGCCGCGACGATCTCGACCGGCACGCCGGCGCCACCCGCTCCCGCCGGTCGCACCGTGCCCGCGCCGCCGCCGGCGGCGCGCGATACCGTGATCGTCTCCGGCCTGAGCCCGAGCAGGCAGTCGCGCCCGGCCGCCTCGCGCGCCGCCGGCAGCAGCAGCCGCAAGCCCGCCGCCTCGACGCGCAACCCACCGGCTTCCGCGACCGGCCGGCAGGGCAGCAGGTTCAGCGGCGGATCGCCGAACAGCCGCGCCACGTTGACCGAGACCGGCGCGTCATACACCGCCTCGGGGATGTCGCATTGCGCGATCGCGGCGCGGTGCAGCACGGCGATGCGGTCCCCGAGCGCCATCGCCTCGCGGTAGTCCTGCGTCACGTAGATCGTCGCCGCCTCCGCCGCGCGCAGCAGCCGCGGCAGTTCGAGCCGCATCTCGTAGCGCAGCTTGGCATCGACGTTGCGCAGCGGGTCGTCGAGCAGCAGCACGCGTGGCTGCCCGACCAGCGCGCGGGCGAGTGCGGTGCGCTGCTTCTGCCCGTTCGACAGCGCCCGCGGCGGGTGATCGAGCACGTGGCTGATCCGCAGCAGCTCGGCGACGCGCCCGACGCGCGCCTCGATCTCCGCCGAGGCGACACCGCGCGCGCGCAGCGGGCTCGCGATGTTCTCCCGCGCCGCCAGATGCGGGTAGAGCGCGAAGTTCTGGAACGCCATGCCGAGATCGCGCCGGTCCGGGCCGAGCGCCGAGACGTCGCGCCCGTCGATCAGCACCTGGCCGCGCGCCGCCGGCTCGACCCCGGCGATCGCGCGCAGCAGCACGGTCTTGCCGACGCCGGAAGGCCCGAACAGCACCAGCGTCTCGCCGGGGGCGACATCGAGCGAGACGTCGTCCAGCACCAGGTTGCGGCGGAAGGCGACGTGCAGATTGCGGATGGTGAGGCTCATCCCTTGACCGCTCCCAGGCTGAGGCCCTCGACCAGCCAGCGCTGCGCGTAGAGGGCGAGCGCCAGGGTGGGCAGGATGGAGAGCACGATGGCCGCCGCGATCTGGCCGTACTGGATACCGGAGGCGGTGACGAAGGCGAGCGCGCCCACCGTGACCGGCTGCTTGTCCGCCGAGGCGAGCACCAGCGCGAACACGAAGTTGTTCCACGCGAAGATAAAGGAGAGCAGCGCCGCCGCCGCGATGCCCGGCCCGGCCAGCGGAATCGCGATCCGGGTGAAGGCGCGCCACCAGGAATGCCCGTCGACGCGGTAGGCGTATTCGACGTCGGGGCTCGCATCCTCGAAATAGCCGCGCACGATCCAGAGGATAAGCGGCAGGCAGATCAGCTGATACACCCAGATCAGCCCGATATAGGTGTTGGCCAGCCCAATATCCTGGAAATACAGCGACAGCGGCAGCAACACCAGCAGCGGCGGCGCGAAGCGGAAGGACAGCAGCGTGAAGGCGATGTCCTCGCCGCCGCGGAAGCGGAAGCGCGCGAAGGCGTAGGCGGCCGGCACGCCGAGCACGAGCGAGAGTGCCACCGAGCAGACCGAGAGCAGCACCGAGTTCCACAGATTGCGCATAAAGGTGATGTCGAGCGCACCCGCCGCGGTCTGCAGCTTGCCCGACAGCAGCGCCACGTAGTTCATCAGCGTCGGGTGGATGAACAGCTTCGGCGGGATCGCCAGGACCTGCTCGTTCGTCTCGAACGACATCAGCAGGATCCAGAAGATCGGGAACAGGAAGAAGATGATGACGAGCGTCAGCGCCAGGCCGCGCAGCACCCGCCAGATCGTGTCAGACCGTTCCATGCGCGCGCTCCCGCAGCTTCTGCCACTGCTTGATGAAGACGTTGGAGAGGGCGTAGGTGATCGCCCAGAGCACCATCAGGATCGCCGCCGATCCGCCGACATTGGTGTACTGGAAGAAGTTCAGATAGGCCGAGACCTGGAACACCAGCAGGCTGTCACCCGGCCCACCCTGGGTCATGGCGTAGATGATGTCGAATTGCTGGATGCTGTCGAGCACGCGGAACAAGGTCGCGGTCAGGATGTAGGGCATCAGCATCGGCAGCGTGATGCGCCAGAACACGAAGGTCGGCGGCACGCCGTCCAGCCGCGCCGCCTCGAACGGCTGCTGCGGCAGGCTGCGCAGCCCGGCCAGCAGCAGGATGATCATGAACGGCGTGTAGACCCAGATATCGACCAGCACGACGGTCAGCATCGCCGTCGAGGGCGACGAGGCCCATTTGAAGTTGGTGATCCCGAACAGCGACACGACCCAGCTCAGCACGCCGAAGCCGGGGTTCGTCATCAGCTTCCACATCAGCGCGGCCAGCGCCGGCGCCGTCATCAGCGGCAGCAGCAATGCGACCGAGACGAAGTTGTTGAAGCGCGAGCGTTCGCGCAGCAACAGCGCGATCCCGAGGCCGAGCAGCAGCTCCACGCCCACCGTCGCGGCGGTGTAGATCAGCGAGACTTGCACCGTGTGCCAGAACGCCGGATCGGTGAACAGGTCGATGTATTGCTGTACGCCGATGAAGCCGCGGGTGTACGGCATCGCCAGGTTGTAGCGCTCGAGGCTGTACCAGACGGCGGTGCCGAACGGGATCAGGATGCCGATGCAGACGAGCAGCGCCGGCAGGCTGAGCAGGTAGGGCAGCAGCCGCGGCAGCCAGGGACGGCTGCTCGCAGCGGGACGGATCGCGAGATCGGACATGACGCCTCCGAAGCGGATGGGGCGGCGCGGCAGCGCCGCCCCGGAGCCACGTCGCCCTTAGCCGAGCCCGGCCTGGCGCATCTGCCGGTCGATGCTGGAGGCGAGCTGGTCCAGCCCCTCATCCACCGGCACCTGGTTCGCCACCATCTTCTGCAGGCTGGCCGCCCAGTCCGTCGTCACGTTGAAGAACAGCGGCTGCGGCGTGAAGTAGATCTGCGCGTGCGGCGCCGTCGCGTCGTACTGCTCCATATAGCCCGGATAGCTCTTGGCGATGCGGTCGCGGAACTCCTGGTCCTTCCAGACGCTGGAGCGCACCGGGTTGACCAGATCCTTCTTGCGCGCGCCGAACAGGCAGTGCTCGGTGCCGGTCGCCCATTGCAGGAACGCCCAGGTCGCATCCTTCTTGCGCGAGAAGTTCGACATGGCGAGCGACCAGATCCACACGTTCGAGGTCGGGTAACTCATCTTCGGATTGGGCGCGATCGGCGCGTAGGCGATGTTGCCGTGCTCCTTGGTGCCCGGCCCGTTCATGAAATAGCCGAGAATGTCGGCGTCATAGATCATGCCGGAGGCGCCGGCGCCGAGATCGGTGCCGACCTGGTACCAGGTGTAGGTCGCCCAGTTCTTCGGTCCGCTGTCCTGGATCATCTTGACCCAGTATTTGTGGAATTCTTTCGATTCCGGCGAGTTCATCGCCGCCTTCAGCTTGCCGCCGCTGACCGTGAAATCGTGCGCGCCGTAATTGGTGTAGCCGGAGAGGAAGCCCGGATGGATGGTGGCCCAGGAGCGACTGCCGCGCACGCCGATGCCATACATCCCGTTGCCGCCGTCCTTGGTGATCTTCGCCGCCGAGTCCATCAGCTCCTGCATGTTCTTGGGCGGCGTGAGCTTCAGCTTGTCGAACACCGGGCGGTTGTAGGAGATGCAATAGGCCTCGAAGCCCCAGGGCAGCGCCCATTGCTTCGCCCCCGGCCCGCCCAGCGCCTCGCCCGGCGTGCCGGACCAGGAATCCGAGGCGCGCAGATTCGGCAGCACGTCGTCCCAGGCGTAGGTCGGCGCGACCTTCGACGAATCCTTGAGATACTCGTTGAGATCGACGAGCCACCCGGCCGGGCCGTACTGCCAGGTCTGGTAGGCGCCGGTCATGAACGCGTCGTAGTCGGACGAGCGCGACGACAGCGCCGCCGTCACCTTGTCGAAATACACATCCTCCGGGAAGATGTCGTACGTCAGGTTCATCCCGGTCAGCGACTTGAAGGCGTCGAGATCGGCGATCATCGCATCCGCGTACGGATGCTTGTTCAGCAGCAGCTTCAGCGACGTGCCCTGGAAGGCCTTCCAGTTGTAGTCGGCGGCCAGCGCGCGCGTCGAGGCGGCGTTGACCAGCATGTCGGCCGCACCGACGGTGAGGCCGAGCGCCGCGAGGCGGCGGATCAGCTCGCGCCGGCCAACGCGGCCCTTGATGAAGGCGTCGCAGACGTCTCTGGCTTTCTCGTGCATTTCCCTGTCCCTTGCTCCGCGGGTGAACAATCCTGGGCGAGGAGCCGCCGCGCGGTCGGCTCATCGGTGATCAGGCCGGTCAGCAGGCGCGCCTGCAGCACGGCATGGATGGCGTCGGTCTTGTCCGGCCCGCCGGCGAGCGCGACCACCTCGCGCCCGTCCATCGCGGCGAGCGGCAGCGCGATCACCCGGTCATGCAATGAGGTCGCCACCAGGCGGCCCAGCCGGTCGAGATAGCGGCCGAGCAGCTCGCCGCTCGCGCCGGCAGCAATCAGCGACGCGGTCTCCTCGGCGGAAATCATTCCCGTCGCCGGCAGGAAGGCGTCACCCTCGATATTGCCGATGCCGACCAGGCACAGCGTCGCCTCGCGCGCGAGTTCCAGCGACTCGGCGACGCCGCGCTGCGCCAGCAGCACGCTGCGATCGGCCGGCGTGTTGGCGAAGAACGGGACCGGCAGCATGTAGGCGTCGGCCTCGGTCTTCTCCGCGAGCTGGTGCATGACATCGAACGAGGTCGAGCCGGTGCGCCGCGGCAGCCCGCCGAGCAGCGACACCAAGCGCACGCCCGGCGCCGGCAGCCGCGGCATGTGGTCGATGGCGGCGGCGAGCGTGCGGCCGTGGCCCAGCCCGATGACGCGGTGCTCGCCGCGATCGAGGGCGGCGCGCAGGAAGCCGGCGCCGGCGGTGCCGAGGGCGCGCAGCGGCAGCCCGGATTCGCCGAGCGACGGCACGACGCGGCAGAGGCGCAGCCCGTAGCGGGCCACCAGCGCCGTCTCGCAGTCGATGCAGCCGCCGATCGGGCCGTCGACGAAGACGCGCACATAGCCGGCGCGGGTGGCGCGGGCGATCAGGCGATGCGCCTTGACGCTCGGGATGCCAAGCGCGTGAGCGACTTGCGACTGCGTGAGGCCGCCAGCGTGGTAGAGCCAGGCGGCACGGGTCGCCAGCGCGAGCTCCTCGCCCACATCCGATGCGTTTCCTCCGTCCAGGCTCATTGCCCCTGAACTTTTTTGCGTTGACCTGCAAAACTTTTCATAGGCGGGCAGCCGCGTCAAGAGGCAGGAAGGCCAGGGGCTCTGCCCCTGGACCCCGGCAAAGGCCAGCCTTTGCAATCCATTACTTAAAGTCATGGGGTCCGGGGCCGTACGGCCCCGGTGGGGTCCAGGGGCAAAGCCCCTGGCCTTACTTATCGATCACAAGATCCGTGAGCGGCTTGCTGCAGCAGATCAGGATCAACCCCTGATCGATCTCCCGCTTCCGGATCCCGCCGCCGTGCTGCATGTCGACCTGGCCGGAGACCAGCTTCGACTTGCAGGTGCCGCACATGCCTTTGGTGCAGGAGAACGGCAGCTTCAGCCCGGCCGCCTGTGCCGTCTCCAGCACGAAGCGGTCGCGCGGCACGGTGATCACCCGGCCGCTTTTGGCGAACTCGACGCGGAACCCGCCCTCGGCTGCCTCGACCGCCCCGGCGACCTCCGGCTCGGCCCGCGCGAGGGTGGCGAAATCGAAGCTCTCCTCGTGGTAGCGGGCCATCTCGAACCCGGCCTCGCCGAGCATGGCGCGCACCGCGGCCATGTACGGCGCCGGGCCGCAGCAGAAGATCTCGCGTTCCATCAGGTCGGGCGCGATCAGCCGCAGCATCGCCAGGCTGAGCCGGCCGCGGAAGCCGCCCCAGCGCTCGCCGGGACTGTCCGTTTCACACACCGGCAGGAAGCGGAACCGGTCGTGATGGCTCGCCATCAACGTCAGCTCGCGACGGAAGATGATGTCGTCCGGGCTGCGCGCATTGTGCACGAAGACGATGTCCTGGCCGGTCGCCAGATCGTCGTGCGACCGCGCCATCGACATCAGCGGCGTGATGCCCGAGCCGCCGGAGAGGAACAGGTATTTCGCCGCCGGATGCAGGGCGCAGGTGAAATCGCCCATCGGCCCGGTCGCGTGCACGGCAACG
>Ga0335074_10017519_pt1 | contig 10102 bp, 6 predicted proteins | sample Lox_Sample_23_FD_206715 | JGI IMG/M metagenome (GOLD analysis project Ga0335074, IMG submission 206715) | Soil microbial communities from Loxahatchee National Wildlife Refuge, Florida, United States - Lox_Sample_2.3 | ecosystem: Environmental > Terrestrial > Soil > Wetlands | place: USA: Florida...
GGAGTTCTATACCTCCACCGAGACTTCTCCGGTGCACGAGATCGCCGACTCGACCCGGACCGGCCCGGCCACGACGATCCTGGCCGGCGTGGGGGTCGGCCTCGAGTCCTCGGTGGCAGCCATCCTCGCCATAATCGTCGCCATCGCGGTCGCGGTCGGGCTCGCCAATGGCAACACTCAGTTCTCCCTCTACCTGGTGTCCCTCATCGGCATCGGCTTGCTGTCCACCACCGGCATTGTTGTCTCCCAGGACACATTCGGGCCGGTCTCCGACAACGCCGCCGGGATCGCCGAGATGAGCGGCGAGTTCGAGGGCGAGCCGCAAAAGATCATGGTCAGCCTGGACGCCGTAGGCAACACGACCAAGGCGATCACCAAGGGTGTGGCCATCGGCTCGGCCGTGATCGCCGCGGTGGCGCTCTTCGGCGCCTTCGTGCAAACCATCGTCGAGCAACTTGGCCTCAAGACGACCAATTCCAACTACGACAAGCTGACGTTCATAAATATCGCCGAACCCAAGACCTTTATCGGCCTCCTGATCGGCGGTTCCATCGCCTTTCTGGCGTCCTCGTTCCTGATCCGTGCTGTCGGTCGTTCGGCCGGCACCGTGGTCGAAGAGGTGCGCAAGCAGTTCCGCGAGCACCCAGGCATCATGGACCGCACCGAGCGCCCCGAGTACGGGAGGGTGGTCGACATCTGCACCCGGGCATCATTGCGTGAGCTGGCGACGCCCGCGCTCATCGCAGTGCTCGCCCCTGTGGTCGTCGGCTTCGCCATCGGCTACCTTGCCCTGGGTGCGTTCCTTGCTGCTGCCATCCTGACCGCGCAGCTGATGGCCAATTTCCTGTCCAACACCGGCGGAGCTTGGGACAACTCCAAGAAGTACATCGAGGACGGCCATTACGGCGGCAAGGGCTCCGACTCTCATAAGGCCGCTGTCATCGGCGATACCGTCGGCGACCCCTTCAAGGACACCGCGGGCCCCGCTCTCAACCCGCTCATGAAGGTCATGAACCTGGTGAGCCTGCTCATCCTGCCCGCCGTGATCAGCCTCCAGCACAACAATGCTGCCCGTTACAGCATTTCCGCCGCCGCCTTTGCCGTGATCGCCGCCGGTGTCGTCTTCTCCAAGCGACGCGTCGAGGGCGTTACCCAGCCTGAGCCGGCTTCCTTGCCCACCGGTCCGGCCGCGCAGGGCCCCGTCCTCGACGGTGGCGCGGCGGCCGAGCCCGCCCGCAAGGTGCCGAGTTGATATGTGGGAGGTTGTAGACCTTTAGATGGCCAAGCCCCTAGTCATTGTCGAGTCGCCCGCCAAGGCCAAGACCATTGCGGGCTTCTTGGGCAATGAGTACACAGTCGAGCCCTCGGTCGGGCACATCCGCGACTTGCCCGGCGATGCCAAGGAGATCCCCGCCGCTTTCAAGGGCGAGCCCTGGGCGCGCCTTGGCGTCGACGTCGACAATGGTTTCAAACCCCTGTACGTCGTGGTCCCTGGCAAGAAGGACCGCGTCAGCAAATTGCGGGCACTGCTCAAGGACGCCAGCGAGCTCTACCTGGCCACAGACGAGGACCGCGAGGGGGAGTCGATCGCCTGGCACTTATTGGAGGTCCTGCACCCCCGCGTGCCGGTCAAGCGCATGGTGTTCCACGAGATCACCCGCGACGCGATCCGTCGCGCGGTGGACAATTCTCGGGACCTTGACCGGCGTCTCGTCGATGCTCAGGAAGCCCGCCGCATCCTCGACCGGCTCTACGGCTACGAAGTCAGCCCCGTGCTGTGGAAAAAGGTCTTGCGGGGGCTTTCGGCCGGCCGCGTCCAGTCCGTAGCCACCCGCCTGCTCGTGGAGCGCGAGCGCGCTCGCATGCGTTTCCGCGCCGCCTCTTTCTGGGACATCGCCGGGCGTTTCCGGCCCCTGCCAAAAGAGGGCAGCCAGGATCCCGGGGCGGGGTTCGGCGCCCTCCTCGTCAGCCTCGACGGCACCCGGTTGGCTACCGGGCGCGACTTCGGAGAGGACGGCCAGCTCACCCGGCCGGAGGTGGTGGTCCTCGACCAGAGCGGAGCGCAGGGCCTGGCCGAGCGCCTCGCGGCGGCAGCCTTCGCCGTGCGCAGCATCGAAGAGAAGCCGTGGCGGCGCTCGCCCTACCCGCCCTTCATGACCTCGACATTGCAGCAAGAAGCAGGCCGGAAACTGCGCTTTTCGGCGGCCCGCACGATGCGCGTCGCCCAGGACCTGTACGAAGAGGGCTACATCACGTACATGCGTACCGATAGCACGGCCTTGTCCGAAGAGGCGCTGGCTGCGTCCCGCCGGGCCGTGAGCGAGCTTTACGGCGAGCGGTACCTGCCTGGTGCGCCCCGTCATTACGACCGGCGCGTGAAGAACGCCCAGGAAGCGCACGAGGCTATCCGGCCGGCGGGCGACCGCTTCCGCCACCCAGAGCGCACCGGCCTGTCGGGTGACCGGCTCCATTTGTACGAGCTGATCTGGAAGCGCACGGTCGCCTCGCAAATGGCTGACGCCCAAGGGATGAGCGTCCAGGTACGCCTGGGTGCCATCTCGTCGGCGGGCGAGGACGCCGAGTTCGCCGCGAACGGCCGCGTCATCGACTTCCCGGGCTTCCTGAGAGCTTACGTCGAGGGTTCCGACGACCCCGAGGCCGAACTGGAAGACCGTGAGGTGCGCCTCCCCCGGTTGAGCGAGGGCGAGGCCCTGGCCGCTGAGGAGCTGCGTCCCGAAGGCCACACCACTCAGCCGCCGCCGCGCTACACGGAAGCCTCGCTCGTGAAGGCCTTGGAAGAGATGGGCGTGGGCCGGCCGTCGACCTACGCCACGATCATGGACACCATCCAGACGCGCGAGTACGCCTGGAAAAAAGGTACCGCCCTCGTGCCCACCTGGACGGCCTTCGCCGTTGTCGGGCTCATGGAACAACACTTCTCCGACCTGGTCGACTACGGGTTTACAGCCGACATGGAGCAGGACCTCGACGACATCGCCCGCGGCGACCAGGAGTCACTTCCCTGGTTGACGCGCTTCTATTTCGGCGAGGCTCACAACGCAGGCGCCGGCCTCAAGCAAATGGTCGCCGAACGTTTGGGCGAGATCGATGCTCGTGCCGTGAACTCGATCCCGGTCGGCGACGCCAGCTCGGGCATTGTCGTGCGTGTCGGCAAGTACGGGCCCTACTTGCAAGAAGCGGACAGTGACAAACGGGCGTCGCTGCCCAACGACCTCGCCCCTGACGAGCTGACCGTTGACCGGGCTCGCGAGCTGCTCGAAGCCCCCGGTGAGCGCGCCGACCACGAGCTTGGCAGCGACCCTGCTACCGGCTTGCCTGTGTTGCTTCGCGCCGGCCGGTGGGGACCTTACGTCCAGCTAGGGCGGGCGGAGGAGCTGGGCACCAAGCCGCGGACATCATCCCTGCTCAAAGGTATGGAGCCGGACCAGTTGAGCCTCGAAGATGCCCTGCGGCTGCTCAGCCTGCCGCGCACTCTCGGTCGGGGGCCTGATGGCAAGGAGCCGGTGGTGGCCGACAACGGCCCGTTCGGGCCCTATGTGCGCATGGGCAACCAGTTCCGGTCCCTCGAGAGCCAGGAGCAGTTGTTCACCGTGACCCTGGAGGAGGCGCTCGAGCTACTGTCAAAGCCCCGCGCTCGCCGTAGCCGCCAGGAGGCCCTGGCAGAGCTGGGGGCCGACCCGACGAGCGGCGCAGCGGTCGTGGTCAAGGAAGGTCGCTACGGGCCGTACGTGACTGACGGCACCGTCAATGCGTCACTTCGGCGGGGGGACACTATCGAGAACCTCACCCTGGAGCGAGCGGCCGAGCTGCTCGCTGAGCGGCGCGCGAAGGCTGAAGCCGACGCCGCCTCGGGGGCCCCTGGCCGCGCCAGGCGGGGCCGCTCAACCAGGGCCACAGGTGCCGCCAAGGCCGGTGCCACCAGGGCCGCCCGTGCTGGCAGCGCCGCCCGTGCTGGCAGCGCCGCCCGTGCTGGCAGCGCCGCCCGTGCCCGCAAGGCCACGGCAGGTCCGGCCAAGGCCACGGCTATCAGAAAGGCCACCGGCACCCAGAAGGCGGCGGGGGGCGTCAGCAAGGCCGCCGGTCCCCCCCGGGCAGTGGCCAAGGCCGCCACGCCTAAGGCCGCCACGCCTAAGGCCGCCACGCCCAAGGTTGCAAAGGTACTCAAGGCGACGAAGGCGGCGAAGGCGACGAGGGCTGCCAAAGCTGCCAAAACGGCCAAGGCCGTGAAGGCGTCCCCGGCGGGTGGGGCAAGCAAGACCGCCAAGGCGACCCAGCTCTCCTAAGGCCGCCGGCGAGGCGAGAGACCGGCGCAGGCAGGTCTTGTACCCCGGCCGCTCAGCCGTCCACGCCAACGACGCGAGTGGCGATAGCGGCCGCGCAATCGGCTGCGCTCTTGGTGGTCGTGTCCACGACGAAGTCGTAGACGACGCCCTCGTGGACGCGCGTTGCCTGCAGCCGAGCCATGCCCGGCACGCGGTCCGCCCGCTTGGGCTCCCGAGCGGCGGCGACGTCTGGGTCGCAGCGGACGCCCACCCAGACCACCCTGAGCCCCGACAGGGCTGTCGCCAACCGCTCCTGAGACGCGCCGCCACCGAGAAAGACTTCGTCGATGATCAAGCCGGTCCGGCAGCGCCCTATCGCGGCGAGGCCTGCGTACCAGGAGGCTTCAGCCAGCCGGAAGTCCTCGCCAACGTTCACTTGCCCGTCAGGCGCGAACTCGACCGGGCCCGAGGAGCCTGCCGGCTCGTCGCCGGCCGGGAGCGCCCGGATGAGGTCATCGACTCCCAAGGTCAGCCAAGTGGGACCGAGGAGCCGTTGAAGGCAACGTGCAATGGAGCTCTTGCCCGAACTCGAGCCTCCGTTTAGGACCACCACCGGCGCCACGCAATCGACGGTAGCCGCCGGGTCGTGCCCACCCGCTCGAGTGGCCCGCCGCAATATTGGCTGCCCGTTACTACGGAGTCGCGACCACGTCGATGTCGCCCTCCTGGTCGTTCAAGGCCAGGACGTGCCTGGAAGTGTGGGAGGTCCGCACCCCGAGGCTGACCACGCCGATCTGCGCCTTGGCGTGCACGGCGTAGGCCGCCCCAGCCGGCACCTGCACGCTGATGTCGCCCTCTTGGGCGGAGACGCCCACATAGCTGGGCGGGGTGCTGAACCACAGTGAGATATCGCCCTGCTGGTCCTGCACCTGCGCCCGGGCTGAGGAGAGCGCCTCCGCGTCGATATCGCCCGACTCGGTCGAGAGGCTGATGGCACCGCTCAGCTTGCTCACGTTCAAGTCTCCTGAGCTGGCCTCCAGCTGCACCGGCCCGGAGAGGCCGGTGGCCTGGATGTCGCCTGAGCCGGCCGATACTGCTACCGGAGTGCCGGTCGGCACCGCCACGGTGAGGGTGCCTGCGCAGCGCCCGGGGCAGGACAGGCCGAGGTCGAGCTTCCCCCTGCTCTGGGCCATCGTCAGGTACGGGCGGGCGCCGGAGTAGCTCAGGCTGGCGCTGTAATGGACCGAGGCGTCGCCGCTCGGGGCCAGGTCAACATCGCCTGCGAGGCTGCTCAACGCGACGCCGCCGCGCGGGGCAACGCGGGTCAGTTGACTTGTCATGGAGTGGGACAGGGTGTTCTGGCGGAGGTCCCGCACGACGTTGGACGCCACTGCGGCTGCGCCCCCCACCAGGACCACGAGCACGACGATGACCGTGACGACCTCGAGCGTCCAGCCCTGTCCCGAGCGCTGGCGCCGGCGCTGCGGCTCGGCGGGGGGCGGGGTGATCGCGGACGACTGGGTGGGCACGCCGGCCGCCCGCAGCTGTGCGTCGGCCCAAGCCGAGGCGGCTGATTGAGCTTCGACCCAGTCCGATTCGTCCTCGCGCGGGGCCCTGGTAGCTGGGGCCGGCATGTAGGCGGACGCTGCGCCAGTAGCGCTGCGCATGGCGGCACCCGGCACTGGGGCACCCGGCACTGGGGCACCCGGCACTGGGGCACCCGGCACTGGGGCACCGTTCGGCGCTGCATAGGCACCAGCGGGAGCGCCGCCAGCCGACCCGCCAAAAGGGGGCCCCTGTGGGCCCCACTGGCCACCGGGACCGGACGAAGGGTAGTCGCCGGGCCCACCCGGAGGAGGCCCCCACGGCCCGGCCATGCTTCGCGGTGGCCGTTGGCCGGAGCGGGAGACAAACGGCAGCCTGTCGGAGAACAGAAGCACGGCGACCCCCAGCCCGGTGAGGACAGCCCACACCGGCAGCGCCTCCCAGCGGAAGGCCGGCCAGAACCCGAACCACCAGATCAGGGCCAGTGCGATCGCCGCAAGGACGAGCGCCCAGGACCGGGCGTTGCGGTCCCAGGAGTTCCAATGGTGGCCGATATGCATGTTGCGCCAAACACCGCCGTCACTGCCATCTTCGGGGACGAACAGCCACGCCAGCCCATAGAGGACCGGTCCGCCGAGGCCACGACCATGCCAACCCGGAGCACCGTCGCGTCCACGCCCAGGTACTCGCCCAGCCCTCCCATCACACCCGCCACCCGGCGGTTAGAACGGCTCCGGCGCAACTTGCGAGGCGGCGCTGAATAAGGTGCCACCGGGGGTCGCGGGGAGAAGGGGCCCGTGCCCTGGTCCGGCTGGTACATGTTGCCATCATCGCCCACTCTTGGTCCGGCGGCTATCAGGGTTCCCCCCGGACCAGCCCTGAACGTGGTGCCCGTGAGCGCAGGGCCGCTCCCGGGTGGTCCTCGGGTTACTTCACGGGCTCTCGGCGTGGGACTATGGGGACATACAGCAAAGCGCAACCGCTGGGCTAGGCCCGCCGGAGCCGGGCATGAGCGCTCGCGCTGGCGCGCGCCAATTGCGGGGCGTCGTGCGGCCCGCAGGGGCAACCGAGCTCCGCCGGCCGTGCCAGGACAGGGCAATTGCGGGTGTCGCCCACGCTGTGGCTTCACGGACGGGGGTCAGCCCGCTGGCCGCTCAATTCGCCTTACTGGCCCTCACCCTGTTCGGTGGGGCAGGGATCGCCCTGTACCTGGCCGGATGGTTGTGCATCCCGCTCGAGGGTGAGGACCGTCCCTTGGTGCAAGCGGCACTCTCTGACCACCGGACCCTCAAGCTCGTCGGAGCGACCGCCAGTGCCCTCGTGGCCTTGATGGCTGGGGCCTCGGTCCTCGGCTCGGTGCCTGTGCTCGGAGCGGTGGCTCCCGGGCTGGTAAGCCTCTCGGCCCTGATCGCGGTTTGGCGCCACGCCGGCCCAGAGGACAGAGCGAGCATGGAACGCCTGTTCACGTTGGCCACCGGTGCGGGGACGCCCGGAGCGCCGGCAGCGCGCCGGTTGCTGGTGGGAGGTGCACGAATAGCGCTCGGTGCGGGCCTGATCGCGCTGGGGACATCGACCGTGCTGGCGCCCACGCACCTGAACGGCGCGGACATCGAGATCGCCCTGGCCGCGCTTGGGGTGGTAGCCGGCTCGTCGATCATCTTGGCGCCGTGGTGGCTGCGCGTCGGCCGTGACCTGGCGGGCGAGCGACGCCAGCGCGCCCGAGCCGAAGAGCGCGCCGAGATGGCAGCCCACCTGCACGATTCGGTGCTCCAAACACTCGCTTTGATCCAGCGCTCGGCGGGGGACCCGCAGCAGGTGCAACGCCTGGCGCGTGCTCAGGAACGCCAGCTGCGTTCCTGGCTGTTCGACAAACCGTCCGCCAACCGCGGTCCCGAGACGCTGTCCTCGTCACTCGCGGCCTTGCAGCAGGAAGTGGAGGCCGACCACGGACTGCGCACCGACGTAGTTACCGTCGGCGACGCCGTTTTGGACGAAACCCTCAGCGCGTTGCTCGCGGCCACCCGCGAAGCTGTGGTCAACGCAGCCAAGTGGTCAGGGGCGGACGTCGTGTCGATCTACGCTGAAGTCGAACAGGAGGCTATTTCAGTGTTCGTGCGCGACCGGGGTTGTGGATTTGACCCGGCGCAGGTGGGCCCGGACCGCAAGGGCTTGAGTGATTCGGTGTACGCCCGCATGCACCGCAACGGCGGTACCGCCGCCGTCCGCAGTGCGCCCGGGCAGGGCACTGAGGTCGAGCTCAGTATGCCGAGGCGGGCGGCGTAGTGGGCCTCGGCCCCAAGGTGTTGCGGGTTTTCCTGGTGGACGACCACCAGCTGTTCCGCGCCGGGGTCCGCCACGAGATCACTGCGACCGGTGAGGTCGAGATCGTCGGGGAAGCCGGTGACGTGGCGGGGGCCGTCGAGCGCATCTTGACCTGCCAGCCGGATGTGGTCCTGCTGGATGTGCACATGCCTGACGGCGGCGGCCCCGAGGTCGTGCGCCAGGTGCTCGCCGCCCAACCGGGCGTCCGTTTCCTTGCTCTCTCGGTCTCCGACGCCGCCGAGGACGTGATCGGTGCGATCCGCTCCGGGGCACGGGGGTACGTGACCAAGACGATCTCGACCGCCGAGCTCGTCGACGCCCTCCGCTCGGTGGCCGCCGGCGACGCGGTGTTCTCACCGCGCCTGGCCGGTTTTGTGCTCGACGCTTTCGCGGCCAGCCCCCAGCCGGTGGCGGTCCACTTCGACCCCGAGCTGGACCAACTGACTTCGCGTGAGCGCGATGTGCTCCGGCTCATAGCTCGGGGTTATGCGTACAAGGAGATCGCTCGTGAACTGTTCATCTCGGTGAAGACCGTCGAGACCCACGTGTCGGCGGTGCTCCGCAAGCTCCAGCTCACCAACCGCTACCAGCTGACTCGCTGGGCCATGGAGCGCCGGCTGGTACCGCCGGGGAACTGAAGGGTATGTGGGCCGACGGGACAGCTAACGGGGAAAAGAGCATGACGGGTGGCGCCTTGGCTGCGTTGGTCGGCCAGCGCCAAGTGGCAGAGTTCCTGTGGACGGCGGCGCGAAAACCGGTCCATGCCTACTTGTTCGTTGGCCCTCCTGGTTCGGGGAAGCTGGCCGCCGCTCGCGCCTTCGCCAGCCTCGTGCTGTGCCCTGGCGAAGGGGACGACGGCTGCGGAACGTGCCAGCGGGTCGCCGAGGGCAAGCACCCCGACGTGGTGGTGATCGAGCGTGAAGGGGCGAGCCTGTCTATCGAGCAGGCGCGCGAGGTGACGCGCCTGGCTGCTCGTAGCTCGGTGGAGGGTGGCCGCGTCGTAGTCGTCGTCCCAGACCTCCACTTGGCCGGTGACGCTTTACCGGCGCTGCTGAAGACCATCGAGGAGCCGGCCGGCCCGGTGCTGTTCGTCGGCTTGGCCGAGTATGTGCCGCCCGAGCTGGTGACCATCGCGAGCCGCTGCGTGCGTGCCGACTTCCGCCCGCTCACTGAGGACGAACTGTCCAGAGCCCTCGAAGCTGAGGGAGTGGCGCCGGCAAAAGCCGAGGCGGCAGCGAGTATGGCGGGGGGACGCCTGGACCGGGCGCGCTTGCTCGCCAACGACCCCGCGGCCGAAAGTCGTCGCCAAGTCTGGGACGCCGTGCCGGCGCGGCTCGACGGGAGCGGCGCCACCGTCGCCGTGCTCGTCGCCGAACTGGTCGAGCTGCTCAAACGGAGTGCAGAGCCCCTCGAAGCGCGTCAAAGCGGCGAGGTCTCCGAGGCGGCCGAGCGCGCCGCGGCCGCCAGCCCGGTCGCCGTCGCACGGCCGAGCCAGGGCCCACCAAGAGCGCCCGCTGGTCCTGGCCGGCCTGTTCAGGCTGCAGCACGTTCGGCCCAGGTGCTGGCCCGGGCCGGAGCGAAGGAACTGGAAGAGCGCCATCGCCGCGAACTGCGCCGCCAGCGCACGGATGAGCTCCGTTCGGGACTGGCCGTGCTAGCCCGGGCGTACCGCGAGCGCGCCGTCCAGGGCCAGGTGTCGCCGGCCCAGGCGCGTGGCGCGGTCGCCCTGATCGACGAGCTGTCGGCCGACCTCGCCTTCAACCCGGGAGAGCAATTGGCCCTTCAGGCGCTGTTCGTGCGGCTTGACCGCCTCGCGCAGGTGTCCTAGCCGCGTCCAGCGGGGCCATGATGTCCATGGCCACGGTGACCGGGCCCGCCGCCTGCACCGCCGCCACCTTGGGCCCCGGGGAAGGGGTGCCCGCTCGGGACGATGGTGACGGCTAGGGCGGTCA
>Ga0335074_10017520_pt1 | contig 10102 bp, 7 predicted proteins | sample Lox_Sample_23_FD_206715 | JGI IMG/M metagenome (GOLD analysis project Ga0335074, IMG submission 206715) | Soil microbial communities from Loxahatchee National Wildlife Refuge, Florida, United States - Lox_Sample_2.3 | ecosystem: Environmental > Terrestrial > Soil > Wetlands | place: USA: Florida...
GAAAAGGCTGCCGAGGGAAGCCAGGATTTCCTGCTCCTGCTGGGCGGGGTCAAGGCGGCCAAGGCGCCGGGCCTCGTCTGCCACCACCAGCCCGACGAGGATCCCGCGCCCGGTCCCGTCATCCGGGGAGTTGTCGTAGGTGAGGCAGACCGTGCCCTGAGCGGTCCACGCCTGCCCGCAGAGCCCACGCTCCCGCCAGAAGGCGCGCTGATAGACGGCGTGGAACTTGACAGTGGACCCCATCGGGAGGCTCGCCAGCAGCCGGGTCTGCCGCTCAGGGAGTACCGGTGAATAGCTGATCTGGCTGGCTAGCGGTGGCGGCACGCACACCACCACCCGGCGGCAGCGGACTCCCCCGCTGTCGCAGGCCACGATGACGCTGCCGGACTCCTGAGCGATGGCCCGGACCGCGCTGCCGAGATGGATCCGGCCGGTGATCTTACCGGCGAGCCGCTGAGCGATCTCGTGCGTTCCTTCGCGCACACGCATGGCCTCGGCCGTCAGCAGGTGACGCACTGGGCCTACCGACCGCAGATCGAAGAGCATGTCGAGCAAGGAGATCTCGTCAGGCTCGGCGGCCATATTGCCTCTGATATGAATGAGCGCCAGGTCACGCTGGCCGGGGTCGCGCACGTGCCGGGCCAGCCAGTCTTCGACCGAGACGCGGTCCCATTCCCGTGACTTCGGTGACAGCCAAGGCGCCGCCTTGCTGACGCGCTTGGACATCAGCGCGATGCGTGCGCCGACCGTGAGGACTTCGGCGAGGGCACGAGGGGGCAATGGCGGCAGCCAGGCGCTGCCCTGCTTGAGCTGACCGCCGAGGCCCCATAGCGCGCGCCCCGGGACGGCGCTGGGGACCGTCGCCAGGCCGAGCTCCTTTATCAGCCGCAGAACCTCTGTCTGGCCCGGCCCGACCCACTGGGCTCCCATGTCAAGCACCATCGGCGGCTCCCCCGCGCTCCGCTCTGGTTGCGAGGCCGAGACGACGCGCCCGCCGACCCGGTCCCGAGCCTCGAGCACCGTTACGCTCGCCCCGGCCGCGCTGAGCTCGGCCGCAGCGCGGAGCCCGGCAAGCCCCGCGCCGACGACGGCGAAGTCCGACTCGTGCTGCGCTTCCACCGGGCTGAGCCGTCAGATCCGGACGGTGAACTCGCCGGATGCCAGCAGCGGCAGGCGATCTAGGCGGCGGAAGGCGGGCAGCATACGCTGGGCCTCGGTGACGACCGGCCGGCCTGCGGAACCTCCCACGGCAACCCCTCCCGCGGGCGCTGCGCGCCCGCCGCCGACTAGGCGCTCCACTGGTTTGTATCACCTGACCAACCCCGCGCCAATCCGCTGGCCGGGGGTCCCGCACAGGAGGCGAGCGTTGGCGGAGCGTTACCCCATCCGGCCGGTTACCGAGAACGAATTCGACGCGTTCGAGGCGGTGACCAGCCACGCTTTTGTCTTGTCGCCGTCCTTGGATGCGCGTCGCGCCCACGAGATCGCCCGCCTCGAGTTCGACCGGTGCCTAGCGGCCTTTGACCGACCGGACCCGGTGGGGGTCACCACCGCGTTCAGCTTCCAGCTGACGGTGCCGGGCGGTCAGGTGCCCGCGGCCGGTGTGTCCTGGGTGAGCGTGCTGCCGACCTACCGGCGGCGCGGCATCATGGGTGCCCTGATGCGCCGCCAGCTCAATGACATCTCCGAGCGCGGCGAGCCGGTAGCGGCGCTGCTGCCGACTGAGAGCCAGCTATACGGACGCTACGGCTACGGCATGGCGACACGGCACGCCGCCTACACGATCCGCCGCGGTGAGGGCGCGCTCGCCCCCGACGCTCCGGCCGACCCGGCGGTCAAGCTGCGGCTCACCGCTGCGCAGGACGTCCGGCCGGAGATCGCGAAGGTCTACGACATCGTGCGGGAGACCAGTCCCGGGTTCATCTCCAGGTCCGGCGTCTGGTGGGATCGCGTCCTGCGCGACGCGGGCGGCGGGTACACCCCGCTGTCCTGCCTGCTGGCCGAGGACGCGGCCGGGCCGCGGGGCTACGCGCTGTACGCCGGGGACAACCGCTGGACGGACGAGGACAGCCTGCATGACTGCACGCTGCTGGTCACCGAGATCGTCGCCGCCGATCCCGCCGCGGGCGCGGCGCTGTGGCGCGATGTGCTCAGCCGGGATCTGGTGACCGAGGTGAAGGTAGACCGCCGCCCGGCCGACGACTCGCTGCAGTTCCAGCTGGCCGACCCCCGGCGGGTCCGGGCCCGGGTGACAGACGGACTGTGGGTGCGACTGATCGACGTACCAGCCGCGCTGGCCGCCCGCCAGTACGCGTGCCCAGTCGACACCGTGATCGACGTGCGCGACGACCTGCTCCCGGGCAACGCCGGCCGCTGGCGGTTGCATGCCGGTGAGAGCGGTGCCGCCTGCGAGCGCACCGCGGCCGCGGCGGACGTGTCGCTTAGTATCCGTGAGCTGAGTGCGGCCTACCTCGGCGGCACCCGGATCGGGTCGATGGCCGCCGCTGGCATGGTCGCCGAACATCGCCCCGGAGCGCTGGTCCGGCTGTCCGCCGCCATGTCATGGGATCCGGCACCGTGGTGCCCGGGAACGTTCTGAACGGTGCGCGGAAAGATTGCCTGATGACAGCAGCCGACGCCTGGTGTCAGTGCGCGCAGCGCCGCACGGTGAAACTCCAGGTCGAGCCGGTCGGCATAGGTAAAAGGAAATGCGAGCTGAGCACGGGATCAGGCTGCACAGTCGCTCTCCCAAGCTGACGAGCCGGCTTGCTCCTCGGCGAGTCGCTTCAAGTTCAGCAACTGCCGCCGGGCCATGACTAGGTCGCCGATAGCCAGCCCGGGGGCGGCCCAGCGGGAAACCTGGCTGACCACCTTCAGCAGCAGGCGCGTCGTGCCGTGATCGCTGGGCACCACGACGTAGGACATGAAGGCGCCCATGATGGTGCCGGTCAGCTGGTTCCCCGGATCGACCGAGACGATCCGGCCCAACTGGCGTCCGCCGGCTGTGGTGAACCTGTCCCCAACCCGCGGCTCCGGCAGGCCCAGCAGCTTTCCGGGCGAGCGACGGCCGAGGTTGTCGATCCAGTCGTAGGAATACGGCGCGGCTCGCACCTGCGCGACCCACGGCCACACCGCCTGGGGCGGTGCGGTGACGTTCACGCCGCGCCAGGCTTGCAGCACGGGCGAGGCGACAAAGGAGTCGCACGGGTAGGAGCGCAGGATCTCACTGTCGGTTACGCCCCACCTGGCTCCGAGCACACATCCATTGTGTGCCATGGCCGGCTGCTGCCCGCACCGTGGATAGCCGCCTTCGGCGGTTTGCGTTCCTGGCGGCATCTGGACCCGCCGCCAGGCCCCGTTTCATGCGTCAGCGCTGTGCCTGGAACGGTTCGATGAGCTGGCCGGCCATCAGGTGAAGGACCGGCCGGGGCGAGTTGCCCTGCTCGACCGGGACCGGCCGGCCGTCAAGCCCGGTGCGCCCGGTGGCGTCGCTGCGGGCGGGGAACCTGGCCCGGCCGGCCAGCACATCCCAGATCGTCAGCACGACGCCGAGGTTGTGGTGCTGCACGTCGGGCGCATGATGAAACCGGTGATATGCCGGGCTGACTATCACCCGGCCGAGTGGGCCGAAGGTCCAGCGCAGGTTGGCGTGCTGCAACGTGCCCAGGCAGACGTAGACCGTGATCACTACCGGCGCGATCGCGCGCGTTGGCATCAGCACGACGACCGGCACGGCGGCCAGGATGAAACCTGTCGTGTGCATGAGCGGGTGCGCGCGGAATGAGGTGAGGACGCTCAGCTCTTCCTGGCTGTGGTGCAGGGCGTGGAATCGCCACAGGAAACCGAGCCGGTGATCAGCGTAGTGAGCCAGCCAGTTAGCGGCGTCCATCGCCACCACTGTCAGCGGGATGATCAGCCAGCCGGGCCAGCTCTGCGTGGACCGCAGCTCGATCCAGCTCGCGTAACGGCCGAGCAGCATCGCCGCCCCGACGCTGAGCAACGTCATCAGGGGGATCACGATGATCGCGTGCAACGCCAGATAGCTGGCGTCCTGCAGGTGGCCGCGGGCCAGCAGCCGGCGGGGTTCGGCCGGCCAGATCCGCTCGCAGATACCGGTAAGGACCACCAGGACGACCAGAAGGGGAGCAGCCAGTTCGGCCCGGCCCGCCGAGAGCACGGTCTCGAGGTGGCCCTGCTGGAGCAGACCCGCGATCGCGACCCACAGGATCGCGATCGTGATCGCGGCCAGCGCGAACGACGGCGCGCTAAGACGCCGCCACCAGCGCGGCCGGTCTTGGGCGCCGACTAGCGGCCAGCGATCACGGGTTGCTTCCACAGGCACTTGCGAAGCAGACACCAAAGCTCCTCGACTCCCGCTCTGCGGCACGAACCTGGCCCGGCCTGGGACAAGGGCTTACAAGCCGTGGCAACCGGCACCTGTTACCACGGCGCCGGCGGGCGCACGGTTCAACGAGACGGCTACCGGCCAGCCCCGTGGTGCCCGCCGCTCGGAGTGGGTATCACCGCTGCTGATGAGTACCTCGAACGCTGTCACCAGCCGGGACGCTGAGGCGCTGGCGGCCACCATCGCGGGCGACGTCGTCGCTGCGCCGGACGACGGTTATGACGAAGCGCGCCGGGCCTGGAATCTGTCTGTCGACCAGCGGCCCGCTGTGGTCGTGTTCGCTGAGTCCGCCGAGGACGTGACCAGGGCCGTCCAGTTCGCCCGGTCGCATGAGCTGCGTATCGCCCCGCAGGGCACGGGTCATGGCAGCCTGCCGCTGGAGCCGCTCGAAGGCACAATGCTGCTCAAGACATCACGCATGCGGCGGGTGGACATCGACCCGGCCGCCCGCACCGCGCGGGCCGAAGCCGGCGCGCTGTGGCACGACGTGACAGTTCGGGCCGCCGGGCATGGGCTGGCCGCGCTCGCGGGCTCCTCGGCGGTGGTCGGCGTAACCGGCTACACCCTGGGCGGCGGGATCGGCTGGCTGACGCGCCGCTACGGCCTGGCCGCGTCCAGCGTGACTGCGGCCGAGATCGTCACCGCTGACGGCCGGCTGGTCCGCGCCGATCCGGCGAACGAGCCAGACCTGTTGTGGGCGATCCGGGGCGGCGGTGGCCTCGGCGTGGTGACTGGGCTTGAGATGAGTCTTTATCCGGTGGCTGAGCTGTACGCGGGAGCGCTGTTCTTCCCGATAGCCCGGGCCGCGGAGGTCCTGCCCGCCTGGCGCGAGTGGACAGCGACGGTGCCCGACGAGGTGACGTCCCTCTGCGCCATCATGCGTTTCCCGCCCATTCCCGATGTCCCCGAGTTCGCGCGCGGCCGTCACTTCGCTGTGCTCGAGGCTGCCTGCATCGCTGATGAGGCGGCCGGCGCCCGGCTGATCAGCCCGCTGCGGGCACTCGGCCCCGAACTCGACACGTTCGCTGTTATCGCCGCCCCGGAGCTGGGGCACATCCACATGGATCCCGAGCAGCCGGTGCCTTATCAGGGCGACGGCGTGCTCCTCGCGGACCTCCCCGCCGCCGCGATCGACGCCGTCCTGTCGCAGGCCGGGCCGGATGCCGACACACCGCTGCTGATGGTCGAGATCCGGCACCTGGGCGGTGCGGCGGCCCGGCCGGCTGCCGACGGCGGCGCCCTGGCGAACATCGACGCCGGGTTCATGATGTACGCGAACGGGTTCACCCCGACACAGGAGCTGGCCGAGGCGGTCCGCGCCGACGCGCGAGCAGTCAAGGACGCCCTCACCCCCTGGCGCGCCGCCTACGACTACTACAACCTTGTCGAGACCCCGGCCGACGCCGGCACGGTGCTCCCCGACACCGCCTACCACCGTCTGCAGGAGATCAAGGCCGCCTGGGACCCCGATCAGGTCATCGTTTCCGCCCACCCCGTGCAACTCGCCGCGCACTTAGCAGCGGAGCCAGTCACGGCAGGGGGTTGCTCAGAGGCGGAGGACGCGCTCGGCGTTGCCGTAAGCGATCTTCTCCCGGTCGGTGTCGCTGAGCGTGGTCCGTTCGAACCCGGCCACGGCGTCGTAGCTTGACTCGTACGGGTAGTCGATCGAGAACATGATCGCGTCGGCGCCGACCTCAAGCACGGCGCCGGTGAGCACTGCCGGTGAGAACACCCCGCTGGTCGTGATCAGCACGTTGGACCCGATGTAGGCCGACGGCATGCGCTCCAGCGGGGACTCGGGGTCCTGGGTGCGGTAGCGGGAGTCCAGCCGGCTGCGCATGAACGGCAGGAACTCACCCATGTGGCCAAGGATCAGCGTGGCCCCCGGATGCCGGTCAAACACGCCGCCGTAGATGACACGCAGCGCGTGGCCGCCGACCTCGGCGGCCCAGCTCCAGGTCGAGCCGTACAGCAGGGGCTGGCCGGCGAGCACCTTCCAGTTATCGGCGGGCGGGGATCCGGGATGCAGATAAAGCGGTACTGACAGGCTTTCAAGCGCGGCCCAGACCTCGTCATACCGCGGGTCGTCGAGATAGTGGCCTTGCAGGTGGTCGTTGATCAGCGCACCGCAGAAGCCAAGCTCGCGGATCGCCCGCTCAAGCTCACCCACAGCGGCCTGCGGATCCTGCATCGGCAGGGCGGCAAACCCGCGGAACCTGTCCGGGTGCTCGGAGACCACACGGGCCAGGTAGTCGTTGGCGAACCGGGCCTGATCCAGCGCGGTCGCCCCGTTGACATCGGCCTGCACGCCGGGAACCGTGAGCGACAGCACCTGGATCTCCACGCCGGTCGCGTCCATCTCCGGCAGCCGGTGTTCGGTGAAGTCAGGCAGCTTGCTGGACCAGTCCTCGGCGCAGCGCTGGCTTAACCCGGTGCGGGTGAAGGGCAGGCGGCCGCCAAGTTCGGGGATGGAGAACGCTTCTTCAAGGGCGATGTACTTCATCTGGGTTCTCCTCGCTGGCTGCCCGCTTTGAGGGCATCCGGACCGTGAAGTCGGCGTTGCCCACCAGGATGTCATTACCGCGCTCCGGCTGGCCGCCGGCCATGCCCGGCCCCGCTGGTCCTCGTTCTGCCGCCCATCAAATGGCGGGAGGGTGAACCGGATGCTCCACGCATCCGTTGAACCGGATGTTTCTGGCATCCGTCTCTTCAGTTATAAACCGCACGAAGGGGAGATCGCGCGCAAACCCCGCTCTGTTCCGCCCGTTCCCCTGGAACAGCGACGAGTAAGATGGAAGGTCAGATGAGTAAAAGGACCCGTATGTTCGGGGCCATCCTCGCCGTCGCACTGGCAGCCCCCGGGCTGTCACTGGCCAGCGCACTGCCCGCAGCGGCAGCCACCGGTACCGCCCCCCAGGCGACACTCGGCATCTGGACAAGCGCAGAGGACTCAGGGAACTTTTCCACCGTCCCGGGCCAGCACCCCAACATCGCCAACTACTACCTCGCTTGGGGCCAGCCGTGGCCTGCGTCGTTCGTCGATGCCGCTAAGGCGGCCGGGGCTACGCCGTACATCGAGCTCGAGGCGTGGCACGCCGGGCCGAACTTTAACGAAACGCCATCCATGGTGGATATCGGCAACAACACCTCATCCGACTGCGGTTCCAACGGCAACTCTTCTTGTGAAGCCTGGCTGGACTCGCTCGGGCAGGCCGTGAAGTCCTTCGGTCACCCGGTCATCTTCACGTTCGCGCACGAGTTCAACGTCTCCGGTCAGTACCCCTGGTCACAGGGCGATTCCGAGGGCACCACCCCGGCTCAGTGGATCAAGGCGTGGGACACGGTCCAGTCCGACATCAATAACAACGGCGGCAGCAGCAACGCATGGTGGATGTGGGCGCCGAACGTCGACACGGGCGGCAGTTCGGTGCCGTTCGCGGCCTGGTGGCCCGGCGCGTCGCATGTCAACATGGTCGGTCTCGACGGGTACCCGCAGCCGCAGTTCGGACTGGACACGTTCCAGCAGACCTTCGGCAAGTCGTTCACCGAGATGAAGGCGCTGACGAAACTGCCGATCTTCATCACGGAAACCGACCTCTCGCCGGAGACCGGCATGGGCGGCACCCAGACGGTGACGCAGTTCGTGCAGTCCGCGCTTAAGGACGGAGCAACCGGGCTCCTCCAGTTCCAGGACGGGGCGCCGGCCCTGAGCACCCAGCAGTGGGCGGAGGTCGACGCGGCACTCGCCGCCTCCCACACCACCTCCCCCACCGGCGCGCCCAAGGTGGCCCCGTCGGAAGTTGCGGCCCACGTATCGGGCAGCCACGTCGAGCTCACCTGGGCCGGTGTCAACGGGGCCGACGCCGCGATTGGTTACGAAGTCGAGGTAGTGCTACCCGAGGGGACCGTCTGGAAGAAATCCCTGGTGAAAGCGCCACATGCGGTGTACAACAACGTCCCGGCCAGAGGCACTTACCACTACAAGGTCCGCGCCTTCAACGACCATGGCCCCGGGCCCTGGTCGGCCTTGAAGACCTTTACGGTCACTAGCTAGTCCCAGTCTTCACCTGCGGTGACGTCGCGCAGGCGAGAAAATTGGTGCTGCGGTTGCCCGCCGAGGCCGGTGCTGCTTGGGACTTGAGCCCGATAGCTAGTCTGGCGCGGGGTCTGACCTATGGGTTGCGCATTGTTGCCATGAGCACGCCGGTTAGATTCGTTCGTTCTGCTGAGACCCTGCGGGCATCCGCCGTCATGCGTGGTGCGATGGCCCGGGAGGTGGGCGCGGTGATGGAGCCGCAGGAGATCGAGGACGAGGGGCACGAGCAGATCCTGGAGCGGGTCGCGGCGGTTGATGTCGCCAAGGGGTCGGGGATGGTGTGCATGCGGGTCCCTGACGCTGCCCGGCCCGGCCGTCGGCGCAGCCTGGTCTGGCAGGTGGATGCCACCACGAACGCGGTCCTGGAACTGGCGGAGCGCCTGGTGGCTGAGCGGGTCCAGAAGGTCACCCTGGAGTCGACGTCGGATTACTGGCGGATCTGGTATTACCTGCTGGAGGCAGCGGGGCTGGATGTGCAGCTGGTGCGGGCGCGGGATGTGCGGGCCGCGCCGGGCCGACCCAAGACCGACAAGCTGGACTGTGTCTGGCAGGCCAAGTGCACTGAGCGGGGGCTGCTGCGGCCCAGTTTCGTGCCGCCCGCTTACATCCGGGAACTGCGGGATTACACCCGGCTGCGGACCGATCTGACCCGCGAGCGGACCCGGCACTGGTCCCGGCTGGAGAAACTGCTCGAGGACGCCCTTATTAAGGTCTCGGCTGTGGCCAGCAGCATCGACCTCGCCTCGGTCCGTGACATGATCGAGGCGCTGATCGCCGGCGAGCGTGACCCGCAGGTCCTGGCCAGCCTGGCCCGCGGCCGGATGAAAGCCAAGCACGGCAAGCTGGTGCAGGCCCTGACCGGACGGTTCGACGCGCATCACGGTGAGCTGGCCCGGATGCTGCTCGACCAGATCGACGCGCTGACCGTCCAGATCACCAGGCTCACGATCCGGATCGGGGAGCTGATCGCCGCGATCCCCGACGCTCAGGGCGTAGACCCAGACGGGACCACCGGCCCGGACGCCGGCAAAGCTCCCGGCTCCCCAGTCCTGCCTGCGGTTGACCGGCTTGATGAGATCACCGGTATCGGCCGCGACGCCGCCCAGGTGATCATCGCTGAGATCGGGCTGCACATGGACGCCTTCCCCACCCCAGGCCACCTGGTGTCGTGGGCCAGGCTCACCCCCACCACCATGCAGTCCGGCACTCGCAGCCGCACCGCACCCGCCGGCAAGGGCAACCCCTACCTCAAGGGCGTCCTGGGCTCAGCCGTAGCCGCAACGGCCCGCACCGACACCTTCCTTGGCCAGCGCTACCGCCGGATAGCCAGGCGACGCGGCAAGCTGAAAGCCATCGTCGCCGTCGCCCGCTCCATCCTGATCATCGTCTGGCACCTGCTCACCAACCGCGCCGCCCGCTACCACGACCTCGGCAGCGACTACTACACCAGCCGCATCGACAAGAACCGCAAGACCCGCAGCCACGTCCGGCAGCTCGAAGCCCTCGGCTACACCGTCACCCTCATCCCCGCCGCATAACCGAACGTCAGCTACCAGCTCAGGTTCGCTGCCGCCCCGGGCCCGGGGTCATTTTCCGGTTAG
>Ga0335074_10017521_pt1 | contig 10101 bp, 7 predicted proteins | sample Lox_Sample_23_FD_206715 | JGI IMG/M metagenome (GOLD analysis project Ga0335074, IMG submission 206715) | Soil microbial communities from Loxahatchee National Wildlife Refuge, Florida, United States - Lox_Sample_2.3 | ecosystem: Environmental > Terrestrial > Soil > Wetlands | place: USA: Florida...
GGCGCGAGGATACTTCGTGTCCACGGTAGGCCGAGACGAGCAAACGATACGGCAGTACATCCGGAATCAGGAGCAGGAAGACGAGCGACTGGACCCGATGAACCTGTGGCGCTGAAGGCCACCTTCCCGTGGCAAAACAACCGGGGCCGCGTTAGCGGCCCCGCATAGCCGCTTCGAGCGGCTCACACGGTAATCCCCCCGGCTCTGCCGGGGGATATTTAGCCGCAGCCGACTTGATACTCGGCCGAGACAGGTCACTGTCTGTCGCTGTTCAGCAGCCGGTCGCTATGCCCGCGGGTGCAGTGTCTGGACGGGATGCAGTAATCCGAGGTGTTGTGCTGCCTCCCGGTACTGCGAAAGAAACTGAAGACCAGCAAGTCGCATGCCTTCCCGGCAGCCTGCACGCTCATTTTCCGATTTGCGCCAAGGTGCGCAGAGCCATTCCTGCCTAAGATGCTCCGCAACAGCCGCCTCCATCTCTCCGAGGTTGACGGCCCTGTCCCTGAACTGCTCTTTAAGATGCGCCAGCTCAGCGTGATACGCTTCGAGGCGCGCGAAACGATAGTGTTCCGATTCGCGATTCGTCGGCTCCTCCAATTCGGGTTCAAAGCAAACGAAAGCGCCAGCCACGGGCAAACGTGGCTGGCGCCGGGGTCAATTGCAAAGAGGGCCACATGGAACTGTGGCACCCGTGTGAAAGGTCAGCGAGTCAGGAACAGCTTGCCGTCCTGGTTGAACGCCTGACGGAGCATGATCCGGGCCTCGCGCAGATGCTGGTGTACTTTTGCTTTGCTCACTCCCATTGCCTCAGCGATTACCACCGGGTCGAGGATCGGTCTTCTGCACCGCTCCCGTTTCCACGCGTCCGGGTCACCAGAAGCGGTAAACGCGTGTTGCTTGAGGGCATGATCCGAACCAAGCGAACGGATGCACTCCAGTGTCGCCCGCACGGGCGGCCGGAGCTGCCGATATGTGGTCGCCTGCTCCAGCAGTTCACAGATGATGATCGCGTCCTCAACCTCGTTCCGGGAGAGCCCTTTCGGAACCGCAAAAGCGGTCAGATCGGCTGCGGCACGGACGCTCGCGTTCTCCTCGCGCCGGAAGTAGGCGCGGACTGCACCCAGCACCATAGACCGCAGCAGATACCGCCGAAAGGCGCCTTCCTCCGGTTTCAGGACACATTTCGATTGAAAGACGGCGATGACGGCCTCGACTGTACCGCCGTACATCAGTTCGATCTGCAGGTCCGAAGGATGAACAAAGATCCTCGCCGCCCGCCGGCGCGCGGTTTGCGCGGCCAGTGGCAGCGCAGAGGCAAGAAAAACGTCCATGGCGCGCGGATGCTGGCGGTCGTATCGGCAGGCAACCTCGGCTACCTGAATGCGGGTATCCCTGGGCGTGGTAGTGAACAAATGGTGCAGGAGAGCCTCCATCTGTAGTTCGTCGAGAGTGGGGATTTTCTTTTCGGAGATCAGATTGGTCACAGTGTCCAACATGAGCCGGGCTCCTTTGCGGTGGATTTGCCTCCTTCTGGCCGGAGTGCGGCCAAGAAAAAGACATTCGTTTCATGGCGGCGAAGAAAGAGCGGAGAGAGGCGCTGTCAATCCCCGAAGCCCGCGAGGGGCGCGGAAGCGAGCACGGCGCGCTTGGTCTGCGCCGCGCGGAGCTGCACAAGCGGGATTGACAGAAGGAGCCGAACGAAGCCTAGCGTTCAGCCGGAAACGAATGCCGAAAGAGGGAATCAACCGAAAGCTGCATCAATATGGGTCTGCCTGTGACGACCGATAGGAGCGGTCGCTGTCAGCGGAGCACATTCAGTGCACGTTTCCCGAAAAGGTTGAAGATCGTTCACAGGGGGGAGCGTTTTGGCACGGCGCGCACTCATTGCGGGAGCGCACTTTGGAAATCAGGGCGCCTTGAGGCGAGCCCAGATTTCGCCGTCGGGCTCAATCGCTCGCGCATGCGAGCCGAACAGTTGCGAAATCTGAGTCAAACACGCGCGTTTAATCGGCGAAAATAGGCGCCGACGGAGATAGCGTAGTCGGCTGCCCATGACAGCGAAACGACCCCGGGAAATAACGCAATGGCAGGTATACCCTTCCGTGCTATTGATTATCGTACGGTACTGGGATTAGCTTAGGATCGACACTATATGTCGGCCCATGACTAGCAAGATTCCCACATTAAGGGGTGACGCACTGAGTGCTGTCCTTCACCGGGGCTCGCACCTGCAAATACTTGCAGGTGCCGGGACGGGAAAGACCGAAGTGATGCGCCAACGCGTGGTCTCACTGCTTGCCGAAGGCATCCCTCCTGAATCAATTGTCGCCGTGACCTTCAATGTTGATGCAGGCGAAGAGTTGAAAGCCCGCGTTGAAGAGGGAGTGAGAGCTCATCCGAAGCTCGGGTCCGGCTTCGTCAATCGAATGAGCAACTGCTATATCGGAACTCTTCACAGTTATGCTTTTCAGCTGTTGCAGCGGCACGTCCCAGCATTCGAGACCTATGACGTACTCGACGACCACCGCCTCGCTGCGGTGTTGTCACGGGAGGCGAAGCGCATTGGTCTCAAGGGCTTGACTGGATCCCTCTATTCTTCGATCAAAGCCTTTATCGCCAATTTCGATGTAGTGCAAAACGAACTTATCCCTACGGACGTTCTGGGTGACCCCTTCAAGTCGATACTAAACGGGTTTCTCGAGAGGTTGGAAGGCTATCGACTGCTGACGTATGGCCAGCAGATTGCTTTTGCTGCACGCGAATTGGATCGCCAAGAGGTCTTCAAAGAGGTGCATTCGACTCTGCGGCACCTGATAGTTGACGAGTATCAGGACATCAACCCAGCTCAGGAGCGCTTGATTGATTTGCTTGCGACTCCGCCTGTAGAGCTGTGCGTGGTGGGCGATGATGATCAGAGCATCTATCAATGGCGCGGAACTAACGTTGACAATATAGTAAAGTTTACCAGGCGATACCCAAACGTTGCCACCTACCGGCTCACGATTAACAGAAGAAGCGTTCCTGAGATCGTCGATTTGGCGAACCGCTTCGGAAAAGCGATCAAAGGACGCCTACCAAAGCAAATGGAGCCTGACCGTCCTGCCGCTGGCGAAGCTCTGTCAATATGGACTGCGCCAACTGAATCTGACGAAGCCGTCCGCATTGCGGAAACCATTCAGGAACTAGTTGTGAATGGCTACCAGTATCGTGACATTGCGGTTTTATTTCGCGGATGGAGTTCATACCCGGCGCTCCTTAGAGCATTTGACGAGCGAAAGATTCCCGTGATGCCAGGCGGCCGAACAGGCCTTTTCAGGCAACCCGATGCAGAACTGTTCGGGCGGACTCTCGCTTTTCTAGGGGGAATAGACTGGGCGGCTGAGCGATATGGTAAGAGAAATCCAGTCACGGTCAAGCAACTGGAAGCCGACTACGCAGCTAGGTTTGGACTGAGCCCAAAGAAGCGCGGTCTCGTCCGCCAGATTTTGGACGGTTGGGCCGAAAAGGTACATGAGGATGTACCCGCTGATCTTGTCGGTGATTACCACCGTTTACTGCAGGCATGCGGCATAGACAAATGGGATATGAACGAGCCGGTACTGGCTGCTCGTGCAGGCACGCTTGCGCGGTGTACATCGGTATTGGCTGACTTCGAGAACGTTCGACGACGTGCGCGACCCGATCCCGACAATCACGGCGAACAAATAGGGGGATTGGATCGGGGTCAATTCTTTTACTTCAATCTCGCCACGTATGTTCTGAACTGGGCACAGGGGGCGTATGAAGGCTACGATGGGAGCGATAAGCTTGAAACAAATGCCGTGGAACTGACGACGGTGCACGGCGCCAAAGGCCTAGAGTGGCCGATAGTGTTCGTCGCGAGTCTTTCAGAGCGGCGATTTCCTTCCTCGCGTACTGGTGAGCCGGGCACCTGGTTTGTTCCTGCAGATCTATTCGACAAGGATCGATACGAGGGAACTCTGAACGACGAACGCCGACTGTTCTACGTTGCGATCACACGTCCGCGCGACTGGCTATCTCTTTCCACCCACGACGCTGTCACCAGGAATTCTGTCGGCCCGTCGCCTTTTATTCGCGAGGCTTCGAGGAGTTGGCCTCCCCGAAGGCGGAGCGGACGACTTCCAGCGTTTTCATCCCGTGTTGAGCCTAGTGACGATGAGGTGATGACGTTGAGCTTCTCCGAACTCTCCGCATTTGCGTCATGCGGCCATGCGTACAGGCTTCGAGTTGATCTTGGATTTGAAGCGCCTCTCGCACAGGAACTTGGATACGGAAAGGCAATCCATCATATTCTGAGATCGGTGGCAGATCTGTCCCGGAAATCTGGGGAGCCGCCGAGCGCGGTGCAACTGGATGCGCTATTCAAAGATGATTTTTACCTCCCCGCGGCGACAAAGCCCGCTCATAAGCTCTTAAAGGAAGCAGCACGCAGACTAGTGGGCAGTTTTGTTGATCAGCACGGGGAAGACTTGGTCAATGTATACGCTGTGGAACGTCCATTCGAGCTTCATTTGTCTAACACAGTCTTGAGTGGCCGGGCAGACGTCATCATTCGGAAAGGTGCGGACGCGAGCCTCAAATATGAGCTCGACGATTACAAAGTTTCGGAGGACCAAGACCTGATACCCCACGATCGCCAGTTGCGCATTTACACGAGCGCTGGACGGCGAGAGGGGCTGAATATTGTTGAAGCCAATATCTTCGCTCTTCAAAACAAAGCTAACAATATGAAACGTCCCGTCGACATAAGCGAGGAGAAGGTGCTCGCAGCGGAATCTGAAGTGACGGACTTGGTTGGGCGCCTCAGAGCCCGGGATTTTGTCCCATCGCCTGGTGCAGGGTGCAAGAGGTGCGACGTGCGTCGGCTCTGCAAGTATCGAGCGTAGCGTTCAACCTTGCTTGGAATGCGTTTCCGATCATTTCAGAAGGAAGCGCGACAGGTTGCGTGAAAGGCGCGTGACTGTTTTCGTCTCACACTCCCAAATCACGTACACACTCCATCCAAGCTCCGTGAGCTTGCGGACATTATCTTCATCTCGACTTCTATTGTGGCGGAGCTTTGGGCCCCAATACTGCACACGCGTTTGGGGAAGATGCGAGTCGATACACCCTGAGTGCTGATGCCAGAAACAGCCGCGCACCTCAATGATTTTCTTCAGCCGCGGAAGGACAATGTCCGGCTTCCCAGGCAGAGATGCGACATGCAACCGGAAGCGGTATCCCATTCCATGTACCAGTCGGCGGACAAACACCTCAGGAGTAGTGTCTCGGCTGCGGATCCGGCTCATGTTTGCCGATCTCCGTTCTGGTGTCAGCTTATCCATAGTGCTCGATTATCGCCAATTGTTCGTTTGCTGTATCAGCCATTTAAGATTCTGCAGGCATGCCGTTCTTCCATTTTCATGGAGTCCGTTCCAGATAAGCTCTGGCGAAAAATGCACAGCGGCGGAGAGTGCAGCGTGAGGCATGGCCGGGGGACAATTGGTGAGAACTTTGTGCAGGCGGTTTGGTGCAAACTCACCGATTACAGCATAGAGATGGCAGTGCTGATTCTGGCGCCGTGCTGCAGGAGCATATGCCAACGCTTCGTCAACGAGGTCGACGCGGTCATGCCGGTAACGCCATCGGGCTGACAACAGCGCAACGAGTCGTCCATTACGGCGAGCAACGATATCGAGTTTAGCGTCGGGACTCCTCGTCGCGAAATCATATCCAGGAAACTCCGTGTGAGGATCGACTTCTTCTTCGTATGAAAGTCCAGGGTCGCCGAAACGCTGCAAAATTGTGACGATGAGCGAGCGAAAGGCGTGTCCAACGAGATTGTGTGGCTGAAGGGATGAGATGGCAGATTCGTTCCAATAAATGCCAATGTGCTGATCTATTTCAGATCTGGATACGTCAAGCTGCTCTGCCAAGTATTGAGTTAGTGCTTCGGCACGGTTCATAACTGCACTTGGTCTACCGTCGGCACCGTACTTGAAATCATTGCTTTCGCGGTATACGACTACATTGTGAAATGGCGACCATCCGATTCCGGACCTCCACACTTTCGTTGTGAGCAGAAGGTGGGCGATTCCATGCCAAGCATTTGCGGGCGTCAGAGCATATGTTTCTGCCAGCTGGGCGTACAGGTCCACAGCAATTTGTGCATTAGGAGATCTGGGCATTTTTCCTTAAAAGTCTGCCGGCCTGGTTTGGAAATTTCTGAAGTAGCCAACGTAATACTTCGAGCTGATCGGCTCCAGTTGCGCGCCTCACCTGGATGAGGAGCTTTTGCAGTGATGGCCGGTCCAAGGTCAGGTTCCGGGCGCCTTCGTTGCATACAGAACACACAGCGCGAAGGTTAGAAGGATCGTCGCTTCCTCCCATCGATTTATCAATAATGTGGCCGATATGGAGGCGCGTTCTCCGCATTGGATCAGACGGATGGGGTTCTCCCGCCACGGCGCCGCACATCTGGCATGTGAATCCGTTGCGATCTAGAACAAATGCTCGTGTTTCTTTGGATATGCCACGTTCAAATGCAGGGACCGGCGTGGGATCAAGAAGCAGATATTGACCTGGTCTCAGATCGCTACGGTCATTGTGCGTGAGAATTTGATGACCTTCCTCCGTGCGGAGCTCGCGGACGCGCCTGCCCCATTCGCTGGCATTTCCTGACGCTTCTCGCAGCTCGTCAGATTCGAGTATTTTCCCAATATGAGAGAGAAAATACGCGCGCAAGCGTGCTCTTGAGCCTTTTGTAGTCTTAGTCATGGACGTGCTGTCTCATCCCACTGCGACTTGGAAACTCCTCCGCGCGAGCAGACAGGCTTTCAAACTTTCGGCGACTGCGCGTGCAAACGGTGGGGGAAAAGCATTTCCGACCTGCCGATAGGTTTGAGTTTTTGTACCGGAGAATTGCCAATCATCCGGGAACCCTTGCAAACGGGCCACCATGCGAACAGTGAGACGCGGCATGCCCACAAAATCACGAGGCGGAGGCTCGTTCGCAACTCCCAGACCATCTACGCCGAGCACGGCCCATGCTTTTCGCGCTCTCGTCGGGCCCAGATCGGGACCCCCGTGCTTATGTGAACCGCCAACTATCGTAGGAGCTATTTCATCAGCCTTCTTGGCCCAAAGCTTCGCACCCTTCCATCCGTTGCTGGCCATCAGGTCGTACAGTGTCTCGCCCACAGTCTTTGGCGGAATATCCGACGATTGAGGCCAGGAGAAATGTTCTGTCAAATCCTTTCGCAGCGCAACAAAGACAACCCTCGGCCTCAGCTGAGGCACACCGAAATCGGAGGCACTCATTAGTTTCCAGCCTGGTTCGTATCCGAGCTTTACGAGCTCCTTGCGGACGTACCCGCGATAATCTTGAAAGACCGCGTCCAAGAAGCCCCTTACGTTTTCGATCATGACGGCCCTTGGACGAATCTCGTCAACGAGCCGGATCAGCGCCGGGAAGAGGTTTCGCTCGTCGTGTTTCCCCAGTTGCTTTCCAGCCACAGAAAAGGGGGGGCAAGGCAGCCCCCCAGAGATCATGTCGACCCCTCGATAGGCAGATCCGTCGAACGTATTCAAATCGGCTTCGGTCACCTTCCACGCCGGGCGGTTGAGGCGGAGCGTTGCACAGGCGTGTTTGTTGATCTCAACGAGACCCGTGTGCTCGAACCCCGTTTGCTCAAGTCCTATAGCTTGTCCTCCGGCTCCTGCACATAGCTCTAAGGTGGTCAATCCGTTGCCGCTTGTAGCGAGGTTGATTCTTCGTGTCGAACCGGTGATCCATGGATTTTCTGGCCCCGTGGACATTTCAGGGAAGAGCAAATTTGCAACTGTGGGGCGCGTTTTCATATGTGTGATTCTCAATGAGAATTCAGCGAAATTATCGCATTTTCGACGCACGGTACCTGTGCGAATCCCGGTACGGAACACCGCTGACTTGCTGAGTTCCAAGCTCGAAAAAACTTTCGATTTTCTCCTTTTATAATAATGGCCCTCGCGAGCTCCGATGAGACTGGTCCGGAGCGGACAGGGTACCTCGCCGATCACCCCGGCGGACATAGGCCGACCATGGTAACGGAAACTCACCGCTTACCGTTGGGACTCTGGCCAGCGTTCACGTATATTGCTGACGGAATGAGACTTGAGAGACTTTTCAGACACTGTCTGAAGAATCTTCTCACTCCCCTCTCGTACACTCACCAACCGGAAACGAGAACCGGGTCACATAGTTCCCGTGCTTCAGGAACGCGTGAAGATTATCGAGGCCGCTGATCTCCGAATCGAGCACCAGAGGCTCGGTTTGCCGGTCGAGCGCGAAGTTGCGACCGGAACGAGTCCCGTCGAAATGAGTCTCTTTCATGCGCTCGATTTCCACTTTCCCGATCGCCCGGCTGACCCATTCGGCCGCATTCGGTTCGGTCGTTTTGAGGAAGATCTTCGTCGCCGGCTGCGAAAGCATGACCTCGGCAAGGTGGCCGTACACCACTTCGAGCTGCGCCTTTCCCTGGAAGCCCAGGACAATAGGGTTCCGTGACTTCCGATTCTCGGTGATCGCCGTGTGCAGTTGCGGGAGCTGCTGCAGGCTTGCCAGCTCGTCCAGAACAAACCACACCGGATGCTGCTCGGGCGTCGGTGCGCTGAGGAGGCGCAGGACGAGCATATCGATCCACAGGCTGTGCACGGGGCGCAGGGCTTCGCGTTCAGCCGGCTGTGAAGTGATGAAGATCCACCCCTTGCGCGCCTTCGACCACTCACGGGCGGTCCACGTGGCCTTGACTTCTTCTTTTTTGGGCAGCAACCGGAAGCTGTCAGCCACAAGGCTCAGCGAACCGAGCACGCCGGCTCTCTGATTCGGAGCCGATGGATCGATCAGGGAAGCAAGCTCGGTGTCTTTGATGCGCCGGTCGATCTCCTCCGGATGCGACATCCAGTCGACCAGCTGGTGCGGCGTCGGCAGGTCGAGCAGCAGATGGGCAAAAATCTTCTGCGGACTTTCGACGAAGAATTCGCCCTTGCGGTCCTTGGTCGGCTGAAAGAGCGAGGCAGCAATCGTCCGTGCTTCTGCCCGCCGGACCAGCTCTTCCGAGGGTCCCCAGTAGGGGCAGCGGCGGTCGAGGGGATTCAGAACGATGTCGCCACGCGCTTCAGAATAGAAGCGTTCGATGAATTCGCAGGCCGGGTCGTGGATGATCGCCGAGTGCCCCCGTGCCTGGATCTGGCGGAGCATTTGCATGATGATCGTGGTCTTGCCGCTGCCGGTATCCCCGATGATCTCGAAGTGCTGGTCTTCGGCGCGTTCGGGCACGCGCAGAAGACGCCGGCTCTTGTCGACCTTGATCCCGATTCCGGTCCCCTGGACTGCCTTGTTGAACTGTTTCGGCGTGACCAGAACCGGCCCCTTCAGACGCCGGCCGTACTTCATTTCCTTCCAGCGCCGGATGTCCCTGGGAATCGACCATGGAAGCTGCAGCAGGAAAAAGAGTGCCCCAAAACCGAGCTGGAGTCCGAACATGGCCAAGAGGGTCTGGCCGTCATAGACCTGCTGTCGCAGGTACTGCCGAACGCCGGCGGTGGAGAGGGCGAGTGGGGCGCTGCGATAGAGCAGGACCATGCCTCTGTGTCGGGCGGGATCGGACAACTGAAGGGGAATCGGCTTCCCGGTCGGCTGCGGTGTCGATCCGGCTTCGACGTCATCGTTCCGATTCACGCCAAGCTCAAATACACGACGCTGATCGAATTGCCTCCCACCGAGAAGATCATGGAAGCGACCGTGGGCGACAAAGACTTCTGGATCGTCGATGTGGTGGGCAACTTCTGTTTCCTGCATCCGGCGAAGGCCGGCATCGCGTCGAATCTGAATCTGATCACCGACAGGGGCAACATCTATTCCTTCACCCTGCAGGACGTCTCGACGACGGGGCAGGAGCCGGACCTCAAGGTGATCATCCACCCCGCTGACCGCTCGTCCATCGTTGCCGCAGACGATCCGCCGCAATTTGTGCCGGCAGCCCAACTGGAGCAGTCGAAGCAACAACTGGCGGCGCTTGAAGCTCATGTCACCCAGACCATTGACGAATACAGGAGCACCTA
>Ga0335074_10017523_pt1 | contig 10100 bp, 8 predicted proteins | sample Lox_Sample_23_FD_206715 | JGI IMG/M metagenome (GOLD analysis project Ga0335074, IMG submission 206715) | Soil microbial communities from Loxahatchee National Wildlife Refuge, Florida, United States - Lox_Sample_2.3 | ecosystem: Environmental > Terrestrial > Soil > Wetlands | place: USA: Florida...
CTCCAAAAACGGCTTTGAAGTCGTTGGAGAGGCTCAGAATGGTGTCGAGGCGGTCGAGAAGTACAAACAGCTTCAACCCGACCTCGTGACGATGGACATGGTCATGCCCGAGATGGACGGCATCACCGCGGTCAAGCAAATCGTCGCGAACGACCCCAACGCCAAGATCATCATGTGTACTTCGATGGGTCAGCAGGCGCTGGTCGTCGAGGCGATTCAAGCCGGCGCGAAGTCGTTCATTACTAAGCCCTTCCAGCCGCCCAAGATCCTTGAAACGATCCAGAAGGTGCTTTCATGAGCGGTGGCGGCATGCAACTCAACGATCTCCAAAAGGATGCCCTCAAAGAGGTCGGTAACATCGGCGCAGGTCACGCGGCGACCGCGCTCTCGCAGTTGCTAAATACAAAGATCAATCTTTCCGAGCCGCGCATCGACGTTATCAAGTTCCGCGACCTGGCGTCGCGCGTCGGACACGAGAACCGCACCGTCGCGGCGCTACACATGTACGTGCGCGGCGAAGCACCGGGTCAAATGGTCGTGCTCTTCGACCGCGAGCAGGCGTTGGATTTTGTTAGCCAATTCTTGCATCGCGTGATCGGCGACATTCAGATCTTCGATTCGATCGCTGACTCGACGCTCAAGGAACTCGGCAACATCATTGCCGGCTCGTATCTGACTGCGATCATCCAGCTCACCGGTTCGAACCTGCTCCCCTCCGTACCGACGCTTTCGTACGGCACGGTGCAAGCTGCGTTTCGCACGCTGATGTCGATCCTGCCCGATCAAGACGTCTTCCTCATCGAGTCGAGCTTCCTCGACAAGGAGAAAGAAGTCGCCGGACAGTTCATCCTCATCCCGGAAACGGGATCGCTCGGGCCGCTCCTCTCGGTCTTTGGCGTAGAATAAATCATGTCTGACGAACTCTTTAATCGCGAAGAGTTCATCTCGTATTTCCGCGACGAGGCTGAAGAATTGCTTCAGCAAATCGACGCGGATTTGCTCAAGCTCGAAGAGTTCGTCCAGACCGGTGAGACCGATCCGGAGATCATCGCCTCGCTCTTCCGCGCCTTGCACACCGTCAAGGGCAGTGCGGGCATGCTCGGGTTCACCGACATTCAGGGCTTAGCGCACAAGCTTGAAAATCTGTGCGATCTGCTGCGCAAGGATCGGATGCCGCTCTCCGAGAGCGTCGTGGAAATTCTCTTTTCGGGTCGCGACCTGCTCACCGAACTCGTGGAATCCGCGATCAGCGACCAGCCGTCGCCGACCGGCGTTGACGAGTACATCCAAAAGCTCGACAAGTTCACCTCGATCTACGAGCAGACCGCGCAGGTCATCGAAGGACGTGCCGGGCCGGAGCAATCCTTCGACGCGGCGCACGCGGCCGAGCATCAGGAAGCAAGTCCCTCGGACGCCGAGGCGTTCGAAGCCGAAGTGCAACGGCTCTTGGCGGAAGCGCAAGCACAGAAGGAAGCATCAGCGACAGCCGCTGCGCCGCCACCGGACGTGCCGGCATTTGAAGAAGCGCCGGCCGCGGTCGCGCCCCCGCCGCCCGCACCCGAACCCGCCGTACCAAAAGCAGCGGCTGTACCGCCAGCCGCAGGAGCAGCAGCCGGCGCGTCGCCTAACGCCGAGCAGAAGCGCTCGTCGATTCATCAAACGATTCGCGTCGACATCGAACGCCTGGATTCGCTGCTCAACCTGGTCGGTGAGCTGGTGATCAACCGCACGCGCATCTCGGATATCGCCAATACGCTCGAGCGGCTGATGGCGGACAAGGCCAGTCACGCCGGCGGTGCCTCTTCGGGCATCATCGCACCGCTCGCGAAAGATCTCGCCGATTCGGCCGCCCTCCTCGCGCGCACGACCAACGAGATTCAAGAGTCGATCATGAAAGTGCGCATGGTGCCGATCGGTCAGGTCTTCGACCGGTTTCCGCGCTTAGTGCGCGACGTCGCAAAGGCCCGCGGCAAAGAGGTGCAGCTCCTGATCTCCGGCGCTGAAACCGACCTCGACAAGACGATCGTCGACGAAGTGGGTGAGCCGCTGATGCATTTGCTCCGCAACAACGTCGATCACGGCATCGAACCGCCCGACGAGCGCGAGAAGCTGGGCAAATCGCGCGTTGGAACGATCTCGCTCAACGCCTACCACGAGGGCAACCAGATCATCATCGAAGTGTCCGACGATGGCGGCGGGATCAGCTTGGAGAAAGTCCGGGCACGCGGTATCAAGCAGGGCCTCATCTCGGCCGACGATCGCTTGTCGGACCGCGAGATCATCGAGCTGATATTCACCCCCGGCTTCTCGACCGCCGAGGTCGTCTCGGACGTCTCGGGCCGCGGCGTCGGGATGGACGTGGTCAAGCGCAACATCTCAAGGCTCAAGGGCGTCTTCGACGTGGATACCCAGCCCGGCCAAGGTACGCGCTTTACGATCAAATTACCGCTGACGCTGGCGATCATCCAGGCGCTGCTGGTGCGCGTCGGCGAAGAGCTCTACTCGATCCCCCTGGATTCGGTCATCGAATCACAACGCGTGGAGATGCCCGACGTGCGCACCGTGCACGGCAACGAAGTGATCACCCTGCGCGGACAGGTCGTACCGCTGGTACGGATCGCCGAATTCTTCGAACTTGGCGGCCAGCGCGATCCCGACAAGGTGATGATCGTCATCGTCGGCCTGCAAGGACGTCAAGTGGGGTTGGTGGTGGATCAATTCGAGGGCGAGCAAGAGATCGTGATCAAGCCGCTCTCCGACGTGGTCGGCCGCATCGCCGGCATCTCGGGTGCGACGATTCTGGGCAATGGGTCGATCTCGCTCATCATCGACGTACACTCGCTAGTGGGCGAAGCGTACGCCGGCGGAAAAGTTGCTCGCGCGGAGTACTCGGGAGTCTAAGGAACGCAGATGGCAGACGGTAGGGAAGAGAAGAAGCAGCAGTTCTCGGGCGAAGTCGTCCAGGTCGTTTCGTTTCGTCTTGGCAGCGAAGAGTACGGCGTCGACATCTCGCAGGTGCAAGAAATCATTCGCTTGGTCGAGATAACGCACGTTCCGCGAGCGCCGAAATTCATGGAAGGCGTGATAAATTTGCGCGGTCAGTTGATTCCGATCATTGACCTACGCACGCGCTTCGGTATGAAGCGCATCGATGCAACCAAGAGTACGCGCATCATCGTCACCGAGATTGGCAACAAACGAGTCGGCATCGTAGTCGATTCGGTGAGCGAAGTGCTCAATATTCCAATCGAAAACGTCGAAGACGCTCCCGAGATGATTGCCGGCGTCGGCACGGAGTACATTCAGGGCGTCGGCAAAATGGACGAGCGACTGATCATCATGCTCGACCTTACGATGGTCATTTCGGGCGAAGAGAAACAGGCCCTCGAGCAAATCGGCGAAACAGCAAGCGCTGCTAGCTAGGAACGCAATCGCCCAGGATTGCTTGTCATGGCAGGCTTCGTCGTGCGTTCTCGTCGTAGATGGGCCTAATGCGTATACCCCTCATTGCGATCGTCCTTACCGCCGCGCTCGTCGTTCCGGCTGCGGCCGCGACTGCCCCTGCGCCCTCGCCGACGCCGCCGAATCTGCCTGAAATCTATCACACGGTGAGCACTCCGTTGTGCAGCGCGCTGGGGACGACGATCCGTCCGGCGATCGCATTGATGTTGCAGAACGATGCGACCATCGCCAAGGGCACGCCGTTGTTTGGCGACTACATCAAGATGAGCGCCGCCGGCAGCAGCGCCGGCCAAGACATGTCGGTACACCGGTTAAACAACCTGGTGACGCCGCTGGTGCAGAACACGCTTGCGATCCAGAAACTGCTCGAAGACCCCAGCATCTTCCCGGCAAAGGCGCAAACCGACCAGGACAAGCAGCTGCTCCAGCTCAAGGAGCAGATGCTCAAGACGCTCGCGACGCAGCAAGCCTCGCTCGACATCATCAACGGCTTCGTCCAAACGCAACAGCTCGGCGAGATGCAGCACGAAGGCTTCGGCTATCTTCACGCCATCACCGGACAAAACGGCCCCGGAGACACCTCGCAACAGCAACCCGGGCAAGCCGGCATGAATTCGGCACCGCAAGTGCCGCTAGCCGGTGGGGCGGATCCTACATCGCAAACGCCGCAAGCGTTCGACGATCTCGTCTTGCAAGCCGGTCTTGCGCCGAATCAGTACGAGATCGATCCGACGAAAATTCCGGGACTGGCGGTAGGGTACAATCAGATCGGCAAGCTCAAAGACGGTCTCGTGTGGACGCAGGACGAGAGCAAGAAAGCCGAAGCGCCGTTGTCGCAGTCGATCGTCAGTGCATCGAGAAGCTGCGGTGCTCAGCTCCCGGCTACGCCGTCGCCGAAACCGTAACCCAGCCCGGTAAAGCGCATCAAACCTTCGAACGGCCCGTAGGGCGCGAAAGCGTCGCGCCAGAGTGCGCGCGCTCGTGCTAACGCGTCGTCACGCTGCATCCGTATGCGCTGCGCGCTCACGTGGAGCTTCTTGGACATGGCGAGTAGCAAGAGATCGCGATCGTGCAGGTCGCCCAGCGCATCTTGCAGCTGACTCAAGCGGCTTGCGGCCTCGAGCAGCGCAGGCTCGCGCGGCGTGAAGCTTTCGAGCGCATATCGCAAGCGTTTGCAGGCGATACGTAGATCGTGCAGATCCCGGCTACGCCCACGCCGGAGCGCTGGAACGAGCGTGAGCACTTCAGCAAAACGCACGATGGCGATACGGCGCATTGCGTCGTCGACACCGCAGGCATCGGAGAGATCGATCTGCCGTGCCTTCACGGCGGTGATAGTCGCACGTGTTCCAGCGTGCGGGCAATCCGTTTGAGTGCGATGCGTTCGCGTCGGCGCAGCGTTCGCAAGAGGCCGCGAGCGGCATGGCGCTCGCGCACGTCGATTGCATCACGCAACGCTTCGCGCATGACGGCCGCATCGCGTGCTTCGCCGGTCAAATCGATCAATTGGCGTAAGCGCTTGAGCGAAAACGGCGGGATGGCTTCGCGCAGATCGTCGTGCAGCGCACGCAAGCGGCGCGCTGACGTGCGCAGATCGTGCAGCCGTTTCGCACTGGGCTGACGCAAAAAGCGCGTCCGTGCCCGCTTAAACGCGTGGACGTCCGCTTTGACGAGTCCCAGGGCCCATTCCGCAATGCGATCGTCGGGCATCTCGTCTATTACCACTGCTAGAGGTTCCTACCCCGCGGATCGGCCGAAGGCCGAACGCCATGGGTCCAGCGAAGCTGGACCCGGTTGACATACGAACATATGTTCGATTAGGATGGGAGCCCAATGCTTCCGGCGCGCATCGATTTTCAAGCCCTCAAGGCCCGCTTTACGGCGATGGCGGCAACCCCGCGTCCCGGCCGGGAGCCGCTGTTCCCGACCGCCATTCCCTCCGTCGACGCCTTGCTAGGTGGGGGTATCCCCTGCGGCTCGGTGCTCATTCTCGAGGGCTGCGGCAGCGCCGGCTGCCGCAGCATTGCTGCAGCATTGCTCGCCCAGGCGACCTGCCGTGGGCTTGGCGCCGTCATCGACGGCGGCGAGCTCTATCCGCCTTCGCTGGAGGCGGCCGGCGTCCGGTTGGACCGTCTCCTAATCGTTCCCGCTACGACCCCGGTTGGCATGGCGCGCGCGGCCGACCTGCTGCTGCGCTCGCGCACCACGCGGGTAGTCGTGATGCTAGCGGTGGCGCTGCGTGCCGCAGTATGGGCACGCCTTGCCGGCCTGGTGCGCAAGTCCGGAGCGGTTCTTGTGGTGCTGGCATCGCGGACGATCGCTGAGCTCTGCGCCGTCGCGACCGTTTGCCTGTCATGCCGCATCGAGCGGTCCGTTATGCATGGCACACGGGGCCTCTGGAGTGTCTTTAGCGGCTTCGAATTGCAAGCCGAACTTCGCAAACACAAATTCAGAAATTCTTTAGCCCCATCTGTCGTCATGGGAGTTAGTAATGTTCGTCTGTGTCCGAGCTTCTGATCTATCGAGCGATGCCGTATGGCAAGAAATCCTCGACGCGTTCGATGCGGTCACGCCGCTGATCGAAGATGTGCGCCGCGGCGTCGCGTTGCTCGATATGCAAGGTGCGCAGGGCGATTTCAACGCGTGGAGTTCACGCATTCGCAGCATGCTCGCGCGTTACGCGTTTTCGGCGTCCATCGGAGCAGGTCCGAATCGCTTCTGTGCATTTGCCGCTGCGCACGGTGATGGCGCGCTGATCGAAGCGGGCAGCGAAGCCGCGACGCTTGCTCCTATGCCGCTCGATGTACTCGAGCTCGATTCCGATGTCGTCGAGCGTCTGCATCTTCTCGGGGTGACGACGCTGGGTGCGCTCGCGGCGTTGCCGCACGGCCCGTTCGTGCGGCGCTTCGGGCCGCCGGCCGCGCGTTGGCACGACGCGGCACGCGGGATCGATCGCTCGCCGTTTACGCCGCGCGGGCACGCGATCTCGATCGAGGCGGCGATGCTCGGTGAAGGTTCGGCGCAAAGTGAAGCGGCCGTCATCTTCGCGCTCCGCGTCTTGATCGGCCGGATCTGCAGCGACCTCGCGCGTTGCGGCAAGCGTGCGAGCGCGCTGCACGTCGATATCGAGCTGGAGGATGCGGATACGGCGCGCGTCGAGGTGCAGCTCGCTGCCGCGACCTCGCAAGAACGCGCGATGCTCGACGTCGTGCGTGGCAAACTCGAAGGTGCGAGTTTTGCCGCACCGATTTGCGGGCTGCGCGTGCAGGCGTTGGGATTGGAAGAGGGTGGCGAACCGGTGCCGCTGCTGGCCGGTGACGAGATCGATCGCGCGAGCGTCGCAGTCGTGCTAGCGCGGCTCGAAGCGATGCTTGGTGAGCCGGTACGCCGCGCTCGGACGCGAGCCGCGCATCCGCTCGAAGAACGTTTCACGTACGAACCGTTCACACTCATGAATCTCGCGGATCGGCCGAAGGCCGAACGCTACAGATTCGGCGAAGCCGAATCCAAGCTCGTGCCGCAACTGCGCCTCCTCGCCGTCACCGAGATCGACGTGCGATTGCGGCGCGGCGAGCCGGCAATGGTGGGTGAGCGTGCGGTGCGTCAGTGCGCCGGTCCGTGGCGCATCGAGGAAGGCTGGTTTGCTACACCGGTTGCTCGTGACGAATACGACGTGCAACTCGATACCGGGGAGATCTGCCGTATCTACCGCCAAGGCGACCGCTGGTATCTTCGAGGGTCATATGATTAGCGGTGTGTGGCTGCGGAGCTAGGGTATGCCGAGCTGCATGCCTATTCGAATTTCACTTTTCTCGAAGGTGCCGCCCATCCCGAAACGCTCGTCGCTCGCGCGGTTGAACTAGGGCTCTCGGCGATCGCGCTCACCGATCGCGACGGACTCTATGGCGCTGTGCGTTTCGCCGGTGCGGCACGGCGCGCCGGCATCGAGGCGATCGTCGGCAGCGAGCTCACGCTTGAAGACGACACGCGCCTGGTGCTGTTAATCGAAGACGAACGCGGCTATGCCAATCTGTGCGAGCTGGTCTCGCTCGCGCAGTTGCGCGGCAGCAAGGGCAATGCACGATTGCAGCTCGAGGATCTCGACGGCCGCAGCGACGGTCTCGTCGCGCTCTCGCAAGTCCTCGATCCGCAGCGGGTCGACGTCTTGCGCGCGCTCTTTCGCGACCGCTGTTATCTCGAACTCCAGCACCACCTCACGCAGGCCGACGCGCAGCGCAACGATGCGCTCGTGCGTTTGGCGCGCGCGATGCGGGTTGCATATGTCGGCACGAACGGGGTCGTCTACGCGCAGCGAGAGGATGCTCAACTTGCCGATATCCTCGCATGCGTCAAGGAGACGATCACCCTCGATGCCGCCCGCGCGCAGCACCGTCTGCGGGCCAATGCCGAATACCATCTCAAATCTGCCGCGGCGATGCGCGCCATCTTCAGTGCGTACCCCGAAGCGATCGACGCCACGCTCGGGATCGTCGCACGGTGCCGGTTTCGTCTCGAACGATTGACCGGGCAATTTCCGCTCTTCGCGGTGCCCGATGGCTACACGCGACAGAGCTATTTGCGCGAACTGACCTATCGCGGAGCGGTCGAGCGCTACGGCACGCCGCTCGCGTCCAACGTCGAACGTCAACTCGAATACGAACTGGGCATCATTGCCAAAATGGATCTCGCCGGCTATTTCCTGATCGTGTGGGATATCGTGCAGGCGGCCAATCGTCTGGGCGTGCTCTGCCAAGGTCGCGGCTCGGCTGCCAACTCCGCGGTGTGCTATGCCCTCGGCATTACCGCGGTCGATCCGGTCGGGATGGATCTGCTCTTCGAGCGTTTCATGTCAGAAGAGCGTCAAGAGATTCCCGACATCGATATCGATTTCGCTCACCAGGACCGCGAGCAGGTCATCCAATACGTCTACGAACGTTACGGTCGCAGCAACGCGGCGATGGCGGCCGAGGTCATCAGTTACCGCACGCGCTCGGCGCTGCGCGACGTTGCCAAAGCGCTCGGCTTCACGATCGAGCAGACCGACGAGCTCGCCAAAGAGTACGATGCGTGCGAGTCGCTGCCCGATGCCGCCGCGCAGTTCGGCGAGCGTGCCACGCGTCTGGAAGAATTCTGTCGCCGTATCGTCGGCTTCCCGCGCCATATGGGCATTCATTCGGGCGGCATGGTGATCACGCGCGATCCGCTCATCCGCGTTGCGCCGATCGAGTGGGCGACGATGCGCGATCGCACCGTCATTCAGTGGGACAAAGACGATCTGCAAGAGTTGGGACTGATCAAGATCGATCTGCTCGGTCTGGGCATGCTCTCGCTCTTACGCGAAGCGTTCTCCATCCATAAGCGCACCCTTGTCATCCCGAGCGTAGCGAAGCGTAGTCGAGGGAAGCGCATCTGGACTGCTGCCAAGCGAAGGCTCGAAGTTTTGCGCAATTCGCAGGATGCGAACTTCCGTTGGTCGTTGCGCAAAACTCGCGCAGCAGGAGCGGCACAGGATGTGCCGCGAGGAGCGTCTTCACGGGCAGCAGTCCAGATGCGCTTCCCTCGACTACGCTTCGCTACGCTCGGGATGACAAGGCAGCCCCTCGCGCTCCACACCATACCCGCTGATGACAAAGCTACCTACGACATGATCTGCAAGGCTGATACCATCGGCGTATTCCAGATCGAGTCACGCGCGCAGATGTCGATGCTTCCGCGGATGAAGCCGCGCTGCTTTTACGACATCGTGATGCAGGTCGCGATCATTCGGCCCGGTCCGATCCAAGGGCAGATGGTGCATCCGTTCTTACGCCGCCGCGCGGGACTCGAGCCGGTGACCTATCCGCATCCGAAGTTGAAACCGGTGCTCGAACGCACGATGGGCGTACCGCTCTTTCAAGAGCAAGGGATGCGCATGGCGATCGAAGCGGCCGGCTTTACGCCGGGCGAGGCCGACGTGCTGCGCCGCGCGATGGGCCACAAACGTTCGCACGAGCGCATGCAGGCGATCTTTCCGAAACTCGTCGACGGCATGGTAGCCAACGGCATCGATCGTCCCGCCGCCGAGCAGCTGTTCCACATGCTCGAAGGTTTTGCCGACTACGGCTTCCCCGAATCGCACGCCGCCAGTTTTGCGCTGCTCGCGTACGCGTCAGCGTATGTGAAGTGCCATTTCCCGGCGGTCTTCGCGGCGGCGATCCTCAACGTGCAGCCGATGGGATTTTACTCAACCGAGGTGCTGGTCAACGACGCGCGCCGGCACGGCGTGGTGGTCAAACCGATCGAAGTTAATGCAAGCGAATACTGGTCGCACGTCGAGCGCGATGGCGCGTTGCGCCTGGGGTTCCATTTGGTGCGCGGTTTGGGCAGCGCGCAAAAAGAACGGCTCGAGGCGGCGCTGCGAGGCGAGCCGTTTGCCGATTTGCTCGGCTTTGCGCAACGCACGCGGCTCGAAAAAGAAGCGATCGAAAATCTCGCCGTTGCGGGTGCCTTTGCACCGTGGTACGGCTCGCGGCGTGAGGCGATGTGGGCGCTCCGCGCCCTCGACGAGCGTGAGGCGCGCGGCGAGCTCGGAAAATTGATGGAGATCGACGAGCCAACGGTGCGCTTTGCGCCGCTCGTGCCCAAAGTGGCGGCGGCGT
>Ga0335074_10017524_pt1 | contig 10100 bp, 8 predicted proteins | sample Lox_Sample_23_FD_206715 | JGI IMG/M metagenome (GOLD analysis project Ga0335074, IMG submission 206715) | Soil microbial communities from Loxahatchee National Wildlife Refuge, Florida, United States - Lox_Sample_2.3 | ecosystem: Environmental > Terrestrial > Soil > Wetlands | place: USA: Florida...
AACAACGCTATCACCTGCGGCTCGGCCTTCGCCGCGGCCAGCAGTGCGTCCGTGTCAAGGCCCGCGTTCGCCTGAAAGCGGTGACGCAGCTTGCCATTCACCTGCACCACGTATTCGCTGCTCTCGTCCTGGGCCAGCGCCGGATCGAAGCCGGGCCACGCAGCATAGGCCAACGTGCCCTGATGGGCGAGCTTGCTCCACAACTCTTCCGCCAGATGCGGAGCGAAGGGAGCAAGCAACAGCACGAAGGTCTCTACCACATCACGCGGGCGTGCGGCGGCCGCCGTCAGTGTGTTGGCCATTTCCATCAGACGGGCGATCGCGGTGTTGAAGCGCAACGCCTGAATGTCGTCAGTGACAGCGCGGACGACCTTATGGCGCAGGCGCAGCAGATCATCGGCGGCGGCAATTTCCTGCACGGCCGCATGAAGCGCGTCGTCCTCGCCGCAGACGACTCGCCAGGCGCGGTCCAGGAACCGGCGGACGCCGCTCACTCCCGCCATCTGCCACGGCTTTGCGGCATCCAGAGGACCCATGAACATCTCGTACACGCGCATCGAGTCGGCGCCGTATTCCTCCACCACGTCGTCCGGGTTGACCACGTTGAAACGCGACTTGGACATCTTCTCGATCCGGCGATGAACCTCCGCGGTACCAGCCAAATACCGGCCGTCCCGTTCGGTGATGTGCGCCGGTTCGTGGTACAGGCCGGCACCGTCGCGATAGGAGAAGGCCAGGATCATTCCTTGGTTGAACAGCTTCCGGAACGGCTCCTTCGTCGAGACGACGCCGATGTCGTACAGCACCTTGTGCCAGAATCGGGCATAGAGCAGATGCAGCACTGCGTGCTCGGCGCCGCCGACATAAATATCGACCGGCATCCAGTATTTCTCGATCGCCGGATCTACCAGGGCGTGGTGGTTGTGCGGATCGAGGAAACGCAAATAGTACCAGCACGAGCCTGCCCATTGCGGCATTGTGTTGGTCTCGCGGATCGCCGGAATGTCGGTGCCGGGTACGGTGGCGCGGAGCAGTTCGGGGGGCAGCAGCGGCAGGCTATCCTCCGGCAGCGGCACGACCGAACCGTCTGCCAGATGCAGCACCGGAATCGGCTCGCCCCAATACCGCTGGCGCGAGAACAGCCAGTCGCGCAAGCGGTACGTCGTTTTCGCCGTGCCGACATCGTGTCGTTCCAGCCACTCGATGACGGCGTGCCTGGCATCCGCGACGGTCATGCCGTCCAGGAAATCGGAATTGACCATGACCCCGTCGTCCTCATAGGGGGCATCGGCTGGTTCGCGGCCGTTGCTCACTACTTGCACGATCGCCAGGCCGAAGGTGCGAGCAAATTCATGGTCGCGCGAGTCGTGACCCGGCACGGCCATGATGGCGCCGGTGCCGTAAGCGCCCAACGCATAGTCTGCGACCCAGATGGGAAGGCGCATCCCGCTGACAGGATTGCTGGCATAGGCACCGGTGAAAACACCCGTCTTCGCCCGCGTCGTGTCGCGGCGTGCCGACTCGGCCATCAGTCCGGCCTGCCGCACATAGGCCGCAACCCCATCGCGCGATTCCGGTGCGACGATGACGGGCAGCAGTGTGTGCTCGGGGGCGACCACGCAGTAGGTGGCACCAAACAGAGTCTCGGGCCGCGTGGTGAACACACTCAGGCTGCCGCCACCTCCCACGACCGGAAATCTGATCTCGGCCCCTCGGGACCGACCGATCCAGTTACGCTGCATGGCCTTCACACTGTCGGGCCAGTCCAGTTCCTCCAGGTCGTCGAGCAGGCGATCGGCATAGCTGGTAATACGCAACATCCATTGCCGCATCAGCCGGCGGACCACCGGATCGCCGGTCTCGATGTATTTGCCGTCCTTGACCTCCTCGTTCGCCAGCACGGTGTTCTGTGCCGGGCACCAATTCACCGGGACCTCCGCCTGGTAGGCGAGGCCGCGCTCGAATAGTTTCAGGAAGATCCACTGCGTCCAGCGAACATAGCTGGGGTCGGTGGTCGCCAGTTCTCGGCTCCAGTCGTACGAAAAGCCGAGGCGCCGCACCTGCCGGCGGAAGTTGTCGATGTTCCGTCGGGTGGTGATGGCGGGGTGGATGCCCGTGCGTATGGCGTAGCGTTCGGCGGGCAGGCCATAGCTGTCCCAGCCCATCGGGTGCAGCACGTTGAAGCCGTTCATACGCTTATAGCGGCACAGGATGTCGGTCGCCGTGTATCCTTCGGGATGGCCGACATGCAGACCGACCCCGGACGGGTAAGGAAACATGTCCAGTACGTAGAATTTCGGCTTCGCCGGATTGGTTTCAGCGCGAAATATCTGGTTCGCTTCCCAATATGCCTGCCACTTGCGCTCGATCGACTTTGGATCGTACGCCATCTTCCACTCGTGCAGCGCGGGGGTGTTTCAAGGCGGATAAACGGTGGGCCCGGCTTCGATCACGAAGCCGGGATGGTAAGTCGCCTCCGGAGCGCACGAATGCGCGATGCCGCGCTCGTCATCATCGAGGCACCAGGATGCCAGATTTCGTTGGAAACACCAAGCGGAATCTACAGATCTACCGCGCTGCGGCTGCGGCGTGTGGCACCCTCACCCTCAGCCGGTTCGCTTCGCGAACCGACCCCTCCCACAGAGCCGGGGAAGCCTAATGTGGACTCAGCGGCCGTTCGCGCCCCGCACCATGAACGGCTTGGTCACCGTCCGATGGTCGGCGAAGGTCAGCGTCACCGGAACGGTGCGGCCCGGCACAATATTGGCTGACGGCGACATGCACATCAGATGATAGCCGCCCGGCGCGAACTTCACCGAACCATGCGCCGGGACAGTCACGTTGGATACCATATCCATCTGCTCCACGCCGTTCACGTTCCGGCTCTGGTGCAGCATCAACGAACCGCAGTCCGGCGACGACGCCCCGGTGATAACCACCGGACGCGCACCGGCGTTGGTCACGGTAAAATAGCCGGCCGCCGGCGTCGTCGGGTTGATGAAGCGGATCCAGGGACCTGCGATACTGACCATTACCAATTGCGCCTGCGCCGGCATCGTTGCCACCAGAACCAAGAGCGAAACCGCGGCCACCTTCCATTTCATGCTGCATTCCCTCCCTGTCATCCGAGGCGAACCGGCCGGTTCTCCGCTGCCGACCGGTCCACTGCATCGGCCAGACGCAACAGCTCGCGCCCATCTTCGCCGCTCAGCACCGGCTCGCCCTCGCCAAGTTTCAACATCTCCAGAAACGCCAGCGTCGAGCGACGGAAGCTTTCACCCCAATCGGCTTCGATGTCGTGAAACGCCTGGACCTGGCCGTCTCGGTAGAGCGTCAGGACGGGCTCGTCCAGCAACCTCCCGGTGCAGCGGTTCACCGTCAGGATGCCGTGCTCGCCGACGACCTCGAACCGGTCATCATTGGCATAATAATCCGTGCGAATGCGCATCGCCGGTACGTGTGCACAATCCCAAATCACGTGTACAGGAGGATCGGCGTGCCGCCAACTCAAGCTGGCCGGCGAATCGATCAGCCCGCCCGGCGCTTCGGTCCAATCGATGCGGGCGAACACCTCCTGCACCGGACCGAACAGCCATCGCGCCGTCGCGAGCTTGTGATGCCCATCATCGAATGTCAGCGAGCCATGGCGTTTTTCATGCGTCAATGCGGCCCGCCACGTCCGAGTCGCCGGCTCGATCGGCCACGCGGTGCGGGGGTCGCCGTGCAGCGTGCGCATGCGCAGGTGAAGTGGCCGGCCGATCGCGCCATCGGCGATCAGCGCCTTCAGCTTCTCAAGCGGCGGATAGGTCAGATAATTCTCGAACAGCTTCAGTTTCCGGCCAGCCGCGCTTGCTGCCGCGATCATCCGGTCGCACTCGTCGATGTTCATCGCCATCGGTTTCTGCACGCTGACATGCAGCCCGCGGGCGAACGCCGCCTCGGCCATCTCGGCATGCACCGGGTGGGGCGTCAGCAGCTCGACCATCTCCATGTCGTGGCGGAGGAAGGACGGGTAGTCCGTATAGGCCTTGGCGTCGGGAAAGATCGTCCGGCGGCGGGCGAGTCGTTCGGGGTTGCTGTCGCAGATCGCCACCACGGCGGCATCGGGGTTATTGCTGTAGCCGCGGAAATGCAGGTCCGCGATCCGCCCCAGGCCCGCGATGCCAACCCGAATCATGACCCCTCACACCAGAACAGCGAAATGTACCTCGGCCGGGCGGCAGGCACGGCCGTTGATCGGTTGAATATCCTGCCGGCACGCAGAGGACGCAATCACCAGCCCGGCGGCGAGACAGTGCTGCCGCCGAACGTTCGCGACGTTGGTTCTCGGCAACCAGGGTGGCTTGTACGCCGCCGGCTCCCTTGGCAATTCGACCCATTTTGGGGCGTGTTCGGCAAGAGCCGGCGGTTCGGAAACATCGCCAGCGTTGCACTGCGCAAACTGGACATGCTTCATGCCGCGAAGGCGCTGGGCGATCTCCGCGCTCCGCCCGGCAATCGGCTGGAGGCGTTGGTGGAAGAGCGTGCCGGCCAGCATAGCATCCGCATCAACGACCAGTGGCGGCTCTGCTTTGCCTGGACCGGTGCCGGCCCGACCAATGTCGAGATCGTGGATTATCACTAAGGAGGCGATCATGCCCCGCATTCGTACCCATCCCGGCGAGGTGCTGCGGGAAGAGTTCATGGCACCGCTGCGCCTGAGCGCCAACGCGCTGGCCCGCGATCTGCACGTACCGCCAAACCGGATCACCGCCATCATCGCGGCGGACAATCCGAGAGCGGTTACGCCCGACACGGCGTTGCGGCTGGCGCGGTATTTCCGCACCACGCCAGAGTTCTGGCTGAACCTGCAGGCCGCCTACGATTTGTCCGTTGCCGTGATCGAGCATGGCGCACAGATCGCCGACGAGGTGCGACCACGAGCAGCCTGATCCCACCACTGCAGCGGCCTCTGAGGTATCAGGCCATTATGGCGAAATGCGCTTCGGTCGGCCGACACGTACGCCCGTTGATCGGCAGGATATCCTGCGGGCACGCAGAGAACGCGATCACCAGGTCCATCTCGGCGCGCAACGAGACATGCGAACCAGGCGTAGAGACCGGTGGCTCGAACGACAGCTCCCCCTGCCCGGTCCACGGAATGTTCATGAACAGGTTGAGCGGGCTCGGCGTCTCCGCCGGCACCAGCCCCAGCTCTGCCAGTCCCTGCGCCAGATTGTCCGTGCAATTGTCGTGGTGTCCGACGACGCCAAGCCCTTCATAACGATAGCGGTCGCACGCCGCCATCAGCGTGTCATGGATGCCCCCGGAAGTGTCTTCGGTCACCGTCAGAATCGGCCGGCGATGATTCGTCAACAACGTGTCCCCGACCCGCGGGATCAGCCGTCGCATGCCGGACCGGCTATGCTCCATCGACATGAACTCGGTCAGGTCATGTCGGTTGAAGGCCCAGGTATCGACGACCTGCTCGCCATGCGTGTTGACGACACGCACGGTCTGTCCGGCGGCGACGAATGCCGCCTTGCCGCGCCGCGCCGGGATGGTAACAAGATCGGACATCGCTTCCTCAAGTTGGCAGTTTCAACAGCCGATCGGCATTCCCATGCGCGATCTTCTCCCGATCCCCCGGCGACACCGGCAACTGGTCCAGGAAAGCGCGCGCACGGCCGTTGGGCGCAAACGGATAATCAACCGAGAACAGGATACGATCCACCCCGAACGTAAGCAGCGTCGCCATGAACGGCGGCACGGTGAAGAACCCGCTGGTGGTGATCCAGACCTGCTCCAGGATCGTCTCGCTCACGCTGCGTTGCAGATGGTTCACGGCCTCACCCCCAAGCGTCTGCTCACAGCGCGCCAGCATGAACGGCAGTGCTTCGCCCATATGCCCGACGATAAGCTTCAGCCGCGGATGCCGGTCGAGCGCACCGGACAGCACCAGCCGCAACACGTGCACCGCCGTTTCAATGTGCCAACCCCAGGCCGCGGTCGACAGGATGTAGCCCAGAGCACCCGGCAGCCGATCATAATAGGCCGCCCGCACGGGCTGCGGCGGAATGCCCGGATGCAAATAAAGTGGTACGTCCAGCGCCTCGGCCCGTGCCAGGATCGGATCGAAGCTCGGATCGTCGAGGAAACGCCCGCCAATCACCCCATTGATCAGCGCACCATGAAAGCCGAGCCGGCTGACCGCACGCTCCAACTCGTCGACGGCCGCTTCCGGGGCGGTCATCGGCAGGTGCGCGAAGCCGCGATAGCGGTCAGGATGCGCCGCCACGGTGCGAGCGAGCGCATCATTATAGTCACGCGCCAGCGCGATGCCCGCCTCACCCGCAACAAGGTCTGCGCCAGGGCCCGATACCGACAGCACCTGCACCGTGATCCCGGCCGCATCCATGTCGGCAAGGCGTGACGCCCCCAACTCCTGCAGCTCCGCGCGCTTGCGCCCCGGTCCCCAGGGTGCGTCCGGCGGCGGGAAACCGCGTTGCGCGATGGCATCGCGGTCGATACGGCCGATCAGTTCGGGAACCGCGAAATGTTCTTCTAATGCGACGATGCGCATGTGGCTGCTCCGGCTCAGAAATCCGCTGGCGTGCCGAGGTGGAACAGACAGTCGCCGCGCGCGGTGCGACCGGGGATCCGCTTGCACAAGACAATGCCTTCACGCTGGAACCGCACCTCCGCGGGCGGCGCCCATGGCGTCTCAGGGAAATGGATGCGCCCCGCAACCTGCCCCCCATGCACCGGGTCACCCAGCTCCGCGGCCGGCTCGAACACGCCTGGCTCGGGCGTGTAGCTGTAATAGTCGGGTCCGCCGACCTCAAGGAAGCGGGTTGGCGCGCTGGGGGCGATGCGCTCGCTCTCCGGCAGAATCCCGACATGCACGAGCAGGTTCCGGATCCCTCGTTCGACGATCCGCAACGCGGCCGGCGTGACAGTGCCCGATCCGCCGGCCTCGGTCCCGATCGCAACCACGCCCTTCCGTCCCGCGCCACCCGACGCGGTGGCGTCGCCGCCCGGGCCTGATCGCGTGACATAGGCACTCGGCGAAGCAAACGCCTTCAGCGCAGCGATCTGCCGTCGCTGATGCGCTTCGTCGCTCCGGAGCTGAACCAGAGCCGACGGCAGATACATCAGCGACGAGCCCCCGGAATGCAGATCCGCCATGATGTCGGCCATCGGGATCAGCTCGTTTTCGATATACCACGCGATCTGTTGCGTGACCGTGCCGTCGGGATCGCCGGGGAAGATGCGGTTGAGATTGAGATCGTCGATGGGCGACACCCGACGGCCAGCCATCGCGGCGGGGAAGTTCGCCGCCGGCAGCAGGATGACACGGCCGCTGATCTTCTCCGGCGTGAGCCATTTGGCCAGGTTGCACAGCCCCACCTGGCCTTCGTACTCGTCGCCGTGGTTGCCCGACATGAAGAAGGCTGTCGGGCCGCTGCCGTTGCGTATGACCACGATCGGGATCGGGATGAAGCCGTAGGCCGAGGCGTGTGTCGAGTGAAACAGGCGCAAGAACCCATGTTGCGTGCCGTTCTTCTCGAAATCCACCTCTGGGACGATGCGCGTGCGGCGCGGTTCGGGCATGGCTGGACGTTTCCTTCTGCTCCGATCCCCAGCGCACCACGCCTCGCCAAGGGGCGCAAGAAACCCCCTCCCCTTGCGGGAGGGCGCGGGGGGAAGCGGCCGTGCGAGGGCGACAAACCCACAGAAACCCGTTTCCCGCCGCGCAACTGGGGTGCTTAACATGACCGAAACACGGAGCTGGGAGCCACAATCGATGCATCAAGACGTGCTGCCGCGGCAGGGCGTTCTAGGGGGCTATGACCCGGGCGGGCTGTTCTGCGAGATGCTGCGCCCGGGGCGACCGCCGGATCTCGCATTGGACCTGCTGCTGGCACGGCTCACGCAACTGCCGGTGGAGGCACTGCGCCGCCGCGCCGCGGGTGCGCAGCGCGACCTGCTTGAGCGCGGCATCACTTTCACCGTCTATTCCGACGCCACCGCGATCGACCGCATCCTGCCGTTCGACCTCATCCCGCGTGTCATCACCGCCCAGGAATGGCGCACCCTGGAAGCCGGGCTGGTCCAGCGCGTGCGGGCGCTCAATCTGTTCCTGCATGATGTCTATCACGACCAGCACATCCTCGCCGACGGCGTGGTGCCGCCCCGGCTGGTGCTGGATAACGCCGCGTACTGCAAGGCGATGGAAGGCTTCGACGTCCCCTGCGGGACCTATGTGCATGTCTGCGGCATCGATATCGTGCGCGACGAGACCGGCCAGTTCATGGTGCTGGAGGACAATGCGCGCACCCCCTCCGGCGTTGCCTATGTTGTCGAGAACCGTCACATGTCGCTGCGCGTGCTGTCGGACCTGATGGCCGATCTGAACGTGCGCGGTGTCGATGAGTACGGCTTGCGGCTGCATCAGGCGATGGCCGAGATCGCACCGCCGGGAATCGACGCCCCGCAGGTCGTGCTGCTGTCGCCCGGCATCTTCAACTCCGCCTATTTCGAGCACGTGTTCCTGGCACGCGAGATGGGGGTGCCGTTGGTCGAGGGCCGCGACCTCTTGGTGGAGAACGGCATGGTGTGGATGCGCACTACCGCCGGTCTCGCGCCAGTGCACACCATCTATCGGCGGCTCAACGACGATTTCCTCGACCCGGCGGTGTTTCGACCGGACAGCCAGCTAGGCGTGCCCGGCCTGATGGAGGCGTGGCGGCGCGGCGCGGTGTCGCTGGCCAATGCAGTCGGCACCGGTGTAGCCGACGACAAGGCAGTCTATGCCTACATGCCTCGGATCATCCGCTACTATCTGGCGGAGGACCCGATCCTGCCGAATGTTGAGACCATGATCTGCGCCGAGGCAGAAGGGCTCGCCTATACGCTTGATCATATCGATCGGCTGGTGGTCAAGCCGGTTGCTGAATCCGGCGGCTACGGCCTGCTGATCGGCCCGCACGCCTCCGCCACGGAACTCGACACGTTCCGCGCCTGCGTCCGCGCCAATCCGGCGAATTATATCAGCCAGCCGATGGTCAATCTGTCGGTCTCGCCCACCCTGTGCGAACACGGTGTGGCAGCACGGCATGTCGATCTGCGGCCTTTCGCCATAACCGGGCGCGACACCTGGGTGTTGCCGGGCGGGCTCAGCCGCGTGGCGCTGCGTGCCGGCTCGATCGTGGTGAATTCCTCGCAGGGCGGCGGATCCAAGGACACCTGGGTGCTGGCATGAGCATGAGCGAAACCATCGCCGGACAAGGCCCGCTGATTGCCCGGCACGCCGACGGCCTGGTCTGGCTGGCCCGCTACATGGAGCGCATCGAGAACCTCGCCCGCCTGCTCGACGTGACCAAGACGTACGCAAGCAACCGCGGCGACGAGCGCACCTGGCTCGCCATCCTGCGCATCAACGGCGACGAACCGGGGTTCTTTGCCGCCCATGCGGTGGCGGATGCCGAGAGCGTGGCACGGTTCTATCTGCTGGACGCCGACACCCCGAGTTCGGTGCAGTCCGCGATCCGCTTCGCGCGCGAGAACGCACGCACGCTGCGGGCGTTGATCTCGACCGAGATGTGGCTGCAGATCAACGTCTTCCACGGCCAGATCGCGGCACTATGCGAACCCGATATCGCGCCCGATCGGCTTTCGCTGGTCTGCGCGATGCTGAAAGAGGGCACCCAGGCACACACCGGAATCACCGAGGGCACGTTCTATCGCGACCAGTGCTGGCATTTCTACATGCTGGGACGCCACATCGAACGGGCGGATCAGATCACGCGCCTGCTCGACACCCGGTTCAACGCAATCGCCTCAGAGAGCGTGACCGCCGGGCGCGCTCACGCCGACGGCGAGATCGACGCCGGCAACTGGATGACGCTGCTGCGGGCCGCCTCCGGCTACCACGCCTATCGACGTGAACATCCGCACGGCTACCGTGCCGAGGAGGTCGCCGCGTTCCTGTTGAAGAACGGCGCATTTCCGCGCTCGGTCTGGTTGAACCTGTCGCAGGTCGAATGGCACCTGGCGCAGCTTCGCAGCCGTTATCATCTGCGCGGTGTGGCGCGGCCAATGGAACGGATGGACAACCT
>Ga0335074_10017525_pt1 | contig 10100 bp, 10 predicted proteins | sample Lox_Sample_23_FD_206715 | JGI IMG/M metagenome (GOLD analysis project Ga0335074, IMG submission 206715) | Soil microbial communities from Loxahatchee National Wildlife Refuge, Florida, United States - Lox_Sample_2.3 | ecosystem: Environmental > Terrestrial > Soil > Wetlands | place: USA...
GCCGCACCACCGACGCGCAGAATCCGCAATGCTGAAGGAGAAAATCGACCGCGCGAAACAATCAGCGCGGTAAGGCAGCCCAGCGCGATGGCGTCCATGCCGCCCAGGTACGAGTATTCTTGCCAGACCGGGTTGCCATGCGTGAGCATCGTACGGGCGAATGGCCCGGTGACAACAAATCCCACCAGCAGCGCGATCAGCAGCCGGCCTCGCCCCAGCACAACACAAACCAGCGGGAAAAACAGATAGAACATCTCCTCCACGGATAAAGACCACAGGATGTCCCAATTCGCGGGAAGATATCCGGGCTGGGCTTCGAGCACATTAACGTGAAATGCCAGCGCCGCGAACAGCGCCCGGCCCAGTCCTCCCATGCGCGGCGCAATGACGAAGTATTTCAAATGCACCAAATCCAGCACGCTGAGCACCGCCAGCAACAGCAGAAACAGCGGCGCGATCCTGGCAAATCGAAGCACATAAAAATCGCGGATTCTGATCTTATTCAACGTGCCCCAACGGCGCAGCGCGGTGGACGCGATCAAAAATCCCGAGATCGCGAAAAAAATCTGGACGCCAAACTGGCCGTTCCATACCAGCGACGATACAAGTTGATCCGGCAGACCTCTCGTGTAAGGCACGTCCACGGACCTGAGCCGCATATTGACGTGGTTCATCAATACGAAAACGATCGCCAAGCCTCGGAGTAGATCTACCCCGTCTAGCCTTGCCCAGCTACGCGCAGGATTGGGAGTCGCGGCGTCCAAGCCCTTATTGTGCACCAGCAAACCACCGTCAAAGTGTCTCGATGGGCGTCAAAGCTCGCCAATTTCGACCTGTTTTGGCTACATCCCCTCCCTTCAGATGTGGCTTTATTGCCACACAACAAACTTTACAAAGCTTTTTGAATCAAACATCTAGCGGTCAGGGTTAGTCCTTTGTAAAATGGAGAATCCATTTGGATTAGCAGCGTGCCAGTCAAACGAATTCAAAGTTCGGGGGGAGCCCGCATTGCGGTTTGAGACAACCGTCCAACGGCCCGTAGAGGCCAAGGGAGTTGGACTTCACAGCGGGGTTCCCGTTTCCATTCGAATCCTTCCAGCGCCGCCTTCTACAGGCATCGTCTTCCTTCGCACCGATCTGGACAACTTCCAGGTCCCGGCCAGTTGGCGCTATGTGGCTCGGGTGAGCTACGCCACCAGTCTGATGCGTCAGGGCGTGCTGATCTCCACCACCGAGCATTTGTTGAGTGTGTTTTACAGCATGGGGGTGGATAACGCCTACGTCGAAATCGACAATCTGGAAGTTCCGATCTTGGATGGCAGCGGGTTGCCCTACGTGGACCTATTGAACGCCGCCGGATTGAAGTCCTATCGCCGGCGCAAGCGGTTTCTCCGCATCCGCCGCCCGGTCACGGTGGAGACCGGATCGAAACGGATCACGATTCTTCCCTCGGACCGGTTCCTCCTCACGTGCGACGTTTTCTACGACCATCCGATGATCGGGAAACAATCGCTGGACATGGAAGTAACGCCGGAGCGTTATGCGCAGGAGATCGCACCGGCGCGCACATTCGGGTTCGCTGACGAACTGGATCAAATGCGCGACATGGGATTGATTCGCGGAGCGGCGCTCGAAAACGCGGTGTGCTTCAATCGCGAGAGCGTGGAGAATCCCCAGGGGCTGCGCTTCGACGACGAGTGTTGCCGGCACAAGGCGCTGGATCTGATCGGCGACCTGGCCCTCATCGGAAAGCCGCTGCTCGGTCACGTGATCGCCGAACGCGCCGGACACGCCATGCATACCGCGCTTGTGGCGCGCATCATGTCCGACCCATCGCTCTATGAGATCTTGAGCTTCGATCAACTGGCCACCCGCGTCGCCCACGCGTTAGTATCCTAGGCTCGTGCTACTGAACCGCGACCGTAAGGGAGCGGCCTTCTTCAATCTCCCGAACCTCTTCACGCTGGCACGCCTGGTTCTTACCCCTTTCATCGCACTCGACATTCTGCACGGCCGCTACAGCCGCGCCATCGTCCTGCTTTTCGCCGCCGGCTTCACCGATGTCATCGACGGCTATCTGGCGCGGCGCTTGGGGGAATCCACTCGCACGGGCGCTTACTTCGATCCCATCGCGGATAAAATTCTGCTCAGCGTCATCTATGTTTCGCTGGGCGCGGCCGGCGCAATCCGCTGGTGGATGGTGATCCTGGTCTTCGGGCGGGATGCCGTCATTCTGGCGATGGCGGGTTACGGACTTTTGTTCACCGCGTTTCGAAAATTTCCGCCGTCGGTGTGGGGCAAGATCAGTACTTTCTTTCAGATCGCGGCCGCGCTGGTAGTCATGGGAGCGCGTGCCGGAATTGCGGCGCCGGTCACGCTAGCCCTTTATTTAATGGTGTTTGGAACAGTTTTCAGCGGCTTGCATTATGTGTGGCGAGGTCTGCGGATGTTGAGGCAAACCGCTCATTGACGTGCGCGGCGCGCCGGAGTAGTCTGGAAGAGTGCCAGCGCCGATTACCCGTTATCGAGTGCCCAGCTACTTCTTTTGGGCAGGCTTGACGGCCCTGGGGCTCACCGGTTTTTCCTTCTGGTTTGCGTGGCAGTGGCCCGTGTGCTGGATCGCTACCGGGTTGTTCCTGGCCAGCGCGGCGGCGGTTCTTTACCTGGCCTCCCGTCCGGCCGTTGAAATCTACGAAAGTCATGTGAAGATCGGGCGCCATGCCATTCCCTGGCGGCACATCCGCCGGCTGGATCGCAGTTCTAATGTTCCGCTCATGGTTCGGCTCACCCTGGCCGACAAAACCCGCATTCTGGTTATTTATCCCGGCGACCCGAACTCTTCGGGCGGCTTGCTGCGGAGTTTGCGGCGCCACTCGCGAGAAGCGTTGATCGATGGCGTGCCGTATCGCCAGTTCTGGGGCGAGGCCAGCGTGGGCGCGGTGGCCAAAAAGCAGGTAGCGCATCCCCGCTATCCGCTCCTGCTGCCCGACGACGAAGCCGAAGTGGAGCGCATGTTCCAGAGGCTGAAGTCGGTCGGTCATCTGGATCAAAAGACCTCGTCTGAAGACAAGTAGGTATCGCGGGTCGCGGCGCCGCCTTTGGCCCTGGCTCGCGGGCTTGTGTGCGATTGCGCTCCTGGCTGTCGTCACGAGCCAGTTTTGGCTGGCGGCGCTGGGCGGATATCTGGTGCGCGCATCGCCGCCCGTTCCGGCCGACCTGATCGTGGTGCTGGCCGGCGATTTCAGCGGCAATCGCATTCTGATGGCGAGCGATCTTGTCCGGCACGGCTATGCGCCGCAAGCCCTGATTAGCGGGCCTTCCGGCGCCTACGGCCTGTACGAATCCGATCTCGCGATTCAATTCGCCGTACGGCACGGATATCCACGGGCTTATTTCATTTCACTTCCCAACGATTCCCGATCCACGCGCGAAGAAGCTGCCGCCATTGTGGCCGCCTTGCGCGAGCGGCATGCCCAGCGCGTCGACGTGGTCACCAGCGATTATCACACTCGCCGCGCCGGAAACATTCTTCGCGCCCAAGCCGGCGGTATCGAAATTCACGTGGTGGCCGCTCCGGACCGGTACTTCAGCGTCCATGGCTGGTGGAAGACCCGTGAAGGGCGCAAGACTTTTCTGCTGGAATGGATAAAGACGATCACAGCGTGGTTCGGTATATGAGACGGTTATGAAGATCAAAGCGATATTGCAATCCGCGTGGCCGTATCTATGGAGATACCGGCGAGGCATCGCACTCGGCATGGGCGCGCTGCTGGTGAACGATTTGCTGAAGGCCGCATTGCCGCTGGCCATTCGCGGCGGCATCGATTCGCTGATGAAAGGCTTCCGGCTTTCCCTGGTGTTTGAATTCGCGGGCCTGGTGGTTCTGCTGTCGCTGGTGAAGGGAGTTTTCCAGTATTGGATGCGCGTGATCCTGATCGGCCTCTCGCGCGACATCGAGTTCGATCTGCGCAACGACCTGTTCTCCCACCTGGTGACCCTCTCGCAGGATTTCTACGCCCGCTTCCGCACCGGCGACATCATGGCGCGCGCCACCAACGATTTGAACGCGGTCCGCATGATGCTCGGGCCCGGCATCATGTATTTCACCGAAACGTTCTTCACCGCGCTGTTTCTCATCGCGGTCATGTGGCGAGTGGATTGGCGGCTCACCTTGTTCTGCCTCATCCCCGCGCCTCTGGTAAGCGCCGCGGTGATTCTGTTCGGCCGCCGCATTCACGACCGTTTCGAAAAGATCCAGAAGATGTTCTCCGATATCAGCAGCCGTGCCCAGGAAAATCTTTCGGGCGTGCGCGTGATTCGGGCCTACGCGCAGGAAGACCCCGAGATCCGCAAATTCGAAATGCTGAACCGCGAGTATGTGGCGCAGAATATCGGGCTGGCCAGACTTTCGGCGTTTTTCATGCCGCTGTTGCAGGCGCTCATCGGATTCGGCTTTTTGATTGTGCTCTTAGCCGGCGGTTATCAGCTGCTCGCGCACCGCATCTCCATCGGCGGCTTCGTGATGTTCAACACCTATATGGGCATGTTGATCTGGCCCATGATCGCGCTCGGCTGGGTAGTGAATCTGATGCAGCGCGGCACCGCGTCCTGGACCCGGATCATGGAGCTGATGCACGAAAAGCCCGGCATCGCGCGCCGCAATTCCTCGTCTCCCTTGTCTCCCTCGTATTCCGTTCTCGGCGCCCTTCGCTTCGACAACGTCGAGATGAAATACCCGGCCGGCTACGCGCTCAAAAACATCACCCTGGAAATTCCCGCCGGCGCGACAGTGGCCATCGTCGGCCACACCGGAAGCGGCAAAAGCACATTGGTCAGTTTGATCCCGCGCCTGATCGATCCCACGCGCGGCGCCGTGTCTCTGGACGGCGTCGACCTGCGCGACCTGGATCCGGAATGGCTGCGCCGCCAGATCGGTTTCGTTCCTCAGGAGACCTTCCTGTTCAGCACTACGCTCGCTGATAACATCGCCTGGGGTGTGGATAACGCCACGCAGGACGAAATCGCGCGCGCCGCCGAACTGGCCGGCCTGGCTCCCGATATCGCGAGCTTTCCCGATGGCTACGGCACCATCATCGGCGAGCGCGGCATCACGCTCTCCGGCGGCCAGAAGCAGCGCGTCGCGATCGCTCGCGCCATTATGCGCGATCCTAAAATCCTGATCCTGGACGACGCGCTGGCGAGCGTCGACACCCTCACCGAGGAGCGCATTCTCGAAGGCCTGGAGCACGTCATGCGCGGCCGCACCGCGATCCTGATCTCGCACCGCGTCTCCACCGTTCAGAACGCGAGCAGAATATTCGTCATCGAGCACGGCGAAGTGGCCGAGCACGGAACGCACGCCGAACTGATCCAGAGCGGCGGGTATTACGCCGATCTTTATCAGAAGCAATTGCTCGAAGAAGAGCTGGAAACCATCTAAGGCTACTTAATGGCTACCGCGTTGGGCGGCGATGCGATCCCGCCCTCCACGTGCAGAGGCGCCGAAACCAGCATGAACTCGTAGCGCTTATCCCGGGCGCAATCCTCCGCCAGCGGCGCCAGCACAAATAACTCGCCCAGCGGCAGCCCCAATAACGGCAGCGCCCGATAATGCAGGATGCCTTCGTCGCTGAAATCGGAGGGGAACGCTTCCACGGCCGGGCAATCCGTCCCGATCGCCGCCACGCGATTGTTCCATAGCCACGCTACCATCTCACGGCTGGCCTCAATGCCGGCCGAGCGCATTTTTTCCATGGGCGCGAGCGCGGCCTTTTTCTCGGCGCTCAGCTTCTCGTACGACTCCAGAAACCCGGTGCGAACCAGCAAGATAGTACCCGGCTTCAGCGAACTGCCCTGGTATTCGATGGCCGCCTTCAGTTCGTCGAGCGAGTAAACGTCGCGATCCAGCGGATTCACCGGCTTTCCCTTTGCCTTGCGAAATGCATAAACGTCGATCAGCAGTCCGCGCCCGACAAACTTATCTTTCCAGTGATGAATCCCTAATTTCGTATTGCCGCCCTCACGCACGTGGCTCTGCGTCACGTTGTTGTAGAAACGCTCGTATCGAATGTGGCCGACGTGTCCCAACCCGTCCCACTGGCTGCTTTCTTGCGTGTTGAAATGCACAAAGTCATCGTTGGCCATCGGCCCGAGTGGCGACAGCCGATGCTCGGCGGGCGCACGTCCAAATAAAGGCGGCTGGGCGAAGCCCATCTTGGCGTCCAACCGGAACACTTTGCCGGATTGCACCAGCCGGGCCGCTTCCACCACTCCTTCGGCGGTCAAGAAATTCAAACAACCCAGCGCGTCATCGTCGCCAAACACACCCCACGCGCAATCGGCCGGCAAGTCCTTGCGGACCGGCAATTCTTCAAAGGTCGGAATTTTCATTTCTGAGCCAGTATAGCTCCCTCACCGCGAAACCAAGAACGCCGGTTCGCCGGTCTTGACGGCAACTTCGATGTTTGGCCGGCCGAGCAGCGTGTTGTGAATCAGGCAGGCTTTCGCCGCGCGAAGAATTCCGGCTTGATGGCGTTCGTCGAGGCCGGGCGCCGTCAGTTCGATGAGGAAGGAACTCAGCCGCGCCGGTTGCTGAGCCTTTTCCGCGCTGACCCGCACTTTCAACCCCTGCGAGGGCAACCGCCGGGTCTTCAAATATTGCGCCGCGTAGTAGGCCGCGCATGTGGCCAGCGACGCCAGCAGAAATTCGGGCGGCGTCATGCCTTCGTCCCCTCCGCCGTTATCCACCGGCTGGTCGCAGATCAACCTGTGGTCGCGCGCCTGTACCTCAAACTTCACATCGCCAATTAACTCCGCACTCACTTCCATGGTTGAACCTGTCTTTCTGATTCTCATGATGCAGTCGGCTTTCCAAAACGATGCGCCCTATCGCGCTGCCATCAAGCGGGAAGCGAGGCCGTATTCGGCGCAAGATGGGTGACATCGCGCAGGACTGCGCTCCCGCGCGCTACCTTGGCAAGACAGCCGACCGCCGCGAGGCGACGCTCGGATTCAGATCAAGCTCGAATTCAGGTATGATCCAGAATAATCTTCAGCCGCCGGTCCGCGCCGTCTTCTAGCATGCCGAGTGCCGCGCCCAATTCATCGAGCGCCATGCGATGCGTCACCAGCGGCTGCAGGCGCAGCACGCCGCGATTCACCAGATCGATGGCCGCCGGAAAATCCTGGCCGGTCGCGGCGCGGCTGTTAATCAAGGTCAGTTCCTTGTAGTAAAGATCGTAAAACGGCAGATCGCCGTGCGTCGCGCTCGAAATTCCGAAAAGCACCACCCGGCCGCCAAAACGCGCCATCCGAATCGCGTCCGCGAGCGATGCCATCATGCCCGTCGACTCAATCACCACATCCGTGCCGCGGCCTTCGGTCTCTTCCAAAACTTTCGCCACCGCCCCCGGTCCGGCTTCGATCGCAACTTCCGCGCCAAGCTCGCGCGCCAGGTCGTTCTTGAACCGGCTGCGGCTGATGCCGATGACTTTGCCCGCGCCCCGCGCCTTGGCCACTTGCACGTGCAGTTGGCCCGAAACTCCCAGGCCGATCACCGCCACCGATTCGCCCCGCGATTCTCCGCCCGACACAGCCGCCAGCCGCTGCGCATGCAAACAAGTGCTGGCCACTTGAATCAGCGGCGCCATCCGCAGGTCCAGCGAATCGGGTATTCGAAAAACCTGCGCCTTCGGAATGGAGGCAAATTCGGCGAACCCCCCATCGGTTTCGCGCCCGATCAGCCCGCCGAAACGGCACAGATTGGTCTGTCCCATGCGGCAATGAAAGCAGGCGCCGCAATATAGGACAGGGTCGATCACTACACGGTCGCCGCGAGCGATATCGGCCGCATCGCTCCAGACCGCTTCGCCGGCCATCTCATGCCCCATGATGCGCGGATATTGGGCTGGAATCGATCCGTTGTAGATTTTGAGGTCCGTCCCGCAGAGCCCGCTGCTCGTGATGCGGACAAGAATATGGCCGGGCGCGACAGGAGGCTCGGCCACTTCCTCCAGCGCCAAGTCGCCCGGAGCCCGCAGGACCATCGCCTTCATACAAGGGCTTTGATTTTATCGCACGAGTGGCCCTGGTGGAGAGCCGCGCCGCTATTTGCCGACCAGGTGCTCGACGTCCTTGTTGTTTTCCTGGCAGATATATTCCATCAGGTCGCCCTTCAACATCACCGGATGCGTGGTAAAGGACCAGGTCTTGGTGTAGGCCTTGGGATCGTCGATAATGTTTTCGATCTCCAGATGGCCGTAGTCGGGCCGGCGGATTTTCTCGATCACGTGCAATTGGTCGGTGGTGGGCAATCCGGATTCGTCGAGCCACGCCTCGCCATTCAATCCAACCGTGTCGATCACAAACGTGTCGCCTTCCCAATGGCCGATCGATTCACCCAGCCAGGAAGGGTTGGGATCCTCCGAGTGCCCGCGCCCGTCGGTGAAGATTTGCCGCCAGACGTGCGCGCCGCCTTCATAAACGATGAGCGTCAGCTTGGGCGTCTGCATGATCCGGAACGGATACGGCGTGGTGGTCATGCGGGGGACGCCTGGAGGCAGACAGCGCGCTTCCGGGTCGTCCTTGGCGTGGCTTTCCTTGCGCTCGTTATACACTTTTTCGGCCCAGGGCTGAAATGGCACTTGAACGCCGGTACGAACCAGGTCCACGTTTTGCCGGATCGCGTTCGGCGCCCAGGCGCCTGACAGGTCGGGCTTGCCGTCGGCCGTGCGCGGCGTAGGACCCGCCGGCGGCCAGTCTGACTTCTTTGCCGCAGGCGTCGACTTATCGGAATAGGACTGTTGCGAGCCCGCGGGCGCCGTCAGCGCACGTTCGGACTCGGCTGGCGTTTTTGCTGGCGCCGACTGCGGCCGCGCCGGCGCTCCCAGAAAGAATGCAAAGAGCGTCACAACGAGTGGAGCGATTTTCCCGCGGATATTATGCATGCATTTCACGGCGGCTTAAGTATATCGACGCCCGAGAATGGATGTCAACGCCATCTCCTTCATGGGCGGGGGTTTGGCTGCATGCAAGCGCGGCCATTGATTGTATGCACGCCAATGAGTGAATATAGCTGATTAGAGAGGAGGCGGATATGCGCCAGGAAATTGAGGTTTCAGAAATGCCCGGCAAGTCCCCAGCATCCTCGCAAACCGCCCGTGCCGCCCTCGCGCTGCGGGAGATGTTGGTGCAGGGCCGCTTTCGCCCCGGAGAACGGATTCGTGAAGTGCCCTTGGCCGCGGAGTTGAAGGTCTCCCGCATCCCCCTGCACCTGGCGCTGGAACGGCTGGCGCACGAGGGCTTTCTCGAGATCCGCCCCACGCGCGGTTTTGTGGTGCAAAGGTTCTCCACCGACGATATTTACGACGCCATCGAACTGCGCGGCTTGCTGGAGGGCGCCGCGGCCCGCTTGGCCGCCCAGCGCTACAAGCAGGCTAACGAACTGGCCGGACTGCAGGCCACCAGCCAGGACATTCTCGCGCTGGTCCGGCGCAATAAGCTCACCATGGAGACGTTCAACCGCTACATCGAACTGAATGCACGGTTCCATTCGGACTTGCTCGATCTTTCCCATAGCCGCATGCTGCGGCGGGCCATCCAGCAGGCCTGCTCGCTTCCCTTCGCCTCCCCCAGCGCGTTTTTGAAGCGCCAATACATCTCCAGCGATCTGCGCGAGCTCTTCCTGATTTCGGCCGACCAGCACTGCGGCATCGTGGATGCCATTGCCAGCCGTGAGGGTATGCGGGCCGAAATACTGACCCGCGAACACGCCCGCGTGGCGCGCAGAAATCTGGAGGACGCGCTGCGCAATTCCGAGCTACCCATCGATCTGGCGGGCGCCCGAATGGTTCATCTGTAGCAGGATGATGAAAAAGGCTTTGCAAGACCCCGAAACACAGACAAGATTGAGCTCCCGCCCGCCTGGCCGCCCGGACTGCCCGCGCCCGACTGAACGGCTGCCTTATCAGGATCGGTGATTATAAATATCAGCCTGTAACTATCGACTATCTCGCAAGCTAAGGATATACTCGCCCGGTATGCATGCAATCGGCCGCATTTGGTAGGGGTGGCGCGCCGTTTCTTGCACCTAGTAGAGGTTT
>Ga0335074_10017527_pt1 | contig 10098 bp, 8 predicted proteins | sample Lox_Sample_23_FD_206715 | JGI IMG/M metagenome (GOLD analysis project Ga0335074, IMG submission 206715) | Soil microbial communities from Loxahatchee National Wildlife Refuge, Florida, United States - Lox_Sample_2.3 | ecosystem: Environmental > Terrestrial > Soil > Wetlands | place: USA: Florida...
CCATGTCGGGCGAATTCGCTGACAATGGGTAAGAGCCGCAAGGCCTACACCGAGGAGCGGAGCGGATATGAGGGGTAGAGGGCGACGCGACGATGGGTGGGACGAAGGCCACCGAGACAGCCAGGACGACCAGCGTGACCGCTGGTCAGGCGAGGACGGCTACCAGTCCGGCGCCCCGGCCGGCCCTGCTGGTTATGGGGGAGCCGGTCACCGGGGAGCCGGCTACGGGAACGGGGCGATGACCGGCGCTGGCCGCGACGGATACGCCGCCCAGGGCGGGTACCGCCAGCAGGCGTCCGGCCGTGAAGCCCAGGGGCACACGGCCAATGGCTACGCCGCCAACGGGTACGAGCCCAATGGATACAGTGCCGACGGGTACGCCGCCAACGGGTACGGGGATGCCGCGCAAGCCTATGGCGGAGCTGGGCAGGAATCCGGCACCGCCGTGTCCCGTGACCCGGGCTACTCCGGTGCGGGCCAGGCCAGCTCAGGGTATGCGGGCGCGGGCTACTCCGAAGCGGGGTATTCCGGCGCCGGCTACGGGGCCGGCGGTTACGACGCGTCCGGCTACGGTGGCTACGCGCGCAGCGATGGCTACGGGCAGAACGGATCGGCGGCGGGTGCCGCCGGCTACCCCAGCCCGGCTGCCTATGCGGACGCGGGGAGCGGCCGCGGCGGGGATTCCGGTTATAGCGATCAATGGCACCGGGACACCGCCTATGCGCAGCCTAGCTACACCGCTTATGGAGCGGGTAGCACCGCTGGCCAGGTGAACGGCACGGCGGGGCGCGAATTTGTTCCCGCGGACGAGACGGCGGCCGCGGATGAGAACACTGGAGGGACCCCGCGCCCATACGGCCGGCTTTCCATCTTTACGCTGCTCGACGATAAGGCGGCGGAATTCGACCGGCTGGCGGAAAGGGCGTCAGAAGGTGTCCGGACGACCGAGCCAGACACTCTGGTATATGTCATCCACGTGGTGCCCAAGGCGCCAATGCAGCGCATCATCTACGAGATTTACCGAGACCGGGCTGCTTTTGAGAGCCATGAGCGGCAACCGCATATCCAGCGCTTCGCCGCCGATCGCAGATCTTGTGTGCTCGCGACCAACATCATTGACCTACGGCTGAAATACGCCAAAGTATCGGCACTGGGCGCGGCTCAGGCGACTTCGGCGCCTGCCTCTGGTTCTGCCGCTCCGGCGGCGGCCGACCAGTACACGTCGGTCGACCAGTACGCGGCGGCGAGCGGCGGCCGGTACGCCGGAGCGGACCAGTACACGTCGGCGGACCAGCAGTACACGTCGGTCGACCAGTACGCCGCGAGCGGCCAGTACGCGGCGGCAGGCTCCAGCGGATACTCCGGCTCGGCCAACGGCCAGTACCAGGCGACAGGCCAGTACGCCGCGAGCGGCCAGTATCCGGCGAGCGCCCAGCATTCCGCCAGCGGCCAGTATCCGGCGAACGGTCAGTATTCCGCGAACGGCCAATACTCAGCGGACGGCCAGTACTCAGCGGACGCTCAGTACTCCGGGGCAGGCGGCGGCCAGTCCGGTAGCGGCCAGTACACGGCGGCGGGCAATGGCCGGCACCACGGCGGCCGCAGGTACCCCGAGCTGGGCAGCGGCAGGCAGCTCGAGAGCGGCGCCCGCTCCGCGGAGAACGGCGGCAGCTACGCGCCTGGCGGTAGCCAGGCCCGTGATCCGGACCCTGATGGGAGCCGCTCAGGGCGATCCCAGTCGGCGGACTGGGACACGGCCGGGTACCGGGCTGGACGGTACGGGGGCAGCTAGTGCCCACGCCCCGGATCACCCTGCTCAGCCGCCCGGGCTGCCATCTCTGCGACGACGCGCGTGACGTCATCCGCCGGGTGGCGGACGATCTTGGCGTGGCCTGGCAGGAACGTGACATCACCCAGTCGGAAGACGACATGCGGGAGTACTGGGACAAAATCCCGGTCACGCTCGTGGACGGCGTCCAGCACGATTTCTGGCGAGTGTCAGAGGACCGCCTCCGCACGGCCCTAACCCGCGGCTCCGCTGCCCGCCGCTGAAGCCACCATTCCGGCCGGAGCATTCCGGCCGAGGGCGTGGCGGCAGGTTAGCCGTGCCGCCAGCTAATCAATGTCCGCCACTCGTGACCGTGCGGATTGGTGTTATTCGCGAGATCGCAGAGATTGGGCTGGCTCCCGTGGCCCGCGTTTACGGATGGGTCCCGGCGCGCGCGGGTCAATCTAGGCCCGTTTTCTGGTGCAGAAGGTTATCGCGTCGTCGCTCTGGGCAATGTCTTGCAACTTTCCATGCCGTTAGGTGGGGTAAATCGGGCAAATACCGTGCGAAAATGGTCATAAGCGATGACAGCATTCCGCGGCTCTAGCGGTCGGCGTTAGCCGTATGCCTCGCTGTCGCGGCAGCCCGGAGCAGTATGGCACCTAAGTCGCCGTGCGCGCGCCTAGCCGTGGCATGGCATGAGACGATGGTCTAAAGCGCCTCCAGCCGGCTCCGCGCGGGTGGTGCGGCCGACTCACCTCCCGCGTCCGGCCCCCAGGATGACGCCAGCGCTTGCGCGGGTCGCGCCGCTGTGGCCCGGGCACGGGATCGGCGGTGACTTTGTGCATTGATTCACAAACGACGTATGGTAGGTAGCGTCCGCAATCGACTGCAGGGATCGAAGGCGGTCGGCGTACCCCCAAGCGCCATCCAACTAGGCGGGCCGCGTCCTGCGCGGGCCCGCGTTAGCGTCGATCCACCCCCAGGAGCGCCGCATGTCCAGTGCCGCCGAGTTGCCCAGGCCCGCCCAGGACCCCAGTAGAACCGGCGTGGCACCTGCCGCCGATGAGGCAGCCGCGAACGTCGAGGTCGGCGTCGGCGGCCGACTGCGCCGGACCGAGCGCGGCGCCAGCGAGGCCGATCAGCTCGACGGCCAGGCCGCCGAGCGGCCATACCCCGGCGGCATCCCCGACGCGACCGTGGCCAGGCTGCCTGTCTACCTGCGGGCCCTGTACACGCTGGCCGAACGTGGCGTGAGCACCGTCTCGAGCGACGAGCTCGCCACCGCGGCCGGCGTCAACTCGGCCAAGCTGCGCAAGGACCTGAGCCACCTCGGCTCGTACGGGATCAGGGGCGTGGGGTACGACGTCGAATACCTCGTCTACCAGGTGTCTCGCGCCCTGGGGCTGAACCAGAACTGGCCCGTGGTGATCGTCGGCGCCGGTAACCTCGGCCGCGCCCTGGCCAACTATGGCGGCTTCGTCTCCCGCGGGTTCCGGATAGCAGCCATGCTCGACAGCGACCAGTCGCTGGTCGGCCGGGAGCTCGGCTCGGTCATCGTCCGCCATGTCAACGATCTCGAGGAGGTCGTGGCCAGCAGCGGCATCGCGATCGGCGTGATCGCGGTGCCCGCGGCCGCGGCTCAGGCGGTGTGCGACCGGCTTGTCGCCGCCGGGGTTACGAGCATCCTGAACTTCGCACCGCTGGTGCTGAATGTGGCTGACGGGGTGGATGTGCGTAAGGTCGATCTATCAATCGAGCTGCAGATTCTCGCCTTCCACGCCCAGCGGCGGACCGCCGAGCGGTTCGGGCAGGGATCAGACGCGGCGGCAGAAGCGTAGGCGGTGGTTTAGGGTGGGACCCGATAAATGAGCGTGCTGGTAGTCGGCCTCAGCCATAAGAGCGCGCCGGTCGCGACCCTCGAGCGCGCCGCGATCGGCGGAGACTCGCTGGGCAAGCTGCTGCGGGACATAGCGCACCTGCCGGACATCGCGGAGACGTTCGTGATCTCGAGCTGCAACCGGGTCGAGGTCTACGCCGAGGCGGTCCGCTTCCATGCCGGCGTCAACGGCGTCTGCGAGCTGCTCGCCCGGTATTCGGGCATCCCGGCGAGCGAGCTCACCGGCAACCTGTACGTGCACTACGAGGACCGCGCGGTGCAGCACCTGCTCGCTGTGGCCAGCGGACTCGACTCGATGGTGGTGGGCGAGGGCCAGATACTCGGCCAGGTGCGCACCGCCCTCAAGGTCGCCGACGACCACGGCACGCTCGGCCGCACGCTGCGCGACCTGGGCAGGCTCGCCCTCCGCGCCGGGAAACGCGCCCGGACCGAGACCGGAATCGACCGGCTCGGCATCAGCCTGGTCAGCGTCGGCATCGAGCTGGCCGCGTCGCAGCTGGCCGGCGATTCGATTATCCCGAACGGACCCGGCCTGCTCTCAGGCGCCAGCGTGCTCGTGGTCGGGGCCGGCGCGATGAGCGGACTGTCCGTCGCCACCGCCGCGCGCTCAGGCGCCGCGCGGATCGCGGTGGCCAACCGCACCCGCGCGAAGGCGGAGCGGCTCGCCGCCGGAGTCGGCGGCGTAGTCGCCGATTTCGCCGACTTGCCGGGCGCGATCGCCGCGGCGGACCTTGTCATCTGCTGCACGGGCGCAGGCACCTCCATGATCACCCAGCAGACGGCTCGCGCCGCCCTGGCACAGCGGACAGCATCCGCGCCGCTGGTGCTGCTCGACCTCGCGATGCCGCGCGACGTCGATCCGGCAGTCGCGGAACTGCCGGGCGTGAGCGTGATCGGCCTGGACGACCTGCGCTCCACCGGCGGGGCGGCCGTGGGCGCGGCGGAAATCGCGGCCGTCCGCGCGATCGTCGAGGAAGAATTCGCCGCGCACGGCTCCGCGGCCCGCGCTGCCGAGGTGACACCCACCGTCGTGGCGCTGCGAGCCAAGGCCGCCACCGTCGTCGACGCGGAGCTGGCCAGGCTCGGCGGCCGCCTCAATGAGCACGACCTCAGCGAGCAAGCGCTGGAAGAAATAGCCCAGACAGTGCGGCGAGTGGTAGACAAGCTGTTGCATGCGCCCACCGTCCGGGTAAAGGAGCTCGCGTCCTCGCCGGGCGGCGAAGAATATGAGGCCGCGCTCCGGGTCCTCTTCGACCTGGACCCGCGCGCCGTCGAGGCAGTGACACGCGCCGAAGTCGAATCCCCCAACGTGACCGATCAGGAGGGGAGCCAGTGAAGGCGGAAAGCCCCTTGCGGCTGGGCAGTCGCCGGAGCCCGATGGCCGTCGCCCAGTCCGGCGGCGTCGCCAGGCTCATCACCCAGCGCACCGGTCGCCAGGTGGAGGTCGTCGGGGTGACCACGTTCGGCGACGTCAGCCGCGAGAACCTCGCCCAGATCGGCGGCACCGGGGTCTTCGTCAGCGCGCTGCGCGACAGCCTGCTCCGCGGCGAAGTCGACTTCGCCGTGCACTCCCTCAAGGACCTGCCCACCGCGGCGCCGCTGGGCATCACCCTCGGCGCCGTCCCCGCCCGCGACGACCCTCGCGACGCCCTCGTCGGGCGCGACGGGGCGAAGCTCGCCGATCTTCCGGCCGGAGCACGCATCGGCACCGGGTCGCCGCGCCGCGCGGCCCAGCTCGCGCTGCTGCGCAGCGACGTCACCTGCGTGCCGATCCGCGGCAACGCCGGCACCCGGCTCGCGAAAGTCAGCGATGGCGAGCTTGACGCGGTGGTCCTCGCTTACGCGGGGCTGGTCAGGATCGGGCAGACCGACCTCGTGACCGAGATCTTCGAGCCAGAAGACATGATCCCGCTGCCCGGCCAGGGCGCACTGGCCGTGGAGTGCCGCGCCGACGACACCGAGCTTATCGAGCTGCTCGCCACGATCGACCACGCGGCGACGCACGCCGCCGTCACGGCCGAGCGCAGCCTGCTCGCCGCGCTTGAGGCCGGCTGCAGCGCCCCGGTCGGCGGCTACGCCGCTTTCAGCGGCACGCGGCTGCGGCTGGACGCGATCGTGCTTGGCACCGCCGCGGCACCACAAGCACCGCAGCAACCCGGTTTGGACGTCACCGCAGCTAGCGGGACAATGGTGATACGGGAACGCGGCGAAGCGGACGCCCCAGACGCGGCCCGCCTCGGCCGTGAGCTGGCGGTGCGCATGCTGGCGCTCGGCGCGGCGGACCTCATGGGCGCGAACAGCGACAGGGATGATGCGCATGAGTGACATAGACGGCTGGGTCGCGTTCGTCGGCGCCGGACCCGGAGACGAGGGGCTGCTCACGCTGCGCGCCGCCCGGCTGCTGGGCGCGGCGAGCCTGATCGTGGCCGAGCCCGAGGTCGCGGACCGGGTTCGCCACCTGTTCCAGCCGGACGCGGAGGTTCTCGAGCCGTTGGACGCGGCCGGGACCGCGCGGACGCTGGTCCAGGCGGCGAAGGCCGGCCGGCTGGCGGTCCGGCTGCACCCGGGCGACCCGCTGCTCACGGGCGCCGCCTCTGAGGTGCAGGCATGCGCGAAAGCCAAGGTGCGCTTCGAGATCGTCCCTGGCGTGCCCGCCGCCACCGGCGTGCCCGCCTACGCCGGGATCGCACTGACCAGCGACGGCGCCGGCGAGTTGCGGGTGATCTACGCCAACGAGGCCAACCAGGTGTCCTACGGCCCCGGCACGCTCGTCGTGGTCGGCGCGGAGAACGCCACGCAGGACCTCGGCAAGATGCTGATCGCCGCGGGCTGGCCGGACGCCACGCCCTTCGCCATCACCTGGGACGGCACCACCACCGACCAGCAGACAGTGGTCACCACCCTCGGCCGGATCGGTCCGGACCTCAAGGCCGCTGGCGTCACCGTGGCCACGACACGCGGCACCGCCGTCGCCGTGGTCGGCGAAGCCGCCGCCCCCAAGAGCCGCTTCTCGTGGTACGAGACCAAGCCGCTGTTCGGGTGGCGGGTGCTGGTGCCGCGGACCAGGGAACAGGCCTCCGTCGTCTCCGACCGGCTGCGCGAATACGGCGCGGTGCCCGAGGAAGTCCCGACGATCGCGGTCGAGCCGCCGCGCACCCCCCAGCAGATGGAGCGCGCGGTCAAGGGCCTGGTCACCGGCAGGTACCAGTGGGTGGCGTTCACCTCCACGAACGCGGTCAAGGCCGTGCGCGAAAAGCTGGAAGAATACGGCCTCGACGCCCGTGCGTTCGCCGGCGTGAAGGTGGCGGCGGTCGGCGAGCAGACCTCGGCGGCGCTGCTCGACTTCGGCATCAGGCCCGACCTGGTGCCGGAGGGCCAGCAGTCGGCCGAAGGGCTCGCCAACGTGTGGCCGATGTACGACGACCTGCTCGACCCGATCAACCGCGTGCTGCTGCCCCGGGCCGACATCGCCACGGAAACCCTTGTCGCCCGGCTCACCGAGCTTGGCTGGGAAGCGGAAGACGTGACCGCCTACCGGACGGTGCGGGCCGCCCCGCCGCCCGCCCCGATCCGTGAGGCGATCAAGGGCGGCGGGTTCGACGCCGTCCTGTTCACCTCTTCCTCCACGGTGCGGAACCTGGTCGGCATCGCCGGCAAGCCGCACGCGGTGACCGTCATCGGCGTGATCGGCCCGCAGACCGCCAAGACCGCCAGCGACTTCGGGCTGCGCGTGGACGTCACGTCGCCCAAACCCTCGGTCACGGCCCTCGTCGACGCGCTCGCCGAGTTCGGCGCCGCGCAGCGCGACGCCGCCGCGGAGGCCGGCGAGCCGCTGCGTCGCCCGAGCGAGCGTCGCCGCGGCGGCCGCCGTCGGCTCCGCTAGCCCGACAACGAAAACACAGAGAGGTGTTGACGTGAGCGCTGGGTTTCCTGAGGTACGGACGCGGCGGCTGCGCGGTACCCGGGCACTGCGGGCCATGGTGGCGGAGACCGCGGTGCGTCCCGCTGAGCTAGTACTGCCGGTGTTCGTGAAGGAAGGCATCGCCGAACCGCAGCCGATCGGCTCGATGCCCGGCGTGGTCCAGCACACCAGGGAAAGCCTGCGCAAGGCCGCCGCCGAGGCGGCCGGGGCCGGGGTCGGCGGCATCATCGTGTTCGGCGTCCCCGCCGCCAAGGACGACCGCGGCAGTGCCGCCGACGACCCGCACGGCATCTCCCAGGCCGCGATCGCCGACATCAGGAAAGAGACCGGCGACGATCTCGTGATCATGGGCGACCTCTGCCTGTGCGAGTACACCGACCACGGCCACTGCGGCATCGTCACCGCCGACGGCTACGTGGACAACGACGCGACGCTCGAGCGCTACGCGAGCATCGCTGTCGCCCAGGCCCAGGCGGGCGCCCACATGATCGCCCCCAGCGGCATGATGGACGGCCAGGTCGGCGCCATCAGGACGGCGCTCGACCAGGCCGGCTTCGCGACCATCCCGGTCTGCGCGTACTCGGCCAAGTACGCGTCGTCGTTCTACGGGCCGTTCCGCGAGGCCGCCGAGGGCGCGCCGAAGTTCGGTGACCGTGCTACGCACCAGCAGGACCCGCCCAACGCGCTTGAAGCCCTCAGGGAAGTCGAGCTCGACCTCGCCGAGGGCGCGGACATGGTGATGATCAAGCCCGCGCTCAGCTACCTCGACGTGATCCGCCGGGTCGCGGATACGGTCCGGGTGCCCGTCGCCGCGTACCAGGTCAGCGGCGAGTTCGCGATGGTCGAGGCGGCGGCGGCGAACGGCTGGGTGGACCGCGACAAGGCGATCATGGAAACGCTCACCGCGATCCGCCGGGCGGGCGCGAGCGTCATCCTGACCTACTGGGCAACCGAGGTCGCCGGCCGGCTCTGCTGACTGCCCCGCCTGGCCGCCAGCTAGGCTCACCAGCTTTATCTCCGGCCCCTGACGCCACTGGCCGTGGCGTCCCGGAGCTGTTTTTAAAAAGCGGGGATAGAAATGGCCCTCAGAGGGCAATGCCCTTCAGCTAAGGGTCAAGGTTGACTCTCGGGCGAGCTCATCCGAACTCATTTTCATGATCACGAAAGAAAAACACCCTATACGAGTACTTTTCTTTCATGATCATGGAAAACGCGGCACGCTGGGGTCGCGTCCCGGTCTCCGCGCGCCCGGCACAGCCCGGAATGCCTGGAATATCCAACCTCGTCTGGCTCGGGTAGGCGGTGACCACGCTTTGTCGACCAAGATGTCCCAAGGCAACGCGGGGACAGCGGCGTGGGTGCTGTGAGCGCTCACATGCTCGCACGGTAGAGTTCGGTTATCCCAACGGCACGACGCGGGCGCTTTGGCATACCTGGCCAAAGATAGAGACGGCGGCCGGTGGGGATGGCGGACGACGAGGAGTTCAAAGGCCTGATGGTGACGATGATGCGGCGACGGAGCCGTCGCCGGGCCGCGCAGCGGCCGCCGGCGCTGGGGGAGGCGGCCCTCGAGTACGCCGCGATGGGCTGGCCGGTATGCCCGGGAGCGCACCCGAGCCGAGGCCTGGCCGGGACGCCGGAACCGGGCCGGGCGTGCTCGTGCGACCGAGTGGGGTGTCCGGCCCCCGGCGCGCATCCCGTCTCGCCGACCTGGCAAATGCAGGCGACCGTGGACGGCGAGCGGATCAGGCAGTGGTGGGAAGCCCGCCCGGAGGCGAACGTGATACTCGTCACCGGGCGGGTTTTTGACGTTCTGGACGTGCCCGCGGTGGCCGGCGCGACGGCGCTGGCCGCGCTCGCGGCGGCCGGCGTGCAAACGGGGCCGGTCGCCGTGCAGGGGGCCGACCGGATGCTGTTTTTCGTGGCGACTAGGGGCGCGCCTGACGACGAGGATGAGTGGTGGTCCTGCGGGCTGGACTCGTCGCCGGACATGTCAGTTCAGCTGGAGGGGCTGCGCTGGCACTCCAGGGACAGTTACGTGCTCGCCCCGCCGTCGCGGTACGGAGACGGCCAGGACGTACGCTGGGTCCGGCAGCCCGCCGGGCAACCGCTGCCTGACGCGCTGCGCCTGCTGGAGTTCCTGGTCGATGCCTGCGAGGAAGAAGCAGTTACCCGTGACTGACCGTTCCGCCGAACTGTTCGCGCGCGCCCTTGAGGTAACCCCTGGTGGCGTCAACTCTCCGGTCCGGGCGTTCGGGCCGGTGGGCGGGACGCCCCGGTTCATAGAGCGGGGCGCGGGCGCGTACCTGTTCGACGTGGACGGCAGGCAGTACGTGGACCTGGTGTGCTCCTGGGGGCCGATGATCCTCGGGCACGCGTACCCGCCGGTGATCGCCGCGGTGTCCGAGGCGCTGGCCCGCGGAACGTCGTTCGGCGCGGCCACGGCCGGTGAGGTCGAGCTGGCGGAGGAGATCATCGCACGCGCGCCGGCGGAGCAGGTGCGGCTTG
>Ga0335074_10017528_pt1 | contig 10098 bp, 6 predicted proteins | sample Lox_Sample_23_FD_206715 | JGI IMG/M metagenome (GOLD analysis project Ga0335074, IMG submission 206715) | Soil microbial communities from Loxahatchee National Wildlife Refuge, Florida, United States - Lox_Sample_2.3 | ecosystem: Environmental > Terrestrial > Soil > Wetlands | place: USA: Florida...
GGCTGGATCCTCACCCTCCACCCCGACGGAACAACCTCAGCAGTCAGCCCGAGCGGAGACCGCACCCTGCACAGCCACCCGCCGCCAGTCCAGGCCGCCTCACGTAATGGATCTGCGAACCGTCTCGTCTCCGAAAACGTGCTTGCGTAGAAACGGGTAGCGGGCCCACGATCGGCGGGTGCCGGAAGCAATTCGCGGTTGTCTCCCGGTAGCCGGGAACCCCGTCGGCCTGCCACGACTGTTCGTACGGAGACACCAAGACGACCGAAGACGTCGGTACCGCAGCCTGTAGCCAGGCTCGGCACTGTTCTGTGAACCGGTCAGCGGGGCTAGATAACCGACATTTGGCACCACCACAGCCGCCAGTACCGACGGCGCCAGCAGGTGTTGTGCTCGGTGCGCGCTGCTAGGCAGTCGTCTTCTGGACGTTGCGTCGCGCGAGCTCCCTGGCAGCTTCCAGGTAGGCCAGTGCGCCGGTGGAGCCCGGATCGTAGGTCATGACCGACTGGCCGTAGCTCGGAGCTTCTGACACCCGCACGCTCCGCGGAATGACCGAGCCCAGCACTACCGCGCCGAAATGATCCCTGACCTCGTCCGCCACCTGGGATGCCAGCCGGGTACGGCCGTCGTACATGGTGAGCAAGATCGTCGTGATGGACAACGACGGGTTCAAGTGACTGCGCACCAAATCGACCGTGCGCAACAGCTGCTCCAGGCCTTCGAGCGCGTAATACTCGCACTGGATCGGGATGAGCACCTCAGGCGCCGCTACCAGAGCATTCACCGTCAGCAAGCCCAGCGACGGCGGGCAGTCGATGAAGATGTAATCCAGATTCGCCGCATCGTAGGCGGCAAGAGCTCTGGCCAGCCTCGATTCCCTCGCTACCAGCGGCACCAGCTCGATCTCAGCGCCCGCCAAGTCGATGGCGGCGGGAGCGCAGTAGAGATGCGAATAGCCAGCCACCGGACGCACAACCGAACTCAGCGGTTGTCCGTCCACCAGCACGTTGTAAACCGACGGAACGCCGGAATGGTGGTCGATATCGAGCGCGGTCGAGGCATTACCCTGCGGGTCGAGGTCGATCACCAGGACGCGCGCGCCATGCATGGCGAGGCTGGCCGCCAGGTTCACCGCGGTCGTAGTCTTGCCTACGCCGCCTTTCTGGTTGGCGATCGTGATGAAGCGGCACGTCTCCGGCCGCGGCCAGATGTCACCGCCCGAACGCGCTACGACCGCTGCCTGCGCTGCCCGAGCGATCGGCGTGTCAGCCGAAGCCTCGTGAATCGACACCTGGTCCTCATCCTTGCCTGTCCGCTCGCCCGCAGCTGGGAAGCGCTCCTGATATCCGCGTTCTGCCGCCGAGGCATCATCTACCGTCTCAGTTTCACGTGAAACTGCCGCCAGCGCATCGCGAACCCGAGTCGGGGGCAGGTCATCTTCGGGTCGGCTTATTGTGGCCGCGGACCCAGAGCCTAGGCCAACGTCGCCCGCCTGGTCCGCGGCATGCCGATGATCGTCCGCAATGGCTTGCTCTCCGCCGTCATCCGGCCAGCCGATGCCCACCCGCGCAGCACGCCGCGCATATCGGCCCGGCAGAACGCCAACTACTGGCGCGAAATCTACTTTCCCGGCGAAAGGTTGCAAAACTGGCGTCTCGTGAGTCGGCGCATTTGCCAACTCGGGAGAAACCAGTCCGCCTGCCATCTCAAGCGACTCCGGACCGGCAGAAGGTTCCTCAGGCCAGCCCAGCCCCGGCACTGAGCTATTCATCGCCTAGCTTCTCCCATTCAGCCGTGTCCCGCCCGCATCGTGTCGCACCAGCCGACAACCGCATGTCCTGCTACCACTAGCGGATCACGACTAAGCCCGGATAGCTATCCGCCGCCGCGCCGACTGTTCGGGCGGCCCTTGCGAGTTCCGGGCGGGCCTGCGGGCAGACCAGCCCGCCCACCGCGAGTTGGCCCGCGACTCGTTGCGTGACCCGAGGCCCGGATACCCGGCGCTGATGCATTGCGGTGCTCCGGCGCGGTAAACGTCACCACCGTGGCAGTTGCCTCACCGCCAGGACTGGCCGCCCGCACCACGCGGGCATCGGCTACGCCCAGCCGAGCCAGGACTGGCCGCGCCTTGGCAAGCTCTGCCTCAGCCGTCGAGCCTTTGATCGCCAGCACCCGTCCGCCTGGCCGCAGCAGGCCGAGCGCCAGGCCCGCCAGCTTATCGAGCGGTGCCACGGCTCGCGCCGTCACGACATCGGCCGACACCTGGCCAGCGAGGTCTTCGGCCCGAGCCCGAACAACCTCAGCGTTCGACAGGCCAAGCTCGCTGATCGCTTCAGTCAGGAAATCCACCCGGCGAGCGAGCGGCTCCAGGAGGGTGACGCGTGCCTGCGGCAACATCATCGCGAGCACGATGCCGGGCAGGCCCGCACCCGAGCCCAAGTCCACCATCGAGCACCGCGCCGGGAGCAGATGGGCCACCGCTGCACAGTTCAGCAGGTGCCGTTCCCAGATCCGGTCGGCCTCAGCTGGCCCGATCAGACCGCGCTGAACGCCAGTACCAGCCAGCAGCTCGGCGTACTTTTCAGCCTGCGGAAGCGCCTCGCCGAAGACCTCCTCAGAAGCTCCAGCCGACAATGACTCTGGTACCGCGGCATTCACTTCGTCGTGCATCCGCGCGCCTCCACCCACCCAGCTCAAGTGCCGGGGGTCAGCCAACCGGCAGCACTACGACACGCCGATCCGGTTCCTCACCCTCAGACTCACTCCGCAAGCCTGCGGCCGCCACCGCGTCATGGACGATCTTCCGCTCGAACGGATTCATTGGCCACAGCTTTTTCGGCTGGCCCGTCCGCCGGACCTCCTCAGCAGCATCCAGCCCGGCCTCGGCAAGCTCGGTGCGGCGCCGCTGCCGGTAGCCGCCCACGTCAAGCATCAGCCGCGTGCGGTAGCCAGTTTGCTGGTGCACCGCGAGCCGCGTCAGCTCCTGGAGCGCTTCGAGCACCTCGCCGCGCCTGCCGACGAGCTCGTCCAGCGTGGCGCCGACCACAGAGACGACAGCGCGGTCACCTTCCACGTCCATGTCGATGTCGCCGTCCATATCAGCGACGTCGAGCAGGCCCTCGACATAGTCGGCCGCGATCTCGCCCTCGAGCTCAAGGTCGGAGACAGTCCGGCCGCGGGATCCGGCTGCCGAGCCGTCCTCCGTGCTGTCGGGCAGATCGTCGCCGTCGTCCACGACCTCGTCGTCGGCAGCGTCCTCCGCGAGATCGGAACCATCGACCTCGTCGTCAAGCGCCCCGCCCTCTTCGCGATAGCCGTCCTGCACGTCGCCATCCCCGTCGGCCTCGTATGCGGTTGAGTTCACCGTCTGGACAGCACCATTCTGGTCGAACTCTTCATTGCCGCCATCGCGGTCATGCTGACCAGCATGCTGCGCCGCGACATCGTCCTGCTGGCTCATGCCAGGCTCCTTCTCGATCCCCATCCCTGCCCGCATCGTCGCGTGAGGCAGCATGAGCAATCCCGCCGGGCCGCAGGCCGATTCAGCGCTTGCCCGACCGTTTGCTGCGTGACTGCCGCTGCGTCTGGTGCCTCACGAGCTTAACGTCGGGCAGTTCGGGTTCCGGTTCGGGTTCCGGGCGCCTGCCCAGGCGCTTGAGCATGCTCCCTGCGGTTGCGCCGGTCTGCGTGCTTCCGTTAGCGCTTGCGCCGTTGCCAGCCGCGCGAGCTGGCCGGTTCCCGTTCTGCTGTGACCCGCCCTGCTGGGCACGGCCCGACGCTGACTTGCCAGTCCCGGCCGTCAGCGACCTGGCAGCACCGCCAGCAAGCGCCTTACCAGCACCACCAGTGACCGGCTTGGCGGCTGAGGCCGGCGCCGTGCCGCCTGCGGTCGCCGCGGCTGGCGGCGTGTACGGGTAGCGCCTGCCCAGCAGCCACTGCTGGCCGAGCGTCCAGACGTTGGTGGTGACCCAGTACAGCACCAGGCCGAACGGCCAGTACAGACCCGTCAGCGCGAAGAACGGCATGATGTAGGTCATGTACTTCTGCGACGACGCCATCGGGTTATCGGGCGTTGCCGCGGGCATCATGCCGCGTTTCATGCTCTGCCGGATCGTCAGGTAGGTCGTCGTCATGCTGATCAGGACGGCCGCCAGGATGACCAGCTTGGCGTGCAGGGGAACGTTCACGCCGTCGGTGAACAGCACCTTGTCCGCGATCGACGCGCCCAGGATCTTGGCTTGCTTGCCCGCATGCACCATCGCGATCGGCAGCCCGTACTTCGGCGTTCCGCCGGTGTACTCAGCGATTGCACGCAGCACGCTGAACAGCGAGAAGAACAGCGGCAGCTGGAGCACGACTGGCAGACAGCCCATCAGCGGGTTGACGCCCGCCTCCTGGTACAGCTTCATCGTCTCTTGATTGAGCGTCTGCTTGTCGTTCTTGTACTTCTTGCGCAGCGCTGCCATCTGCGGCTGGAGTGACGACATTGCCCTGGTGGTGTGCATCTGCTTGATGAAGAGCGGCACCATGATCAGCCGCATCAGCACAACCAGGATCACGATAGAGAGAGCCCAGGTCCATCCGCTGGTAGCGCCGAACAGGGGCTTCAAGCCGTCATAGATATGCGTGAAGACCCAGCCGACTGCCTCGTAGAGGTAATTCAGTGGATTCACCCTGTTAGCTCCCTTGTGCTCTGCTCATGACGTGCGAGCTCCGACGTTCCGAGCTCATAACCTTCCGGACCTGTTCCAGCGGAGTCCTGCGCCCCGGCCGAGCCAGGGACGGGATCAAGTCCGCCGGCATGGAACGGGTGGCAGCGGCTCAGCCGGCGCACCGCCAGCCATGAGCCCCGCAGTGCACCGTGCAGCTGCACGGCCTCGAGTGCATAGGCACTGCACGACGGGTAGAACCTGCACCGCGGCCCTAGCAGCGGACTGATGAACCGGCGGTACACGGTCAACAGCCCCACGAGCAGTCGGCCAGCAGGCGACAGCTCACGGGCATCCCGCCCAGACCTGCGGCTCACTGGCTCACCACCTCACCTTGCCGCCGAAGCAACGCTCCGATTACCAGGTCGAGGTCGGCGGCGAGATCCGCCTGGCAAGCCGTGGCCGCGCGCGGCGCAGCGCGCACTATAAGCAGGCTACCTCCCGGCAGCACACGCAGGTACCCGCGGGAGATGTGCCGCAACCGCCTTCGGACTTTGTTACGGACCACAGCCGAACCGACCGCCTTGCTTACCACGAAGCCGACGCGCGCTGGCTCCTGACTACCGCGCTGGACGAGCAAGTGCCCTGAAACCAACGGCCGTCCGGCCCTGCTCCCGCGTTTGGCAGCAGAGGCGAAGTCGGAACTACGCCGCATCCGCGCGGTCGCCGGGAGCATGGCGCCACTGCCGCTACCCGTCAGCGTCAGACGCTGACGCGCTCGCGGCCCTTCCGGCGCCTAGCCGACAGGATCGCTCGGCCGGCCCGGGTGCGCATGCGCAGGCGGAATCCATGAGTCTTCGCCCGGTGGCGGTTGTTCGGCTGAAATGTACGCTTACTCACTGGAGCTCCAGGTGCGGCAGATCTTGGCTATGACGGTCACTCATCAACTACAGGCAATCATCAACTACGGGGCACAGGCGGCAGCTGCGAGCGCAGGCAACGATTGGCTTCTGTCACTGTCAACAATCCGTCGGCCGTGAACTCATCCATGAAATTGGCCCTACCTGTAACAGGCCGCGATTCAGCTGCACCGGGGTAAGCCGGACTTGTACAAGTTACGCGCCGCCCCAGCGGCCGGTCAAACCCGCCTGCCCTGGCATAGCGCCGCCGGCCGACTGTCGGAGTTTCCCGAACGGACCGTGAACGACAGCCCTAGGCTGTGGATAGCGCAGGCCGTGCGGTGGGTCTCCACACCAGCAGCCGCCTTCGGGTCGGCCTTGGCGGCCCGGGACGCTACCAGGACCGTTGATACTGCAACGTGCACATGCTGTGGAAAAACCTGTTGATCACATGTGGGGGGCTCGGGTGACCGGCCGATGAGCGACGATGACCTCGGGGAGGTGTGGGCCCGCTCGCTGGCCGACCTGGCCGACATGCAGATAGAGCCGCATCAGCGCGCCTGGCTGCAGCTGACGAGGCCACTCGGGCTCGTGGAGAACACCGCGCTGATCGCGGCACCCAACGAGTTCGTCAAGGAACAGCTCGAGACGCGGCTCCGCGCGCTGATCACCAACGCGCTGTCGAGGGAACTGGCTCGCAGCATCCAGCTGGCTGTCACGGTCGACCCGAGCGCGACTGCCGATCTCGGCCGGGCACCCGTCCAGTCTGGTGACCTGGTCCGGCCCGGCGACGCCGGACCGAACGGCGATCTGCACGTCGACAGCCATTACGGCAACGGCACCTCGGGTCAGCTCGATCTCGACCAGCCCGGGGCAGGGCTGCGAGGAGGACTTACCCCGTTTCCCGCCCAGATCGGACCGATCATCACAGACCGCACGGATGCGAGCCTGACCGGCCACGACATCGCCGGTCCCGATCTGGCGAGCCAGCAACGGCACCAATCGAACCTCGCTCCGCAGCATGACGGCGGCATCGGGAACGGCAGCATGCCGCCGGGTCAGCAAGCGCTGCCTCTGCAGCGACCGCACGGCACGCAGCGCCCGGCCGGGCAGCCCCCCGCGCCTGGCCAGGCAAGGCTGAACCCGAAGTACACGTTCGAAACATTCGTCATCGGCTCGAGCAACCGGTTCGCTCATGCGGCGGCCGTAGCGGTCGCCGAGGCTCCGGCCAAGGCCTACAACCCGCTCTTCGTCTACGGCGACTCAGGCCTCGGCAAAACCCACCTGCTGCATGCGATCGGGCATTACGCGCAGAATCTCTACCAGGGCCTGAAGGTCAGGTACGTGAGCTCGGAAGAGTTCACCAACGACTTCATCAACATGATCCGGGACGGCAAGCAGGACGGATTCCGCCGTCGCTACCGGGACGTCGACGTTCTGCTCGTGGACGACATCCAGTTCCTGGAGAACAAGGAAGGAACCCAGGAGGAGTTCTTCCACACCTTTAACACCCTGCACAATGCCAGCAAGCAGATCGTGATCTCGTCAGACCGGGCACCCAAGCGCCTCGTTACGCTGGAGGACCGGCTGCGGAGCCGGTTCGAGTGGGGCCTGCAGACCGACGTCCAGCCGCCGGAGCTGGAAACCCGGATCGCGATCTTGCGTAAGAAGGCCGTCCAGGACCGGCTCAACGCCCCTCCCGAAGCGCTGGAGTACATCGCATCCCGGATCTCCACGAACATCCGCGAGCTCGAAGGTGCGCTGATCCGCGTCACCGCGTTCGCCAGCCTCAACCGCCAGTCGGTCGACTTGCAGCTCGCTGAGTTTGTGCTCAAGGACCTGATCGTGGAGACCCACGGCCCGGACATCACCGCCGCCACGATCATGGGCCAGACGGCGTCTTACTTCGGGCTGTCGATCGATGACCTGTGCGGCACTTCCCGCTCGCGCGTCCTGGTCACCGCCCGCCAGATCGCCATGTACCTGTGCCGTGAGCTCACCGACATGTCACTGCCGAAGATCGGCCAGCAGTTCGGCGGCCGCGACCACACCACCGTCATGCACGCCGAGCGGAAGATCCGCTCGTTGATGGCAGAGCGCCGTGCGATCTACAACCAGGTAACTGAGCTGACGAACCGGATCAAGCAGCAAGCGCTCTCCGGGTGAGCACCGTGGCGGGAAGCACGATGCGGCATACCCAGCTACTGATTGCGATGCATCGCAGGTCAACGCCTCAGCCTGGGCCTTACCACCCGCTGTGTCCGGTTGCCTACGCAAAATTCGCGCTGCACGCAATGCACGCACACAGGCTGTGGACAAACCTGTGGATCACCTTGGGACATCCGGAGGAAAACTCCAATCGTCCGGAGGGTAACGCCGGGGTTACATCACACGCCTGGCTCGCCGCCCACAGCCTCGATGGCCGGTCTACCCCGGTCAGCCACAGGCCGTGTGCACGCTCGCGCCGCGGCCTACCTGGGCAGACCCCGGTTATCCCCAGAATCCACCGTCCCTATGACGACTACCAGTCTTGTATTAGCGGACAGATCCCAATCAAAGTAAGCAAGCGTCGGGGCCTGACCCGGCGACCGATCTGTTGCGCCGTGGCCCGCGCTAGCTTGCGGGGCAGCACCGATGAGATACCGACCAGATAAGGAGGGCGACAGGTGAAGATCGTCCTTGAGCGCGATGTGCTGGCCGAAGCAGTTGCCTGGACAGCTCGTGCCCTGCCCGCCCGGCCCACCGTTCCGGTCCTGGCCGGCATCCGGATGCAGGCAGGCGACGAACTCGTGCTGTCGAGCTTCGACTACGACGTGTCCGCGCAGGCGACCGTGCCGGTCAGCACCGAAGAACCCGGCAGCGCGCTGGTGTCCGGCCGCCTGCTTGCCGAGATCAGCCGCAGCCTGCCAGCTAAGCCCGTGCACGTCACGGCGGAGGACGGGCGCGCAGTGCTCACCTGCGGCAGCGCCACGTTCACCCTGCTCACCATGCCTGAGGACGAGTACCCGGCGCTGCCGGAGATGCCGCCCGCTGCTGGCACGATCGGGAGTGACGCATTCGCCACGGCCGTCAGCCAGTCAGCCACGGCAGCGGGCCGGGATGACACGCTGCCGGCGCTCACCGGCGTCCGGATCGAGATCGAGGGTGAGACACTGACGCTGGTCTCGACCGACCGGTACCGGCTTGCTGTCCGGGAACTGCGCTGGAATCCGTCCCGGCCAGACCTCACCGCGGCGGTCTTGGTGCCTGCTAAGGCGCTTGCTGACACCGCTCGCTCGCTCACGAGCAGCGCTCAGGTGTCGATCGCGCTGGCGCTGCCCGGCAACGAGTCCGGCCAGGGCGACGGCATGATCGGTTTCGAGGGCGCCGGGCGGCGGACCACGACCCGGCTGCTGAGCGGCGAATTCCCGCGCTATCAGTCGTTGCTGCCGAAGACAGTCAACTCGGTGGCCGAACTGCCGGTCAGCTTGCTGGCCGAGTCGGTCAAGCGGGTCGCGCTGGTTGCCGAGCGGAACACCCCAGTCCGGCTCTCCTTCAGCTCTGGTCAGCTCGTGCTGGAGGCCGGAACCGGTGACGAGGCACAGGCGGAGGAAGTCATCGAGGCGGACTTCTCCGGCGATGACCTGTCGATCGCCTTCAATCCGCAGTACCTACTCGACGGGCTCACCGCGATCGACTCCGACACTGTCCGCATCTCGTTTACCGAGCCCGGGAAGCCCGCCCTGCTCACCGGGAAGCCCGGCCCGGATGGCGACCCGGAGTTCCGGTACCTGCTCATGCCGATCCGGCTCGGCGCCTGATTCTTCTATGATCACTGAGACTTATGCACGCCAGCGCGTGCATAAGTCTCCCGGATCATGACGAACTGAGGCGTTCGTGCACTTGCGCAGGCTGTCGCTGACCGACTTTCGCAGCTATGCCGAGGCGGAGCTAGCGCTGGAGCCGGGCATCACCACGTTCGTGGGCTCCAACGGCCAGGGCAAGACGAACCTGGTCGAGGCCGCGGGCTACCTGGCCACGTTCGGCAGCCACCGGGTAGCAACCGACGCCCCGCTGATCCGCCAGGGCGCAGACCGCGCCATCCTGCGCGCGGTGATCTCCGCCGCAGGTCGCGACAGCCTGCTCGAGATCGAGATCAACCCTGGCCGGGCCAATCGGATCCGGCTGAACAAAGCGCCCGCGCGCCCGCGGGATGCGCTGGGCGTGCTCCGGTGCGTGCTGTTCGCCCCCGAGGACATCACGATCGTCAAGGGAGATCCGGATCAGCGCCGCCGTTACCTGGATGACCTGCTGGTGGCGCTGCGGCCCCGCTATGCGGCGGTCCGGGCGGACTACGAGCGAGTCCTGCGGCAGCGGACCGCGCTGCTGAAGTCGGCGCGAGCAAGCGGCGCCGTGCCAGCCGGCGCGCTCGAGGTCTGGGACGATCACCTGGTGACCGCCGGCGCGCAGCTGACCGCGGGCCGGTTGCGCCTGGTCGAGCAGCTCAGGGGCCTGGTCGCGACGAGCTACAGCGCGGTGTCAGGCACCGAGCGGGACACCGGCCTGCGGTA
>Ga0335074_10017529_pt1 | contig 10098 bp, 12 predicted proteins | sample Lox_Sample_23_FD_206715 | JGI IMG/M metagenome (GOLD analysis project Ga0335074, IMG submission 206715) | Soil microbial communities from Loxahatchee National Wildlife Refuge, Florida, United States - Lox_Sample_2.3 | ecosystem: Environmental > Terrestrial > Soil > Wetlands | place: USA...
GATTTCAACTCGTTCTGCTGCCCTCAGGGATAATTTTTGGCTCTCTCTATAGCGCCCTTGAAATCCTAACACTCTTGCTAGCTCAACCTCGCTGTGACAAACCTCATGTTCACTAATGCATTCGACTTCTTGTTGGAGTTGAATAACTGTACTTAAGAGTCTTTCGCTCTCAAGAAGAGTATGGCTACGACTCCTAAGAAATGTAGCAAGACGTTCCATCGCAACCAAACTATCTTTATGCCTTGGTCCTAATGTATTCAACCTCATCTGCAATACCTGTCGATATAATTTATCTGCCTCTTCGTTCCTATTTAAAAAGTAACAGAGTGTTGACATAATAACCATAGAATGAAGAGTCAAGTAGTCCTCTAGACCAAAGAGACTCACTATCGTTGTATGTACTAGATGATGGATTTTCGCCGCGTGTTGCTGCTTTCCTTGGTTAATTAAAAGGTCAACGACTTCAACATAGGCAGATAGTGTCGCGCGGTGTTTGAAGCCGTAGGTCCTTTGCGCCCCAATTGCAATATGCCGCAAGAATAGCTCTTCCTGTCTGTATTTACACTGCTTTCTATATATGTCGGCAAGACTTCTTAGTACATTAAGTACTCGTGGATCATCTGCATTGAGCGTTCTTTTCAATCTACGCAGTCTAGTCTTGTAGAGTATCTCTTCCATCTCTATTTCCTTCCGTTGATCAAACGCTATAGGCAGTTTAAAACCTGGAATGCGACGGACATTCGCTGCTGGTGGAATTGGAAATGGAGAAAGTGGCTTCGTAGGGCCTACGTTTAGTTCAATGTTGAAAGGCTGCCCTTTAGAGAAGTCCCACTGGGAGAAAGCCCATTCATCGAAGCTCTCATTTGGAAGACTCCATCCTGGATAGCTCAAAACGGTGCTTTCCTTGTGAAGGCCCATGGAGGAACAGCAGGACAGAAAGTTTGCTCCATGATGGCCATCCTCGATGGCGTCGTCAGTTTGCTTCCCATCGGAGATTTCTACTATATCAATGTCTGCAATGTATGACTTGGCGCTTTCTTCGACGGGACTGCCGATTGAAATGGGAGTTATCTCCATTGGACACTCAATCTGTAATGCTTCAAATAAACGGGATAACGTCGGAGATCCAGGCACATCAACCGCAGCCCAGATGCTTAGACTCTGAGAGGATTCGAGAATTTTGGTAGGCGAAATCGAAGTTGATTCAACCGGGATGAGAGTCGAATTTCCAGCGTCTGGTAATGGAAGCTCAGGTCCATCAGTATTATCTAATTCATCGTCCGTTGGGACTGAAACCCACGCGTTAGGTTGGTCAAGTATCATACAGCTGCAAAACTTACAATCTACATGTTGGTTTGCCAAAGAGCGCACGGCACTTTTCATTCTGCCTTGCCTTTTCTGCCACCGCTGTACCTTCACCAGGTCAATTTGGCGGCCTTTCAACTCAGCAGTGACTCCTGGCTTGTCATTTTCAATACTTTGGGCAATAGCACGCATCTCGCCCTCCTTGATATTCTTCTCGAATCCCCACTCACTGATCTTGCGATAGAATTGTCTTCTCCTAAAGCAACCGTTAGAACAAGACCAAGCATAGAAGATTCTTGTCAATCGAAAATGTGATAAACAGGAGCTCTTACGTAGGGAAGAAATTGTGCTCCATACGAAGAATCTTTACCACTCGATTGTAAGGCTTATTTTCCTGGTTGTATAAGCGGTAAATGGCTGGTTTTTGAGCTTCCCATTGCTCCTTGGAATATAATTGTCGTCCGCCCGGTCCCGAACTTGGATTGTGCACTGGGTAGGGAGTGGCTTCTGAAAGGAGCTGTTCAGGAATGTCTCTTGTTGCATGGGATGTATAGTCGGTCGGTAAGGCTTGGGGAGATAACACAGGAATATCCTCCCAGCTGGGCCCGTCTGTGAATGCGTGATAATATGCAGGCATAATCAAAGTCGTTGTGCATCCGCAGAGGCAACAAAAGGATATTCACATGTTGGTGGATGAAGAATGGATCGAAATTATATATCATACTCCAGCTACAGTATAGCAAAATCTGTTATTGGCCTAAGCGATTGGCTAATAATGAAAGTTCCGTGCATAGGCGACTGTAATAGATTCTCGATAGGCATATGTTAAGGCCTGACATTATTAAAGTTGTACCAATCACAGCCGTTGAATAAAGTTCCCTACATTAGTGAGTGTGAAAAAATGAGCCCTATCCTACAGTAGGTATGCTGCCGTCCGTATGAGAATGTCCGCTATTTTAGAATCGGCCCCGCCCAGAGTTTATTTTCTCCGGCCTTCATTGGCCGCCCACACCCCGACTATGCCCTGCCCGCTCCAACTAACACTACCCCTATTCTCCTGGAATCGACCGCCGATTCCGATTTTTTGGTATGGGAAATTGGCGAAATTGGCGAGGTGGCCACCCCAACGAAAACGGACGCTAATCCTATTATTAGGGTTAGCCCACCACCCGTCGTCCATTCCAGCCGCGCAGCAGCAGGCCTGCCCCAATGAGGTTGCCCCCGGCGTCAGTAGCAGGTGTTGTAAGGCGGTCAGCCACATGCGCAAGGTCCACCAGACCACCTAAGCCGTCAGGAGGCAGGCGCAGGAGTACGCGCAGCAGTTCCCGGCGTGGAGATACAATCATTCGACAGCGTTGCTTGCGGACGGTAGGGCTTCGCAGCCTATCGTCTCTATCGCTGATGGGTTCTAGTTCTAGCATTGTCGTTTCCGCAGACAGAACCGCAAGGGCATGAAGATGCATGGAAACAAGGAGCATTCAATGAAGCGCGTAGCCGACGACGAGTTGTTTCGGCCAGTCCAGTTGCAGTTGTGGTTCCAAGACAGCCGGGAGAGGTATCGGGTGTTGACGAGAGCCGGCAGGTTACGCAGGAGCGCCAGGCCCGCCGAGCCGCAATTGGGGACATTAGGAAGGAATGCAGTAGTTCAGAGTCAGATGTCGAGAGCGGCAGCGACGGCGAGAGCAGCCAGGACGAGGTCGGCGATCAAACAGAAATTTGAGAATTGGAAGGCCGAGAAGCAGGGGCGGCGATTGCGAGCGTTGCAGAACGTCCCCGCCATAGAAATGGACTCGTAGTTGCAATATACCAAGTAGAACGAGGCGTTAAGCTAGTTCAAGCAAAGACGTTCCACTTTACGCGCGAGCCGGACCCCGATCAGCCCCAATTGGAGCTGTTGTTGCGAGCATGGAGCTGCATTTTGGAGCGGGGTTTGAAAACATAGACCACAAGGACGCATTGAAGTGGTGGGCATCCCCCGAAGATTGATGCAGCCAGCCAGTGGGTGTTCGAGTTGTCGCAGAATACGAAGAGTTTGGACAAGTACAGCGGTGCCTGAGAGAGTTTTATATGTTACGCCATGCGAGCCCCCGAACGCTACGAGGACAAGACAGGGAAGCAGATGCATTTCTACGAAGAGGTGCATAATTCCTAATGCATTGAGCGCGCAGAGACCAGAGTCTAGTTCATCCAGGCGCAGTGGAATTACATTCACCGAATGTGGGAGCATTTGGAAAGTCCCGAGAGCGACGCCCACGATTCTATTGATAAAAAGAACCGCGACCCCGATTCGACGAACGAGTTGATGTGTTTGTGCATGTTGTTTGTGATGCAAGACACCAGCCGCATCAGTTTATAGGAATCACATGAAGAGAATCAGGACAAACCATGTGACGGCAGGTCACTCAAAGCAAGTAGACCCATCGAAATTGCTAGCTTTGGAGAATCTGCGGAGGCTATACCAGATGGCCCTCGAAACATATGGTCCGGAAGTAGATTCGCTGCTTTCGATGGAATGCCGTTTAGAGGTTGAAGAGTGGATCTATAATCAATTGCAAGGCTCACCAGCCGCATCACCCGTCATAAGACTTTTAGAGGATCCAGATCATGATAAAACCCAGGATGAGGATCATGATAAGTCCTCCAAGAAGAGTTCACAGGAATTTATGACTACAAGCCAAATTGACTACGAAGATTATTTTTTGAGGCTGCGCAATTTATATCTTATGCAGGAACAGTATCAAAGATTAATCAACATGGTTCAATGTTGAGGGAAGGGTGTGAGAATCGAGAACTAGCGGGTATGGATTTAAATTACGAAAACTTGGAGTCCCTTGCCGATTTTGAAGAAATATTAGAATCTGTGAGGAAAGGAGTTGAGGAGATAGAAGATGATGTTGAACGAAATCTAATCCAGTCTCCATGTGGACCACCCGTTTCAGGTTCAGGAGAAGATGTGGGATCAGAGCTGCCTGCAGGGAAATTAAGCCTTCGCAGCATTAAGAACTACTTTTCACAACACAAGGGCATCTGCATTCGACGAGCCAGAAATTTTCCTCACTCTAAGCGCTTCAAGCTGACAATGTACTGACTACATGGTAAGATACGAATTTCCCCTAATACTGTCTCAAATATTGCGCTAACTAAAACTCTAGCATTACTTGTTACCACCATGGTATTCCTTTCTAAAGCTTCACTCTCGTGAGTGGAAACCGCTGCAAACACATTTCGATGGCAGCGGAGAAGCGATATGACCATATTTCTCTGCCACGTTGCTTTCTCTTGGGGACCCCCTTTAGTTCCTTAATTGGTGATGGAAAACGTGCAAATTTGCGGCTTGCCACCTCGGAACTCTGTTTCGATCTTTCGTTGTTTCATTCACTGATGGTACTGTTGCTGTGGAGGCTCCGTGTAAGTCTGGAAAATTGAGTTTGGGCGTGCACGAGTAAGGAGCTCCCATCAGCTTCGTAGAACACCATTACTGTCACGGAGCCCACTTCCCCCCCTTAGTATAGTTGTCCTATCAATTCTATGGTATCTGATCTGCTCTACCGCCTCGTGACATTTATACGTTAACCTTAAATTCAAGTTGATAAAATGCTAGTGTCACCTTGCTTTGTGTTTTATAGGCCATATTTGCAAATAGAAGCCGATTGTTAAACAGTAGCACTATTTGTAAATTCTACAGGTTTTTATTTTTCTATTTAAATTTTCTTTAATGCGTTGTTAACTAAGGACTTTTAATGTGTTGGCGGATGGAGCACAATTTATCAATGAGGTGGATCAACCATTAATACCAAGAGAATTGGCTAATGGCGACCCGACCATTGACCAACGGCGTTATTGGTGGATGTTCAGAACAGCTCTACGGCAATGACAAGAATAAAGCTTTCATCTTCGGGTAGTTTGGCGTACCCAAACCAGTCGCTGGGTCCCATCTGCGGTACAGTTAGTCTAATTCTTTTCTATCTCCCAAAGAATTCGTGAAAGAAAGAGGCAGTGTCCGCTTTGAAGCTATAACGGCGGATTAGAATGAATACTCACCCAGGAGCGGCATGAAAGCCTTCACTACCACATCCAACGTTTGTGCCATTCGTGATATCGTTTAGGACTTCTGGGAAGGTGTATAGTACAGGGTTCACAAATCCGACTGGGCCTTTGCCAATAGCGAAGCGCTCTTCGTTTAGCTACATCATTTTCATGTCAGCTAAATTCTCGTTCGATAAAGCGCCCGCGATACTGCAGATAAATTGCAAGATTGATATAGACATACCAAAGTCAAGACGGAAGCAAACAATGGCGAAGCCAAACTAGTCCCGTACCAATGATAGTCAGTACCGTCTGCAAACGCCTGGAAATTGGCTCCATTCGCGGCGATATCCGGGTATCCTCTTCCGATACGGTTGTAGAGGCCCTGAGTAGTGTTGATATCGACGCTGAACTCCGAATAGTAGGGATATGGTGGATTCGCAGTAGCGAAGTATCTGGCAATTGCAGCCCGTTGGTATGATGGCTGTGGGAAATAATTGGAAAATCCTCCAGATGAAGAGAAATTCTGGGCTGTGCCGCTCAGGTTCACGTGCATGACACTCTCTGGGTTTAAAACGGTCTGGTCGGCGTAGAGCATGGTGCCTCCGACAGAAGTAATGTACGGGCAATTTCCTGGGTACTGTGGGTTGAATATCAAACCTTCGGGCCCGAGACAACCATTGGCCGAACCATCACCAGGGAATGAGGCGACACCGTAGTCTCCGGAAGCGGCCAAGATTGAATGACCCTGGAGACCGAGCTTCATGAACTCATTACACTGGCGCTTTGTATAGTTGATGGGCAGATCAGATTCGGCTTGCCCATACGAGGCACTGATGACGTTGGTGGGCTTGTAGATGCCACATTGTAGCTGGCCTGCATGAGAGTGAGCAATTAACATTTTCGAGATGCAAATGAAAGCTAGAATTACCCGTATAACCACCAGGTGCAGGATCAGGGTACACAGGATCAATCGATGGATCATCTCCAGTCTCCCCGTAAGCGGTATAGGTACAGTATGACTTGGAGAAGTTAGCTAGATCTAGTCACGTGAAGTGGCAGAAGTACCCCATCGAGAGCGTCAAGGAAGGTGTTGAAAAGGTTGACGGTTGCAACTTCTTCTGGCTCGTAAATCTGGTCGTCAGTCTGGTAAAGAGTAATAGTCTGGGGATAGATTAGAGAATAACTTGTTTAAGTCAGCAATTCACTGTGACAATAAAATGGGTAATTTTCACTGACGCCATATCGATGTCAATATCCGCCTCACCCGCATTCCAAGGACTGTAGGCAGGAACTGAATAGTTCGCACCATCAATAAGTGCTGGAATGGGATAAGTGCCTTGTGGGACATATGGAGCATATTCTGCATAGAACAGATCGACATCCTGCTCATTGAAATAGTCTCCTTGCTCGTAGAGGCCAAGAGAGTTGCCAGGTGTTGCCATACTTGCATTTGGAATCTGGTACAGAGCCTTGATACATGCTGGCGTGATGTTCCTACCACAGCCTTGCAGGTCTGCAGGGAGCTCGCAAGCAGATGGCGGCTTCCAGTCCCAAGGAAAATTGTCGAAAGGTTCAGAATGGGGAGAAACGCGATTCAGCTGCTTGGGATACCAAGGGGATCCTCGCTTGACTTTGACACTCCTGCGGACGGCCGGTGTAAGCTTGATACCAGGAGTAATATAGTCGATATGCGGCTGAAGATGCTCTGGGACATGGTATCTAAAACCTATGTTATCAAGGCATCCGATGCAGATATGGTGAAGCAAGTCCATACTTATCACATCCAATTCTCACTTTAGAACTGTGTCGGTGTTCATGCTCATGGAATTCAGTGAGTAGCAGCCGCTCGGCTTCGTCAACAGTTGCATCAAATGCCAACCAGCCCTTGTTGTCAGAATGGACAATACGCGAATCGTGGATTCCGAATGACGTTAGCCATTCCTTGACGCCTTGTACGGTATTCTCGTGCGGTGCAAACATGCTGTGCACATCCTCTGCCGACCAGAATTGGCCATACTTCTCAGAGTAAGGATCCGAACTACGGCGATTGATCGTTAGTTTCAAATTCGCACTCATTCTACTATCCTGTTCTCCATTGATAGCACCTCTTTAGTTGGTCGAGGCCGTAGAAAGGTAATTCTGATATAGCGGTGAATCAATTGGAAAAGCATCTTCACTCACACTTCCATAAGGTAATCATGGCCCTTCTCAAGATTGGTCTGGGTCAAACCTATACGCATCGGCAACACGGCGCTGGCCTCGATGCGCGCAGCCTTAACCCAGTCTGAAGCGGGTGTCTGGCGTTTTTCGTGAATTACATGTTTAATCGATGCAGGAGCGGCATTTGTGAAAGCCGCAATGGAGGCAACGACGGCGAATTGTAGTACAAACATCTTGAGTCCTGATCACTATATCACGACTCGCGACTGTATACCATAATCGGTGAGGGGTCCCTCTTTATGCGAAACAACTCATAAAGCTAACCCTAATGCATATCAATAGCTCAGGATTGCACTTGCATTAGAAGTGGAAGGTGAGATAGCGGATAAATAGTAGCAGGGGAGTGAGGCATGTTGCATAAGCCTTGCGATTGGTGGATAGAAGAGCTGTACCTGAAGCTTATCTGCAGCAACGTTGGCAGGCTCCGATCAAAGCTTGCTCTTTACCCCGCATAGCAAGGGATGCCCTGAATATGATGACGGAGTTTCCAATGATAATGTCATAAAATTAGATGAGATACAGATCAAGCTGCCTCAAACAGTAAAGCGTGGCTCGCGCATAAGCCAATCAGGGAGGTAGAGATAATTTGATGGAACGATAAGAGAATAGCTAGGGGTCATTTGGCATCATAGTCTACCTAAGAGGGAGCTGAAAGTGCACTGAGGGGTAGATAGCAGCGTGATAGGATGGGAAGCAATGAGAGTTAAGTTGTAGAAGTTGGAGGGAGCCAGTGTTCTTGAGAATAGATTAAAAGCCGCGGTTCCGCTGAAATGCCGTCGCGTACAAGCCATTGCATCGCGACCGCCGTTGCAAGTATCGTGCACGACAAACCTATGGTTGGGTCTTCTGAAGTGATATATGACATTGGAGTACATCATGAAGAAGATAACAGGCACTCTGATGATGTAAATTGGGTTTGGAATCGCGTCCAAAGTTTGCGACGTCTTCAATGACGCTAACAAGCCGCCATCATCGGCGCCATTTTCAGCCACCATCGGGAGCAGGATGTGCCGGTATTCGTGAGTGCATCTACCCAAATTACGATGATAGGCTAAGTGCTGGGGAAAATATGATGCGTGGATTATCAGCTGCTTCATTTCGAGAGCAACTTAGACACCCCATCCCTTGCCATTCGTAGTATAACTCAGCCTTTGGGTAAGTACGAGAAGTGCATCGGTAATTTTTTCTAATCGTGGATGACATCCAAAAAAGCCAAAACATGCAGCTAGCCAGCCACAGTGTAACAATGTTACAATTCCGATGTTCCAGCCTCCACGAGTCATGATCAGAGCTGCTCCATAAAACCGAGCAAATTAGAGAACGGCCGACATGTAGCAATCATTAGTTATGATGAGAGACAATAAGCGGTAGTTGACTGTTTCGCTTAACCACTTAACGCGTGGCTGGGGCTGTAAGCAGTGGGAGAAGTAGTATTTAAGGAAAACGGGCCCAAACAAGTCTCAAAGAGTATATATGGCATAAGAATGTCCGTGCTCATGCGTTATCGCTCACCGGAAAAAAGAGAGAGAGACGGGGAACTTTCCGCAGTGGATCCCGGGGACTGGAATTAAATTCTAAGGCTTTGTGCAGGAGGGTAGTGTAACGGCACAGGGGCACGCTTGAAGGTAGGCGAATAGATTTCGAAGAATAGCGCCATGACGCAGAGTCCTTCCGCAGGGAAGAACCGTCTCGTTCATCGAACCAATCGATCATCCGCTGGCCGGCTTTCTGAGTTCCCGTCTGTGTCTAAGGTTGACCTGAGGGACATAGCGTGGTCACTTTTGCTATCAGGTGCAGTTCAATACGCTTCTCGTGTGCTGTAGGTACTGCTCTCTAGGGGTCAGGTATTCAATTCACTTGACCTATCATTCAGAATCAGAACGAATCAATTCTATATCCGTGACGCCGTGCAATCTAGCACCGAACTGTACCGGCTGGCCAAGTAATTGTACGGCGGCCCAACCTGATTGACATTGCTGGAATAGGAGTATGCTGTGATCTGCCTGACCTACATTCACTACTATTCATTGCTATGCAACTCAAAACATGAGCGATGCCACTGACTGTATTTAAGTTATAGTATCGTTTCTAGCTATAGCTGCTATTACCATCTCTGCTTCTGTCTTGGGATAGTGGATACGAGACGCCTCATATGAAGCAAGCTTTCCCTCACTGGATCCGAGTGTTGACACAGGCGGGCGTCTGTGCAACAAAAGGGCCAGAGACAAACAAGGAGACGATATGTCTGGCCCTATTCCTTCTACAGAAGGTTCTCAGAAGCCTGGGGGCGGCAAGTAGAGTAAAATCCTCAATCGCCTCATTTTAAGTCTAAGTGATCAACAGCTAGCAACAAGCCTTACGATACTAATTACCGCCCTCATATGCTACTGTGAGATTTCAAACTACCACCTCAACATCATGTGCGACTTAGCTTGGTTCTCAGCTATCACGCACCTCTTATCGGTCACAACCCTTCGGGTATACTGACGCAAGAAGCCAAGAAGCTCCTCTTGTATATCCGCCTTGCCTTATTGACCTGCGTCG
>Ga0335074_10017530_pt1 | contig 10098 bp, 10 predicted proteins | sample Lox_Sample_23_FD_206715 | JGI IMG/M metagenome (GOLD analysis project Ga0335074, IMG submission 206715) | Soil microbial communities from Loxahatchee National Wildlife Refuge, Florida, United States - Lox_Sample_2.3 | ecosystem: Environmental > Terrestrial > Soil > Wetlands | place: USA...
TCGTCATGATCATCTTCCGGTTCACCAGATCCTGACCTGCCCGGATTCGGCCGTGTTTTTCATTCGGGTATCCCCGGCTGCGACGACGCCGGTTAGCTACGCCATGATGACTGACCTTGACTTGCAGCGTCCTGCGCAGCGGCGTGCGACGGCTTGCCAGCGACAGCCCGGAAAGGTAACCCGGTGAATCTCGTAGTTGCGGCCCAGGTGGCTGGCCAGTGCACCCCAGCCAGCAGCCACATCCTCTCCGGCTGCCCGTACCCGGCACCATCGATCAACGACTTTTACTTCACGCCGTTGTTCACCATCGGCCATTTCCAATTTGACAAGCCAATGCTGCTGGTGCTGCTCAGCACCCTGATCGTGCTGACGTTCTTCTGGGCGGCCTTCAGGAAGCCGAAGCTGGTGCCCCGAGGCGTCCAGAACGTCGGCGAGCTCGGCATCCTGTTCGTCCGGGACCAGATCCTGCGCCCTCAGCTGGGTAAGAAGGGCGACAGCTGGCTGCCGTTCCTGTGCGCACTGTTCTTCTTCATCTGGATCAATAACATCTTCGGCGTCATTCCGATCCTGTACTTCCCGGCGACGTCCCGGTTCGAGTACCCGGCCATACTCACCGCCATGGTGTGGGTCCTCTACATGGGCATCGGCATGTGGAAACAGGGCCCGCTGCGCTACTTGAAGAACCTGGCGGTCCCGTCCGGCGCGCCCTTGTGGATCCTCCCACTGCTGGCGCCGATCGACTTCCTTTCCAATGTCTTCATCCGGCCGTTCACGCTGTCGGTCCGGTTGTGGGCAAACATGCTGGCTGGCCACGTACTGCTACTGGTTTTTGCGCTTGCCACCTGGTACCTGCTGACCGCGTCCTACGAGCTAGTGTTCTCGGCCGCGTCCTTCGTCGTGCTCATTGCGCTGACCGGACTCGAGTTGCTGATCCAGTTGCTGCAGGCGTTCATCTTCACGGTCCTGACCGCCTTCTATATCTCGGGCGCCTACGAGACCTCACACTGATCCGACCTCCGTTAAGAAACAGCCGGCGTCCTAGCCGGCCTGACCAGAAGGAAACACAACAATGCAGCTCGCGATGCACCTGCATCACCTGCTCTACGTCGCGGCTGGCGGCAGCGTGCCCGGCTCGACCAGCACCCCTTACCAGCTCCACATCATCAACCTGGGTGCGCTGGCCTACGGCCTCGCGGCGATCGGCCCCGGCGTCGGCATCGGCATCATCTTCGGGAAGTTCATGGAGTCGATCGCCCGGCAGCCCGAGGCGCAGGGTCGCCTCACCGGCTTCCTGTGGATCGGCTTCGCACTGACCGAGGCGCTGGCGCTTATCGGCATCGCTGTCTTCTACTTCCTGAAGTAACTCCCCCCGGAGGTACCGTCATGTTCCATTACCTGGCCATCGAGACCCCGGCGAGTTCGAACCCTCTGGTCCCGAGCTGGACCGAGGTCATCTGGGGCGCGATCGCGTTCCTCATCGTCTTCGTCGCGCTGTGGAAGATGCTGCTGCCCAGGATTACCGCAGTGCTCGACGAGCGCACTGAGAAGATCGAGGGCGGGCTGCAACGGTCTGAGGAGCTTCAGGCTGAGGCCACGCGCACGCTGGAGCGATACCAGGCGCAGCTTGCTGACGCCAGGCACGAGGCAGCCAGGCTCCGCGAGGAGGCCAGGGAGCAGGGCGCCGGGATCATCGCCGAGATGCGCGAGCAGGCGCAAGCCGAGGCACGCCGGATCACCGAAGCTGCCCAGTCGCAGATCGCCGCCGACCGGCAGCAGGCATTCGCTTCGCTACGCGCGGAGATCGGCACCCTGTCAGTGCAGCTGGCGAGCAAGATCGTCGGCGAGTCACTGGACGATGAGGCCAGGCAGAGCCGCGTCGTTGACCGGTTCCTTGCTGACCTCGAGACCAGCCAGAGCCAGGCGTCAGGGGCGCGGACTCCGTCATGAGGGGCATCAGCAGGGCATCTCTGGCCGAGCTCGAGGAGCAGCTTGCGCCGCTGACGGTGAACGCGGAGAACGCCGTGGCGCTCGGGAACGAACTGTTCACCGTGGCCGGCCTGCTGGCCAGCCAGCCGGTACTGCGGCGGGCGCTGGCCGATCCGTCGCGCCCGGCCGATGCCAGGTCCGGGCTTGCGACGTCACTGCTCGCGAGCCGGCTCAGCGAGCCCGCGGTCAGTCTGGTAGCAGCGGCAGCCGCGGCGCGCTGGTCGGCTCCCGGCGATCTGACCGACGCCGTCGAGCAACTCGCGGTGGACGCCATCATCGCGTCGGCTGATGCTCAAGGTCGGCTCGATGAACTGGAGGATGAGCTCTTCAGGTTCGGCAGAGTCGTCGCCAGCCAGCCGGAGCTCCGGATCGCGCTGACCAACCCGTTCGCGCCCGCCGACGCCAAACGAGAACTGCTCACGCAGCTGCTGGCGGGTAAAGTGACTCCAGAAGCGCTACGGCTGATTACCGAGGCCGCGGTTGGCCCGCTCGGCCGCAGCCTGGATGTCAGTCTTGAGCATTACGCCCAGCTAGTGGCACGCCGGCGCGAAGTACTGGTGGCGGAGGTGCGGGTCGCCTTCGCGCTGACTGACCAGCAGCGCCGGCGGCTGGCAGCCACGCTGGCTACGACATACGGCCACCAGGTGCTACTCAACGTGGTGCTAGACCCGCGGGTTACCGGTGGCATGACGGTACGTGTGGGCGACGAGCTCATCGACGGGAGCGTGGCGACTCGGCTTGCCGAGGCCCGCCGCAAACTGGCGTCTTGATGTGGCCGGTGAACATGCGCGACGTGGTGATCCCGACGAGCACCAGCTGGAAGCTGACCCAGACCGACAGTTAGAAGCGACCCAGACTGGCGAGCAGGCGCCAGGGCGACAGACGGACAAGCCAGATAAGGATAAGAAGGACAGGAATATGGCGGAGTTGACAATCCGGCCGGAAGAGATCCGCGACGCTCTCGAGCGTTTCGTCGAGACGTACGAGCCGGGAGCCGCCTCCACCGAGGAGGTCGGCGCCGTGGTCGAGTGCGGCGACGGCATCGCGAGGGTGTCCGGCTTGCCGTCGGTGATGGCGAACGAGTTGCTCGAGTTCGAAGATGGTACCCGCGGCCTCGCGCTGAACCTGGACGTCCGCGAGATCGGTGTCGTCATCCTCGGCGAGTTCAGCCAGATCGAGGAGGGGCAGCGCGTTAAGCGCACTGGCGAGGTGCTGTCGGTCCCGGTCGGCGAGGGCTTCCTCGGCCGGGTGGTCGACCCGCTCGGTCTGCCGCTGGACGGTCTCGGCCCGATCCAGGGCGCGACGCAGGAGCGGCAGCTAGAGCTCCAGGCGCCAAGTGTGGTGCAGCGCCAGCCAGTGAAGCAGCCCCTGCAGACTGGTATCAAGGCCATTGACGCTATGACCCCGATCGGCCGGGGGCAGCGTGAGCTGATCATCGGTGACCGTCAGACAGGCAAGACCACGATCGCCATCGACACGATCATGAACCAGAAGCAGAACTGGGACTCGGGCGACCCGGCCAGGCAGGTGCGCTGCATCTACGTGGCCGTCGGGCAGAAGGGTTCGACGATCTCCGCGGTTCGCGCGGCGCTTGAGGATGCGGGCGCACTGGAGTACACCACGATCGTCATGTCGCCGGCCTCTGACCCTGCGGGCTACAAGTACATCGCCCCGTACACCGGCTCGGCTATCGGCCAGCACTGGATGTACCAGGGCAAGCATGTGCTGATCGTGTTCGATGACCTCACCAAGCAGGCGGAGGCGTACCGCGCGATCTCGCTGCTGCTGCGCCGCCCGCCGGGCCGCGAGGCCTATCCGGGCGACGTCTTCTACCTGCACTCGCGGCTGCTGGAGCGCTGCGCGAAGCTGTCGGACGAGATGGGCGGCGGGTCGCTGACTGGTCTGCCGATCATCGAGACGAAGGCCAACGACATCTCCGCTTATATCCCTACGAACGTCATCTCGATCACCGACGGTCAGATCTTCCTGGAGACCGACCTGTTCAACTCCGGTGTCCGCCCGGCCATCAACGTCGGTCAGTCCGTCTCCCGAGTCGGCGGCAACGCCCAGATCAAGGCCATGAAGACGGTGGCCGGCGGACTCAAGCTGGCGCTGTCGCAGTACCGCGACCTGGAGGCGTTCGCGTCGTTCGCCTCCGACCTGGACCCGGCCTCCCGCGCCCAGCTGGACCGCGGCGCCCGGCTGGTGGAACTGCTCAAGCAGCCGCAGTACAGTCCGTTCCCGGTCGAGCGGCAGGTCGTTTCCGTGTGGGCAGGAACCGAAGGCTACCTTGACGATGTGCCGGTCGAGGACGTGCGTCGGTTCGAGAGCGAGTTCCTGGACGAAATTGCCAGGAGCCGTCCCGGCATCTATGACGCCATCAGGGAGACCGGCGCCCTGAGCGACGACACCGTCATAGCGCTGAAGGACGCGATCGGGCAGTTCCGGGCCACCTTCGAGAAGAGCGACGGCGAGTTGCTGGTGGTGCCCGAGGAGCCGGCCAAGCCGCTCGAAGCCGAACGCGTCGAGCCGGAGAAGATCTCGCAGTACACCACCCCGCCGCCGGCCGAGAACCAGTAGGGCGGTATTAAGAAGCATGGGAGCCCAGCTTCGCGCGGTACGGCGGCGGATCCGGAGTGTCCAGTCCACCGCGAAGATCACGCGCGCTCAGGAGCTGATCGCGTCCTCGCGGATCATCAAGGCGCAGCAGCGGCTGAACGCGGCCGCGCCCTACGCCAGGGAACTCACCCGGGCGGTCGAGGCTGTGGTCAGCCGGTCAGAGAACATCGATCACCCGCTGACCCAGCCGGTGGCTAGTCCCACCAGGGCGGCCGTGGTCATCCTGACCAGCGACCGCGGCTTCTGCGGCGGCTTCAACGCCAACGTGCTGCGCGAGGCGCAGAGCCTGCGCGCCCTGCTTGAGAGCCAGCGGATCGAGACCCTCACTTACGTGGCCGGCCGCAAGGGCATCGGCTGGCACCGGTTCCGGGGTCGCGAGATGGTGGCCGAGTGGAGCGGCTTCTCCGACACCCCCAGACAGGAAAACGCGGCTGAGATAACCAGGAGCCTGCTGGATGCCTTTAACCGCCCCACTCCCGACGGCGGCGTGGACGAGATCCACGTTGTCTATACGCGGTTCGTGTCGATGCTGACGCAGGAGGCCGTCGTGCACCGGCTGCTGCCGCTGGCGATCGAGCCGACCGAGGAGCCGCCGCCGGCCGGTCCGTTGCCGATCTACGAATTCGAGCCGTCGCCGGAAGATGTCCTCAACGCACTGCTGCCGTGGTATGTGGAAAGCAGGATCTTCCAGGCGATGCTGGACTCGGCGGCCTCGGAGATCGCGGCGCGACGGCGGGCCATGAAGTCGGCCACCGATAACGCGAACGAACTGATTGAGCAGCTCAGCAGGGAAGCGAACAAGGCACGGCAGGCCGAGATCACCCAGGAAATCAGCGAAATCGTCGGCGGCGCCAACGCGCTTGCTGGCGCGACCAGGGAGTAAGTGAGCAGCATCATGAGCGCTACCGCAGAGACCACCGCCGGCGCGGCGGCCAGGCCGGCGGCCACCGGCCGAGTATCCAGGGTGATCGGCCCCGTCGTGGACGTGGAGTTCGCGACCGAAGAGATGCCGGAGATCTACAACGCGCTGCACGTCGATGTGAAGCTTGGCGACACCACCCGGACGCTGACGCTGGAGATCGCCCAGCACCTCGGTGACGACGAGGTGCGGGCCATCTCGATGCAGCCGACCGACGGGCTCGTCCGCGGCGCAGCGGTCACCGACACCGGCGGGCCGATTACCGTGCCGGTCGGTGATGTTACCAAGGGTCACGTGTTCAACGTCCTCGGTCAGCCGCTGGACGTGCCCGCCTCGTCGCTGAAAGTCACCGAGCGGTGGGGGATTCACCGTGACCCGCCGCCGTTTGACCAGCTGGAGGCCCGGACCGAGATCCTGGAGACGGGCATCAAGGTCATCGACCTGCTGACGCCGTACGTCAAGGGCGGAAAGATCGGCCTGTTCGGCGGCGCCGGCGTGGGTAAGACCGTGCTGATCCAGGAGATGATCACGCGAGTCGCGAAGAACTTCGGCGGCGTGTCCTGCTTCGCCGGCGTCGGTGAGCGGACCCGTGAGGGCAACGACCTGTTCCTGGAAATGACCGAGTCGGGTGTCATCAAGGACACCGCGCTGGTCTTCGGCCAGATGGACGAGCCGCCGGGCACCCGGCTGCGGGTGGCGCTGTCGGCGCTGACCATGGCCGAGTACTTCCGCGATGTGGAACAGCAGGACGTACTGCTGTTCATCGACAACATCTTCCGCTTCACCCAGGCCGGCTCGGAGGTATCGACCCTGCTGGGCCGGATGCCGTCGGCCGTGGGTTATCAGCCGACGCTGGCCGACGAGATGGGCCAGCTGCAGGAGCGGATCACCTCCACGCGCGGTCACTCGATCACCTCCATGCAGGCGATTTACGTGCCAGCTGACGACTACACCGACCCGGCCCCCTCGGCGGTGTTCGCGCACCTCGACGCCACCACGGCGCTGTCGAGGGAAATCACCCAGAAGGGCATCTTCCCGGCGGTGGACCCGCTGGCGTCCACCTCCCGGATCCTGGCCCCTGCGTACGTTGGTCAGGAGCACTACGAGGTCGCGCGCGAGGTACAGCGAATCCTGCAGCGGTATACCGAGTTGCAGGACATCATCGCCATCCTCGGCATCGACGAGCTGTCCGAAGAGGACAAGGTCACGGTGCAGCGAGCCCGCCGCATCGAGCGGTTCCTCTCCCACCCGATGTTCGTGGCCGAGCAGTTCACCGGCCAGCCCGGCGTCTTCGTGCCGCTGAAGGAGACCGTCGCGTCGTTCAAGGCCATCTGCGAGGGCCGCTACGACCACGTTCCGGAGCAGGCGTTCTTCATGGTCGGCGGGATCGAGGACGTGGAGCGCAAGGCCAAGGACCTGGAGCGGTCATGAGAGACCTGCGCGAGGTAACACAGTGAGCATGCACGTAGCGCTTGTCGAGCCTGAGGGCGAGCTCTGGTCGGGCAGCGCCGAGATGGTGATCGCCCGGACGCTCGACGGCGAGATCGGGTTGCTGACCGGACACGCCCCGGTCATCGGCATCCTGTACGAGGGCAGCATGGTTCAGATCCGCCCGGACGGCGGCGGCCCTGACGTTCTCGCGGCGGTATCCGGCGGCTTCGTGTCCATGGCGGACAACCGGGTGTCGATCCTGGCGCGGGAGGCACAGCTGGGCGCGCAGGTTGACACCAGCAAGGTGGAATCGCTGCTGACACAGGCGCTCGGGGCCGCTGGCGCCGTCGGTCCTGAGGAGCCGGCCGACGTGCGGTACTACCGATCCCTGCTCCGGGCTGCGGCTCAAGGCTAGCCGGGCCTGATGAGACAAGCACAGTAAGACAAACACGGGCACGGCAGGGGGGAAACGGCGGGGGTGTCAGCTCAGCTTGCTCTCGCCGTTGTACTGGTCGTCGCCGCGCTCGTATTCGCGGGCATTGCCTGTCTGGCGCTGCGCAGCCGGGTGATCGCCAGGCATGGCGGGATTGTCGAGTGCGGCCTGCGCGATGCACCGAGTGCGAAGTGGCGGCAAGGCTTGGCTGAGTTTCAGCGCAGCCAGCTGTGCTGGCATCCGGCCGTGAGCCTCCGGCTGCGGCCGCAGGCCTGCTTCGATCGCGCCGGACTTGCCATCGCCCGCAGCCGCAGGCCGACAGAAGCCGAGGCTGCCAGGTTCGGGGCCGAAATCATCATTGCCGAGTGCGAGGTCAGGCATGCCCAGCCGGCCGGGCCCGGCGATGTCGGGCAAATCGAGCTAGCTCTCTCGCAGGCGGCATTTACGGGTCTGCTTGCGTGGCTGGAGTCCTCGCCGCGGTTCCACCTGCGGGCGAGCTTACGGCGCTCTCCCTACCGAGTGTTGGTACGGCCCAGGGAGGCGGCACCGGCCAGTTGATGCCCGCCACGACCTACCGTTCGCCGCCGGGCTTCCAGAGCAAGTCGCCGTGCCCCTCGTTCGCCCGTCTCGCCAGGATGAAGAGCAGGTCGGACAACCGGTTCAGGTACTGCGCGGTGAGCGGGTTCATGCTGTCGCCGTATGCCTCGAGCGCGGCCCAGGTGGTCCGCTCGGCTCGCCGCACCACCGTCCTGGCCACGTGCAGCAAGGCGGCTCCTGGGGTGCCACCGGGTAGCACAAAGCTGCGCAAGACGGGCAATCCATCATTGAACTTGTCGCAGGCCAGCTCGAGAGCTGTGATGTAACTCTCGTCCACTCGGAGCGGGGGATAGGCGGGGTCGGTCGTGACCGGGTTGCACAAGTCGGCGCCGACGTCGAATAGCTCGTTCTGGACGCGGAGCAGCACCTGACTGATGTCGGCTGGCAGCTGGCCAACTGTTACCGCCACGCCGATGGCCGAGTTCGCCTCATCGGTGTCGGCGTACGCGGCGAGCCTGGGATCGGTCTTAGGCGCTCGGCTCATGTCTCCGAGTGCGGTAGTGCCGTCATCGCCAGTCCGGGTATAGATCTTGGATAGGACGACGGGGGTGTCGGGATCTCGTGGCATGGACTCACCGTATCGGCAGACCGCGTCACACTCGCCGCCGGGATTATTCCCGGCCAGAAACACGCTTTCAGGCCCGCTGCAGCCGGTCTTGTCCGAAATCCTTGCCGGTCACTGCGCTCAGCAGCGGATCCAGCAGACCCGTCCTGCGGGCCTCCGCTGATGCGGGATTAGCGTGCCTGACCTGGGGTATTCCCATAGCCAACACGATGTGGCATCGTATGGATACGGAGAGTAATAGAACTGGAGTCTCAGAGTTAACAGCAAGTGAGATTTTCAGTCACCGGGTCTTGGGCCTGTTCTGGGCCCTAAATGAGCCGCTGAGCGGCTCGCGGTCCCGATGGTAAGCCGGCGGTTCTCGGGGGCCCGCCGGATTGCCAGGACCGCATCGTGGGGGGAGCGCGCTCCCGGTCTGCGGGCCGGGAGCGCGCTAATGTCTGCGGCAAGATGCCTGTGGCCGCCGCTGTGGTTTTGTCCGCTATACATAGCTCAGCTTCGCTAGCCCGGTTGAGGCGGCATCGCCGTTTCGATGAAACCGGACTGTAGCGATAGATCACCGCCAATTGCGAGAGCTAGGCATAAATACACCGATACGCTTGTCGGCGACATAACGGTGCTCGGGCGGGCTCAGTAAAGCTTCACCGAGGCCGGACTGAAGCGGGAGGACAGGCGTGTACGACTACGTGATTGCCGGCGCAGGCAGCGCCGGCTGCGTGCTGGCCTCGCGCCTGAGCGAGAACCCGGATGTCCGCGTGCTTCTGCTCGAAGCCGGCCCGCCGGACACCGCCGACGAGATCCGCATCCCGGCGGCGGTCAATCTGCTCTTCCAGAGCGCTTACGACTGGAACTATCAGACACTTCCGCAGGACCGGGCAGGCGGGCGGTCGATCTACTGGCCGCGGGGACGGGTACTCGGCGGATCGTCGTCGATTAACGCGATGATCTACATCCGCGGCAACCGGCACGACTACGACTCCTGGCGGGACGACTATGGCTGCGATGGCTGGGGATACACCGACCTGCTGCCTTACTTCCTCCGCGCGGAGAGCAACTCGCGTGGCGCGTCGGCCTATCACGGCGCGGCCGGGCCGCTCAGCGTTCAGGACCTCAAATTCAAGAGCAGCCTGACCGGGGCCTTCCTGGCTGCAGCGCGCAACTGCGGCGTTCCCGCTAATGACGACTTCAACGGACCGACTCAGGAGGGTGTCGGCTACTACCAGGTCACTCAGAAGGCAGGGCGGCGATGGTCGGCCGCTGACGCCTACCTGAGCCCGGCGGCAGGCCGGGCGAACCTGACCATCCAGACCGACGCGCTTGTCACGGGCATCGAGATTGAGCGCGGCCGGGCCACCGGCGTTCGCTACCTGCGCCGCGGCGTGGAGGAGCTGGCGCAGGCGAGGGCCGAGGTAATCGTGTCCTGCGGCGTGATCGGCAGCCCGCAGTTGCTGATGCTGTCCGGTATCGGACCGGCGGATCACTTGCGCGAGCACGAGATCGCGGTGATGGCCGACAGCCCGGGAGTCGGCGGCAACTTGTCCGATCACCCGG
>Ga0335074_10017531_pt1 | contig 10098 bp, 11 predicted proteins | sample Lox_Sample_23_FD_206715 | JGI IMG/M metagenome (GOLD analysis project Ga0335074, IMG submission 206715) | Soil microbial communities from Loxahatchee National Wildlife Refuge, Florida, United States - Lox_Sample_2.3 | ecosystem: Environmental > Terrestrial > Soil > Wetlands | place: USA...
GGCGTCGCCGGCGTCACGTGGCGGCCGGCGCCCGGCGGCGCCGGGGCGATCTCCTCGGCGTCGGGGAGGTCGGGCTCGGCGGCGCCCTTCGGGGCGCGGTACGGGGTCAGCATCGAGGTCGACTCGTCGGACTCCGCCTTGATCTCGTCCTCGATCGACTTGATCTCGGTCATCAGCTCGTCCTGCTTCGGGATCGGACCCAGGATGCTGTCCATCGATCCGATCCGCTGCTCGAGGTCGTCCAGCGAGGAGAGCGGCCGGTCGGGCACCTGCCGGCTCGTCCCGAGGTAGTCGGAGGCGCCCTCCATGAGGCGCGAGAACTCGAACGGGAAGAGGATCTTGGTCGCCTGGCCGTTCCCCACGCTGGTGAGCGTGTCGAGCGAGAGGACGGTGAGCGCCTTCGCGTCGAGCGTGCCGGCCCCGAGGGCGAGGATCCTGAGGCGCTGGGACTCGCCCTGCGCCTGGAGGATCGTCGCGACCCGGGCCCCCTCGGCCTCGAGGATCTGGGACTGCCGGACCCCTTCGGCCTGCAGGATGCGCGAGCGCTTCTGGCCCTCGGAGACGAGGATCGCGCTCCGCTTCTCCCCGTCGGCCCGCAGGACCGCGGCGCGCCGCTGGCGTTCGGCCGACGTCTGCTCCTCCATCGCGGCCTTGACCGGCCCGACGGGGTCGACCTCCTTGATCTCGACCGCATCGACCCGGACGCCCCACTTGTCGGTCGCCTCGTCGAGGATGTCGCGGAGGCGGGTGTTGATCCGCTCGCGGTTGTACAGCACCTCGTCGAGCTCCATGTCGCCGATGATCGACCGGAGCGTCGTCTGGGCGAGCGCGACCGTCGCGACGTGGTAGTCCTGGACCTGGAAGATCGCCTTCGGGGCGTCGACGACCTTGATGTAGATGATCGCGTCGACGTTCGTCGGCGAGTTGTCCTTCGTGATCACTTCCTGGCGGGGGACCTCGAGCACCTGCGTCCGCAGATCGATCCGCAGCACGCTCGCGAACGGGACGACCCAATTGAACCCGGATGGGAGGATCTTCTTGTACGCGCCGAACAGGATCACGATCCCCTGCTCGTACGGCTGGATGAAGTGGATCCCGCGGACGATCAGGACGATGACGATCAGCGCGACGATCCCGCCGAGCACATAGAACACCGTCGCGTCGCCCATGCTTGCTTCGACCCCGGCAGGAAAGCGCGGGACTCTAGATAACGTGCCGGGCGCCGGGGGCGCGGTTCAGCGGGCGGGCTCGACGACGACCGGCTCGACCGTGACAGAAACGCCCTCTCCCGCGACGACCTTCACCCGCGTGCCCGCCGGGATCCGCACCGGGGCCCTCGCGGACCAGATCTCGGAGCGGATCCGGACCTTGCCCCGCAGCGTGTCCGGCACGACCTCCGCGATGACGAGCGCTTCTTCACCGACAAGCCCCGCGGAGGTCGTGGACATCGGTTGGTGGGTGCCCGCGAGCCAGCGGTAGTAGAAGACCGTCCCGATCGTGGCGATGATCGCCGCGATGACGACCGCGATCGGTCCCCAGATGCTGTCGAGCAGAACGTTCGGGATCAGCAGGTAGAGGATGCCGCCGACGATCAGGATCGTGGCGGGGATCAGCAGCAGCGCGCCCGGATGGGCGAGCTCGATGACGAAGAAGATCGCCCCGATGGCCACGATGGTGATCCCCGCGACCTCGTTGACGCCGACCACGTCGGTCGGTACTCCCGGTCGCGAGATAAGCTAGTACCCGGCCTCGCGCCCCGCCCCCGCCGAGGCCCCGCACCGAGACGGCGAATTCGCGGGTCACCGGGTCCGAAGCGCGAGGCTGGCGAGCGCGAGGCGAAAGACCGGCGCGGTGGCGAAGCTCGCACGGTCCGGGTTCGACCAGGCGAAGTCGACCGCCTCGCGGCTCGGAACGATCTCGGCCCCGGAGACCGGTTCCGCCCGATAGCAGATCACGACCCGTCGAATGCGCCGCGACGCGAGCGCCGGGTCCGGGTCCTCGTAGACGCCGAGCAGTTGAACATCGCGTGCTACCACCCCAAGCTCTTCGGCGGCCTCCCGTTCCGCCGCCGCGGGCAGGCTCTCGCCGGGCTGGGGGTAGCCCCCCGGGAGCACCCAAAGCCCCGTGTAGGGTTGGTCCTGCTCGCGCATCACGAGCACCTTACCGCCGGACACCACGGCGAGCGCGACGAGTAGCTCGACGGACTCGTCCCGCCGGTCGCCGCTCGCCCGCGCAGCCCCCGAAAGGGACGCGCCCCGGAAAGGCCGCTCGACGCGCGCCGTCGGGACCCCCCTATCGGCGCCGCTCGCGCCCCGCCTCGGGAGCCGGCTCTTCAGGGACGGCCCGTGGCGCAGACGCCGCCGGGTGCTGCCGCTCCCGTCGTTTCGGGGCGTACCGGTCGGTGAGCGTCGCCGCCTCGTTGTCGGCGGGGAGGCGGATCTCGTGCCCGGCCATCTGGAACGTGCGGAGCGCGCCCTCGAGCGCCCGAACTCTCCGGGCCAGTACGTGGATCTCCCGGCCGTACTCTTCGCAGATCACGGCAAGCCGGGCCCGGTCGCGGGCGTACTCGACCACGCGTCGATGCATCTCCCCGTTCTCCTCGCGACGAAAGCCGCTGGGCGAGGCCGGTGGAGGCATCGGAGAGGCGCTCGGCAGCAGCGGCAGCACCGCGCGCAGCCAGAGCCAGAAGCCCTCGAGGCCGAGTTCGTCGACGTCGATCCAGGTGGCCAGACGGCGGCGGATGTCCGCCGGGATCGCCAGTTGGTCGCTCGCTCCGTCGTCCTTTCGCTTCGGGGGTATCACGTAGCCTAGCATGTCCGCTGCCCAGGGGTCATTGGCAGCGGACTGCGGTTTCCGGCCGCGCTGTGCGGTCGGTGGCTAACCCCTCAGCCGGCCGGCCAAAACCGGGGGGGTATTTGACGCCAACTTCCCGACCGCCGTTTCGAGCGGCCGGGAGGACGAACGCGGAGCTTCGGCGGAGCGGGTCGGCTCGGGGACGGAAGGTTCTTATTTGTAAACGGCGCGGTACAGTATGTCACGCGTCGAATCGTGGTGGATTATGTACTGCAACCTTCTAACCGTGCGCCATGGCAACACCTGCCACGACGGCCACAGTGGAAGCGCCCTTCGATCAAACGCAAAGCAAGGACCCGTTCTGGGCCCCGGCGAGCGTGGTCGGACTGTGCGGATTCGGCACGACCACGATGATCGCGGGCATGGCGATCGCGACGAACGGCATCAATTGGGGCGTCTCCAACGGAGCCGTGTTCCCGATGGCGCTCGCCTTCGGCGGTAGCGCGCAGTTCGTGGCCGGGATCATCATGCTCCGACGCGGCGAGATCTTTCCCGGGTCTGCCTTCATGGGGTACGGGGCGTTCTGGTGGGCGTTCACCCTCTTCCTCAGCGGGTTGACGGGTCCGACCTCGGGATTTGGGCCGGGAGGCGGGACGTACGACATTGCGTGGTTCATGGTCGTCTGGGCGTTGTTCACTCTGACGTTCGCCATCAATTCGCATTATCACGGGCCGGGGATCACGTTCGTCTTCTGGACCCTCGTGCTCGCGTTCGTACTACTCGCCATCGACTTCGGGATGGTCGGAGCCGGGCAGACGCCCTCGAACGGACTGTGGGAGGCGACCGGTATCGACACGTTCATCTGCGGCTTCGCCGCGTGGTACGTGGCGACCGGGATCATCACCGCGCAGCACCACAAGGGCAAGAAGGTGCTTCCCTTCTAGCGCGGTAACGTGTCGGGGCCCTAACCCCTTCTTCCCCCGCTTTCTCTCGAGCGAAAGTGCCGGCGTCCGGCTCTAGGGCGCGCCGGTCGGTCGCCGGGAACTAACGAATGTAGGTCCTCGTAGTGTCCAGATCAAACCGCGTCACGACCTTGAGCCGCTGCCCGTCGCCGCCGGGCACCCAGGAGAGGAACGGATAGAGCCGCCAGAGGTCGCCCTCCGCCATCCGGGTCGCGGGGTGGTCGGGACCGAACGCCTCGCGCGTCACCCGCGCCGTGACCTGCCGGACCCTCGCCTCGTCGAGGTACCCGAGCGAATGGAGGTACTCGTGGGCGAGGATCACGTACACGAACGAGTTGAACTCGAGCGGCGAGTCGGCGTTCGCCCGCATCGCCCGGACCAGCCCCTCGTTCATCACGATCAGGTTGCCGGTGACCTGCCAGTACGCGCCGACCGAGGGGGGGAGGTTGGCGAGCCCGAGGCCGAGCCCGGGGCGTTCGAGGCCGAGCACGCGGTGCACCGCGTCGCGGACGACCCGGAACACGGCGTCGTAGTCCGCCGAGCCCTCGAGGGTCCGCGCGAGCGCGGCGGGGAGCCGCGGCCCTTCGCCGGTCGGGGCCGGCCGCGGGGCGGACGACGCGGATCGGGCCGGCGATGCGTCGCCGGCGCTCAGGAGGGTCGTCATCGGAGCTACGACGGAGATCGGGCGGATATAGGGACGCTTACCCACGGGAAAGGAAGGTACGGGCCCGCGCCGCCCGTCGGGGTCGGGGTCGGAGAGGCGCTAAGAGAGCCGCGACGGTGGTGGGGGCCGATGCCCCGACCGGACGAGGTCGTCTTTCCCCGCCGCCGCGAGCGGCTCGAGGATCGGCGCAAGGAGCGCGAGCAGCGCAAGCTCGCCGACCAGTTCTTCGACCACCCCACCCTCCTCGCGGTCTCGAGCCTGATCAATCGGGGCCTGTTCGACGCCATCGACTTCCCGCTCGCCACGGGCAAGGAGGGCGGGGTCTTCCGTGCGACCAAGGACGACGAGTTCCGCGCCGTGAAGATCTACCGCATCTCGAACACGACGTTCCGCCACCTGCCGGCGTACGCGCTCGAGGACCTCCGCCGCGAGGCGAGCGTGCGCAACTTCGGGGGGCTCGTCTACGCGTGGACCCGGCGGGAGCACACCCTGCTCGGGCGCCTCCACGACGCCGGGGTCCACGTGCCCCGGCCGTACGGCCACTACCGCAACCTGCTCGTGATGCAGTTCCTGGGCGACGCGACGGGCGGCGCCCCCCGGCTGCAGGACGCCGCGGTCGACGACCCCGAGCGGCTCTACCGCTCGCTCGTCAGAGAGATCCGCCGCATGGTCGTCGACGCGAAGCTCGTGCACGGGGACCTCTCCCCGTACAACGTCCTCTACTGGGAGGAGGAGCCGTGGCTGATCGACGTCGGCCAGGCGATCCCCCGCGCACACCCGCAGGCCCGGGCGCTGCTCGAGCGGGACATCGCGAACTTCGCCAAGTACCTGCGGCACCTGGGCGTAGCGGTCGAGACGGCGACGTTCCTCCACGCCGTCGGCGCGGAGCTCGTCGGCCCGCCCACCGCGGAGGCCTGACCGTGCCGGTGCTGTACGCCCGCATCCCCGAGGACCGGATCGGGGTGCTGATCGGGCCGGGCGGGCGGACGAAGCGGACGATCGCGGAGCGGACCGGGGCGCTCGTCGACGTCGATGCGGAGGACGGCGAGGTGCGGCTCTCGGGGGCCGACACCGATCCGATGGGCGTCCTCAAGGCGCGCGACATCGCGATCGCGATCGGGCGGGGGTTCTCCCCCGAGCGGGCGATGCGGCTCCTTCGGGAGGACACCTACCTCGGGGTGCTCGACATCAAGCGCACGACGGGCAAGCACGAGAAGGCGGCGCTCCGCCGGATCCGCTCCCGCGTGATCGGGACCCGGGGCCGGGCGCGGAGCCGGATCGAGGAGCTCTCGGGCTGCTCGGTGAGCGTCTACGGTTCGACGGTCGCCCTCATCGGCACCGAGGATCAGCTCGAACGCGGCACCCGGGCCGTGGAGATGCTGCTGCGGGGCAGCGAGCACTCGACGGTCTTCCACCTGCTCGCCCGGCTCCGGCGCGACGCCGCGGTGGCCGAGGCGACGGCCCCGCCCGAGCCGGACCTCGACGCGGAGTAGCCGTGGCGAAGACCGTCCCGCTCGACGCGCCGACCCTCGCCTGGGCGCGGGCCCGCTTCGGGGCGTACTACGCCCGGGCCGCCGTCGAGCCGCCCGGCCGCCTCGCCCGCCGCGAGTTCGCGGTGTTCCCGTTCACGGAGGAGACGATGATGCGCCGGCACGCGACCCTGCGCACCCCCGACGAGCTCACCGGGTTCCTGCGCGCCGAGGTGCCCCGGCACGTGTACTACTCGAGCGCCTACTACCGCTGGCCGTCGGAGCCGAAGATGGCGGCGAAGGAGTGGCTGGGCGCGGACCTCATCTTCGACCTCGACGCCGACCATTTGCGCGGAGCGGCGGAGCTCGACTACGCCGGCCAGCTCGCGCTCGTGAAGACCCGGCTGATCGCGCTCGTCGACGACTTTCTGTTCGGGGACTTCGGCATCGACCCGGCCGCGACCGCGTTCGTCTTCTCGGGCGGCCGCGGCTACCACGTGCACGTCCGCGACGCGCGGTTCCTCGGCCTCTCGAGCCCGGAGCGCCGGGAGCTCGTCGACTACGTGCTCGGCACGGGGGTCGACGCGATGCGGGCGATCGAGCTCCACCACGAGGACGTCCGCGGCGGCCGGACCCTCGGCGAGGCCGACGCGGAGGGGGAGGCGACCGCGGCCCGACGCGGGGTCGCGCTCCGCCGGCTCGCCCCGCCGGACGCCCCGGGCTGGCGCGGCCGGACGACGCGAGCGCTCCTCGAGCTGCTGCGGCGCTGGGAGGCGTCGGGCGAGAAGGTCGCGGCCGACGAGATGGTCCGCTCGGGGATCGAGCCGGCCCGGGCCCGCCGGTGGGCGAAGCTGCTCGTCCGCGACGGCGGCGCCGCCCGGATCCGCTCGACGCGGTCGCTCGACGTCTTCAAGCGGGACCTGCCGCCCGAGTTCCTGGAGGCGATCGTCCCCCGGGCGGCGATCGAGGTCCAGGGGGAGACGGACGCGCCGGTCACGACCGACATCCACCGGCTGATCCGGCTCCCCGGGTCGCTCCACGGGGGGACGGGCTTTCGCGTCCGGCCCCTGACGCGCGACGCGATCGACGGCTTCGAGCCGCTGCGCGACGCGCCGATGGCGGACGTCGACGGCGCCCGCGTCCCGATCGCGTACGTCGACGACGTCCGCTACCCGTTCCCGGGGCACCCGATCGAGGGCCACGCGGGGTCGACCGACGAGCTGCCTACGCCGCTGGCGCTGTTCCTGGTGCTGCGGGGGGAGGCGGTGCTTCGGCCTTCGCCGGGATGACGAGCCGCCCGATCTTCTCGATCGACGCCTCGATCGCGTCGCCCGGCTTCAGCTTCCGCGACTCCTTCCCGAACTCGAACCCCGGGGTCCCGCCGAGGCTCCCCAGGGAGAGGACGTCGCCCGGCTCGAACGTGATCCCCTTCGAGAGGTGGGCGAGGATCTCGGGGATGCGGAAGACGTAGTCGGTCGTGTCGCCGGCCTGCCGCACCGTACCGCCGACCGTGAGCTCCATCTGGAGGGGATAGACGTCGCCGACCTCCTCCTTCGGGACGACCCACGGGCCGACCGCCATGGTGCCGTCGAACCCCTTGCCCATCACCCAGTCGACCCCGCCGCCCGCGGGGTACTGGAGGTCCCGGTAGCCCATGTCGAGCGAGATCGTGTAGCCGGCGACGTACTCCATCGCCTTCTCCTTAGGGATGTGCTTACCGCGCTGGCCGATCACGGCCGCGAGCTCGAGCTCCACATCGGGGAACGTGCCGGCCGAGCTCAGGAGCAGCGCCTCGCTGGGACCGACCAGGCTGTTGAAGAACCGAGTGAAGGCGAGCGGCTGGGTCGGCAGCGCCTGGCCCTTCTCCGCGAGGTGGCCGCGCGAGTTCATCGCGAGGCAGTAGATCTTCGCGCCCCGGACGACCGGCGCGAGCAGCTTCACGCCCTCCTCGGGCTTGAACAGGTACCGGGCCCCCGTCGCGGCCCGGGGCGTCCAGCCCATCTTGCGGCGACGGTCGATGTAGTCGAGGATCTTCCGGGTCAGCTGGACCGAGTCGGCCCCGCCCTGGAAGAACTGCTGCATGTCGCGGAACCGGCTCGGATCGGCGCCTTTGACGGGGTTGACGCCGTAGTAGTCCCGGACCGCCGTGTCGAGGTCGATGTACTCGTTCGCGTCGGTGATCATCCCGAAGTGGAACTGGTCGGCGAGGGTGAAGTGGACGAGCTTCACGGCGGGCCGAGGACGTCTACGGGTTGATAACGGTCCGGGTGGGCGGGGCGCCGCTCAGAAGTGGCGCGACACCGCGAGCAGGTAGAGGAACAGGATCAGCGAGAGGATGAAGCCGACGGAGACGAAGGCGCCGGCCAGGCCGAAGCTGATCAGCTCGAAGGCGAGGAACAGGAGCGTGAGCACGAGCGCCCACATCCGAAGGTGCCAGAGCCCGACGGCGAGGCCGAGCACGATCAGCCCGATGACCAGCGTGAGGGCGCCGGCGATCGTCACCGAGGTGCCGAAGCTGTACGGCAGGGCCGAGCCGAACGTGTGCTCCGCGGCGCTCCCGACGAGGATCAGGGCGCCGAGGAGGATCAAGAGGAAGCCGTACAGCCCGATCAGCACCGCCAGGATCGCGACGCCCAGCGGACGGGAGCGGCTCTCGGGTGCGGGGGCGGTGGCCATGCCCACGGGCGGTACGACGACGTCCCGGGATATGAAACGAGAGGTCCTTCGGCAGCCGCTACGGCGGGGTCGACGGGCCGCGCGGCACGTAGGTCGCGAGCGAACCCTCCCCCAGCGCCTCGACCCCGACGAGGCGGAGCCGCAGCGCGTCCTCCATCCGGCCGACCTCGGGCCCCCGCACGAGCGGGGGCGCGGTCGAGCCGCCGATCACGACGGGCGCCGTGTAGACGGTGAACCGGTCGAACAGGCCGCCGCGCAGCACGCTCGCGAGGATGCCGGCGCCGCCCTCCACCATCAGCCGGCGGATCCCCCGCGCGCCGAGCCGCTCGAACAGGAGCGGCAGATCGACCGTCGACGTCCCGGCGACGATCCGGTCCACGTGCGGGGGCAGCGAGGGCCGCGCGCGCGCGCTGGTCGCCACGATCGTCGGGACCGAGCCGTCGAGCACGCGGGCGGTCGGGGGGAGCCGCCCCGAGCCGTCGACGATCACCCGGGTCGGGTGCTTCCCCTCGGGTTCGTTCAAGAGGTCCCAGTGCACCCTCAGCGACGGATCGTCGAGCAGGACCGTCCCCACCCCGACCAGGATCGCATCGGACCCCGCCCGCAGGCGCTGGACCCGCACCAGGTCCTCGGGCGAGGAGAGCGGCGCCCGGGCCCCGCCGGCGAACGCGAGCTTCCCGTCCAGCGAGATCGCGCAGTTCACCCAGACCCGCGGTCGTTCGGGGGACGCGTCCCGCTCGGGCGGCATGCGGGCCTCCTACGCCTTCGGGCGGAGGCGGGCGATCTCGGGCTCGATCTCGCTCACCGAGGCCCCGGCGGCCCGAAGATCCTCGAGGTTGATCGCCACGTTCGCGAGCGCGCCGTCGGTGGCGGCCCGGAACAGGGCGACCGCGGTGACGAGGTCGCTCCCGAGCGCGGCCTTGGTCTTCGTCCCGACGGCCTCGAGGGCGGCCGACAGCTCGGTCGCCAGCCGCGCGGTCGCGAGCGGGACCTCTGCGGCGTTCCGCACGGCCGCGAGGTACGCGGCCTCGGCCTCCGCGCCCGGCGACTCCTTCCGCCGCTTCTTCGCCGCCCGCACCGCGTCGTACGACCGGGCGTCCTCGTCCACGAGCTCGAGGAACCGGCGCCGGGCGGCCGTGAGGCGCGGCGCGAGGGCCTCGAGCTCGGGGAGCGGCGACTTGGGGTCGATCGAGTACGCGAGCACCATCTCCCCGAGGGCAGCGCCGAGGGCCGCCGCGAGCGCCGCGGCGCTCCCGCCGCCGGGGGTCGGCGTGCGCGCCGCGAGCCGTCCGGTGAACGACGCGATCGACTCGCCGCCGGGCGCCCCGGCGTCGACCTCCCTCACCTTTCGCTCCAGGATCGCGGTCCGCTCGAACGCGTGGAGCTGCAGGTAGTACTCCGCGGCGTCGAACAGTGCGTCCTCCGGCACGAGCCCGACGACCTCCGACTCCTCGACCCCGACGCCGTACCGCGCCGCCTCCCGCCGGACCGCCTCGAGCGCCCGGTGGATCGGGGTCGTCCGGTAGTCGGTCAG
>Ga0335074_10017533_pt1 | contig 10098 bp, 14 predicted proteins | sample Lox_Sample_23_FD_206715 | JGI IMG/M metagenome (GOLD analysis project Ga0335074, IMG submission 206715) | Soil microbial communities from Loxahatchee National Wildlife Refuge, Florida, United States - Lox_Sample_2.3 | ecosystem: Environmental > Terrestrial > Soil > Wetlands | place: USA...
GAAACGGATCCCGGCGCAAGTTACGAACCGCGTAACGGCAATCGTCCCGGAAACTCTCGATCATGCGAGTCCTGATATACGCTCCCCAGGTTATCGATGAGATGATAGGTTACAGCTACGATTTTAGGTAATCAAGGAGTGACAGGGGGCGGGAAGGAAGGCCAGCGGTCAAACCCCTGCCGACTTCAGGCACTCGCCGATCTCTTTTTCCGAGATCGCGCCTTCGCGGATCACTTTCCAGTACGGTTCGGTGATGTCGACGGTGGTGGCGCCGAAACCGGCCAAAGGCCCGGCATCCAGCACCAGGTCGACTGAGCCATCCATCACGCCGAACACATCGATGCCGCTGCGGCAGGTGGGCTGCCCGGAAATATTCGCGCTGGTGGCGATCAGCGGCTGGTCCAGCCAATCGAGTAACGCCTGCGCCACGCGCGAACGCGATTGCCGCAACGCCAGCCGTCCTGTGTTGCCGGTCACCTTCAAAGGTACTTTCGCCGACGCTTGCACGATGATGGTGAGCGGACCCGGCCAGAAGTGCCTGGCCAAAATATGGAAGCGCGTCGAAAGATCCTTCGCCAGTTCCTCCGCCATGAAGGTGCCGCTCACCAGCATCGGCAGCGAGCGATGAATCTCGCGGCCCTTGGCGGCAAACACGCGTCCGACGGCGTGCAAGTTCAGCGGATCGGCCACCAGAACATACAGCGCCTCGGTGGGAATCGCCACCACGTCGCCGCGCCGCAAATGTGCCGCCGCGCGTTCAATCGCCTCCGGCAGCGGGTGGTCTTGATCGATTTGTATCAGGTCAGTCGCCAAGGCTTATTCTCGCGGGCCGATTCGGGCGTTGGGACCCCCTCGATGCGGAGTTGCGGCGGTCGACGAGGGACAGGCAATAACGAGCTTCACCGGGGGAAAACGGACTTTTTTAGTGTACCGCAATCCTCGCGGGTCAGAATCCATTCACGGCGCGCGGACGACGCGGTAGCAAATCGATCTGCACCGGCGCTTCCGGTTCCGGCCCCTGCGATACGCCCAGATCGCGCAACCTTCCCAGCGACGGAATGAGCCGCGTATCCCACGATCCGACCGACCGGTTGTATGCTTCGACGGTCTTTTCGAGCATCCGGCCGGCCGCCGAATAATGTTCCTGCACCAATTGCAGCCGTTCGTACATTTCCGAAGCGACGCGGCGAATCTCCTCGGCGTTTTCGGCGAGTTGCTCCTGGTTCCAGCCGTAGGCAATGCCCTTCAACACCGAGATCAGCGTCACCGGCGTCGCGATCACCACTTTTTTCGCCAGCGCTTCCTCGATCAAATCCGGACGGGTTTCAAGCGCGGCGCTGAAGAAATGGTCGCCGGGCAGGAACAGCACCACCAGCTCCGGCGCGGGCTGAAACTGGCTCCAATACTGTTTGCTTCCCAGTTGCCTTACGTGCTCGGCAACCTGCTGTCCATGCCGCGTGAGCGCCGCCCTCCGCGAGTTTTCGTCCTGGGCGCCCGCGGCATCTAGATAAGCGGTAAGCGGAACCTTCGCGTCCACCACCAGGGATCGCCCGCCCGGCAGCCGCACAATCATATCCGGACGGATTCGCACGCCGTCGCCTTCATAGGTCTGCTGTTCTGAAAAATCGCAGTTGTGAACCATGCCCGCTAGTTCGGCTACGCGCCGAAGCGTCACTTCGCCCCAGCGCCCGCGCGTTTGCGGGGACCGGAGCGCGGTGGAAAGCGTGGCGGTTTCGCGCGCCAGCGTTTGCACCTGCTGGCCCAGGCTGCCGTAGGCTTTTTCGCGCGCCCGTTCCAGTTCGCGAACGTGAGCCTCCAGCCGGACCAGCGAATCGGCCAGCGGCTGGACCACGGTTTCGATGGAAGCCTGTTTTTGCGCCAGGTCCCCCGATATTTCGACCCGCCCTTTATCGAGCGATGCTTGGAGCGTGGCCCGCGCTACATCCAGGAACGCGCTCTGATTCGATCGCAAAGCGGCATCGGCCAGCGCCTGAAAGCTTTCCTGCATTTTGGCGACGCCGGATTCGGCGAACTGCCTGGCGGCTTCCAGGCGCGCGATCCGCGCCCGCATCCACAGACCGGCAGTCAACGCGCCCAAAAGCAATCCGGCAAGAAACCCAAGCCAAGGTATCACGCCATTAGGATAGATCATTTTTAACTCGAAATGTTTAGACCGGGCGCGGTAATCTTGGAGGATGCAACCAGACGTTGCGGAGCGCGTAAATCGGCTGATCGACGCCCTGCGGCGCGAGACCAAGCGGCTTGACCCGTTAGACGACTCGGCTCTGATGTTTGATCCGGAAGAGGACCTGAAGCCCGAAGGGTTGACTGAGGAATGACCATCGCCCAAGCGGGGAAGGCGCTGCGCTCGGGCCGCGTGTCGTCGGTGGAGCTTACTAGGGAATGCCTGCGGCAGATCGAAAACTTGAATCCGCTTTTGAACGCTTTCATCACCGTGACGGCTGAATCCGCGCTGGCGCAGGCCGAAGAGTTGGACCGGGAGCTCGCTCGCGGCGCCGATCGCGGCCCCTTGCATGGTATTCCGATCGCCCATAAGGACCTGATGTGGACCAAGGGCGTGCGCACCACTTCGGGATCGAAGCTGTTCGCGGACTTTGTGCCCGATCGCGATGCCGCCGTGGTGAAGACACTGGCCGGCGCGGGCGCTGTCATGGTCGGCAAGGCGGGATTGCATGAGCTCGCCTACGGGATCACCTCCGATAATCCACATTTCGGGACCATTCGCAATCCGCGCAATCCGGACCATTCGCCCGGCGGATCGAGCGGCGGGTCGGGCGCAGCGGTGGCCACGGGTATGGCATTCCTCGCCACCGGAACGGACACTGGCGGTTCCATTCGCGTGCCCGCGTCCTTCTGCGGCATCGCGGGATTGAAGCCAACGTACGGGTTGATCGATCGCGCGGGCGTTCAGCCGTTGGGACTGAGCCTGGATCACGTAGGACCGCTCGCTCGCACCGTGGACGACGTACGGTTGGCGTTCGATGCCATGGCGCCGAATGCACGTCGCAAACCAGCGCCGCAATCGATTCAAGAAATCCGCGTGGGACTGCCCGAAAATTTTTATTTCGACATCGTGGCGCCGGAGGTTGGCGAAGCGATTCAAAAAGCGGCTCAGCGGGCCGCAGGTTTGGGCCTGCGCGTAACCCCGGTGCGTGTTCCGGATATCGATGCGTTGAATACGGCAGGGCTGGTCATTTTGCTATCGGAAGCCGCCGCGGTGCATCAATCCGAGCATCATCGGCGTGGCGATTTCGGAACGGATGTGCTGGCGCTGCTCGATCAAGGCTCGCTCGTTCCGGCGGCCGATTACGTGAACGCGCAGCGGCTGCGGCGACGGCTGCTGGCCGAATTTCACGCTCTGTTTCGGCGCATCGATTGTTTATTCACGCCCACCACGCCGATCACCGCGCCGCGGATCGGGCGGCAGGAGATCGAATTGAACGGGACAAAATACGACACGCGCATGCTAACCACGCGCTTCGTTCGCGCGTTTAATGTGCTCGGATTTCCGGCCCTGTCGATTCCGTGCGGCGCAGCGGCGGACGGTTTGCCGATCGGTTTGCAAATGGTCGCGCGGCCATTGGACGAAAGTCTTCTCCTGACGTTGGGTGAAGCGCTGCAAGGTCAGCTTGCTGCCCCTTGAAACGGATTCTCCACGAAGATTCCGAAATAGCGTTGTCCAGGGTTGAGGTCTTCCGAGAGGATACGTTGGCAGCCACCACGTTCCGCCGCGGCCACGATCATTCCATCGTAGAAATGAAGACCATATCGGGCGTGGACTTCGACTGCTCGTTGTACCAGATCGCAGTCCGGGAGAATCACGCGAATCGGTGCGAGAGCGTCAAGCATTATTTTCAAATCCTTTGCAGGCGCGGGCGGCGAGATCTTATGCAGAAGAGTGGAGGAAAACTCCGCGAGAACCTGCGTTGACACGAGCACCTCCTCGGTCAACGCTCTGCGCACCAGGTCTTGTGCGACCATTTGTTTTCCGCGGTCGCCGGCGTCGTACGCATTAAAGCAAAATATTCGTATCGAGAAAGTCAGGCGCGGGCATGCAGGTCCGCTCGGGTCCAATTACGTTTGCCAATCCTAAGTTGGAACTTTTGGAAGCTTTGCTCCAGCGCCTCGCGTTCGCGGCGCTTCCGCCCGTGCGCCATTTCCTCGACCGCTAATTGCTCCAAATATTGCCGGATCATCCCAGTCAAAGTCGTATCGCGGTCCACCGCGATCTTGCGAGCCTTCTTGACCAGATCGTCGTCGAGTGAAAGCGTAACGTTCATGTCCACAGTGTAAGGGTTCCCTTACACTGTGGAGCGTGCGGCGCCCCCCAATGGCGTGCGAGACCGAACGTCTACAGTGTTAAACTCTCGGGGAGGCGAAACATGAAACTCTCGCGAATTTCGATATTCTTTCTCCTGGGCGCCGTTCTGCTCCAAGGCGCCGATGCCCACGGCGACAAGTCGCTGGCCGCGCGCGTACAGCGGCTCGAAGATCAGGAAGAGATCCGGATGTTGCTGGTCAATTACGGCCGTTCGCTCGATGCGCGCGACTTCGCGAAATATGCGAGCCTGTTCGCAAAGGATGGAGAATGGACCGGTGGATTCGGGACAGCCAAAGGTCCGGCGGCCATCAAAGCCATGATGGACAAGGAAATCGGATCAACCCCGGCGCCGCGCCCGAATTCGACCTATCATCTGCTCACCAACTTTGCGATCGACGTGCATGGCGACACGGGCACGGTATGGTCGCGCTGGGCGTTCATCGTGACCACCAAGCAGAACACGCCGTCGATCTTGTATGGCGGCCACTACGACGACATCGTGGTGCGCGAAGACGGCCACTGGAAGTTCAAGAAACGCGTGGCGTCGAACGATATCCCTTACTTGGCGAATCCGGCACCGGGGAAGTAGCGGTCGCCACTAGGCCAGCACGTCGAAAAGGGAACTATTGGTTGTCCCGGACGGCGTAAGACCTAGCAGCGTCTGGGTTTCCTGCGTCTGCTGGTTGCTTTGGTAAGCGGCCAACTGATCGGTTAGCGACGAGCCGGTGTTGAGGTTGGATGCCGAAGCCGAGGAGCCCTGGCTGGACCCAATGTCCGCTAATGCCGAGAACAGCGAATCGCTGGAAGAATTTGAGGTGCTGGAAATGCCGAACAGCGCATCCACCGACTGAAGCTGCTGCGCCTGTTCGGATATTTCGACGATATCGCTGGTAGGCGCGTTTGCGAGCGCCGTCTGCACGTTCGCCGATGAGAGGGTCGAGAGCAAAGGCGAGTTCTCGCTGGTGAGCGTCTGCATCAGGTCCGCCAGACCATTGTTATTGGAAGCGTTGCTGGACGCGGGGTTGGTAGAGGCGACAGATCCCATAGAGGCCTTCGAGTTGTATATCGGCACAAAGCGGGAAAAGTTTAGGCCGCCGGCTCCGCCCGCTATTCGGGTAACGAATCGTCCCCATCCAGATCCCCGGTCCGGTTCTCAAATTTCGTGAATTCCTTCAGAAACACCAGATTCACGCGCCCCGTGGGTCCGTTGCGCTGCTTGGCCAGCAGCAGCTCGGCCATGCCGCGCAGATCTTCGCGATCGGGCTTGTACACTTCTTCGCGAAAGATGAAGCTGACCAGATCGGCGTCCTGTTCGATGGAGCCGGATTCGCGCAGGTCGCTCAGTTGCGGCCGATGATCGCCGGGCCGCGTCTCCGGCGCGCGGCTCAATTGCGACAGCACCAGCATTGGCACCCTCAATTCCTTGGCCAGCAGCTTCAGCCCGCGCGAAATGGTGCTGATTTCCTGGTTGCGATTTTCGTAGCGCCCGCGCCCGCTCATCAATTGCAGATAATCCACCACCACCAGCGACAGCCCATGCTCGCTCTTCAAGCGGCGCAGCTTGGCGTGGATGTCCATCAAATTGGCGCCGGAGGTGTCGTCGATGAACAGCGGCGCTTGCACCAGTTCGGAGGCGGTGCGGTTCAAGCGGCGGCGCTCGTCCTGATTCAAATAACCGGCGCGGAATTTCTGCTGATCCACGCGCGCCCCCGCGCAAATCATACGAGTGAGCAGCGATTCGCGCGACATTTCCAGCGAGAAGACAGCGACGGTTTGCTTCTGTTCGGGAAACATCGCCACGTGCTGCGCGATGTTGAGCGCCAGCGCCGTTTTGCCCATGGAGGGCCGCGCGGCCAGAATCACCAGTTCCCCTTCGTGCAGCCCGCCGGTCATTTCGTCCAGCTTCAGAAATCCGGTCGACAGGCCTTTAATGCGCTTGCTCGGATCCAGGAAGACGTTGATGCCGCCCTCGAACGCATCCAGAATCTGCTTGGGATTCACCAGCGCGTCGCCGGCCCGCGTTTCGCCCAGCTTGAGCAGGCTCTCTTCGGCGCTGGCCAGGATCTGGTCCGGCTCTTCTTCGCCGATGATGCAGCGGTCGATCAGATTGCGCGAGGTAAATATGATGCGGCGCAGGACGGCTTTGTCCTTGACGATGCCGACGTAGCTGTCCAGGTTGGCGAGCGTGGGCAGGCCTTCATCGAGCGAGACCAGGTAGGTGATGCCGTCGACGGACTCGAGCTGATTCTGCTTCATCAGCTCGTTGGCGACGGTGACGCGGTCAATGCGTTCGCCGCGAGTGTAGAGCTCGCCCATGCGCAGGAAGATGCGGCGATGCTTTTCCAGGCTGAAGTCTTCCGCTTCGAGCGCGCCCGCCACCTGGATGTAGAGCGCGTCGTCCATCAGGATGGCGCCCAGGACGAAGCGTTCGGCGTCGAGATTGGCGGGGAGCCCGCGCTCGAGCGCGATATCCACCCCGGCTTTCCCATTGTCATATTGCTTAGGTGTCCCGGTGTCGTAGAGCGCCATAGACCAACCGTTCTACAGTAGACGCCCGGTTCTGTGGAACCAAGGCATTTCTATGCTCCGCGTAGTGAGCGAGTTACGTTGTGGATGAATCAGTGGAAAAGGCCGCGGAACCGTAGGCCATGCAAGTAGCTTCGTTGTCGTGAGGTTGTAACGGATTTCCGAGGGGGCGATGCAGTTTTCCACAAAACAACAAATTCAGTATCTCTTGTTTTATAGCACGAATCGCAACCCGGATAACTGGCGGTCGCATTGGGATCGCTTTTGATACCGGTCCTCCCATTCGGGATGCTCATCGGAACGTATCTGGTCTCGATCGTTGCTGGTCCGATAAACATCCGGAACTGGTGCGGCAGATCGACAAGTTCATCAGAGTTCCCTGACCACGAGTCCCGGAATCCTCCGGAAATGGCGGAGGTTGCGCGTCGCGACGGCGTAGCCTAGTTCCAAGGCCGTGGTGCCGATCAACAGATCGGCTAGTGCGATGGCAATCCCTTTCTCTTGTAGTTGGCCGTCTAGCTTGCCGGCCCGAAAAGCGATTGGCACGGTTATTGGTTCAACGGACAATTCTTTCAATAATTCGTTGAGAAAACTCTCCCTTGTGATCCGGCGAGACGTGGATCCTGCCCGTGCGATTCCGTGCGCGAGCTCCACGACGGTAACGACGGACATCGTGGCCTCACTGTCGCCGAGGTTCACCAGCAACTGCTGAAGCACGGTGTGAGGATTTTGCCCGATCCGTTCTGCTGCAATGAGAACGGAAGAGTCCAGCAGAATTCCCACAACGGGCTAGTCCAACTCCGGTGGATGAAGAGATTCCCGATGCCGAGACACGAAGTCTTTCACATCGGAGGCGAAATCTGGATCAACCTTCGCGGTCGAATCGGGCGCAAGCGCCGCGACGATTTCTGACAACTTGTGGCGCCTGGGCGCGGCTGCCCGCAGTACGGCCACGGGCTGCGCATTCCGCTCGATGACGATCTCCGTCCCCGATTGAACACGATCCAGTACCGAGGAAATGTCCTGCGCCAGTTCAGCCTCGCTGATGTGGACCTGCTCCATAACTTCGATGATAACCGCTTTGCGGCGCTCTGGGCTTATCCACGAAGAACCCACCCGGCGCTCACTCCCCGGCCGGCCGGTCCGCCAGCCGGTCCGCGAGCCGATCTAAAGACATGTTCCAACCGATCTCCATGCCGGCCAGGTGCGGGGTCGCTTCCGGTTTTGCACCCGAAACTTTCGCGTGCAGTGTCAGCTTCGTTTTTCCATCTCCTTCTTCGGCGAATGTCACTACGTTCAAAATCTCAAAAAGTGGATCGCCGCTCGCATCCAGCGCGGAGCTCAAGAAAACCAGCCGCTCCGGCTCCACCACTTCCACATATCTCCCGATCATCGGATAGACCTTTCCGTCGGGCGCCCGCATGTGGATACGAATCGCGCCGCCCTGACGAACGTCAACCTCGCATACGGGATTGGTAAAGTCTTTCGGCCCCCACCAGCGCTGGAGTTGCTTGGGGTCAGTCCAGGCGCGGAAGACCATTTCGCGCGGCGCGTCGAAAACGCGCGTGATCGTGAGTTCGTTCCGTGGCGCGAACATGGTCACCAAATGCTCGGCCAATCGATCATAAGTCTCTCCGGCGCCCTGCTCCATGCCGTGCGCGAGCACCGCATCGCGGGCTTTCTGGGATGGATACAGCACCCGCACTTCCACCGTAGTGGCGCCGTTCTGCTCCGCGAGCGTCAGCGTGTGGAGGGATTCACCCGGATAATCGTCAAACGATTCGGTGCTGACGATGCGATCCGGCGGCGCAATCTCCCGGTACACGCCCCTCATCACCATCGTCCCCCCGCCCGGACGGCGCAGCGTATAGACCCAGGCTCCGCCCACGCGCAGATCCACCTCCGCCTCCACCAGCGGACAGCTCCGCGGGCCGTACCAATGCTTCAGGTGTTCAGGCTTGGTAAGCGCTTCGAAGACCATCCAGCGCGGGGCATTGAACACGCGCTGGAGCAGGATTTCGCGATCCGACAACAGCGTCACCGACAGTGCGGAGCTAGCTTTTGCGCTTGCGGGCATGCTTCTTTTTCTCCTTGGCTGCTTTATTCTTCAGTTCTACGAGATATTCATCCAGGCGGTCGAAGCTTTCTTCCCAGAATTGGCGATAATTGCCGATCCATTCCGACGCCTGCTTGAGCGGGGCCGCTTCCAGCCGGCACGGCCGCCATTGGGCTTCCCGGCCGCGCGCGATCAGACCGGCGCGCTCCAGAACTTTCAGGTGTTTGGAAATGGCCGGCATGCTCATGTGGAACGGCTCGGCCAGTTTGGTCACGGAACTTTCGCCCGAAGCCAGGCGTGCCAGGATGGCGCGGCGCGTAGGGTCGGCCAGGGCGGAGAAGGTGGCGCTGAGAGGATCGGCCTGTATTAAGCTCACTGCATTGAACCAATCGGTTAAATAACCAATGGGTTAAATATACCCCGTGCCGCCGCGCCTGTCAATAGCCAAGTTTGTCCCCGGGGCCTGGTGGGGCTTGACGGATTCCATAATTCCACTATCATAGAAATATGGAACTAGGACGCTCGAAGCCAGTGGATGCGGCGGACCGCACCGCCAGCTACGCGGACATGTTCGCCGCCCTAGGGGCCGAGCCGCGTTTGAGAATTTTGCGCGCGCTGCTGGCCGCGCATCCCGATGGAATGGTAGTCGGCGAGATCCAGAGCGAGCTGGACATCGCGCCCTCCACCCTGTCGCATCACCTGGAAAAGCTCAAGAACGAGGACCTAATTACCGTGCGCCGCGAAAGCACCTTCCTGCGCTACAGTGCCAACACCGCCGTTCTGGAAGAGTTGCTTGGCTTCCTTTACGCCGAGTGCTGCACCCGAAACAAGGCCATTAAACCCGCAAAAATCACGCAAATATGCCGGTAAAGGCGAAAGGATGTTAATGGACATAAGAGAACAAGTGCGCGAAAAATATGGCCACGCGGCGCTGCGCGCCAAGTCCGGGGCAAGCTCCTGTTGCGGCTCGGCTCCGGGCTCATCCTGCTGCGTCGATCCCATCACGTCGAACTTATATGACTTTGGTGAGACCAGCGCAATTCCGGAAGAGGCCGTGCTGGCATCCCTTGGCTGCGGAAATCCGACCGCGCTGGCCGAACTCGCGCCCGGCGAAACGGTTCTCGACCTGGGCTCTGGCGGCGGCATCGACGTGCTGCTTTCCGCCCAACGCGTT
>Ga0335074_10017534_pt1 | contig 10098 bp, 8 predicted proteins | sample Lox_Sample_23_FD_206715 | JGI IMG/M metagenome (GOLD analysis project Ga0335074, IMG submission 206715) | Soil microbial communities from Loxahatchee National Wildlife Refuge, Florida, United States - Lox_Sample_2.3 | ecosystem: Environmental > Terrestrial > Soil > Wetlands | place: USA: Florida...
ACCACGGCGCGGCCGGGACCCTGGGACAGTTGCGGGCCGCTGCTTACACCGCGCTGCTGGCTGGCCGGCCCGTCGAATCACTGCTACCTGGCTTAACCAGCCCCGGCACGGGCAGCGAGCCCGGCACGGATGGTGCGCCGGCTAGCACCAATGCGGCGTCCGGCGCTGGAGCGACGGGCAGGGGCGGCGCGGGGCGCGGCACCGGCTGCGCGTGCGGGGTTTCCGCCGCCAGTGACGCTGCTGACGGCCGACCGAGCACCGACCCGGCTGGTGACGCCGCAGGGCTGGGCTGGCCGGCGCTGTCGGGCACGGTGCACCTGACGATGCCGCTGTCGGCGTGGCGGGGCGGCGGCCAGCCCGGCGAGGTCGCCGGGCACGGCCCGATCGACGCCGACGTCAGCCGGGAACTGGCCGCCAAGCTCCAAGCCGGCGCGGCGACCCGGTGGTGCCTGACCCTCACCGGGCCGGACGGCCGGGCAGTCGGCCACGCCTGTGCCCGCCGCGGTCCGGCCGCCGGAGAATCGGTGCTGCGGTGGGCCGCCGGGCTGCGAAGCCGGCTCGGCCTGCTCGACAGCGACCCGTGCAGCCACGCTGCCCAGGCAGCGGGATACCGGCCGCCGCCGAGCCTGGCCCATCGCGTTCGGGCCCGGCAGCGGACCTGCTGTTTCCCTGGCTGCCGTCGGCCCGCGGTCCGCTGCGACCTAGACCACACCGTGCCCTACGACCAGGGCGGCCGGACCTGCTTGTGCAACCTGGCCCCATGCTGCCGGCGACACCACCGGGCAAAACAGACACGCGGCTGGCGGCTGGAGCAACCCTCACCCGGCCAGATGACCTGGCGAACACCCAGCGGCCGCTGTTATCAGACGGCCGGCGACCCCTACCTGATCTGAGTGAGGAGACTCAGGGCAGCGGGACTCAGGGCAGCAGAAGGTGGACGTCGCCGAACTCGTGCCATCGCAAACAGGCCGCGGCGGCGGCGTGGTAGCTGCGGCGCAGCATGTCGTCGCTGGTAAAGGCGGCCAGCATCCAGAGATGCGTTGACCGGGGCTCATGCAGGCCGGTCAGCAGGCCGTCCACGACCGTGACACCGGTTTGGCGGGTAACCACATGCGACGTCCAGCCCGCCGCCGCCCATGCCCGCCCATCCTCGCTGACCGCGCTTTCCAGCGCGCGGACTACGGTCGTGCCCGCCGCGATAACCCGGCCGCCGGCACGCCTGGTCAGGTTCACGAGCCTGGCTGTGGCGGCGGGCACGTCGAAAGACTCTGGATAGGGATCTTCGCCGCCTTCCAGCGAGGAAACGCCGGTGTGCAGCGTGACGGGCGCTAGCGCGATACCGCGGCTCACTAGTCGCGTCACTATCCCTGGCGTGAACGGGCGGGCTGCACTCGGCATCTCCGCACTGCCCGGCCAGGTTGAGAAGATGGTCTGGTACGCCTCGATCGGCCAGGCAGCCGGTACGTAGGAGTACCGGATCGGCTGACCGTGCCGGAGCAGGTACGGGATGACCGCGGTTGAGAGCCGGGCGTGCCACAAGCGCGCACTGAACCGCCTGCCCAGCGTGAGAATCGCTCCTCCGGGCAGCGCCAGGCGATCGCCGGCCTCGCCACGCCGGAACGGCACGGACTTGCCACCCCATCCCGAACGCAGCTCGACGAGCCAGTCTCCCTCCGGCATCGCCGTGGAAAAGTGCACGCTCAATACAGCGGTGTCCGAGATAGCAGTGCCCGAACCTGGCAGCGCGACCGCGGCAGGGAGCGTCGCCGAGTTGTTCACCACCACTAGATCGCCCGGCAGCAGCAGGTCAGGCAGTTCGGCGAAAGCGTGCAGATCCAGCACACCGGACGCGGTCCGGCTGACGAGCAGCTGGACATCGTCCCTGGTCGTTCCCCGCGCTTCGGGCGGCTCGTGCGCCTCAAGCTCTGGAAGCACGTCGAGGGCCGCGCTCACGACCGCGCCCCATCAGGCTGGGTGCCGACAGGCTGTGCGGCGACAGGCTGCGCAGCGACAGGCATCAAGTCTGCTGCCCGGTACCGGCCGCTCGGCATGCGCTCGCTGATCAGCCGGAGGAAGCCGGGGACGACCGATTCCGGCAGTGGCCGGTCCGAGATGTCCGCGCCGGGGTAGGCCTGCTGATGCATCCGCGTGCGCAGGTCGCCGGGATCTACCCACCAGACCCGGAGTGCCGGCTCCTCTGCCGCGAATACCCGGCAGGCTTGCTCGAGCGCGGCTTTGGCAGCTCCGTAGCCGCCCCAGCCGGCGTAGCCTTCGACAGCCGCGTCCGAGGTGATGCTCAGCACCGATCCGCCGAGGTTGCGCAGGCCGGGCAGGAGCAGTTGCGTCAGGGCAACCGGAGCAACGGCATTCACCTCAAACGAAACCCTCAGCTCGGAGACGGGGTAATCGGCCAGCGCCGGCAGCGGGCTGGCGCCGAGCGTCCCGGCGTTGTTGATCAGCAGGCTGGCGCCGCCCGCCGCGGCGGCCGCTGCAGCGAGCGCTTCGCGGTGGCCGGGATCGGTAATGTCGCCGGGCAACGCGAGCACCGCCCGCCCCGGCAGGTCGTTCAGTGCGCGGAGCGCCGCCGCAGTGGCCTCCAGCGCAATGCAGTCTCGGGCGTCGATGATCAGTTGGTAGCCCGCCGCTGCCAGCCCCCCGGCCAGGGCCCGGCCAAGGCCGCGGGAGGCTCCGGTGACTACCGCCACAGGTGATGTGTTCATGCCAGCGACGCTAGGCGGGCCGCTGTTGCCGCACATCGGGCTGCGGCCGGGCAGCGCCTGCGACCATAGTCCTAGGACCGGCGTCCTAGGTCCTGCGGCCGATCCGCAACGGCTGCCAGCGCCGGTACCGTCGATGACATGGGAGAGCAGCAGGACGAGATCTTCGAGCGGGTCAGCCAGGTGGTACTGGCGGTGGCGGGCCAGCTCTCGGTCAGGGACGTGCTGCAGATGATCGTGCGCTCGGCCCGCTCACTTGCCGGGGCGAGGTATGCCGCGCTCGGCGTCCCCGGCGACGCTGGATCGTTCGCCGAGTTCGTGGTGGACGGGCTCACCGCCCGCGAGCAGGAAGCGATCGGCCCGCTGCCCCGGCAGCACGGGATGCTCGCGGTCATGCTTCGAGAGGGCAAACCGCTGCGGCTGGCGGACATCCGCAACGATCCGCGGTTCTGGGGCTGGCCGCGCGCGCATCCGGAGCTCACCGACGTCCTCGGGGTGCCGATCTCCAACGCCGGCCAGACTCTCGGCTTCATCTTCGCCGCCTGCAAGACCGAGCCCGGCGGCTTTACCGACCGGGACGAGCGCCTGGTGAGCTTGTTCGCCGCACACGCGGCGATCGCACTGACGAACGCCCGGCTCTACGAGCGCGGCCGCGAGCTCTCGGTACTTCAGGAACGCGCCCGGCTCGCCAGGGACCTGCATGACGCGGTGTCGCAGAAGTTGTTCAGCGTCCGGGCGAAGGCACGGGCATCAGCAATCCTCGTCCGCAGGGATCCGGACCGCGCGATCGCAGAGATCGACAGCATCGCCACGCTCGCCGGCGAGGCACACGCCGAACTGCGCGCCGTCATCGACGGCCTGGCACCGCCTGAGCTTGCCGCAGGCGGCCTGGCCGGGTCGATCCGGGGTTACGCGGCACTGGCCGGGCGTACGTACGCCACCGACGTGCTCGTCCGCGTCGCGGACCTTCCCGGCCTCGGCCCGGCCGCGCAGATGGCTGTCTACCGGGTCGCGCAGGAAGCGATCGGCAACGCACTGCGGCACTCCGGCGGCGCAGTGTCGGTGAGCCTGACCGGACGCCAGCGCGACGTCGTGCTCGAGGTCAGCGACACCGGCCAGGGATTCGACGTCAGCGCGTCGCACCAGGGTCTCGGGCTCGCCTCGATGCGCGAGCGCGCGGCGTCGGCCGGCGGAACGCTCACCATCACTTCCATGCCGGGAACGGGCACAAAGGTGCGCATGACGGTCCCGGCGACCGCGGTATCAGGGCCGGAACCAGCATGACCGCCACCCCGGCGATCACCGTGTTGATCGCTGACGACCACCCGGTAGTACGCCAGGGTCTTGCCGTGCTGCTGGAGGTACAAGACGACATCACACTGGTCGGCCAGGCCAGCACCGGCCCCGAGGCGGTACAGCTGACCCTGCAGCATGCTCCGGACGTCCTCCTGCTCGATCTCAAGCTGCCCGGTCTCGACGGGCTGGGTGTTCTGTCAGAGCTGCAGGCGCACCAAACCCGGACCAGAGTGCTGGTACTGACCAGCGCGGCCGGTCCCGACACACCGGCCCGAGCGCTGCAGGCAGGCGCTGCCGGGTTCGTCTACAAGGACGTGGATCCGGACGCACTGGTCAGGGCAATCCGCTCGGTGCGAGACGGGCACACCGTGCTGGCGCCGGAGGCAGCCGGCTTGGTAACTGCGCGGCCAGGAGGCGCTAGCCAGGGCATCAGCGCGCTGACCGCACGGGAGCGCGAGGTGCTCGCGCTGCTCGCTGCCGGGCAGTCGAACCGCGAGATAGCACGGTCGTTGCAGGTGTCCGAGAAGACGGTCAAGACCCATGTCAGCGCAGTCCTCGCGAAGCTCGGCGTGGCCGACCGGACGCAGGCTGCGCTGCTCGCCGTGCGCCAGCTGGGCTGAGCACCGCGCATCCGCGCGATGCCGTAAGTTCAAGCTGAGATGGTGGCTCTCGAAGGGAACCGGATGGCGGCTGAGGTACTACGGCTGCGCGGAGTTGGGGTCAGGTATGACAGGTCGATGCTGTTGCGCGACGTCAACTGGACCGCGCGCAGCGACGAGAGCTGGGTAATCATAGGGCCGAACGGAGCAGGCAAAACGACACTGCTCCAGGTCGCCGCCACGCTACTGATGCCGACACACGGGACCGTCGAGGTTCTGGGAGAGCCGCTGGCCGAAGCTGACATCACCGACCTGCGGACCCGGATCGGCATGTCGAGTTCGGCTATCGCAGACCAGGTTCCGTTGCAGGAGAAGGTCATCGACCTGGTGCTCACCGCGTCCTACGGCATACTCGGGCGGCTCGCGGAAGACTACGACTCCTTTGACGTGACCAGAGCGGTTGAACTGCTGGACGCACTCGGCTGCGCGCACCTGATCAGGCGCCGCTTCAGCTCACTGTCCGAAGGCGAGCGCAAGCGAGTCCAGATCGCCAGGTCGCTGATGGCGGATCCGGAGTTGCTGCTGCTCGACGAGCCGGCTGCCGGGCTGGACCTCGGTGGCCGTGAGGACCTGCTGCAACGCATCGCCGCGCTGTTGCGGGATCCGAGATCGCCGATGATGGTGATGGTCACGCATCACGTCGAAGAAGTTCCCGAGGGTTTCAGCCACGCGATGCTGATGCGCAAGGGGGCCGTACTCGCAGCCGGACCGCTCACCGAAGTGTTTACCGAGCGCAACCTGTCCCGGTGCTTCGGTGTGCCGCTGCAGGTCGAGCGGCGAGCTGCGCGCTGGTCAGCGCGAGCCGTGCCGTTCCCCTGACGCCGTGCCGTTCCCCTGACGCCGTGCCGTTCCCCTGATGCCGGGTGTGCCGCTGATCACAATCGGCGCTGGCTGGACAAGCCGGCTATGCCGGTGCGCTTACGATCAAGGTCATGCGAGGATTCCGTGGGCCCGGCTGAAGCCCTCGCGATCTTCGGCGTAGGCGTTGCCGCCGGCGCGGTCAATGCGGTGGTCGGATCCGGTTCACTCATCACTTTCCCGACCCTGCTGGCCTTCGGCTTCCCGCCGATTGTGGCCAATGTCTCAAACAACGTGGGCCTGGTCTCGGGCAACATCAGCGGCGCCGCCGGCTATCGCCGGGAACTGGCCGGCCAGCGGGGCAGGCTTATCCGGCTCGGCCTGATCTCAGCTGCGGGCTCGCTAGCCGGCGCAGCCGCGCTGCTGTCGTTGCCGGCCGGCTCGTTCGAGCTGATCGTGCCCGCGCTGATCCTGATCGCCTGCGTACTGGTCCTGATCCAGCCGTGGCTGAGCGGCCGGATCATCGCCAGGCGCAACCGCCAGGCCGAGCGTGACGGCGGGGTCGCCGCCGAGCGGATCAGTCCCATGCTGGGAGCTGGGATGTTCGGTTCCGCTGCCTACGGCGGGTACTTCGGCGCCGCCCAGGGTGTGCTGGTCATCGGGCTGCTCGGCACGTTCCTGGACGAAAGCATGCAGCGGGTGAACGGCGCCAAGAACGTGCTAGTGGCGGTCGTGAACGGGACCGCCGCCGTCGTCTACATCATCTTCGCGCATGTGGCGTGGCTCGTCGTACTGCTGATCGCGCTTGGCTCAACGCTCGGTGGCCTGCTCGGGGCCCGGTTCGGCCGCAAGCTGCCGCCGCTGGCGCTGCGGATCTTCGTGGTGCTGATCGGCGTCATCTCCGCGGTGAAGCTGATCTTCTTCTAGCCCGCGACCGGGTCGCTCAGCGTGCTCCAGGTCAAGCAGTCGCGCCCCGGCTGCGACCCCGATGGCCAGCAGGGCGGCGACCGCAAACGCGATTCGCAGCGAGGAGACGTCGGCGACTCCGCCCATCACGCTCGGCGCTGCCATGCCGGCGCCGTAACTGACCGTCGCGACGCCAGCGACGCCGATGGCGGGACTCGGGCCCGACCGGCCGGCAGCAGCGAACACCAGTGGCACGACAACTGACACGCCAAGGCCGATCATGATGAAGCCAGCCAGGGCAGCGGCCAGGTCCGGACTGACTGCGACCAGGAGACAGCCCGCTGTGCCGAGCACGCCGCACGCACGGACGCTGACTCCCGGGCCGATCCGCCGGACGAGCGCGTCGCCGCAGAGCCGCCCGGCCGCCATCGAGCCCGCGAACGCGCCAGTGGCGATCGCAGCCGTCGCCTGGCTCGAGTGCAGGTCCCAGTGCATGAACACGGCCGACCAGTCATTTGCGGCGAACTCTACGAAGATTGCCGCGAAGCCGACGAGCCCGATGAGCAAGAGCGTCCCGCGGGGCCAGGCGAACCACGGGACCTCCACGTCGGCCGACGCGGCGGGTGCCTGCCCGCCGAACCACAGGGACGAGATCCCGCCGGCGGCGGCCGCAACCGCCCCCACCACCGCGAACTGGGCGACTGGGTCCAGGTGCGCGCGCGCGGACAGCGAGCCGATCAGCGAGCCAGCCAGGACGCCGAGGCTCCACATGCCGTGCAGGCCGGACATGATCGACCGGCCGATCCGCTGCTCCGCTTCGACGGCCTGGGCGTTCATTGCGTTGTCGTTAATGCCGCTGAGCGCACCGAAGATCAGCATCATGACAGCGAGCACCAGGAGGCTGGGCGCGACCGCGGGCAGCACGATGGCGGCGCTGGAGGCGATGATCAGGACCCTGGTTGTCGCCCGAGGGCCGTAGCGGTGGACGAACTGGGCGGCGAACGGCATGGTGACCAGGGCGCCAACGCTCGTCGTCAGGCCGACCAGGCCGAGCGTGCCGCTGGTGAGATGCAGCCGGCCGGCGATCCACGGCAGCCGGGAGGCGAAAGTGCCGATCACGACCCCGTTGACGAAGAACGTGACGCCGACGGCCCAACGTTCAGCTGATGCCAATACCCGACCCCCGGTGAAAACTCTCTGTAACCGTCGTGTCATCCTTTGCAGCGGGGGACCCATACAGATGAATCCGGGGGGACCGGACATCGGGCTCGCCCTGGCGGCGCAAAGGCTCTGCCAGGGCGAGCTTTTCTGTGTCGGCCACAGAGCTAGGGTCGGCCACAGAGCTAGGGACGCGGCGTGCGCGCGGCGGCTAGAGCCTCGGCCATCCCGCGGTTGGCCAGGGCGTCCGCCCGCTCGTTGCCGGGGTTGCCGGCGTGGCCTTTCACCCAGAGCCACTGCACATCATGCTTGCTGGCCGCGGCATCAAGGCGGCGCCACAAATCTTCGTTCTTCACTGGCTGCTTGCTGGCGGTCTTCCAGCCGTTTCGCTTCCAGCTCGCGAGCCAGCTCGTGACCCCGTTGCGCAGGTAGCTGCTATCGGTATGCAGCCGCACAGTCGATCTCCTGGTCAGCTCCTCCAGAGCCTGGATAGCGGCCATGAGCTCCATGCGGTTGTTCGTCGTCGGGGTCGCCTCGCCGCCCCACAGTTCCTTGGCCCGGTCACCGTACCCCAGAACCGCACCCCAGCCGCCCGGGCCCGGGTTCCCGCTGCAGGCGCCGTCGGTGTAGATCTCGACCACCGGCCCGCCTGACCGGTCTGCAGTTCTCATGTCCTGAAACCTAGCGGGTTAAGCCCGATGGCCGGGCTCGTGCGGGGCCGGCGGAAGGTTCAGGGCCGCGTTCCGGTCAAAAAATCCCCATGGCTTCAGCCAGAACGACGTCCGGTCGGCGGGCATGACCGGCCAGTCTTCTGGCCTGGTGAGGTGATGCAGCCCGAACACGTACCAGAGCACGACGTCGGTGTCCTCGACTGGCCGGTCGCGCGCGGTCCACGCAGGCAGCCCGTAATCTTCGGCGCTCTGGTTGGGGAACTCGCCGCACGGCCACCGCTCGGCGGGCGTGTACGGCGTCACCCACAGGGTGTGACCGATGACCTCCGCGCGCTGCTTCGCGGGTGACGACTCGTCAATCAGGGCCGGAAAAGTGCCACCAGGAATCAGCTTGTAGGCGGGCCGGCCGCCGAGGCCGTTAACCGACCGCGTCGAGGCGACCTTCCAGGCTCGCTGGCTATCCCAGTTGTAGTCCTGGCGGCCGTCAGACTCGGTGTGCAGCGGAGTCTCCTCGGTGACAAGCGCCAGCGCGTACGGGTTGGCGTCGGAGACCGGCAGCGCACGCGATTCCACCGCGTAGACGGTGTTCGGCGTTCCGTCCACGTCGAGGTCGAGGCGGGCGACGATGAAGTGCTGGTGGTAGGGCGCGTAGGTGCGCTCGTCGACGATCGTGCCGGTAGCCGGCGGCCTGCCGGGCGGGAACGACGAGGTGACCATGATCCCGGTCGCACGGACCTCGCATTCAATGTTCCCGTCCTGGTAGAAGCGCCAGTAGACGAGGTACTCGTAGTTCGCCACCGTCACGTGAAACGAGATGACCAGCCGCCGGGCCCGCCTGACCTCGGCTCCGGACCGTTCGTCGACATGCTTCCACAAGATGCCGTCGTCTTCCTCGTGGATGCAGACGGCGTTGCGGATAGTAAGCGGCTGGCCGTGCGAGTCGTGCACGACCGCGTCCAGGTAGCTGATCTCGCCGAGGCAGTCACAGCCGAGTTCCAGCGACGTGGTCATGAACCCGAGGCCCCACTCGCCGATGTCGAACGCGGTCCGGCGGTAGTGGTCGGGCGTCGCGTCCCGGTACGGCACGATCATCTCGGCGAAGGACATCCGGTGCGCGACCGGCCGCAGCCGCCCGCCGTCGGTGATGCCGATCGTGTGCAGGACGAGTCCCTCACGCGGGTTGAAGCCGAGCCGCAGCTCCCAGTTCTGCCAGCGCAGCAGCCGGCCCCGCAGGCTGAATGACGCCCCGTCGGGCTGGCTCACCCGCAGTGGTTTCACGTCGCGGGCGGGCATCGGGATGAGCCCGGGCCGGTACTCGCCCATCACCTCGGGCAGACCATCAGCCGCCACCTCAGCGTTGTCCTCTAGCTCGAGCAACTCCATCCGGTTCAGGTCGACGACTGGATGCAAGCCGGTGACATGATGCGCGTAGGGGTTGCTGTCGGCGCTGCCGCGGACCCAGACGTCCGACCAGCCGATCCGCCGTCCCCGGTAGCGCTCAGGCGTCACCGCCGCGCCGTAGGCCCAGACGTCGGTGAGGACGAGGCTCACGTCGGAGACGCCGCGCCGGGCGAGCGCGCTGATCAGTGCCGGGTGGCGTCGGAGCATCTCGTCACACTCGTGCCACTCGTCCACGGTCATGTTCGGCTGCACGCCCGGCAGATGCTGCCAGTGCGAGACTTCGCCGTCCGGGAGCGTCACCAGCGCGCGATACGCCCGCCCGTCGGCGGTGTCCCAGCAGATCACGTGCGCTGTCCGGACGATGCCGCCGTGGCCGGCCGTCAGGGCGTCTTTGGCCGGCTCGGACAGCTCGATCGAGCCGTATCGCCAGCTCCGATCAACCCCTTTTGCCTCCAGTAACGCGGCGCTGACACGGCTGATCTCTTCGGCACT
>Ga0335074_10017535_pt1 | contig 10098 bp, 11 predicted proteins | sample Lox_Sample_23_FD_206715 | JGI IMG/M metagenome (GOLD analysis project Ga0335074, IMG submission 206715) | Soil microbial communities from Loxahatchee National Wildlife Refuge, Florida, United States - Lox_Sample_2.3 | ecosystem: Environmental > Terrestrial > Soil > Wetlands | place: USA...
GCGTCCGACCGGAGCGGAAAACGATCGGCGGCCTGAGGAGGTCGAGGCGCGACGCTTTGTTTTTTTTTACACTGCGGCTCGGCCGGTAGCGTTCCATATATGAGGCCGAGCCGTCAAAAGTGGTCAATCTTTCTCCAGAAGTGCCACGGAAAAGAGGAGCTTGCGCCGAACCCGGTGGGATTTGTCCGGGAACCATCTCGACCCTTGTTTCTTTGCTCAAGCCCGAATGGCTTGCCAGAAGCATTCCTTTGTCGAGAAGTGGGGACGGCCAACAGAACACAGCGAGACACAGTGAGGCGCGGCCCAAATGGAGCATGAATCGGCTCAAGTTGATCAAGTTACAGACAAGCTTCGCGAATAGCCTCATCCTTTTCCTTGAAAACTTACGGTGACCGGGGTGCCACGTTTTCCTTGAAGGGGTTGGCTTTAACGATTTTCAGCAAAATCTAGCGAGGCTCCAGCCAGTTGGCACTGTGGCAGACCCAACTGCATGATGGAGTTGGGGCGCCAGACCTCTCGGGAGGGCTTCGAATGACCATGTCGCGCAGATAGACGGATGACTTGGCATTAACACAGCGACATGCCCAAGGTACCTTGAGGTTGTTGATTTGGTGGTACCGAACAATGCACTCGAGAGACTGGTTCAATTACTAGTATTAAAAATAGGGAGAATGCTCCGCTTTCGGTCGTCTAAGCCATGCCCATTATTTAGTTGAAGGGCAACTAATTACTGCGCTTATCATGGCATTGCAATACGAATTATTTGGCTGCCTGAGAAGGGGCCGTATGCCTCCGACCCGCGATTGGGACATTCTCGTGAGCAATTTTGCTTTTCATTCTTGCGGCACCGCTAGGCGAGCATGGTTCAGATGGACCCAATATCGATTGTATTGTATGCTAAGCATTCCCCGAGTGCACGGCGACGCTCAACAAGCCCGCCGACAGTTGAACATGGTTTCCTGCCGTGCGGGCTTGCGGCTTGCTGCGATGAGGCCAAGGGCAATACACCCACAACCACAACCGCTTCCCTTGGCAGGCAGCTAATTGTCATTTTTTGCGTTCAAATCTTTCGTCGTCGATCGAGTAATGGAATGTGGCGGGCTGGAGCTCATGGATCCGTCAAATTTCTCTACGCATCCAGACATTTCTGCGCAGACCAATTGGAAGTGAAACCCGAAGATAAACGTAATCACTGGGAGGAAGTTGTGTACATTTGCATTGGTGGATGGTGGGCTTGTGGAAGACAAGAACCAGCGCCGAAAGGCGGACCGACGGCACAACCGCTCGACTGACCACCGTTATTAAATCCTCTCATAGTTCTCCCGAATTGTGGTCTTCCAATCACGGCTCGATGCGGGACAACAACTCTGAAATCTGAGACGAGACATGATGGTTCTCCTTTCAAGAGGATGCAGGAGGAGATACGTACCCACTAACCGAGGGCCCGCCAGATTGGAGCCAGAGCCCAAAACACGGTTCCATTTCGGAGAGTCTTCACATTCTCTTCTGATCAAATGGTGAACCAGGCTTTCGTCGCCTCTCCCTGCGCGTCAGCGTCGCACTGACAGCCCTACCCGTATGTGCTCCGTGTCTTTTTTACGAGACGGTGTACGTTAACATGCGGCCAAACCCGTGCAGAGAGATTCTTTCGATCGTCCTCGGCCTGGGAATTCCCTTGCAAGTGGGCATCTCTGGCTCTGCAGATTGCGTGAATGGAAAAATTTGGCGTGCACGGAAAGCCTGCATTCCGACCAGCTCTCCGCGCATCTGGAAGGGCAAGCCGTGCTGCTCTGGCCAGTGCTCTGCAGCTCACCCATGGCTCTTTTGGCCTCGCTTCCCCGAAATAATCTACGAAATGTCCTTCGCCGGAGGTTAGATAAGTGATGACAACACAGCCGTCCGCGGGAAAAAGCTGAGGGCATGGGATTGCGTCTACGCGATCGGCGACTGGATCGGTGACTGGGAGAATTTCATCATATGCGGCGTTGGTCGCTGGGCGTAGGCACCGCCGTTGTCTTGAGATCCATAAAAAGACATAAAAGTCAGCTTTTGCAGCCGCTCCTCCGCACTGAAGCTACGGTTGCTTTGGAAGCCAACCTATAGAGCTTTAGGAGATGCTCGGCGCCGCCTGGGTTGGAGAGCGAAGTCACATCAGTTCGCAGGTGCAGGAAGCGAAGGTTCAGCCCTGCGCGACGGGCACGGCACGGAGTGTAGGCGTGGTGTTTGGTGGCATCGATTGAATGTGAGTGCCAGCCCACAGGCGGTCACGAAGTTGGTGCACGTCAGCCCTACAAGTAGGGGAAGCCAATGCCGTCGCGTGGTCCACCCGGGCTAACAGCGAGCCTTGCGGGGATGTCTGCAACTTCTGGATGCCATCCCTGTTGGCCTTTTGCACCCTCCCCGTCCTACGTCCCTAGGGAATGCCGAATTGTCGTAAACTTGATCAGAATGGCCACTAAAAAAGCAAATTGCGCTGTCACTTGAGCCAGCGACGGGGTACCGGATTGGGAATCGGAGAGCGGGTCGGCCATCACGGTTGAAACGGCATCGCACTGCCAACGCATCAACATGGGCATGGAGAGGCGAGGTTGGAGGTTGTGAACAGAGTTGCATGCCGGAAGGGCCGCGAGATGAGAAACAATCTTGCCGTGTTTACTGTCAGCGAATTGTTTGATGGTGGAGTAAATTGATTCATCAGAGAGAGGACCTCAGGCAGAAATCAGGCTCTAGCAAATCAAACTTCGTTTCAAGGCCGAGACGTGCAGCGGCGCCTGTCAAAAGCCATTGGCGGACGGGCAATATGACGCGATGCTGTTTCCCAACCCACACCTCTCGTTGCTCGACAGAAAGGAAGGATTGCGAGAAGCGAAAAGCGCGCAAGGCACACACGCAGGCTGGTGGAGATGGAGGTGCATCGAGTCCAAGGGATGAGGAGATACGGAAACGAGGATAACCGGTCTGGTAGATTAAACTGGCAGATGACGATATCTGTCGGCCGACAAAACCACCAGCGGATTGCATCTCGTCACACTCTGCTCCCGATCGAGCGGTGACGGCGCATGCTCCCGGCCCTTCTCCACTCGTAGGGCGTCGGGTTGGAAAGACGCGCGAAGCCACGATTGGCGGTGCTGAGCCTCTTTGGGAGGACGGCCACCGTAGCATTGAGCTTGACCAGCGTGGAGAAACAACCACATTAAGCGGCGGCGAGCAGCAAAGAGACGGTGTGGGAGTTCTGGAGTGGGAGCCATGGGCGGGTGCTAGCGGCTGTCAGTGCTTCCTTCCATGTCCAAAAGGGTCCCCTGCACACGGGCTCGAACACAGCCACGGGGCTCTAGCCTGGCCTTAGTCTACCCGACCAAATCGTGCCACCGCGCCGGACATATGCGGGCAGAAGAGCAGAGCGCAGAGAGCGAATGACGGGGCCTGTGGTATCGCAGAGATGCTTGGATGGACGGCCGGCCGGGCGATTGGCCGACGGACGGACACGAAGGCCACTGTGGTTTGATGGTGGCATCGTCCGGCAGCAATTCTTACTGCCTTTGCATCCCAGCAGCACCCACAGAAACACACCATCCCACAAAGCAACTGCGAGTGCGACTGCGACTGCAGGGCAGGCAGGGGACTTTACCAAAGCAGTCGAGTCCGCGCCCTCATTCGGCATGGCAGAGGCTTCGGCCTAGGCCTCTCCGACGACCGCATCGGGGTAGGGCTGGCGGACGGCGACCTGTCGCGTCGCAGGCCTGCACAAACTACGCTGCCCCCCCCCTTGGCCGGCGCGCTGGGTGTAGCGAGACTTGCAGAAGGTCCTGGCGAGCGAGGCATAGCCCGTGGCCCAAGCCACCTGGCCACCACACCGCACAACCACCCAAAGCCCGTCCCCTCTGCTTGCAGTCGGCGTTCGCGACTGAGCGGAGACCAACTCGCTTTCCTTTTCACCGTCTGGCTCTGCATCTCCATGCTCATGCCATTTGTGGCTTGCAGGGACAGACCGTAGGGCAGGCCAGTCCGAGCCGTGCGCAATGGCCCATGGGTCCTCTTTGGTGTTTCCTTTGTGCTGCGGCTGCTATTCATTCTCCAAGCAACGCACGCACGCAACCTTGGTGCGCATGCGAGATATCTTTATACATAACTCATTCGCGCCCCCTCCGTCGCCGTGAATTCCATCCTCTTCCAGTCCGGATCAACATCTCTGATCATTCCAACCTCGGGTTCAGGCCATAGTCGGTGCTGCTTCCCGCGGCCCACTGTCGTCAATCATATCCAGAACCTCACCCTCGCCTCTGCCGATTGTCCTGGTCTGCTGTTCGACCTTCCCGAGCGCCCGGCGAAAATCTAAACTAGCCTTCGTCCGGGGACCGATCTTTTTAATTGCTCCTCTGGCCTCTCATCGCCTAAGATCTGACTGTACGTACCCCTTTTTGCTTCGTGATCCTGCTGCATCATCTCTCCGTCTACAAGGCCCCACCGAGCCCAAAGGGAACGGAAGGGGCCTTATACCAGCGACACTGCCCGCCCGCTCGGACTTCTCTAACACACTAGACCGCAACATACTGACCAAGTCTGCTCCAGTCAAGAAGCGTTCCTGCGTGCGCGCTGAAAAAGAAGGCGCTCCGCCGCTTCACGTCAGGCAATCGTCCCCAGGCATGACATCGTTCGCCTATGCACCCGCCATGGCCGCCCATCAGTATGACCCTTACTCAGGAGAAGTATATGGCAACTTCACCTCCACGGCCCAATCATATCCAGCCGGCAGCTTCGCTGTGGACTCTACCTTTCCTGCTGCCTTAAGCACCTTTGACTCATTTTCCACCATCCATGCCTACTCCGACACACCCAGGACCCAGGATCAGTACCCGTTCGGCCTCAGCGCGGGCGCGGGTGCGGCTGATGTCAAGGCATCGCGTCCTTATAGCCCGGCCGCCTCGCCGATGGAGCATATGCCTCCTCCACAGCTGTCAGCATCCTCAGAGTCTGGAGCGTCGGTTCACAGCACCTCGTCATCAGCCATGGGTTCGCCGCACATGAATCCTTCCTACCCGGCCGACGAATGGACTGCCATATCTGGCCAAGGACTTGGATTGCAGCACGACGTCGTGTCCCAGGACCATTTTAATCAGTCCTTCTTCACCTCGGGCATCGAGCCGGATGCCATGATCCCCAACGACAAGCTCCAAGGCTTTGTGGGTGAGTCTACAGCGTCTTTACACATGTCTTCAAACTTCAACGCTCCAAACACTCCTTCCTCCGCTTCTTTTCAGTCATCTCCATCTCCCGTTGCGGCCTTCGGCAATCCGGGCCCGGCGCAGCAGCTCCCAAGCGTTCCTGTACTCAGGTCGCAGAACGAAGCTCGTCGCTCGCCCGTGTCCGTGTCGCCGAGAAGGCCTCGCGACGTGTTCAAAACGCCCGTGGTGCCAGCATCAGCGATGCTTCCATCATCGCCTCGACGGCTATCTCCTCCCCGAACGCCGTATCATGATCAGAGGAGACGCTCCTCGCTGCCGGGCGAGCGGCGCAATTCTCTCCTCTCGAACCAGCTTTTCCCGCCGACAGGAACGCCTCCTTTGGAAGCGCAGTCAGCACAATCAGGTTCCTTCATACACTCTCCACAGTCATATCAATCTCCAGTCTTGGTTCAGGGTAGCAATGTTTCTCTTGCGCCCAACACGCAGTCATCCTGTTCGTTTCCTGCTCCTCCGCCTTTTTGCTCGTCTAGCTTTCGCTCGACGCCATGGGAGTCTGGGAGCGCGACGCTGACTTCTGACTCTTTAGATCCCTCCATTCTCAACCCTCAGCCTTTCCCTCAACTGATGCCTTATGCGCCATTCTCTGATATGGCTACCGCTCCTCCTCACGTCTTCCATCAGCCACCTTCTCCCGCCCCTTCAAATTCATCAGTCATGAGCCAGAATCGACAGAGCTTGAAAGCTTCTCCAACGCAATCTCCCTACCTCGGATCTCAGCGCTTCCATCCGTACGCGTACGATCGACGAGGCTCTGTTGCCTCTAACAACTCGTATCCGTCCAGCCAGAGAAGCGCCAGTTTTGAACTGGATGATGAAACGCGCGAGAAGGGACAATGCCCCATTCCTGAGTGCGGTCGGGTTTTCAAGGATCTCAAAGCTCACATGCTCACGCATTTGACGGAGAGACCGGAGAAGTGCCCGATTCAGACTTGTGAGTATCACATCAAGGGCTTTGCGCGCAAATACGATAAAAACCGGCACACTTTGACCCACTACAAAGGTACCATGGTGTGCGGTTTTTGTCCTGGATCCGGCTCGGCCGCCGAGAAGAGCTTCAACAGAGCCGATGTTTTCAAGCGCCATTTGACTTCCGTGCATGGCGTTGAGCAGACCCCACCAAACAGCCGGAGAAAGAGCCCCTCCGGACGAAAGATTTACGGCGGCGCGGGAGAGAGCAGCACCGCCGGTACTTGCTCCACTTGCGGTGTCACTTTTGCAAATGCTCAAGACTTCTACGAGCATTTGGACGACTGCGTGCTCCGCGTCGTGCAACAGATCGATCCATCCGAAGATATCAACCAAAAGCATCTGTCGGCCATGAACGACGACAAGAAAGTCCAAGAGACTCTCGACCGACACGGTCTATCTTCCGATGCCGACTACACTCAACCTCAGGAAGACGACGACGAGGAAGACGAGGAAGAAGAGGAAATTGACAACGATGATGCAAACGATAGCACCTACGGCTCCCGCAACCCACGCTCCGGCAAGGGTACCATCAGAGGCAACAAAAAGAGTTCCAGTTGACAATTAACACATCCCCGGGGTGTCGGCGCTTCGCAGCACGCCGGGGGTGGCAACCACCGCGTAACTAAACCCGTCTCTGGTGGGAGAGGCCGGGCAGGACTCACTTGGAGCAAAGGAGGCGTCCCTTTCCACGGCGCCGTCGGAACAGGCGGCCGCAAGAAGCGGAAGAACTACCCTGCTTCCTGGGGCTGCTCACCGGAGAAGATGCGCATGAAGAAGCGCGTCCTGTGCGTCTATGATGGCGGCAGGAGGCTACTGAAGGACGACATGATGCTCAACTCCGAGTATGAAGTACGCGTCGCTCTGCCAGGCAACGACCGGAGCTACGTAACCGACCTCGATGTACAGACTATGAAACGTGCAAACGGGGTTCTGAGTGCCACCGAAGAAGAGAGGGGCCCTTGGATTCCAGACAACATTCTGGACTTTGACAACCTTGACGAATTCATTGCATGAAACCGAGAATCGATCTGGGAGGGCGGCATATTCACTGCTCTTCGTGTCTGTACATGAGCAGGTTTTGATTTCTAAATGGTGCGGATAATTTTCCTGTCACGGCTGCGCACGAGCATTCTAGGCTGGATATTACGGTTAATGTTTTATTTTGTTTGATTTTTGAATCGTTTGTCTTAGCACGCGGAGCACATGGCGATGGGCGATGAGCAACGCAAGTAGTGGCAGGCACACGAACGCTTCTTTTCCTGAGCGAGACACGACTTAGGCAGATACCCCCACTTACAAAATTACCATCACCAAAATTCAAAGTCTTAGTATCACCGGCTCTCAAACCTTTCCCTCTTACCAACCGCTTACAATGCGCTCCAATCACAAAGTCGTGACATGAACCCGATCCCTTTTTCCCGGTTCGGACCGCCAATTTAAGGTTAGCCTTATCGAAGGGCTGAGTAGCAAAAATAGGCGCCTAGGGTGCATGGTGAATCCATGCCGCAGCATCGTATCCTTGGTGTTCAATTGACCCCTGCCCAGCTGGAGAAACCCTGAAATTTTTTTTTCGCACTGCCACCTTCGCCACACTTCCATCGTCCTGAGGCTGTGCGATGCCGCATGACTACATGTTACTTCGTACGTATGCAAAACTCCTCATGCATTGCTGCACTTCTTAGTGGTGGTCTTACCAATGCAATGATGACGCAGTATTATTGGAATGTCATTCAATTGCATGTCGGCTACAGCGTAGCCCATTGTATGTCAGACGACACTGGATTGCTCGTGTTCGTACCTGTCAATCTGCATCTCTTTTGGATCAATGCACTGCCTCCCCGTTCCCCACCTCTCAAATCATCTACGTTGCTTTCTCCTGACAATAAAGATCGTACCTGTTGATCTGACAGCCACTATTTCCTGCCATTTTGGGAGACCTGTGTCTTACTGGCTCCCTACTAAGCCCGTTCCTGTTCTGTTTCGACCAACGATGAGCAACGACAGACAGATTCGCGAGTAAGGCCACCACTTCTTCAAAGTGGCAAATTGACGGCAGTGTTGTTTTTGCTCAAGATAGATCAAATGATATTCACCAATCGCTAAATTGGGGCCTAGTTCGTCGGTCAACTTGTTTCAAGACACCGAAGCCAAGGCATTGCCGTGGTCGTTCGAGGCGGAGAACCGCGAAAAGCCGTTGCCTTGCGTTTGATGCCGTGCGAAACGGCTCCAAGCGGTATTCGGACAACCGCGAAGCTGGATGCCTAGACGCGGCCTCTTTCCACTTGATCACGATCATGAAGGTCTATTCGAAACGACATGGCTTGGGGACTTCCAGTCCTACTTCGCACCATTCGACCCAGGCGCCTTAACTCTAGGCGGGAAGCTAAGCTAACTTACTTACCTTTCACTCTTTTCCTTTTCTCTCTATACCCAGTAAGGTTGCAAGGAAAGAACTAGCCTGGAACGCAAGAGTTGACAAGATGTCGAGCTTGGCAGGCGACATCTTCAAGCGCAAAATCTCTATTTCATTTCCCAACCTCGAGTCTGTTAAATGCAGCTATAAGCTCTTCATGTAATCATAATCATAACGATAGTGGTTGGTCTGAAACCCCCAAATCTAGTTTTGAATGGACGTGAAATGTGGAGGTTGTTTCATTTGAACAAAGAGCAATGAATATGACGGACAACTGCTGCTTTCTCTATATCTCCAGGTCTCAGTAACATAACGAAATTTCTCCAAACCTTCCAAGTGTAACACTCATTCAAGTGTTTTTTTCTTAAAGCCGAGATCTAATGGACCGGTATCCGATTCCAAGCGTGAAGAGTTGTTTGTCACCGATAACAAGAATTCTCCTTATTTTCAAGCTGTGAGAACACTACTTCACAAAACCTCAACAAGCCAGAATTCTTCACGGCCGTTATCTACTCAACATGGCAACTAACTTCGATGCCATCGGGGACCGCTTTGACAGGCACTCTCCCTCAGACGTGAAGACTGAAGCAGATCAAAAGCTGAATACCAACGAGATGCGAGAAGTTTTCGAAGCTCCCAAGATCTTAGTCGAAGACTGGGATCAACCGCACTGCGCAAACATACCTTCAGCTAGTGATAGTAAGGACGGAGCTGGCAAAGCCAAACTCAAGCGAGAGTTTCCCAACAGGGCTGAAGAACATTTGCGATTCGGGCAAAAGTTGTCGGACACTGATGACAATGACAGCATCATCAGTATGGAAGCCGGCGGAATTTACGCATTTGATGATGAAGACTTTCCTCAAATCCGTTCGAATGCGCCCATCCCTAGCTTTCCTCATCTTTTAGCTTGCGCTGGAGTGGAGTGGAGCGAAGCCAAGACATTCCTGGTAAATATGGTGGGATTTTCTCTCGAAGATGCGATTGTCACTGCTCTCTACAACCACAGCAAGCAGACGCTCAACACCTTTCTCGATCAAAAGAACTACGCCGTCTTCCGCTTTGTACGTGAGGCTAGTGCCAAGGAAGTCGGTTCGCATTTCAACATCGTTAGAAAGGGTTCACATGTACTGGTGAGATTTCCCATGGCTCCAAGCTTGTTACTCTCAGCAAAGAGCTAACTCAAAGCAGTGCGGATTCTACAAGCCTGTTTCCGCCACGCAAAGGCACTTTCAGTGGCAAACTCTCGTGATGTTCGTGCTCCCTGACGAATCTCGAAAGCCCTGGGAGCGTACTTTTTATTCGGCATCCTGTTACACCGACCGCGTCGATCCATCTTCTAAGGTAGACTGTATCGAAACTGCACTGGCATTTACACCTGCCTCGACACATGTCAACCTGCGACATAGTGCAGCCAAAATTCTCTCGGAGGAAGTTTGGAAGAGTGTGGAGGAGATGTACGACGTTTCAGTCTCG
>Ga0335074_10017536_pt1 | contig 10098 bp, 9 predicted proteins | sample Lox_Sample_23_FD_206715 | JGI IMG/M metagenome (GOLD analysis project Ga0335074, IMG submission 206715) | Soil microbial communities from Loxahatchee National Wildlife Refuge, Florida, United States - Lox_Sample_2.3 | ecosystem: Environmental > Terrestrial > Soil > Wetlands | place: USA: Florida...
ACGTGCCCGGTGACGGTCCCGTCGTGCAGCGCGGCCAGGGACTCGCTCGCGTGCCTGAGCAGCATCCCCAGATTCCAGCCCCGGCATGGTGTGGGGCGGGGCAGCAGCGCGGGCGTGACGCCGAGCACCGTTCGCCCGGCATAGCTGATCGCCTGCTCCAGCAGTGGAGTCCCCCCGCCCGCCTCCCCTTGCCCCTTCACTGGCGTGGCCCGCCCGTGCCGGTCGCGGCGGGCAGCACCTCCGGCAGGCCGAAGATCGGGAGCAGTTCGGGCTGGTTGAACGAGACGACGTGCGCGATGCCCGCACCGCCGACGGTGAGCACCTGCACCGCATGGGCGTGGTGGCGGCCGTCGCGGCCGAGCAGGTAGCACGCAAAGCCGGGCTGGGTATTGGCGGCGACGGGGACCATCTTGAAGTCCCCGGGCTGGCCGAAAACCCGGGAGCCGAGGAACTGCCCGATCCGGCCGCGCCCGGCGAACCAGGTGAGTATCGGCGGCATCTCGAATATGGCGTCCTCTCGCAGCAGCCGCGAGAGGGCGGACGCGTCGGCGTTCTCGAAGGCCGCCGCGTACCGGTCGAGCAGCGCACGCTGGCCTGTTTCCGCGGGTTCGCGGATCTCCTCCTGGGCCAGCCCTTCCTGCCCGATCCGGGCACGGGCGCGCAGCAGCAGGCCATTCACCGCGGTCGTCGTGGTGCCGAGCAGGTCGGCGACCTCGGACGCCTGCCATTGCAGGACATCCCGCAAGATCAAGACCGCACGCTGCCGGGCGGGCAGGTACTGCAAGGCGGCGATCAGGGCCAGCCGCAGGCTCGCCCTGGAATCCACGACCGATGCGGGGTCGGCGGGGTCGGCCTCTACCAGGGCGTCGGGGATCGGCTCCAGCCACGGAACCTCGCCTGGCCCGGTGGCCAGCGGTCCGTCCGGGTTCGCACCCGGGGCGCCGAGGCCGGACGGGAGCGGCCGCCGGCTCCGGTTCTCCAGGGCCCGCAGGCACGTGTTGGTGGCGATCTTGTACAGCCAGGTGCGCAGCGACGCGCGGCCCTCGAAATCGTCATAAGACCGCCACGCGCGGATCAGGGTCTCCTGCACCTGGTCCTCGGCGTCGTGGACCGAGCCGAGCATCCGGTAGCAGTGCGCCAGCAGCTCAGCCCGGTACGGGCCGGTGAGCTGCGCGAAATCCGCCTGGTCCGTCATGGGGATGCCTCCTCGCCTGGTTGCACGTGCCCCATCTGTGTTGATCCGCGGGACGGCCGAAAGTCACCGGGGGACGCGCGTTGATTTCGGCTCCGAGCCCGGATCTGTACTGGCGGAACGTCTCACACCGCAAGGAGCCATGATGACAACTCAGCAGCTATCAGGAACGACGGCGATCGTCACCGGCGCGAGCCGCGGCTTCGGCCGCGGCGTCGCCGCCGCCCTCACCCAGGCTGGCGCGCACGTCGTCGGCGTGGCCCGCGACGCCGGCGCGCTGGAGGAGGTGCGCGAGCAGCTCGGCGCAGCGTTCACGCCGGTGGCCGCCGACGCGGCCGACCCCGTGGTGGCCGGCCAGCTGATCGACGGGTACCGCCCCAGCGCCCTGGTGCTGAACGCCGGCGCGCCCCCGCTGCCGCGGCCGATCCATCACCACACCTGGCAGACCTTCAGCCGCAACTGGGAAGTGGACGTGCAGCACGCGTTCCACTGGACCCGCGAGGCGCTACTGGCTCCGCTGGAGCCGGGCAGCACGGTCATCGCGGTCTCCAGCGGGGCGGCGCTGCGGGGCTCGCCCATATCGGGTGGCTATGCCGGGGCCAAGGCCACCATCCGGTTCCTCACCGGTTACGCAGCCGAGGAATCGCGCCGGGAAGGACTCGGCATCCGCTTCATCGCGGTGCTTCCCCAGCTGACGCCGGAGACCGGACTGGGCCAGCCCGCGGTCGCCGCGTACGCGGCACGGGAAGGCGTGGATGTCGAGGCCTTCCTGGCCAGCCGCGGGCCTGCCCTCACCCCCGCCCGGGCCGGCCAGGAAATCGCCAGCCTCATCACCGGCCCCGGCCAGGACCCCGGCCCCGACCAGGGCGCCTACCTGCTCGGCGCGGCCGGCCTGAGCCCCGTGTCCTGACGTCCGGCAGCAGAAAACAAGAAAAGCGAGGAGCAGAAATGAACGATCTACTCGACAGCGCCGTCACCGCGCACGGCGGCCTGGACCGATGGAATCAGGTCAGGTCGATCACCTTCGACGCGTCCATTACCGGGGCCTTCTGGTACCTCAAGGGACAGGGTGACGCGCTCAGGCACGTTCGCCTGGAGGTGGACACCACGCGGCAGCTGGTGACCATCGACTTCGCCGGCCAGGACAAGCGGGCGGTCTTCGAGCCGCACCGGGTCGTCGTGCAGCGTGGTGACGGCACGCTCATCGAGGCCCGCGATGACCCGGAGAGGTCGTTTGACGGTCACCAGTTCGAGACCCCGTGGGACGGCATTCATCTCGCCTATTTCGTCGGGGAGGCGCAGTGGACGTATGTGAATATGCCGTTCCTCGCTACCCGGCCCGGGTTCGTCACCGAAGAAATCGGCCCCATCGAGGTCGGTGGTGAAACGTGGCGTCGGCTGGAGGTGACGTTTCCCGAGCACGTCAAAAGCCACACCCGCCAGCAGGTCTTCTGCTTCGGCCCGGACGGGCTGCTGCGCCGCCATGACTTCACCATCGACCTGCTCGGCGCGGTGCCCTCGCAACTCGAGGCCACCGGCTACCGCGACGTCGACGGCATCATCGTCCCCACCATGCGACGGGCCTACGACCAGCTCAATCCGGATCATCTGCTGATGGTCGCCATCGACATGAGCAAGATCACCCTCCGCTGATCTCACGCCTCCCGGCCAATGTGCTTCTACCTCGGATTCAACATTCCTTCAACATTTACTCAGGGCCCGGGCCGCAGGCTGGCCCGATCGCGTAGCCACAGTTCCGGGAAGGGTGGCCACATTACGGGGAAGGCCAGTGTCGCATGAAACACGGTTTTACGAGCTGCCAGGCCACCACTCAGCCTAGGAGAGTCCGATGAGGCTTACGCGCAGCGCACTAAATGTACGGAAGATCGTGACGGGAGCGTCCTTACTTGCGCTGGCCGCGCTGGCCGCCGCCGGTTGCGGGGTTCAGCGATACGGCGGTGGCAGCATCGTGGCTGCCGATTCCCGGGTCGCCATGTGCTCGTCCGGGCACGGAAGCGAGGTCACGATGTCAAAGCAGTGGGCGGCCGAAGGCGCCCGCCTGATCAAATTCAAGGCCAGCATGCTGAAGAACCTGCCTGCTCATCTCCCCCCGCCTGCGAATACAGGCTCCTATGCCTACCAATCACAGCCGGTCGATATCACCAGGGCGGGCAGCTACATACTGAACTTCGGGCCGGTCGATGCGAAGTTCGATTACCCGGTGTCGCCGCAGGCAGTAGTATTCGACTTCCCGCCGGATACCAAATTCTCAGTGACTCCTGCCGGTAAAACCGGCATGGTGACGCTCAACGGCAAGCGATACCTTCAGGCCGAGGTAGCGGTAACGAATTTCTCCGCTCCATACTGTTCCCTTACTGGCTGGATATACTGACCTGCGCGGATATCGAAGGGGCATCACAATGTTCAACCGTCCACTAGTAAGGACAGCGGTCGCTCTTGCGATTACCGCGCTAGCCTTAGCAGTCCCGGCAGTCTCAGCGGACGCAGCCGGCCCAACTCAGGTCTGCTATTCCGACGTAGCGGTAAGTAATACGCTCGGTGCAAACCAAAGCGTGAGCGCGTCATGGGCAGAAGACGGGCATTATGAACTCAACGGTTTCATAAACCAGAACGGCAATAAAGGGGTCAGTCCATATATAACCTCGTGGTCCGAGGCAAGTAGTGAATTCAATTTCATAAACGTCGGCGGACGCAACGACGGCCCCGGCACAACCACCGTTAGCGGCTGGCTCGTACTGAGCTGGGTCTGTTAACCGTCGGGGTTTTCATGATCCCGGTGGATTGTTCGCACATACGACACCAAATCCACCGGGATCATGGAGCTCCGGGCGCCGATCAAGCCTGGCCCGCGAGCCAGGTCACCAGGTTGGCCCACAGCCGCGCGTAGCCCGGCCAGTCCATGAACTCCGGTGGGCACCAGTGCGGCGCGCAGTCGGAGGTGAACACCGCGGCCCGCCCGGAATGGTATTCGCCGCAGGCGATGAGCGGATCGTCGCCGCAGCGCACCAGAACGGCCGCGGCCGGCTTGGCCGTCACCCGGTTGTAGCCGAGCAGCATGGGCCAGCTCAGCGGCAGCCCAGCCAGCACCGGATGGTCCGGCGCGGCGACCGACGGCACCACGCCCTGGGGCGCTTCCGCCCGGTCGTCGGTCTCGCCGATGACCACCGGCAGCGCGTGCTCGACCGGAGTGCCGTGATACCTCGCCTTGCCCTCGATCCCGGCGAAGGACAGGTACCCGCCGATCATCAGCAGCCCGCCGCCACCGCGCACGTACGCCTCAAGCTCCCCCAGCCGGTTCGGCGCGACCATGGACCGCTCGAACGTGTCCGGCGACAGCAGCAGGCTGTTCGCGCCGATGTCGCTCAGGATGACCGCGTCGTGGCGCGCCAGCTGGTCCGCCGACCCCGGGAACTGCCCGGGAACCAGATGGCCGGGCAGGTACTCGACCTCGATCCCGGCTCCGGCCAGCGCGGCGCGGAGCTGGCCCGCTCCCTCCACGTAGGTACTGGTCGTGAACGAGTCGACGCCCTTGATGTGCAGGCTGTGCGTGACCCAGCTCTCGCCGCAAAGCAGCACCCTCATCGAACAGTCCCTTCGCTACGGGCTTTCGCCGATGGCCGGCCGACGGGCCGGCCGGGGGGCGGCCGACGGGCCGGCCGGGGGGCCGGCCGACTCGCGGATCACCAGCTCCACCGGCAGCACCTCGGTGCGCGCCGGGGCCTCCGGGTCGGCCAGCCGCTCGAACAGCAGCTCGACGCCGGTCTGGGCCAGGCGTTCGACCGGCGACCGGATCGTGGTCAGCCGCGGCCGCACGTACTGGCTGAACCTGATGTCGTCGAACCCGACGATGGACAGGTCCTCCGGCACCCGGATGCCATGCGACTCGGCCGCGGACATCACGCCGAGCGCGATGTAGTCGCTGGCCACGAACGCCGCGGTGGGCGGGTCGGCCGCGGCCAGCAGGTGCGGCAGCGCGCTCATCCCGAACTGCTCGGTGAACTGGCCGGCCAGGCTGACCTGGCCAGACGCTTCGATGCCCGCCTTGGCCAGCGCGTCGAGGTAGCCGCGGTAGCGTTCCTGAACCGAGCCCAGCTCGCCGGGCCCGGACACGAACGCGATCCGGCGGTGCCCGAGCGCGGCCAGGTAGCTGGTCGCCTGGTAGCCGCCAGCGTAGTCGTCCATGACCACGGTGTGCACCGGCGGCAGCCCGGCGATCGGCTCGTCGACGACCACCACCGCGAGCCCGCCGGCGATCGCGGTGGCGAGCCGCTCGTTCGACCGGAACGAGCCCAGGTAGAGCATGCCGTCGATGGCGCCAGACGACAGCAGCTCGATGTAGCTGGACTGGCGCACCGCCTGGCTGCGGTGCGAGCAGAGCAGCACCAGCCGCCCGTGCCGCTCCACCGCCTCGACCACATGGTCGGCGATCGTGCCGAAGTACGGGTTGCTGATCTCGGGGACCACGAAGCCGATCACGCCGGACCGGCGCCGGGCCAGGTTGCGGGCCTGCGCGTTCGGAACGTAACCCAGCTCGCTGACCGCCTCGAGAACCTTGGCCTCGGTGGCCGGCGACACCCGCAGCTGGCCGTTCAGGTACCGGGAGACCGTGGATGCCGCCACCCCGGCCGCGCGGGCGACGTCCTGGATCGTGGTCACGTCTGGAGCTCCATGCTCCCGAGTATCGCTAACCGGTTGCGCAAATGGTACCGGAGCACAATCCGGCCTGCCCTTACGGGCTCTTGACGTGGAATATACGCCGTCCATAATTGTACGAAACCGGTTGCGCAACGAAGGCGGTCCAATCATGGCCACTCAGGCAGCCAGCAGCACCTCGACGCCCAAGCTACAGCGCAACGCGCTTGGCCTCCCCCAGGTGGTATTCCAGGGCATCACCCACATCGCCCCGTCGATCAACGTGGTCTTCACGTTCCCGGTCATCGCGCTCAAGGCGGGCCCGGACATGCCGATCTCGTTCCTGCTGACCACGATCGTCTGCTTCTTCATCGCGAACACGGTCTCGCAGTTCTCCAAGTACATGCCGTCCAGCGGTGGCTACTACTCGTTCGCCACCCGTGGTCTTGGCGCCCGGGCCGGGTTCATCACCACCTGGAGCTACCTGATCTACGACATCATCGGGCCGGCCGGGGCCATCGGCTTCCTCGGCTACCTGGCGTCGAGTACGTTCCAGATGGCGTCCGGCGTGAACATCCCGTGGTGGATCTTCGCGCTGATCACGTTCGCGATCGTGTGGACGCTCACCCACTTCGGGATCAGGCTGTCGATGCGGACCACCGCGGTGTTCGGCGGCATCGAGATGCTGATCATGCTGGCGCTCGCGTTCACGTTCCTGGCCCATCCCGGGCACGGCTCGCACTTCTCCGCTCCGCTGCTGGCCAGCAACGCGCCGCATCACTACGAGGGCATCCTGGCCGGGATGGTGTTCTCGGTGCTCGCGCTGAGCGGCTTCGAGGCGCCCGCGCCGCTGGCCCAGGAGACCCGCCGCGCGGGCAAGTTCATTGGCCGCGCGGTCATGCTCTCGCTGCTGCTGATCGGCGTCTTCTACATCTTCACGTCCTACTCGAGCGCGATCGGCTGGGGTACCGGCAACATGGCCGCGTTCGCCTCCAACGCCAACCCGTACTACGCGCTCGGCCACTCGCTGTGGGGCGTCGGCTGGTGGTTCATCTTCATCGCGATCGTCAACAGCGCCATCGGCTGCGGCCTGGCCTGCACGAACGCGGCCTCGCGGGTCGCCTACACGATGGGCCAGGCCGGCACGCTGCCGCCCCGGTTCGGGAAGATCCACCCGGTGCACCGGACCCCGACGTTCTCGATCGCGGTGCAGCAGATCATCGGCATCGTTGCCATCCTGCTGGTCGGCACGCTGCTGGCGCCGGACACCATCTTCGGGTTCCTCGGAACGATCACCACGCTGGCCGTGATCATCCTGTACATCATGGCCAACATCGCGCTCACCGCGTACATCCGCCGCGAGCACGGGGGCGATTACAGCCACTGGCGGCACCTGGTGCTGCCCGGCATCGGCACGCTCGCCCTGCTGCCGGTGCTGTGGATCACCGTGTACCCGGTCCCGTCCTGGCCGTACAACATCACCCCGTACATCTTCCTGGCCGCGCTCCTGGTCGGCGCCGGCTACATGCTCTGGCTCGAGCGACGGCACCCAGGCGCGCTGAAGCGGGGCGCGACCATGCTGGTCGGCCGGCCGGCCGACGCCGCCGGGGACGTGGACTGGGACGCGCCAGCCGCGCCCGCGCCGCAGGCCGACGCGTGACCGGGGCCAGTCTGGGCACGGTCGAGCTTGGTGCCGTCGAACTGCCGGCCTGCGAGTTGCCGGGCGAGCAGCCGTCGGTTCCATCAACCACCTATCTTGAACGGTTCGCCGCCACCGAACGCGCCGCCGCCGAGGCCGGCCTGGACGCGCTGATCGTTTACGCCGACCGGGAGCATTTCGCCAACCTGTCCTGGCTGACGGGGTACGACCCGCGGTTCGAGGAGGCCCTGCTGATCCTGGTCCCGGGCCGGGCCCCCGCGCTGCTGGTCGGCAACGAGGGCACGGCCTACGCGAAGGTGGTGCCGCCCGCCGTCGACGTGCTGCTCTGCCAGACCCTCAGCCTGGTCAGCCAGGACCGCTCGGTCAGCCCTCCGCTCCCCGACCTGCTGCGGGACGCCGGCCTCGGCCGCGGCGCGACGCGGCTGGGCATCGCCGGCTGGAAGTACTTCGGCCCGGCCGACACCTCGCGCCCGGCGGAGTGGATCGACGCGCCCGCGTTCCTGGTCGATGAACTGCGGGCGCTTGGCTGTAGTCCGGTGAACGCCACCGGGCTGTTCACCGAACCGGGCCGCGGGCTGCGCCTGGTCAGCGACACCGACCAGCTGGCCTGCTTCGAGTTCGCGGCCACCCACGGGTCACAGGCGATGCGCCGGATGCTGCACGGCGTGCGGCCGGGCATGACCGAACTCGAGGCGTTCTCGCTGTACCGGCCGACGGGCCTGCCGTACTCGTATCACCCGGTCATGCTCAGCGGTGAGCGGGCCGCGCTCGGCCTGGCCAGCGCCTCCGGCCGGGTCATGCGGGCCGGCGACCCGGTGAGCGCGTCGCTCGGCTACTGGGGCAGCAACATCGCCCGCGGCGGCTTCCTGGCCGAGTCAGCGGACGACCTGCCCGGTGCCGCCCGGGACTACGTCGAGCGCCTGGTCGCGCCGTACTTCGCCTGCGCGGCCGAGTGGTACGAGACGATCGGCATCGGCGTCACCGGCGGCGAGCTTTACGACCTGGTCAAGCGCAGGCTGGGTGACCCGTTCTTCGGCGTGCACCTCAACCCTGGCCACTTCATCCACCTGGACGAGTGGCCGAGTTCCCCGGTCTACCCCGGGTCCGACGTGGCGCTCGCGTCCGGCATGGCGCTGCAGCTGGACATCATCCCGGCCACCGGCACCGTCTACCACACGACGAACATCGAGGACGGGATCGCGCTGGCCGACGAGGCGGCCCGCGACGACCTGGCCGCCCGCTACCCGGCCCTGTGGCGGCGGGTAACCACCCGCCGCCAGTTCATGGCCGAGGTGCTCGGGATCCGCCTGCGCCCCGACGTGCTCCCGCTGTCGGACCTGGCGGGCTACCTGCCGCCGTACTGGCTCGCGCCGCATCTGGCCATGCGCCGGGCCTGAGCCCGCGGCAAGGTCCGGACGCGCCACTGCCGTGGCTGGCGAGCGCGTGCGGGCCGACGCCGTCCGACTGGTTCAGGGTGCGCCCGAGGGGTCAATCAACGTTGCCCGTAGAGCGGCTCGATCCAGCCAGCGTTACCGGCCTGGGACAGACGGGACTTTCCGGCAGCTTATGAACTGGTACTTGGCCATCCGCCGCATGAAAGAGCCACCAGCGTCATGGCGTGAGCTGCTCCCCGCTCATGCGGAGTCCAGGCGCCACCGTTGAAGTGATCGAGTGGCAGCTTCACCAGATCATGGGCATCGGATCGTTCGATGCCGGAACTCGCTTAGCGGGTGGGTTCACAACCGCCCTCCGTCGACAGCCAGGGTAGACCCGGTGACGTAAGAGGCATCCGGCGAGGTGAGGAAGGCGACAGCGCCGGCGATCTCCTCTGGCTCGGCCAGGCGCCCGAGCGCACTGGTGAGCCGCGGCAGCACTTGGTCGGGCTGCAGGCCCGGCAGTTCATGCAGCGCAGGGTTGGCGTACTTCGTCCCGTACTCGGCGGCCATGCCGGTCCGTGCGCCGCCCGGCGCGATGGCGTTGATCGCGATGCCGCGCTGGGCCAGCTCGGGAGCCAGGTTCAGCACCAGCGCGGAGACTGCTGCCTTGCTGGCGGCGTACAAGCTGTGCTCGAACACCGCTACCCGGGCGCTGACTGACGAGGTCAGAACGATTCGGCCACCTTCACCCATCACCGCGGCGGCCGCCTGCGCAGTAAACAGCTGGGCGGCCACGTTCGTGGCGAACACCCGCTCGAAGTCCTGCGGTGTGATGGACGCCAGCGCACCAAAGTGCTCCACCCCGGCGTTGCTGACCAGCACGTCCAGCCCGCCGAGCGCGTCCACGGCACTATCGACCAACGATGCGCAGGCAGCCGGGTCGCTGACATCGGCCTGCAGCGCGACCGCTCGGCAGCCCTCCTTGGTCAGCTCGCCTACGAGTGACTGGGCGTCGGAGGCGCTGGAGCGGTAATTGACGGCTACCGCCGCACCGTCAGCGGCCAGGCGCCGCGCCACCGCAGCCCCGATGCCCCGCCCCGCGCCGGTCACCAGCGCCCGCTTGCCGACCATCGTGCCCATGCCTCGCCCTACCCGTCCTCCAACTGAGCAGCAGGCCTTCTCCTTCCCCGGGGTGCCCTTCGGGCAAACGTGCAGGG
>Ga0335074_10017537_pt1 | contig 10097 bp, 6 predicted proteins | sample Lox_Sample_23_FD_206715 | JGI IMG/M metagenome (GOLD analysis project Ga0335074, IMG submission 206715) | Soil microbial communities from Loxahatchee National Wildlife Refuge, Florida, United States - Lox_Sample_2.3 | ecosystem: Environmental > Terrestrial > Soil > Wetlands | place: USA: Florida...
TGGCCCGCGGCGCGCTCCGCGCCGACGGCACCTGCCTGTTCCTGCTGTCTGCCGCGGCCGCCGGCCCCGTGTCCGCCCCGGGCGGAGCCGTCGTGATCGCCGGCCGCGAGATTCCCGCCAAGACGAACTAATGCCGACGTCGGCATTAGTTGGTTCATGCCGCGTCCGGGGTTATGCCGCGTCGGCGGCGGCTGTCCCGGTGGTGACCGCGGCTCGTCCGCCGTGACGCGGCATAAATATCGTGCGGGCGGCGCTGAGGACCGGCTGGCTTTCTCGTCTGCCCTGGTGAAGGACTGTGACGAGACGAAGGAGGCATCATGCTGGAAAGATCGTCACGACAAGAGCGGGCGCCGCTGCCGGCAGGACTGGCCGGTGAATTTCGCGCCCGCCTGGCGGGGCAGGGGTTCTCGGAAGACGGGACGCGCCGTCACCTGCGGCTGATGGAGGACCTGGGCGAGTGGCTCGCCGCCCGCGGGCTGGGGATCGCGGACATGACCGGGGAAGTCATAGACGAATTCGCCTGGGACCGCCGCCGGGAGGGACGGGAACTGTGGACGCCCGCGGGGCTGGCGCCGCTGCTGGGATTCCTCCGTGACCGTGCCGGGGCCCCGGCACCGGAGACCCGCCCGGCACCGGAACCGGCCTCTGCGGAGGAAAGTCTGCTGGCCGGATTCGGGCAGTACCTGGTATCCGAGCGCGCGCTGACGCCCGGGAGCGCCCGGGTCTACGCGACGGCTGCCCGCGCCTTCGCCGCGCACGCCTGCCTGCCCGGCGGGGGCGTGCGCCCGTTGACTGCCCCGCAGGTCACGAAGTTCATCATGGCCGAAAGCACACGGCTGAGCGTCCGGGGCGCGCGGATGACGGTCACCGCGGTGCGGGCGCTGCTGCGGTGGCTGCACCAGTGCGGGACCCTGCCGTCGGACCTGTCCGGCGGCGTCCCCGGGGTCGCGCCGTGGAGCGGCCGCCGCGCCATCGTCCCGCCGCCGGCCGGGCAGGTCTGCGCGGTGCTCGCCGCCTGCAGCCAGGCTCCGCGCACCGGCATCAGGGACTACGCGATCGTCCTGATGCTGGCACGCTACGGGCTGCGCAAGTCCGAGGTGGCCGCGCTGCGGCTGGAAGACATCGACTGGCGCGCCGGGAAGATCACGATCCGCGGCAAGCGCAGCCACACCGGCACGCTGCCCCTGGCCGCCGACATAGGGGAAGCGCTCGCCGGCTGCCTCGCCGGCCGGCGGCCGGGCTCGTGCCGGGCGCTGTTCCTGACCGCCAAGGCGCCCGCCAGGCCGCTTGCCGCCGCCAGCATCGGCGGCGTGGTCAGGAACGCGTGCCTCCGGGCCGGGGTGCCGCCGTCCGGGCCGCACCGGCTGCGGCATTTCACCGGGACCAGGGTACTGGAGGCCGGCGGCACCCTGGCCGAGGCCGGGCAGCTGCTCCGGCACTCCCGGCCGGCCACCACCAGCATCTACCTGAGCGTCAGCACCGCGGCGCTGCGTCCCCTCGCGCGTCCGTGGCCGCTGGGCAGCGGGGCGGCATCATGAGCACCATGCGGCAGGCCGCCGGGGAGTACCTGGAGATGCGGCGCAGCCTGGGCTACAAGCTCATCACGCAGGGCCGGCTCGTGATGAGCTTCGCCGGCGCGATGGACGCCGCCGGGCAGGAACTGATCACGGCCGGGGCCGCGGCCGGGTGGGCGTCGCACCCGCCGCGGGGCACCCGGCCGGAATACTGGTGCCGGAGGCTGGAGGCCGTGCGGCTGTTCGCCCGCCACATGCACGCCCTCGATCCCGCCCACGAGGTCCCGCCGCGGGACATCCTGCCGTTCCGCGGATACCGCCGGACGGGCGGGCACCGCTACACGGCGGAAGAGACCGCCGCCCTGATCGCCGCCGCCGGCCGGCTGCGGCCCCGCCTGCGGGCACTGACCTGGCAGACGTTCCCGGCCTTGCTGAGCGTCACCGGCCTGCGGACCCGCGAGGCATGCCACCTCAATGACGAGGACATCAGCCTGGACGGCAGCTGGCTGCGGATCCGCGAGTCCAAGTACAACATCACCCGGACGCTCCCGCTGGACGCCACTGCGGCCGCGGCGCTGGACACGTACATCCGCGAACGGGACACGCTGATCACCCGCTCCTGCCCGGCGCTGTTCGTCACCCGCACCGGCCGGCGGCTGGACCACCATGCCTGCGACACCTTCGCGGTCCTGCGGCACAAAGCCGGACTGAAGACGCCGGCCGGGGAACGCCCCGCCCGGCTGATCGACTTCCGGCACACCTTCGCTGTGACCACGCTCATCGGCTGCATCCGCGACGGCGGCGACGTCACCCGCTGCCTGCCGCTGCTGTCGGCCTGGCTCGGCCACGGCGACCCGGCCAGCAGCTACTGGTACATCGAAGCCGACCCCGAACTGCTCGGCCTGGCCGCCGGGCGCCTCAACCTGAACCCGGAGGGAACTCATGAGCGACCTGTCACCGCTTATCCAGGCCTATTTCACCCGCCGTCTCGCGCTCGAGCAAGGCGCCGGGCCTGACACGATCGCCTGCTACCGCGACACGATCCGGCTCCTGGTCCGCTACGTCCATCAGCAGACCGGGAAGCAGCCCGCCCGGCAGAGCCTGGCCGACCTGGACCCCGGCACGGTCAGCGCGTTCCTGGACCACCTGGAGACGAGCCGGGGCAACAGCGTCGCCACCCGCAACATCCGGCTGGCCGTCATCCACTCGCTGTTCCGCTACGCCGCCCTGTCCCGCATCGGCCAGGGCGCCCTCATCCAGCGGGTACTCGGCATCCCGTTCAAGATCAGCGACCGGGCCGACCTGTGCTACCTGACCGCGGACGAGATCACGGCCCTGCTCGCCGCACCCGATCCCGGCACCTGGCACGGCCGCCGCGACCACGCGCTGCTCGCCCTCGGCTGCCAGACCGGGCTGCGCGTGTCCGAGCTCACCGGCCTGACCGTCGCCGAGGTCCGCCTCGGCACCGGCCCCCACGTTCGCTGCCACGGCAAGGGCCGCAAGAACCGGGCAGTCCCGGTCACCGGCCACACCCGCCAGAGCATGAAGGCATGGCTCGCCGAACGTGCCGGCCGCGACACCGACCCGGCCTTCCCCGGCCGGACCGGGAACCGGCTCAGCCGCGACGCCGTCGAGCGCCTCGTCGCCAGGCACGCGAGAACGGCATCCGCAGCATGCCCGTCCATGGCCGGTAAGCACGTCACACCCCACACGATGCGCCACAGTGCCGCCATGGCACTCGTCTCCGCGGGAACCGACATCAGCGTGATCGCCCTGTGGATGGGTCACCAGTCGCTCGGCAGCACCATGATCTACATCCACGCCGATATGGCACTCAAACAGCAGGCACTCGAACGGACCGCGATGCCGGGAACGAAACCCGGAATCTACAAGCCCGGCGACACCCTGCTCGCCTTCCTCACAGGACTCTGACCAACTGCCTCTGAGGCCACCTTATTATGCCGCGTCACGGCGGACGGGCCGCGGTCACCACCGGGACAGCCGCCGCCGACGCGGCATAACCCCGGACGCGGCATGAACGAACGAGATCCCGGAAATCGGCCCCATGCTACGGGAGCTGAACGAGCGGTTCCCCCTCGCCGGGTGGGTCCTGACCGCCGATGCCCTCCACACGCAGCGCGGCTTCGCCGTCCTGGCCGTCGAGGAGCTCCTGGCGTGCTACGTGCTGACAGTGAAAGGGAACCAGCGCGGGCTCTACGACGCCCTGCAGGCGCTGACCTGGTTCCGGGCCCGCCGGCACGTCACCACGGACAAAGGCCACGGGCGCCGCGAGACCCGCCGCCACCTCGTCATGGACGCCCCCGGGGAGATCAAGGCCCTGTTCCCGCACGCCGCCCAGGTCGCCCGCGTCATCCGCACCCGCACCGTGACCTCCTGGAAGCACGACGGGAAGAAGCGGACGCGCGTCACCCGGACCAGCACCGAGACCGTATACGTCATCACCAGCCTGACCGCCCGCCAGGCCGCTCCCGGGCACATCGCCGCCTACGTCCGCGGCCACTGGAGCATAGAGAACGAAGTCCACCTGGTCCGCGACGTGACCCTGCGTGAGGACTCGCTCAAAATCCGGGCTGGCTCCAGGCCTCGCGTCCTGACCACCCTCCGTAACCTCACCACGGGACTAATCCGCCAGGCCGGCTACGACGACATCGCCGCCACCATCCGCAAGGCCGAATACGACAACACCCTGCTCCACGCCCTGCTACGCCTCACGCCAGCCCTATGAACAGCAGAAACTACTTTGTCCGTAGCCCTGGCATTGGGGACGCCGCTATCGGGGTGGCGGTCGGTTTGTCGTCGGTGACCGCACCGTGCCGATGACTGGTGTTGTGGGTCGGCGTGCGGGGCTGAGCACTAGCCCGGAGTTACGCCGCCAATCGGTATGGCCTGCCTCCAATCTGCGTACTCATTCCCTGCGTGCGACCTCGTGTCGCACAAGATGATCTCGGTTGCTTACAAATGACGTGCAGTCACGGTCCTTGCGGCTTGCCGAAAATGTCGGTGGCATCTATTACCTTCGTACCATGGCATCTGCGGATGGCGACGGTGCGATCACTTTCCATGACGAGGGCCTGGCCAGGAGGCTCAAGGCGCTTGCCTGCACTGCGCCTCTGCATGACCTCGATGCGCGCAAGGTGCGTCTTGACTGGTGTGAGGGTGCCGGGTACCAGATGGCGGAGATCGCGCTGCAAGCTATCGACCAGGTGACGGTGGCGATGGACTTTGACCGTGGTGCCGATCATGAGGATGTCGTGAGCCGGGTTCTGCCGTTTGTCGCCGCCCAGGCGCCCGAGCGGGATCGCGCGGAGCATGCCCGGGTGGCGCGCTGGGTGCTGGACAACCTGATCAATGTCGGCAGCACCGACCGGGGGTTCCGCGCGCTGTATGGCACCTTCGGGGCATCGGGGGCCTACCAGCGGCGGGTGTGGGATTTCCGGCTGCTCGTCGAGCTTGTCTCTCCGGAGGGGGAGATTTACCTGCGGGCCTCTGATGAGGCGATCAACGTGCTGGTCGGAGCACTGGATACGGATGTGGAGTCGGCGCAGATCGCCGCTGAGGTGAAGCTGGAGAACCTGATCAGGCGCGGTCGGCTCTCCGATGCCCAACTCGCCGCCCAGCAGGCCCGCTACCGCACCGTCCAGTACGCGGAGACACTGCGGCGCAAGCTGGAGGCGACCCGCCGGGATGTCCGGGCCGTGGACTGGGAGCGTGAGGTGCCCGATCTGATTGACGAGGCGCTAACCCACATCGCGGAGCGGTACCGGTACGAGAACGCGATCTTGACCAACATCACCCAGATCAGGGACGAAGCCGAAGAGCCCGTGCATAAGCGCAAGGCCGCCGAGCTGGTGGTGATCGTGAGTGATTGTATCCGGCGCCATACCCAGCTGCAGGCGCGGTTGCAGGAGGCCGGGGGCACGTTCCGCGTCGAGCAGGACCGGCAGCAGTTCTCTGGCCATGTGCAGCGGGCGGTCGTCGATCTGTTCGGGCACCTGCTGGTTCCCACCCTCGGGTTGTCAGTAGCCCAGGCGACGGCCCCGGTGGCTGCTTTCTTCGGCGCGGTATCGGGGTTGATGCCGCCTAAACTGCCTCGTCTCGTGCGCCTGGTAGAGCAACTTCTGACGCCACCGCAGGACAAGGGGCATCTGCTGGACGAGGTGCCCGAGCCGGAGCTCGCGCCGCTGCCTGATCCGGATGTGTTTTCTGAGGAGCAGTGGCGTCAGGCCAGCGAGCTTCTGGAACTTGAAGAGGTTCCGCGGCGGCTGTCCGGGCTCCTTGCCGACGCACGGGTGCTTGACCCTGATCTGCCGTTGCTCGTCGCGTTGCGTGTCCTGCATGCCGTGGCACCGGAGATCGGTGTAGCCGTGCGGCAAGGCGACGACGCGGTTTTGCTGGCGGTTGATGACGGGACGGCGCTGCGGGATCCGCAGTTCGGTGGTTGTGACCTGCTGGTAGGAGTGGCGCGGCTAGATGCTGGTGACGCTGTAGCCGAGGACATGGGAAGGGGCGAAGAAGTGGCATGAGCGAGACGGTCTCGGTGGAGGACGTCGTGGAGGGTGCCCGGCTGCTCGCGTTCGGGATGCGGCCGAAGCTGATCCCGTCCCGGGACCTGATTTATGCGGAGCTGGTGAAGCGGTTCGCGGAGGACGGTCCGTTCCGGGAGCTGACGGCGGCGATCGCCGAGGGACTCGGGCTAACGGTCCTGGCGGTCTCGTCTCGGACTGGGGTTGTGCTGGGACCAGGGGAGGATTCTATTTTCGAGCAGAAGTTTGACGATTACGCGCGGAGGGCGGTCCTCGGGGAGCGCCGCGACCTGGAGCGGGTCCTGCACGGTATTGCCCATCTCGCGATCGCGGCGCTTGCTTTTCCGCGACCCGCCGACCTGGCCGCCGATACGTATGTCGGGCGGATCTCGGTCGAGCAGGCTGACGCCGTGGTCCGGGAGGCGTGTGCGATGCTCGCCGCGAGGGCGACGGCTGCCGAGGACGCCGGGGACCCGTTGGAAGAAGCCCCGCGGCTGGAGCGGGCTTGGCGAGTTTACCTGCGCCGCCCGGAGGCCGCCCCTACCAAGGACGGGAGGCTGGCTCCCTCTACCACGCGCGGCGTCATCGCCAAAGCGCTGCGGTTCCTCGCCGATCAGGGGTTCCTGGTCCGGGTGAGCGACGAGTACGACGGCACGTACCGGACTACGCCGCGGTATCAGGTCCAAGTGCGGGAGCTTGCCGCCGAGCGCGCGTTCGCTGAGCTGCTCGACCTCGGCGTGGTTGCGGTGACCGATCCGTTCGGAAGCCTGCGCACTGTGGCATCCCCGGATAGCGGGAGTCCTGCAGGTGTATGAATTGTCTCGCGTGCGGCTGCACGCCGTCGGCCCGAAGGGCGCTCGGTACCAGGATGTCGCCCTGGACCTGCGCCGCGGCCCGTCTGGACAGCCATCTGGCGCTTCGGTCTTGTTCCTGGAGAATGGCGGCGGCAAGACCGTGCTCGTCAGGCTGATATTCTCGGTGATCCTGCCCGGCAGGCGGCAGGTCGTCGGCACGTCGAACAGCAAGGTGCTGGAGAAGTTCGTCCTCGCGGGAGACGTCGCCCACGTGGCGCTGGAATGGCGGGACACCAGGACCGGGAACCTGCTGGTTACAGGGAAGGTGTCGGAGTGGCGGGGACATGTCGTGTCCGCCGACTCGAACAGGCTGACCGAGCGGTGGTATACGTTCCGCCCAGCGGAGTCGCTCAACCTCGGCACCCTGCCGTTCACTCAAGACGGGCGGATCATCAGCCTCGCGGGATTCCACGAGCGGCTCGACGAGGCGGACAGGGCAGACTCAGCTCTTCAGGTCAGGTGGGTAGACAGGCAGGGCGAGTGGACAGATCATCTCGATAGCCTGCGGCTGGACCCGGAGCTGTTCAGTTACCAGCGGAAGATGAACGCCGGGGAGGGTGAGGCCGCGGATGCCTTCACCTTCAAGACCGACGAGGCGTTCGTGGACTGGCTGCTCACCGCGATCATCCCCGATGAGGAGCCGCAGACATTCGGCGACGTCGTGACCGGATACGCCGCCCAGTTGGCCAGTCGCGGTGCGCTCATGGTGGAACGCGATTTCGTTCAGGAGGCGCTGGATCGTCTTGGGCCACTGGCGCATGCGGCAGATGAGAGAACGGCAGCCGTTAGCCTGCACCGAGATGCCCTGGGTGAAGCAGAGAGGCTTGTCATAGCTTTGGCCGCTCGCGAAGGCGAAGAGTCCGAGCGGTACAAGATCTTGGCCGGACGGTTCGGCGATGTCGAGGTGCGTGAGCGGGGGCTGGAGGCGGATGTGCGGCGCCTCAACTCTGCGGTCATCGAACTGAACCGATTGGTGGCCAAATTGCGCTGGGATGCGGCTCTGGAAAAGCTGAAACGGCTGGAAGACGAACGCGATGATGCGCGGCGCTTGCTGACGGCTTGGCAGGCCACCCGCCTTGTCGTGGAATACCGCGTCGCGCACGAGTCCGCCGAGACCATCCGGGACATACTGCGTCGGCAGGAGACCGAGGCTGAGCCTCTTCTCAACGCTCGCGACGCTGCCGCCAGACGGTTCGCGCGCGGCCTGCTAGCCGTGGCGGATACCGCGGAGGACGAGGCACGGGACGCCGAAGCGCAGGCCGAGGCGCTCAAAGACGTGATTAAAACGGTCAAGGGCGAACAAGAGACGGCGATCAGGCAGTCCGGGGAGGCGAGCGCCAAGATCGAGCAGGCTACGCTGGAAATCGCCAACGTTCAGGGTGCCGTCCGGGCCGCCGCAGCCGCCGGGCTGCTGGCCGATCGGGAGGATGTGGCTGAGGCCGCTGCTACTGCGGAGGATGCCGCGGACGAGGCCGAGACGCGCGTCACCGAGGTGCTGACTAAGAGCGATGAGATCGCTGCGGAGCGGGATCTAGTCGGCGCTGACCTCGAAGCAGCCCGGATCGTTCATGAGACTAAGTCACGTGCCGCTGAGAAGCTCGGGGAACAGCTGGCCGCCATACAGCAGTCCGCCGCGCAACTATGCAGCACGAGCAGGCTCACTGATCTGCTTGGGACCGAAGAGATCGCGCTCGACAACGACGTTCCCACTCTCATCACGCTTCTCTGCGAAGCGATCAACCTGGCTGCGGAAGAGAAAAACGCTCTTCAGGTCGTCGCAACCACGGACCAGCGAGTGCTGAACGCTCTCGGCAGCGGTGGCCTGCTACCGGCCAGCGACCATATTGCGGATGCTCTAGAAGTCCTGGCGGTGGAGAACATCACCGCGTGGTCAGGCTGGAAGTACCTGTCGAAGATCCGGACTGACGAGCGCGACGCGGTGCTGGCCCGCTACCCGTATCTGGTCGATGGCATCGTGCTCAATAGCGGCGACGATCTCAGTCGCGCTCAGGAGAAGCTCACCGAGGCGCGGTTGCTCCCCCGGACGGTGATCGCTGTCGGCACCTCGGCGGCAATCATGGACCCCGATGCCGGCATGCCGACGGGTATCGGGTTCATCGTCCCGCCCAACCCGGCCCTGTACGACGTGGAGCGTGCCGAACAAGAGCGCCAGCAGATCCAGCAGCGGCAGCAAGCACGCGGTGAGCGGCTGAAAGAACTTGAGGTTGCCATTGAGACCGATCAGGGGCTGCGCTCACGACTCACGATATGGCAGCGGGACGTTCCGCCGGGAGCGCTCGCCAAGCTCACCGATGATCATGAGCAAGCAGTGACGGATGAGACGCAGGCACGGCAACATGTACGGGAGTTGCGCGAGGCGGTCGGCACGCTGACTGCGGAGGAGAAGAGACTGCGCCAGAGCATTCCCGGCCTGCGCAGATTCTCGGATGCGGCAAGGCGCAAGGCAAGCAGCCTGCGCACTCTGGCCAATGATCACGCCAAGATCGCTGGCTGGCAGGAGATCATCCGCACGGCAGAGGATGACAAGGGCCGCGCCGAGCAGGAGACGCTGCGTAAAGGCGCGCGGATCGATGAACTTGGGACCGAGCAGCGGGAGGCTTACCGTGAGGCAGACAGCCAGCGGCGTACGGCATCCGACCGCCGCGGGGAGCTTGCACATGTGATCGGTGGCGGCTCGGTCGACGATAGCGTGCCAGTGCCCGATGAGGCCTTGGAATCGCTGCGCTCCGCCTATCAGACTGCCGTGGGCGCCTACGAGAAAGTCGAAGTCAGCGCGGACCTGCGCGCTGAGGTCGAAAGGCGAAGCACTGTCGAGTCCCAGGCGCGGGCGGTTGTCGAGAGTCTCGACAGGGATGTCCGGGAGCGAGCATCGGGTCTGCTCCTGACGCCGGAAGGAAGTGATTCTTCGGCGCGCGCGGAGGCGACAGCGCGGACCCAGCGACGTGCAGAGGCGTTGGAAAGCGCAGTGACCACCGCAGCCGGAGAAGAGGGCAGCCTAAGGCAGGCATTCGAGAGCTATCAGGCGCAGGAACGCTCGCTGGAGCCTTATGGGCGGCCCATAGATATTCCGCACGGTGAGGAATTGATCAGGAGGGCGAATGATGACTGGGCTGACGCGCGCAAATCCCTTGAGGACCTGCAAGCAGGCAAAGAGATCCTGACCC
>Ga0335074_10017538_pt1 | contig 10097 bp, 8 predicted proteins | sample Lox_Sample_23_FD_206715 | JGI IMG/M metagenome (GOLD analysis project Ga0335074, IMG submission 206715) | Soil microbial communities from Loxahatchee National Wildlife Refuge, Florida, United States - Lox_Sample_2.3 | ecosystem: Environmental > Terrestrial > Soil > Wetlands | place: USA: Florida...
TCACCGGGGTTCCCACCGGATTCTCCGACCTGGACGCGCTCACCAACGGCCTGCACCCAGGCCAGATGGTCGTCATAGCCGCGAGGCCGGCCATGGGCAAGAGCACCCTCGCACTGGATTTCGCGCGGGCAGCGGCGATCAAGCACGGCATGACCACAGTGATCTTCAGCCTGGAAATGGGCCGGAACGAGATCACGATGCGGCTGCTGTCGGCAGAGGCCAGGGTGCCGATGCAGACGATGCGTACGGGACAGATGAACGACGACGACTGGACCCGCCTGGCCAGGCGGATGAGCGAGGTCGCCGACGCGCCACTGTTCATCGACGACTCACCCAACCTGTCGCTGATGGAGATCAGGGCCAAGTGCCGTCGGCTCAAGCAGCGTCACGACCTCAAGTTCGTGATCGTCGACTATCTGCAGCTGATGTCGTCCCCGAAGCGGGTGGAAAACCGCCAGCAGGAAGTCTCCGAGATGTCCCGCTCGCTGAAGCTGCTCGCCAAGGAACTTGAGGTCCCGCTGGTCGCCCTGTCTCAGCTCAACCGAGGCCCTGAGCAGCGCACCGACAAGAAGCCTCTATTGTCCGATTTGCGCGAAAGTGGATCAATTGAGCAAGATTCGGATGTCGTAATCCTTCTGCACCGTGAAGATGCGTATGAGAAGGAATCGCCGAGGGCGGGAGAGGCGGACCTGATCGTGGCCAAGCACAGGAACGGCCCCACGGCAACGGTAACCGTCGCGTTCCAGGGCCACTACAGCCGCTTCGTGGACATGGCGCCCGTGTAGTTCCACTGGCGCTGCGCAAGCCCGTCGTGAGGAACGGGAGGGACGGGAGGGACGGAAGACGGGCGGAGCCACGCTCCTGGGTTGCGAATGCGCGTCGGTGTCCGTAGCACGGCCAAGGCTGGCTAGACTGGCCCCTGACCCCCCGCACGGCGTTTATCCCCGCCAACCCCCCCAGGGCCGGAAGGCAGCAAGGGTACGCGGGCTCTGACGGGTGTGCGGGGGGTCCTGACATTCTTCGGTGGGGATGAACTCATGGCACCAGCGGAGTCGCACGGCCATAGCTCGGCCAGCCTTGCCCTGTACCGGAAGTACCGGCCTGCCACATTCGCCGAAGTCAAGGGCCAGGATCACGTCACCGGTCCGCTGATCAGGGCGCTGACTACCGGCCGGATCAACCACGCTTACCTGTTCAGCGGCCCGCGCGGCTGCGGCAAGACCTCCAGCGCGCGGATCCTCGCCCGCTCACTGAACTGCGTCAACGGTCCCACCCCCGAGCCGTGCGGGGTCTGCGACTCCTGCGTCGCGCTCGCGCCGAGTGGTCCGGGCAGCATCGACGTGATTGAGATCGACGCGGCCTCGCACGGCGGCGTCGACGATGCTCGTGAGCTGCGCGAGCGGGCCTTCTACACCCCCGTGTCCGGGCGCTTCAAGATCTACATCATCGACGAGGCGCACATGGTCACCCAGCAGGGCTTCAATGCGCTGCTGAAGCTGGTGGAGGAGCCTCCGCCGCACCTGAAGTTCATCTTCGCTACCACCGAGCCGGAGAAGGTCATCCCCACGATCCGGTCCCGGACCCATCACTATCCGTTCCGGCTGATGGCACCCTCGGTGATGCGCGAGATTATGCAGGGTATCCTGCGCGCGGAGGGGGTGGGGGTCGAAGACACCGTGCTGCCGCTGGTGATCCGCGCCGGGGCGGGCTCGGCCCGTGACACGCTGTCGGTGCTCGACCAGTTGCTGGCCGGCGCGGACGAGAGCGGCCTGAGCTACGAGCGCGCGGTGTCGCTGCTCGGCTATACCGACGACGGCCTGCTGGACGAGATCGTGTCGGCGTTCGCCGCCAGGGACGGCGCGGCCGTGTTCGGTGTCGTCAACCGGGTTATCGAGGGCGGCCACGAGCCACGCCGGTTCGCCACTGACCTGCTGGACCGGCTTCGTGACCTGATCGTGCTCGCCGCCGTGCCCGACGCCGCGCAGACGGGCCTGCTCGACCTGCCCACGGACCGGGCCGAGCGCATGGCCGCGCAGGCGAGCGCGTGCGGTCAGACCGGGCTCACCCGCGCCGCCGAGATCGTCAGCACGGGCTTGGACCAGATGCGCGGCGCCACGTCACCACGGCTGCTGCTCGAGCTGATGTGTGCTGAGGTCCTGCTCCCGGCCGCCGGGGCCGATGAAGCGTCGCTCCTGGCCCGCCTGGAGAGGCTGGAGAGATTTTCCGCGGAAACAACGGTGGTGTCTCCGCGAGGTACCACTGCGCCTGCCCAGACGGCGACGAGCACCGCTCCAGCCACATCAGCCCCGGCAACCCCGCGACCCTCAGCGACGGAGAGAGCCACCTCCGGATTCGCGCCGACCCCGGCCGCTTCGGGGCCCGCGCCGACCCCGGCCGCTTCGGGGCCCGCGCCGACCCCGGCCACCTCCGGGCCCGCGCCGACCCCGGCCGCTTCGGGACCCGCGCCGATGTCGGCGGCCTCTGGCAGTTCGGCGGCCGATTCCTTGCGGGCGCGCTGGCCGGAGGTGCTCGAGGCGGTCAAGCGGGAGCGCCGGGTGGCCTGGATGATCCTCAGCAACGCAACGGTCGATTCGCTCGAGGATGGCGTGCTCACGCTCAGGTTCGCCCGGGAGGGCGACCTGAAGGGCTTCACCACCAGCGGCTGCGACGCCGATCTCAAGCGGGTGCTGAGCTCAGGCTTCGGCGTCAACGCCATGGTCAAGGGAATAGCGGTGCAGTCTCGGGGGGACGATTCACCGCAGACCTCCCCTGCTATCTCCGCGGGAACCTCCCCACAGGGACAGCAGGGACCCCCGCCGGGACCCATGCGGCGGGACCCGGCCCCTCGGGATGACGGGCCGCCACCGGAGGAGTACTTCGCCCCGGAGGACGAACCCGACGATGAGCCGCTTCCGCCCGGGCCACCCGAACTGACCGGGGTGGACCTGATCACCCGAGAGCTGGGCGCGCGGATCATTAGTGAGATCGAGACGTCGTAGGCTTGCCCCATGGACCCACAGATGGACATGCAGCAGATCCTCGCCGCGGCGCAGCAGATGCAAGAGCAGCTGATGAACGCCCAGCAGCAGCTGGCCGACGCCACGGTGACCGGGACGGCAGGCGGCGGCCTGGTCACCGCCACCGTTAATGGCCAGGGCGAGCTGGTCGACCTCAGCATCCGCGCCGCCGCGATCGATGCCGAGGATCTGGAGGAGACCGCGCGGACAATCGCGGACCTGGTGCTCGCCGCCGTCCGCGCCGCGTACGGAGCGGCGGAGGACCTGCAGCAGCAGAAGATGGGCCCGTTCGCGGCGGCGTTCTCCGGCGGTGGCCTGCCGGGCATGCCGAGCGGTCTCAACCTGCCGGGGGGGCTGGGCATCCCGAACCTCGGCCCGGACTCCGGGGACGACCCGGAGCGCTGACATGTACGAAGGGGTGATCCAGAACCTCATCGACGAGCTCGGGCGGCTGCCCGGGATCGGTCCCAAGGGTGCCCAGCGGATCGCCTTCTACCTGCTCGCCGCCGATCATGCCGATGTGAAGCGGCTGGCCGACGCCCTGATCGAGGTGACGGAGAAGGTCCGGTTCTGCCGGACCTGCGGCAATGTAGCCGAGGCCGATGAGTGCCGGATCTGCTCCGATACGCGGCGCGACCCCACGGTGATCTGCGTGGTCGAGGAGCCGAAAGACGTCGCCGCCGTGGAGAAGATCCGGGAGTTCCGCGGCCGGTACCACGTGCTGGGCGGCGCGATCAGCCCGATCGACGGGGTGGGCCCGGATGAACTGAGGATCAAGGAGCTGATGACCAGGCTCGCCGACGGCACCGTCACCGAACTGATCCTGGCGACCGACCCGAACCTCGAAGGTGAGGCGACGGCGTCATACCTGGCCCGGCTGGTCAAGCCGATGGGCCTGCGGGTCACCAGGCCGGCCAGCGGCCTGCCGGTGGGAGGTGACCTGGAGTACGCCGATGAGGTGACGCTGGGAAGGGCCTTCGCGGGACGGAGGCAGCTCGATGACTGAACGGCACCGGGGCGGAGAATGGCGGCCGCTCGCGGACCAGATCGCGGCGAACGCCAAGAATTTCATTGACGGCGCGGTCGCCCTGGCTACCGGGGAGGGCGGTGACCATGCCGTCTCGATGCTGCTGCTCGAGGTCTCCCAGATCCTGCTGGCCGGCGCTCAGCTTGGTGCCAGCCGCGACGTGATCCCGCCGGGTAACTGGGAGCCGGCCGTGGGGGCGGACCCGGATCTGGACGGGCTGCGCACCGGACTCGCCCGACTGCTCGGCGCGTGTGACGAGTACGCCGAGGTGTTCGATCCATACAAGGACACGGCCTGCCTGCCGTTCCGGGTCTCCGACGACATCGCCACCGTGGCCGCCGACCTGATCCACGGGCTCCAGCATTACCAGGCGGGCCGGTCACTGGAGGCGCTGTGGTGGTGGCAGTACTCCTATGTGAACCACTGGGGTACCCACGGCGGAGCGGCGCTTCGGGCCCTGCACGCTCTCGTCGCGCACGCCAGCCTCGACGTTACCGAGGAGCGCACGTCCGGCTGACCGGCTACACTCTGGCCACGTGGCTCTTGTCGTGCAGAAATACGGTGGATCTTCGGTCGCTGACGCCGACGGCATCAAGCGGGTAGCCAGACGGATCGTCAGCACGCGCAAAGCCGGTCATGTCGTGGCCGTCGTGGTATCGGCCATGGGTGACAGCACGGACGGACTGATCGATCTTGCCAATCAGGTCACGCCGATGCCGCCGGCCCGTGAACTGGACATGCTGCTCACCGCGGGCGAGCGCATCTCGATGGCGCTGCTGGCGATGTCGATCGCCAGCCTGGGCAGCGAGGCGCGTTCGTTCACCGGCTCTCAGGCGGGGGTGATCACCGACGCCGTGCACGGCCGGGCGCGGATCATCGACGTTACCCCCGGCCGGATCTCTACGGCGCTCACGCAGGGGTATATCCCAATCGTGGCGGGGTTCCAGGGTGTATCCCAGACAACCAAGGACATCACGACGCTCGGCCGCGGCGGCTCCGACACCACGGCGGTGGCGCTCGCCGCCGCATTGGGCGCCGACGTGTGCGAGATCTACACCGATGTGGACGGCATCTTCACGGCCGACCCGAGGATCGTGCGGACCGCACGGCGGATCCCCAAGATCAGCTATGAGGAAATGCTGGAGATGGCGGCATGCGGAGCGAAGATACTCCACCTGCGCTGTGTGGAGTACGCGCGCCGCTACGGGGTGCCGATCCACGTGCGGTCATCGTTCAGCGACAAGGACGGGACCTGGGTGACCGGGCACGCGAGCACGGAGGACACCGGCATGGAGCAGGCCATCATCTCGGGTGTGGCACACGATCGCAGCGAGGCGAAGATCACCGTCGTGGGGGTGCCCGACCAAGTGGGCGAGGCGGCCAAGATCTTCAGCGCTATCGCCGACGCCGGCATCAACATCGACATGATCGTGCAGAACGTCTCGGCGGTCGCGACCGGGCGGACCGACATCTCGTTCACGCTGCCGCGCGACGACGGCAAGCGGGCCACCGAGGCGCTCGGCCGCCTGCAGAGCGCGGTGCGTTTCGAGTCGCTGCTGTACGACGACCGGATCGGCAAGATCTCGCTGATCGGCGCCGGCATGCGGTCTCATCCCGGTGTCACGGCCGCGTTCTTCGGAGCGCTCGCCTCCGCCGGGGTGAACATCGAGATGATCTCCACCTCGGAGATCAGGATTTCGGTGGTCGTCGACCAGAGCCAGATCGACCAGGCGGTGGCCGCCGCGCACAAGGCGTTCGACCTCGACGCCGATCAGGTGGAGGCCGTCATTTACGGCGGGACCGGCCGGTGAGCGAGCAAAAGGGCGCGGTGGCGTCTGGACTGAGGAGCGACGTAGGAGCGACGAGGGAAGACGGCACCTCAAAGCGCCCTGAAGCGAGCGAACTGAAGCAGAGCGCGCCGCCTGGACGCAGGCCGACCCTCGCCGTCGTCGGCGCGACGGGTGCGGTCGGCACCGTCATGCTCGACCTGCTGTCCACCAGGGTCGGCATCTGGGGCGAGATCAGGCTGGTGGCGTCGCCCCGGTCAGCCGGGCGCTCGCTCGTCGTCCGCGGCGAGAAGCTCGAGGTCGTCGCGCTCGGCGAGGCTGTCTTCGACGGCGTAGACGTCGCGATGTTCGACGTGCCCGACGAGGTGTCCGCGCAGTGGGCGCCGACGGCGGCCGCGCACGGCGCCGTGGCTGTCGACAACTCCGGCGCCTTCCGCATGGACGCAGACGTGCCGCTGGTGGTGCCGGAGGTCAACCCTCAGGATGTGAGCCGTCGTCCCAAGGGGATTATCGCCAACCCCAACTGCACCACGCTGTCGATGGTCGTGGCGCTGGGCGCACTGCACCGCGCATTCGGCCTTGAGGAGATGTTCGTCGCCTCCTATCAAGCCGCGTCCGGTGCGGGCCAGGCCGGTATCGACACCCTCTACGCGCAGCTGGACAGGGTGGCGGGCACCAGGACGCTGGGCCAACGCGCGGGTGACGTCCGGTCGGCCGTCGGTGATCTCGGCGTGTTCCCCGCGCCGCTGGCGCTGAACGTGGTGCCGTGGGCCGGTTCGCTGAAGGAGGGCGGCTGGGCCTCGGAGGAGCTGAAGGTCCGCAACGAGTCACGAAAGATCCTCGGGCTGCCGTCGCTGAAGGTGTCGGCGACCTGCGTCCGGGTGCCCGTTGTGACCACGCACTCGGTCGCGGTGCACGCGGTCTTCGGCCGGCCGGTCACTCAGCGGGACGCGTGGGAGGTGCTGCGGGCCGCGCCCGGCGTGGTGCTGGTGGACGATCCCGCTGCCGGGGAGTTCCCCACGCCAGCCGACGTGGTCGGCACGGACCCGACCTGGGTCGGCCGGGTCCGGCAGGCACTCGACGACCCCAACGCGCTGGATTTCTTCGTCTGCGGTGACAACCTGCGCAAGGGCGCGGCGCTGAACACGGCCCAGATCGCCGAACTCGTCGCAGCTGAGCTAACCGGGACATTATGCGCCGCGCGGGGGAGAATTATTTCGGGGGCAGTGTGGTGATCTCGGTGATCGCCACTGTGCTGGTGCTCGTCGCGATCGTGAGCGCGCAGCGGTCACGGCCGGTCCGGCTGCAGAACTCGGGAGCGCCGCCGTGGCCCGCTCCCCGCTCGGTGGCGACCGGCGTGCGGGCGGCCGGTCTTTCGCTGAGCGCGGCACCGGGTGTAGTCACCCGCTATGCGGTCCATCTCGACGTGCTCATGGACGGCAAACCGGTGCGGGTGCCGGCCGGCATCGGCATCGACTGTGCCGCCCGCCAGATCGCACCGCTTTACACCGACGACGACAGCGGCGTGATCCAGATCGCCTCGGACTCGCCCGAGCCTAGGTTCACGCTCGGCGAGTTCTTCGACGAGTGGCAGGTGCCGCTCGCCGACGCGACGGCCGTTGTCGACGGCACGCCGAGCGATGGCGATCCGGGTGCGATCGTGCTGGGCCCCCATCAGGAGATCGCGGTTACCTTCGGCTCGCCGCCCGCCCGCATCCCCGGCACGTACGCCTTCCCCCCTGGAGTGTGACGGCATGCGGCGGACATCACCCTCGTCGGTGCTGTTCAGCACCTATAACCTGCTGGACCTGGTTCCTGGCGAGAGCCCGCACTACGACGCGATAGTGGCGGTCATCGGTTCGCTCGGCACCGATGTCCTCGCGGTGCAGGAGATCCTGGCGCCGGACCCAGGGTCCGCGGCGTCCCGGTTCCGGCGGCTGGCGGACGACACCGGAATGCGCTGCACGGTGCCCGGTCCCGATGGCAGCGTGGCCGCCGTGGCATTCGGCGGGCACGGCTATCACGTGGGCCTGATGTGGAGAGACGAGATCGAGGCCGTACCGGGGTCACTGCGCTGCCTTGGCGCCGGTGACTTCTGGCATGGGCTAGCGATGATAACCCTGGATGTCGGCGGGACGCTGGTCCGGCACGGCGCTTTCCACGCGAGCCCGTTCTGCCGGATGCTCCGCGCCGATCAGAACGAGCGCCTGGTCGCGGCCGTCACCCGGCCAGCTGGAGTTCCGCCCACGCTGATCGGCGCGGACTGGAACACCGAGTGCGCGGACCGGGTCGCCCGGCCCGACGGCACGTGGACGCTCTACGAGCCTGACGACCCGTACGCCGAGGTGCCCTGGTTCGCTGACTTGATCTACCAGTGCGAGTGGGAGTACCACCAGGACGGTGCCCGGCGGCACTGGGCGGACCGGCGGGCAGGCGACGTGCTATGGGCCGGTGGGCTGCACGATGTGGCCGCGGTGACCGGCGCCGTGTGGCAGCCGACGACCGGCCATCATCCGGACGACGTCTACGCAGCGCACGGGGTCCGGCGGCGGATTGACGCGGTTCGCGTGACCCCACAGCTCATTCCGGCCATGCGGGGGCATGAGGTACTCGGCTCGGTCAAGGCCGCCGCCGCGTCCGACCACCTGCCTGTCACCGTGGAGTACCTTCCCTCGGCCATGAACTAGATGAGACTTCCGTAAGGATCATCCTTGCCGATTCGGCAGATCTACCGTCGCATGTGCCGGTATAACGGATAACGGAGGCGGGCAGCTCGAAGGAGGACGTACCTGGCGATCGCCATATGACTGCGAGCCGGAGAACCATCTCTGGCCAACGTCCAGCAGCCCCGTGTCCGTGTGCGAACGGCTAGTTCTGCCCCTACATCGTAGATGTCATGAAGTCAGGCAGGTGGGAGATACGCCACCTGCTTTACTGGGCTGCCGGGACAAGAGATCCTCCATTTACCAATTTGCCGCAGAAGTGTTATTGATCCTGCTAGAGTCATTAATCCACGAGTGCGACAGAGATAGCCAGCCGGGGTTGCGGGGCGCCGCAATTGGCCTTCTCCCACCACGAAGCTGAGGAGGTAGGCGTGGCAGCGACCAGTGGTCGTGCACGCACCAGGTACAGTGCTCGCGCGGGTGCCCCGGGGCCCGCCGCCGAACACCGGTCCAAGATCATGGTTGCCCTTGTGGTCGGCGTGGCCGTGGTCGTGCTCGTACTGAGCATGACCAAAGAGGGCCATGCCATCGATGCCGCCACCCAGCGCTTCATGCTGTACTACGCTGGTGTGTTCGCGCTTATCGGGCTGACCGCCTCGGTTGGTGTCGGCCTAGTGGCGACGGACCGGGTGATACTGACGCCAGGACATCGAGTCTTGGCGCAGGCCGTGCACCGCGCGGTTTCCTTCGGAGCGCTGGCCTTTCTCATCGTGCACATCGTGACCGAGATCCTGGCGCAGCGTGTGCATGTGATCGACGCCTTCGTGCCGTTCCTCTCGCCATTCCGCACTTTCTACATCGGGCTCGGCACCATAGCCTCCGACCTGATTCTGCTGCTCGTCGTCACGAGCATTGCCCGTAAGCGGTTCACCGCGCATGGTAAGGCCTGGAGATGGCGAGCCATCCATTACCTGGCGTACGTGTCGTTCGTGTTCGGAATCTTGCATGGCTTGCTCGGCGGGCGGTCCGCCAAGCCGTATGTGGACTGGAGCTACGGGTTCTGCATCGCGCTGGTGGCGGCCGCACTCGTGGTCAGGTACCTGGCGATCTCGCTACGCCCGAAGGAGAACCTGAGCGCTCCGCCTGCCAGGGCCGGCGGAGGTACGTCGCAACTGCATGCGGCGGCGCTCGGCATCGCGCAGGCCCAGTTGGGCGGAACGGTGCAAGTGCTGCCGGCCGGCGTCGGCGCGGCTTCGCGCGTACAGATCGGGCCTTCGTATGGCGCCGAGTTCACCCCGCTCAGCGCGCCATCGTACGGTGACGACGGAAGCTACGGGAATCGCGCGGTGGCCAGCCTGCCCGGACCGTCGAGGCAGCCGCTGTACGAGCCCGGATATGTAGGACCACCCCGGTTTGAGGGCGCGCCGCGTGGCGGTACTGGCCCCATGCCGGGAGTGGCCACAGGCCCTATGCCCCGCGTAGTGGACTCCGGGCCTATGCCCAGGATGATGGACTCGGGGCCTATGCCGCGGATAGCAGATTCGGGTCCGATCCCGCGCCTAGCGGACTCAGGACCGATCCCGCGCATTAACACCGGGCCGAT
>Ga0335074_10017539_pt1 | contig 10097 bp, 9 predicted proteins | sample Lox_Sample_23_FD_206715 | JGI IMG/M metagenome (GOLD analysis project Ga0335074, IMG submission 206715) | Soil microbial communities from Loxahatchee National Wildlife Refuge, Florida, United States - Lox_Sample_2.3 | ecosystem: Environmental > Terrestrial > Soil > Wetlands | place: USA: Florida...
CGAGCGTGTTCGAGGAGTACGCGCGCGCGCCGCACAGGCGCAGCCCGAACTCCTTGCCGGCCTGCATCAGGGCGTCCTTCACCGCATCACCATCCTCCGCCGGCCCGAAGAGCTCGAAGCCTGGCTGTCCCGCCATGCCGTGGCGCAGGGCGCGTACCTTCTTGCCGGCGATGCTCATGCCGCACATGTTGAAGAACTTGAGCTCGGGGGGCGCCTTGCCGAGAACCTTGCTCATGACCTTCATGGCGTTCGGGCCCTGGACCTGGAAGCGATAGGTCTTGCGGGCGATCGGGTTCACGCGCGAGGCGGAGCGCTCGTCACGCTCGAACTTCACCTCGTAGCCGCCGGTCTCGCCGTGGTACTGCACCCAGTTGTGCACCGCCGGACGGCCGACCAGATTGAACAGGCCCTTGTCGAGATAGAAGAGGATCACGTCGCCGATGACGTAGCCGTCCCAGCTTACCGGCACGTACTGCTTCGCCTTGTCGACCTCGAAGCCCTTGAAGCTGTTGATGCCGAGCTTCTCGAGCAGCTTGAACGCATCCGGTCCCGAGACGTACATGTCCGTCATGTGATAGGACTGATTGAAGAGGATGGCTGCGTTCTGCCAGGCCCATTGCTCGTCGCGCCAGTTGGTGTACTCGGGCTGCACCACGGGGTAGGGATTGGGACCGCTCGGCGAGTTGCGCAGATGGTTGACGGGGCCGCCGTTCGCGCGCAGCAGCTCCTCGAGGTTCTTGTGGGTCATGACTTCTCCGCAGAGATGGTATCTAGAGACTGACGCTCGTTGCCCCGACGAGGCTCAGCCGACTATTGTCGCCTGCCCGCCCGGGAATGCTGCCGACGTTGAGGCTTTCCTTGACGGCATTGGCATGCTCGCGCATGAGGGCCTCTGCCCGCGCCGCCTGCCCGCGCTCGAGTGCGTCGACCAGCGCGTGATGCTGGCGATGCGCATAGCGCAGCAGATCGTACATCTGCTCGAGATTGCCCTTATCGAAGGCGAGTGCCCGTGGCGCCGCAAAGGGGATCCGGCTGTTCCGCTGCAGGGTGTCCGCCAGCAGCGGACTCGCTGCCGCTTCGAGGATGAGCGCGTGGAAGCGCTCGTTCATCTGCGCGTAGCCGCTCTCATCGCTCGGCTCCACGTGGCGCTTGCCGAGAATCGCGTCCCCGTCCTCGAGACAGGTGCGCAGTTCGCGCAGCAGCGACTTGGCCGCGCCCTGCTCCGCGACGCGCCGCACGGCGAGTCCCTCGAGGGCACCGCGCAGATCGATGGCATCGAGGATGTCGGCGGCCGTGAAGGTGCGCACGACATAGCCGCGAGTCTCGTGCTCGGCGAGCAGGCCCTCCTGTGCGAGGAGCGGCAGTGCCTGGCGTACGGGGGTGCGCGATACACCGAGCAGATCGGCGAGGGGCGCCTCGGCGACACGCTGGCCGGGGCTGAGCTCGCCACGCAGGATCATCTCGCGGATGCGGATGATGGCCTGGCTGAGCTGGGTGTCCATGGGCGGCGCATGCTGCCTTCTGGATCCCGTTTTGTCAAGTGGGATCCCATTCAGTCCATAAGCTGGCCGCTCGGTGCCATCGATGGGGCGGGATCCGATCTTCGGGATCCTGTATGCGGGGGGTGATCCGCGGCACCCACCACACATGCGGGAGGCCCTCTGCGGAGTGCCTCAGCCGAGCGGACGGAACAGTCGATCCGCGCGCGGCAGGTAATGACGCTCGGGATCGAGCGATACCAGCACGCGCGTGGCGCGCCCCACGATATTCCGTCGCGGCACCAGGCCGATGTAGCGCGAGTCGGCGCTGTTGTCGCGATTGTCGCCGAGCACGAAGTACCTGTGCGGTGGCACCCGCAGCGGCCCGAACGTGTCGGGCGCGATGCGTCCGGGGAGCAGCAGGATGTCGTGCGTGACACCGAGCTCGGACTCGCGTCGTATCGCGGGATCCTCGGCGCGCGTGCTCGCGAGCAGGCTGCGCAGCGCGTCCGCATCGCCAGGCTCATAGCGTGCGGGCACACCGTTCACGACGAGTTGCTCGTGCTCGAGCGCTACGGTGTCGCCCGGCACGGCAATCACGCGCTTCACCAGCGAGGTGCCGTTGACGGGGGAATCGAAGACCACGATGTCGCCGCGCTGCGGATCCTCCCCTCGCGTGAGGTGCACGAGCGAGAACGGCACGCGCAAGCCGTACACGTGCTTGTCGACGAGCAACCGGTCGCCCTCGAGTATCGTCGGGTTCATGGAGCCGGAGGGCACGTACACCCAATCCGCCCAGGCCGAGCGAAAGCCCAGCATCAGCAGCAGAAACCCAAAGAGGCCCCGGTAGTCCTGCCACCAGCGTCGCCAGCCCCGGACGGGCCGGGATGAAGCGGCAGGCGCTGCCGGCACATCGATGCTGCTCATGACAGATTCTCCTGTTCTCCTCACGCGGCGGGCCCGCGTGGACTGTATTTGTAGCCATTCGTAACCGACAGGCGCAAGCTTTCCGGCCTCGCTCTGGTTTGCCGCCGACACCTGGCTTAGACTATTCGCGTTCGCGTTTGTGCTGTTCAAGTATGCGTCGACTCTACGTCGCTTTGCTCCTGCCGCTGTTGCTGCTCACCCAGCAGAGCGGCCTGCTGCACGAGCTCACGCACACCTACTACGCAGGCCGGGCCACTGGTGCGCAGATCTCCCGCGACGAGCAGCTGCCAGATGCGGCGCTGTGCGTCACCTGTCACGCCTTCGGGCAGGCGAGCCACGCGGCGACGGGCTCGACCAGCCTGTTCCAAGCGCCGCCCGCCGCGTATCTCACCGCTCTCGAGCCGATCTATGCGCTCCTCACCGCGAGCGCTCCCAAGCCGCGCAGCCGCGGCCCTCCGCAAGCAAGCGTCTGATCTCGTCCTGACGATCACACCCTCACTCGGCCACCCCGAGTTCGGGCTATGACGACGCACTTTCGGAGTAGTTCATGCTTTCATCACGCACGTTCGCTGCGGCGCTCGCGCTCGCCTCGGTGTTCCCCTGCTTTGGCTCCCGCGCCGCGCTGGCCGCTGATTCGTCTGCGCAGTTGCAGAGCAAAGTCACGGACTCGCACGGTCACCCCTGGAAGCAACGCGAAGTTCGATTGCTCTCCAAGGACGGGACCTTGGTCGCCGCTGCCAGCACCGATATCGACGGTATCGCTCATTTCAAGGCCGTGCCGCCCGGCCAGTACACCCTGGAGGTCAAAGGATCCAACGATGCCGTGATTCGCAAGGACGTGACCATCGCCGCTGCGGCGAGCAACACCGCATCACTGGTGACAGACACCAGGCCGGCAGCGCCAAGCTCCGCCCCAAAGCAGGCTCTCCAACAGGTTACCGTGACCGGCGTCAGGGAGACCGAGCCGGGGGCGCTGCGCGCGGATATCGTGAGGACCGAATCCGTGAGCGCGGATGAAATGGAGAAAATTGGAGCAACCAGCCTCATCGATGCGTTGACCCACCGACCGGGCATCGACATCCAGGTGGAGTGCTCGGTCTGCAACGTCAGGAGCATTACCCTGGACAATCTGCCCGGGCGCTTCACCACGCTGACGCTCGATGGCGTGCCGATCTTCTCGCCGGTGTCGAACGCCTACGGCTTGGACATGCTCGGCGTCAATGGCCTCGAGCGCATCGACGTTGCCCGCGGTGCCGCCACCAGTCTGACCACGCCCGAGTCGCTTGGCGGGACGGTAAATCTCGTCACCAAAGTTCCGTCGCAGGATAACGCGGAGATCGACGTCGATGCGGGCAACTTCGGCTACCGGCGCGAGACGGCGTACGGCGCCATGGTGTTCGACTGGGGTGCGTTCTCGGTCAACGGTACGAATCAATCACACTACAGCGTCGATGGAGTCGGCTACGGCATCTCGCAATTCACGGGCTATCACCGCCAGCTGGAAGGTCTCAGCCTGTTTCTGAACGATCTGCTCGGGTTCCACATCAAGACCCGCTACGATCACATCGAAGAGAAGCGCGGTGGCGGTCCGTTAGGCAACGATTACTCCGCCATCATCGCCAACACCACCGGCAATCCCTTCAACTGGAGTGCTGGACCCAACGGCTCCCCCGATCGGGACACCTGGATCGTACCGTCCACGGGCCTGCCTTTGGAATACCAATACTGTGCTGCCGGCGGACCCGGGCCGTGCGGGCCCTATGACGGAGGGGAGGCCGGCATCGCGCAGATCATCTTCACGACGCGCAATCAGTTCGTGACCACGGCGGACGGAGATTTCGACGACACCAAGGTTCACCTGGCGCTCGGCTACGGCCATCACGAGCAGGCCTCTTGGTACGGCATGGATTCGGACTACTGGGACAACCAGCAGCAGGTCTACGTGGATGCCAATGCGCAGAGAACGGTTGCAGGTGTACTGCTCACGGTCGGTGCCAACTACAAGTTCGAGGATTTGACCAGCCGTTCGATCAGCACAACCGTTGGCACGCCCTACTATGGGATCCTGCGATACAACGTCGACGCCTACGTATACCGCACACCGGGCCTGTATCTACAGGGATACGAGGCCTTCTTCAACGATCGGCTCGAGATCAACGGCAGCATTCGCGAGGACTACAACAACGAGTTTGGCGCGATCACGACGCCACGCCTAGACGCGTTGTGGCACCACTCCGAGACCCTGTCGAGCCGCTTCGCCATCGGCACCGGTTATCGGCTTCCGACGTCGTTCTTCGAGCAGGACCACGGCATTCTCAGCGCCGTCAGCGTCGATCGCAGCGGCGCGAAAGAGGAGCGCTCGCAGAATGCCTCCTACTCGCTCAACTACGCCGACGATCGAGTGGCGCTCACCACGTCGTTGAACTACTCGCGCATCATCGACATGGCTCTGTTCGTCAACAATGCCGCCAACTTCTTTGTACTCGAGCCTGCGCAGCACCCGTTCACCGTTGCCAGCGCCGACGTCGAGGGAACCTGGAAGGCGACGCCGTCGAACTCATTCACGCTCGGCCTCGAGGGTTACCATTATCAGTTCGATCCATACGATGCCTACAACGCGGCGCTCTTCTCTCGTCCCGAGTATCGGGTGCATCTCGCCTACGATTACGACTCCGGGCCGTGGGACTTCAACGTCCGTGGAACCTTCACCGGGCCGCAGGACCTCGCAAAGTGGTACGACTACGCGGATTACCCGATCTACAACCTCAATGGCACGCCCAAGCCCGACTGGAGTCCCACGTTCTGGGTGGTCGATACGCACTTGCTGTACGCGATCAACAAGTGGTTCTCCTTCGATGCGGGCGTGGACAACATCTTCAACTTCCAACAGGCCAAGCACGACAGCTATCTGTTCCAGGATCCGTACGGCAACCTGAACGTCACCTACATCTGGGGACCGAATATCGGTCGCTCATACGTCGCCGGCGTAAAGCTGTTCATCCAATGACAACGGCTGCGTGGCACAGGAGTTTGAAGGGCGCCCGCTCGACCGTGCTGGCGGTGCTGGCGCTCGCCTCGGGGTCTGCTCCCGGCGGGGTCTTGGGCGCGGACAGTTTGGAATTCCAGCTCCCCACCTTGAGTGGGAGTGCCTTCGTAAAGGTCGCCGATTTTCCCAATCGGGTGGTGCTCATCAACGTCTGGGGAACGGAGTGTCCACCTTGCGTCAGAGAAACCCCCTTATTGGATGCCCAAGCGCAGCTCTACGGCAACGTACAGTTCCTCGGCATCGCCACCGACGATCGAATCGCATCTCTGCGCTTTACTGCCAGGTTCCACGTCCGCTATCCGCAGCTGCAGGCGCCGAGCAATCCCAGCGGCCTGCTGCGCCGGTTGGGCGACCCGCACGGCGCACTACCCTTCACGGTCGTGCTCGACAGACGGCATCGCATCTGTGCCCAACGACTGGGCGAGGTCGATGCACGGTGGATCGCCACGGCCGTGCACGAATGCACCGTCGAGGGTCTGACCGACAGCTCGGGCTGAGGTGCGCGCAACCCACATGCTCAGCAGATCGAAGACCTGTCTCATCGCCGGGGGCTTGATGTTGCAGCTCGTTGGGCCGGGTCTGCCCGTGTGCACTGCGCAGCAGACCAGTGAGGACGATCACGGGTTGATCATTTTTGAAGTCGGCGCGGCCGGCGAGGCCAGTCTGCGACACGGCGGCGCTAACTTCGGCCCGAACCTTGCTGCCGAGATCACGCCCATTGAGGACTGGCTGGAGATCGAAGCTGGCGCGTCGGCGCTCGCGCCAACCGGGCACAGCGAGTTCTCCGAGGACATCGTATTCAAGAAGCCCTTCCGCTTGACGGCAACCGCGGAGCTGATGATCGGTCTTGGGCCATTCGTCTCGCATACGGCAAGCGGACCCGAGGCTGGCTCATCGCACGGTCTCGAGATCGCCTTCGACTTCATGTTCTGGTCGCACCGGTCGCGCGGCTGGTACCTCGAACCAAGCTGGAGTCGCACTGCCCGTACCGGCGAGCAGGCAATCGGCCTGACGGCAGGCTACCTAATCGGCTGGCACTGAGCTCACTCGCGGGTCGGTCACGGCCGGATTCCCGCGACGCGTCTGGTCTATGGCCTGCGCGTGGCATAGAGTGGCGGACTCCGTTGCCCTTTTGCACCACGATATGCGTCGGCTCTACGTTTCCCTGCTTCTGCCGCTGTTGCTCCTGACGCAGCAGGGCAGCCTTCTTCACGAGCTCACGCACGCCTACTACGCCGGCCGCGCGGCCGGGGCGCAACTCTCTCACAACCAGCAGCAGCCCGATGGGGCGCTGTGCATCACTTGCCATGCCTTCGGGCAGGCGAGCCACGCAGCCACGGGCGCGACCGGCTTGCTGCCCGTGCTGCCTGCCACGCATTTATCCGTTGCCGAGCCACGCTATGCGCTCCTGACAGCGAGCGCTCCCAAGCCGCGCAGCCGCGGCCCTCCGCAAGCAAGCGTCTGACCTCGTCCTGACGATCACACCCTGACTCGGCCGCGCCGAGATCGGGTTATGACGACGCACTTCGGAGCACTTCATGTCCTCATCTCGCACTGTCACAGCGGCGCTGGCGCTCGCCGCCGCCCTCCCTTGGTGTGGCTCTCGCGCCACGTTGGCGCAGGCCGCCGACCCCTCAGCAAGCACGCAGCCGCTCGACGGCAGCGTTGCAAGCCCAGAGACTTCTGGAGCCACGGCGACAGGCGCCGCACCTGCGGCCTCCGCCGCCACCGCAACCAGCTCGGCCGCCGACACCGCAGCGGGTCAGGCCCCGAGCACGGCTTCCGGGCCAAGCAGCTCGAGCAGCGATAGCACGCCCGTCTCTACCATTGTCGTGAGCGCTCGACGCCTCAACGAGGCTCGCGCGGAGATCCAGACACAGACCGGAGCCTCGAGCTACACCATCGACAGTCAGGCGATCGCCGCCGAGCCTGGCGGCGAGAATGCACAGCTGAATACGGTACTGCTGCAGGCGCCAGATGTGGTGCAGGACTCCTTCGGACAGATCCATGTGCGCGGGGATCACAACGATCTGCAGTTTCGCCTGAACGGCATCATTCTGCCCGAGGGCATCAACGTCTTCGGCCAGGCGCTGAGCCCGCGCCTTTTCTCCTCGCTCAGCCTGCTCACTGGCGCGCTTCCTGCGGAGTACGGTCTGCGCACCGCCGGCGTGATCGACATGACCACCAACAGCGGCGTGCTGCAGCCGGGCGGCTATGTGTCCATGTACGGGGGCAGCCACGGGACTTACCAGCCCTCGGGGGAGTTCGGCGGCAGCGACGGAGCGTTCAGCTACTACGTCACGGCCGACATGCTCCGCAGTGACGTGGGCATTGAGGCACCCGATGCGAGCTTTACCCCGCTGCACGACCTCGGCACGCTCGTCCACGGTTTCAGCTATCTGGAGGACATCCTGAGCTCCACGGACCGCATCGCCTTCATCGCGGGCCTCTCGGACGATGAGTTCCAGATTCCGAACCAGCGGGGTCTCGAGCCGAGCTTGGGCTACGACGTGAATGGCGTCACCGACTACCTGAGCAACAACCTCAATGAGACGCAGCACGAGCTCACCGAGTACGCAGTCCTCGCCTGGCAGCATTCGGACGGCAACTTCAGCGTGCAGAACTCGCTCGCGATCCGCTACACCAGCCTGCACTTCGCCCCGGATTGGGTGGGCGATCTGCTCTACAACGGCATCGCACAGGATGCCTTCAAGGGGGACACCGCCTATTCCTGGCAGACCGACAGCTCCTACAAGCTGAGCGATGCCCACACCGTGCGCGCCGGCTTCTATGTGCAGGATGACCAGTCGACGAACACCGCCACCTCGCAGGTGCTCTGTCTGGGCTTCGTCACACCGCTCTGCCCGCCCGCCTTTCCTACCACCGTCCCCGTCACGGTGCCGGACAACGGCACCCAGTCACAGGAGATCGAGAGCGCCTACCTGCAGGATGAGTGGAAGGTGTTCTCGCAGTTCACCCTCAACTACGGCCTGCGATTCGATCATTACAGCGCCTACTCGAGCGGGCATCAGATCGAGCCGCGCGTGAACTTCGTCTGGCAGCTACCGACGGACACGACCATCCACGGCGGATATTCGCGCTACTTCACGCCGCCGCCCTTCGAGCTCGTCGCCAGCGAGACCTTCACCAAATTCAACCTGACGAGCGCGCTGCCGCCCGGCTCCTCGACGGGCGACACCCCACCCCTGGCCGACGAGGCGAATTACTACGATCTCGGCGTTCAGCAGAAGTTCTTGAACAGGAGCCTCACGGTGGGTCTGGACAGCTACTACCAGCAGGCAGACAACCTGATCGACGAGGGTCAGTTCGGGGCGCCGATCGTGCTCACGCCCTTCAATTATCGCTATGGACACATCGGCGGCGTCGAGCTCACGAACAACTACACCATCAGCAACTTCTCCGCTTACCTCAACTTCGCCGCGCAGACCGCGAAGGGCAAGGATGTCGAATCCTCGCAGTTCAACTTCACCACCGCCCAGCTGGCCTACATCGAGGACAACTACATCCATCTCGATCACGAGGAGCGCCTGTCCTCCTCGGGAGGCGCTTCCTACCAGTGGCAGGGCACGCGGTTCAGCCTCGACTATATCTTTGGCACCGGCCTGCGCCAGGATCTGCTGCTGGCCAATGGTGAGGACATTCCCAACGGCGATCACACCCCGAGCTACGTCGAATACAACCTCGGCATCACACACGACTTCCTGATCGACAGCCACGGACCGCTCACGCTGCGCTTCGACATCATCAACCTCACGGACAAGATCTACCTGATCCGCAGCGGCACCGGCATCGGCGTATTTGCGCCGCAGTACGGCGCGCGCCGCGGCTTCTACGTCGGATTGCAGAAGCAATTCTGATTTCGCGGGATTACAAAGCAACACAAGTGTTCGCTATCGCTCGCGGGCGGCCGGGTCAACCGGCCGCCCGTGGATACGTTGCAGTACTCGAGTGAGGCGTAACGAGTTCTTTGAAAGGAGAACGTCATGATCAAGCTGGCATCTGTCGCATTGGGCGCGACCCTGGGCGCGGCCGCGCTTGGCATCAGCGCGCCGGCTTCGGCTGGGGTCGTGATCGGGGTCGGCATTCCTGCGCCCGTGGTAGCGCTGGCCCCGCCCGTGCTCGCCCCCGCACCGGCCCCCGTCTACGGCTATCCGTATGTCGTCGCGGGTGTTCCGTATCCGTACCGCTGGGGCTACGCATACCCCCACGGGTATGTCGGCGTGCGACCGGGATTCGTGCATGGGCCGGTACCGTTTCACGGCGTTCGCGGCTGGCACAGATAAACTCACTGTATTATCAACAACGTAAAGAAGTTAATTACTATCACTTCTAGGGGCGCAGCAGCGCCCCTTTTTACTGCGTCGCTGGCGCGCCTCCGAACGACGGCCGGCACGACTGCCCGCCGCCACGCCCCGCCCCGCCCGGGCATGCTGCCAGCGTAGAATTCGCCTGCATGAGAAGTCTCGTCATTGAGGACGACCCGGAGACGGCGAGCTATATCTGCAACGGCCTGCGCGAGGCGGGGCACAGCGTCACGCGCTGCGACAACGGCCTCGACGCTCTGCATCAGGCGGTCAACGAGAGCTGGGATCTCATCATCATCGATCGCATGTTGCCCGGTGGGG
>Ga0335074_10017542_pt1 | contig 10096 bp, 14 predicted proteins | sample Lox_Sample_23_FD_206715 | JGI IMG/M metagenome (GOLD analysis project Ga0335074, IMG submission 206715) | Soil microbial communities from Loxahatchee National Wildlife Refuge, Florida, United States - Lox_Sample_2.3 | ecosystem: Environmental > Terrestrial > Soil > Wetlands | place: USA...
AGCCTTCGCCTGCGCTACCTGCGACCCGGACGGGCCGGATGATGAGATCGGGAAGAACAGATCGGGCTCGGCGAACTGGCAGGCGGCCAAGGAGCGCCAGTGCTCCCCGGGAACCAGCAGTCCGATATGCCGGTGGCTGGTACGTGACATAGCCTCAGCGTCGGCACCCCGCTAGCTGTCCACATCATCAAGAACGGCCAGTTCCGCGGTCACCTGGCATCTCGGCCAGGAGGGAGCGCTGCCCCCGTTCCGTCGCCAGTCCTGATGATATGCCGCGGCCGACCCCTGTCGATGCTCAGCCCATGAGCCTACCTGCGGAGAACACCTACGACGTGATCCTGATTGGTGCCCGGCCGGTGGGGGTACTCCGCCGCCGGCTGTGCGCGTGCCGCCGGGCTCAGCGTCGCGGCGGTGAACAGGAACTGGTCGGGGGCGAGTGCTCCTACTGGGCCTGCATCCCGAGCAAGGCGATGCTCCGCCCCGTCGTCGCGGTCGCCGACGCCCGCAGGGTCGCCGGGGCGCGCCAGGCGGTCACCGGGGCGGTGGACGCTCCGGTGGCCTCGCCCGTCGCGACGGATGGGTGACCGGCTGGAACGACGGGGGGCAGGCCGCCGGGCTGAAAGGTCTCGGCGCCGAACTGATCCGCGGGCACGGCCGGCTGGACGGCCACCGCCGGGTCGCCGTGGCCACCCCGGACGGCGAGACGGTGGCCCTGACCGCCCGGCACGCGGTCGTGCTGCGCACCGGCCCTGCCCGAACTGGCCGGCCTGGGCGAGGCGCGCCCCTGGACCAACCGGCACGCCACCGGCTCCCGCACCGTGCCCGGACGGCTGGCCATCGTCGGGTCGGGGCCAGGATGCGGGCGGAGGACAGATGCATGCGGGCCTGGGCAAGGATGGTGCGGGCATGAGCCGGGTTCGGCTCAATGCGCTCGATCTGCCCGCGGTCCAGGAGGAACCCTGTGGCAGGAGCGTCAGGCAGCCAGCCGAGGTCGTCCGCACGCGGGTTGCGCTCAGTCACCGGGTGTCCCTCGGGCCGACAAGGGTGATGAGGGGACGGGACGCGACCGTCATCAGGAAGGGCTGATCTTTCGCGGCCCACGCCTCGGGTGTGGTGGTGTGGATGTTGACCTCAGTGTGCAGCCGCTGCTGAGCCGCGTCGGCGACATCAAGCAGGTCGGTCCGGGACGGGTTACCGACGACAAGGACGTCGATGTCGCGTGGCGGCGGGCCGGGCTGTCCGGCGCGCCGGCCTGCCCAGGAGCCGAAGATGTAAGCCTCGCGGATGCCGGGCAGTTCGGCGAGCAGGTTACGCAGCAGCGGGGCCGGCCCGTAGGTTTCCACTACGATCTGTGACATGAGCGGCCACAGCGGGTGCTCCGTGTTCGCGCGTACCAGCCGGTTGTTGCCTTCGCGCCGATCGCGGAGCACGTCAGCATCGACGAGGCGGCTGACCTCACGGTGAGCGACGGCTGGCAGCACGCCCGCGCGACGGGCAATCTCTGAGATCGTAAGCTCGGTCGCTGGATCGAGCAGCGTCTCTGCCAGCACGGCGCCCTGCGCGTCAGACCGCAGGAAAGGCGTCAGCATGGACGGACCGGCTTTCACAAAACATGATAGTATATTCATCTTATGTGATAGGCAAGATGGACTCCGCGCGTGTCACCTGTGGGGTTCCAGAACTCAGCCGCGTTCCTGACCTAGGCTTCTATGCGGCTCGCTCGTACTTGTTTATGAGGCCGCCGAGGACGGGCCGGTGTTTGATCCTCTCCTGGGAGAGATCGGCGGGAGGGTGATCGGGCCGCGGCGGGCGGAGCTGTCGGCTGCGATGGGGCCGCCGCCCGTTGCAGTGTGCCTCGTACTGGGCCAAGATGGTCCGCAGGTGCTGCTGGCCGAAGATCAGCATCCGGTCGGTGATCTCCGTTCGCGCTGTGAGCACGAAACGTTCTGCGTAGGCGTTCGCCTTGGAACTCCGCGGCGGGATCATCCGCTGCCTGAAGCGTTACGTCGCCCGCGAGGTCTACCGCCACCTCCGCCCGGCTGCCGGCTAACGCCCCAAAGCTCCGGGGACGGCCTGACCCGATATTCGGCTGCCGCGAACCTGCTGGCCTTCGAACGATTCGTCGGCCGTCCTCAGCCTCATCTCTCTGACCTGCTGCTGGCGTGACCTAATAAGAGCTTGCGTCCCATCCCGGACGCCCACAACCCAGCAAACTGCCAGTTCAGCATCACCAGCGGCATGTCCTCAACCAGGTAGCGAGGCAGAAGCTGCTGGTTGGGCCACACCGCGCTGAGGGTGAAGGTGATCTCCCCTGGCGCGTAGCCGGTCGAGGCCGGGCTACCGTGGACCAGGCCGTTGAACGCGGCCAGCCCGGCCGCGAACAGCACGACTGACCCGAGCCACCACCACAAGGCCGTCGCGGGCAGCCTGGCCGCTTCCCACCGCCCGGCTGCGATGACTGCCAGGATCGCGACTCCCAGGACGAGGATGTCGGTGTAGCGGGTGAACGCTGCTACCTCGAGGGCCAGGAACCCGGTCAATCCGACGGCAGTACGGCGGCGAGGTCTCATCTCGGCGGCCAGCACGGCCCACACAAGGGCGCCGCTGCCTGCCGCGAGAAGCGATGCGTTGGTGGAGGTAGGCATGTAGTCACGTCAGGCGAACAGAGCCGCCGCGCCCGAGGAACAGTACAGCGCCACCGCCGCCGCCCCGGCGAACCGCCGCCGCAGCCACTGCCGGGCGCCGAAGAACAGGCCCAGGCACGCCAGCAGGCTATAGAACAGCGGTGCCAGGCGGATGATGTCCAGGTCGTAGAAGGGGACGGCGAGGAAGGGGTAACCAGGGTTCTTCTCGCTGATCCAGTTCCCGTCTTTCTCCAGGTGCCACTGGGGGATGCCGGCGCGTGGCCGGGATCCCGCGGCGGGGGGTGCCAGAGCTTCGCTGGGATCCTGCGAGGGGGAAGCTGCGTCCCTGATCCAGGTGCGCCATTTGCGTTGGCACGGCCTGGTACTGCGAGCTGGAGAGCGTCAGGTGGCCGTGGGACAGGGCGACAACCGACGCCTGGTAGGCGTAGTCATCCGGCTCCAGCAGCCGCGGTGCCGTGCTCAGCGCCACGACGCACAGCACCGCGAAGGCGGCCAGGCAGAACGCCAGCTCCACCCAGTCCGGGCGTTCCCCCGGCCGGATACCGGTTCGTGCGCCATCCGGATCAGCGGTCCGGCGAGCGTGTGTCTGAGGGTCAGTATTGACAGCGTGAGCGGAGAGGACCGACAGGAACCCGGCGCGTCGCGGCCTGCCGTCGGCGTCGCTGTTCATCTACGCGTCTCTCCGCCTGACGACGAGGAACGTGACCGCGATCAGGGTGGCGGCGAGTGCCACGAAGATGCCGGTCTCGATGAACTGGAAAGGCCAGAACCGGTAGCCCGGCTGGCCGGTCATGAACGAGCGGTAACCGAGCCGGGCCAGGCACGCGAGTGTGGCGTTCTCCTGGCCTTGAGCCGGCGGGCATGAGGCCGGAATGGTGCCGGATATGTTCCAGGGGCGCACGACCAGGCTGGTGCTGAGCTGGCCGCCGGGCAGCACCACGCCCCGGGCGATCGGCCAGAACGCCCCCTTCGAGGTCAAGCTCCGGGTCACGCTGTAGATGGTGGTGACCGCGGGCATGTAGTGCACCCGCACCCAGTACGTGGTCGCCAGGCGAACGGCGAGGAACACGCCACCGGTCACCGCGAGCGCCGGCAACGTTCGGCCGATCAGCGTCCCGGCGGCGAACCCGAGCGCCACCGCGAACACCGCGTACCCGATCGGGACGATGCCCTGGATGTCGAAGTTGCCCGGCAAGAACTGGCACTGGTGAAGCGCGTTCAGTGGCCCGTACCACCAGGTGACGATCCCGGCGACGGCGCCGCCGAAGACCGCGCCGGCGAGCAGCAGCCAGTCGGTCTTGACCGATAGCCAGCGCCGCCGGGTGACTGACCGCGTCCACGCGAACTGCACGGTCGCGGTCTCCCGTTCCCTGGCCACGGCAGGGCCGCCCCAGAACATCCCGAACAGCAGCGGAACGGCCAGGGTGAGCACGGTCAGCGTGTCCAGCGGGCCACTGCGCAGCGACACGGTCTGCGAGAGGCTGCCGCAGGTCCCGTTCTTGGCGCAGTTGGCGAGCGCGGCGTGCCAGCGCGCGGCGTCCTGCAGCCCGGTGATCAGCAGCAGGATGGCGAAGGCGGCGAGGATAGCGCCCGCGATGGCGGCGGTGGCGCGGTACTGGCGCGAGATGACCCAGGTCACCGGTTACCTCCCACAGCGGTCAGCTCCGCGCTCTGCGGGGCGGCGTCGGCGCCTATATAGCCGAGCACCATGTCCTCCAGGCTGACGCCCGCGGCTTCCCACTCCGGGTCGGCGACCGGGCCGTTCAGCCGGACGAGCATCGTGGTCTGCCGGGCGGTCCGTTCGGTCTGCACGACGGCGTGGTCCCGTTCGATCGTCGTCGTGTCCTTGCGCGGGCCGACGAGCACCTGGTGCTCCACGAGCAGGCCCTCGATGTCCCCGCACAGATGGACCCGGGAGGACACGAGCAGGATGAGGTGGTCGCAGACCCGCTCGATGTCCGCGACCAGATGCGAAGACAAAACGACGGTCAGCCCACCCTCGGCCACCGCGTCGGCGAGGGTGCCGAGGAAGTGCCGTCGGGCGAGCGGGCACGCTGCCCCCCCGACAGCGTGCCCACGGCCGCGTCCAGCGGGATGTTCAGCGCGCGCAGCCGGTCCCTGACCGATTCGCCGTCCCACCGGGGTTCATGTGCGCGCCGATGCCGATGTGGGCCTCGGCGGACATCCGCCGGTACAGCGGGATCTCCTGGGCGAGGAACCCGATCTCCGCGAGGAAGGACGGGTTCTGGCGCGGTGCGACCGCCCGCAGCTCATGGACCATCGGCCGGCCGCCGGCGCGGGTGAGCTCGGCCATCACCGCCCGCCCTTCGGGTTCCAGCACCCGCCACTGCGAGTCGTCCAGGTCCGAGGGATAGCAGGCACTGCGGTCCCGGCACCGGCAGCCCGGTGAGGCGCACCTGGCATTGCGGGCTGCGAGAGGGCAGACAGGCATCCAGGGCCGTAGCCACTCGCATTCGAACTCGCCTGATGTGCGGAAACGCTCGCCGCTGCTCATGTTCGCGTCGTGATCGCGATCTCAGGTGAGACGGCGACGGACCCACCAGAGGCAGAATCCGCTCAAAACGACAGCGGTGCCGAGGAAGATCGCCAGCTCGCTCCACTGGAGCGCCCAGTAGTGGCCGATGGGCTGATAGGTCAGGACCTCGCGTACCCGAAGCTGGTCGACGCATCGCTGAACGTTCCGGGGAGTTTGGCTGTGCAAGTTGGGGCACGATCCCACCCCTTGGATCGCGATCCCGTGAGCGCCGAGGCTGACGGTCGTGTTCCCGGACGGGCCGACGCTTCCGAACTGCCCGATCACGTGGCCGTTGGCGTTGACCGTCTGGTCCGAGATGACCCAGTCGCGCGGATCGGGCGCCCCGGCACTCGCTGAGGACGTTCCGGTCGCGGCGATGGTGGTGTCCGGAATCGTGATCTGGAGCGGGGACACTATATATGGGCGTCCCCAGTGCGCGACCACCAGCCGGGCTACCACAAAGCCGCCGAGGGCCGTGGCCATCGCCGGGAGCGTCCGGCGGATGAGCACGCCAGCGGTGACGCCGAGGACGAAGGCGAAGGCGGCGTAGCCAACCGGGACGAGGCCGCGTTGGTCGAACGACGCGAAGGGCGTCATGCGGACCCGGTCGAGCGGGCTGGACCACCATGTGACCATGAGGCTGAGGAGCCCGGTGGCGACCATGCTGGCCAGGCCGAGGAGGCCGAGCTTGACGACCATCCACCGGATGCGGGTGACCTGGGTCCAGGCCAGGCGGTAGGTACCGGTCTCCAGCTCACGGGCGACGAGCGGCGCCCCCCAGAACAGCCCGATAAGGACGGGCACGACCTCGACGATAACGTCGAGCACGAGCTGCAGACTGTTGTCGTTGCCGAGCAACGTCGAGGTGGCCGCCGGGCAGTCGCCCTGTGCCGCGCAGCCGGCGACAGTGGTGTCGTAGAGGTGGACGAGGTGCGGACCGGTCAGCGCCAAGACGATGGCGATGATCGCCAGCGCGCCCAGGCCCACCATCGCTTGAACGCGAGACTGCATCCAGGTGAAGCGGATCATCGGACGACCCCGAGGCCAGGCTTGCGAGCGCGCCCGGTGCGGCGCGGATTGCTCAGGTAGGCGAGGACGAGATCGTCCAGCGTCACCGGCTTCACGTTCCAGCCCGGGTCGAGGATCGGCTTCTCCGTGCGCACCAAGAAGGTGCTCTGCTTGTCGGTGTGGCTCTCCTCGACGACTTCCTGGTCCGAAGGCAGGGAAGCCGGGTCGCGGCGTGGCCCGGAGAGGCGCCAGTGCGATGCCAGCAGCTCGCTCACCTCACCTGACAGCTGCACATGCGAGGCGATGAGGATGACCAGGTAGTCACAGACCCGCTCCAGGTCGGCGACGAGATGGGAGGAGAGGACGACGCTGACCCCGTCCTTGGCGACGATCTCCATCAGGCTCTGGAGGAACTCGCGGCGGGCCAGCGGGTCCAGGCTTGCCACCGGCTCGTCGAGGATGAGCAGCTCGGGCCGTCTCGCGACGGCCAGCGTCAGCGCGAGCTGGGCGCGCTGGCCACCAGACAGTGACCCCGCCTTCTGGCGTGGGTCGACGTCGAGTTGATCGATGCGGCTCTCGGCGAGCTGGCGGTCCCAGTTCTTGTTCAGGTAGGCACCCATGCGGAGGTGTTTGGCCACCGACAGTCCGGCGTAGGTCGGCGTGTCTTGGGCGACGAAGCCGACCTTCGCGAGCTGGGCGGGGCCGTCGCCGGGGTGTCCGCCGAGTACTGTGATCGACCCCGCGCTCGGCGCGAGCAGGCCGACGGCCAGGTGCAAGAGTGTCGTCTTGCCGGCCCCGTTCGGACCGACGAGCCCGACGACTCTGCCTTCGGGGATGGTCTCGGTGCAGTCGCGGAGCCCCCACTTTCGCCCGTACCGCTTGCCGAGCCCGCTCGTCTCGATGACGGCCGTCATGCCACCCCTTCCGTGAACAAGTTGCGAACGGCGGTGCGGTAGATCGCCTCGATGTCGTCGGGACCAAGGCCGGCGGCGCGCGCGCTTCGCAGCCAGGTGGTCATCGATGAGAGAAAGCGCTCCTGGGCGGCGGGGTCGCTCCGAGGGAGCGTCCCGACGATGAACGTCCCTTGGCCGGGCCGCGGGCGCACCAGACCCTCTCGTTCGAGGTCCCGGTAGGCCTTGAGCACCGTGTTCGGGTTGATCGCCAGCTTGGCGACCACCTGCTGGGCCGTGGGCAACTGGTCTCCTGGCTCAAGGATGCCGAGCTGCAGGGCCTGATGGACCTGCTGGACCAGCTGCAGGTAGGTGGCGACACCCGAGGCGGTGTCGAGCTGGAACTCGATCACTCATCCACCTTCCACTAATAACTGCTTCCATTAAGTGATTAGTGGAAGCATACAGGATCAGCAGACAGGTCCGCCAGCGCGAACGCCATCGACGTCACATGCGCCGGCGCGCCGGACCCGGCGCAGAGCTGCGCACCATCGAGTCCCGCCAGCTGGCACTCGCGCGAGCCTCGATGACGGGCAGGAGGTCATGGACCTCGCCGTGCGGTTTTCGACGCGCTGCGCCAGCGCCTACCGGCGCTGAGGCGACCGTACGGGGAAGCTCTTCAACACCACCGTCCTCGACGAGGTCCACGTGCGCGACAGACACGTCGTCGAAGCCGCCTGCAAAGAGCCGTTCGATTTGTTCTTTCTGAGCCCAAGTTCGAATACGACGACGTGGTGGCCCCTGGCGGATCAGATAGCTCGACACCTCTCGGCTACCAGGGGTCACTGCGGGGTCACCGTCCCGCCGAGAACACGCCGCGCGTCATCAGATCGAGACCGGTTACGCCAGGTTCACCCCAGCCTGATTTGCTTTATCAACAGGCTCTTAGACCTGGTCCGCGAGCGCGGCGTTGACCTTGGCCATGTTAAAAGGCGCCGGGTTAACGGGTTCGTCCTCGTTCCAGTACTCGACGGGGTTATCTCCGCTGAAGGACAAGCAGCGGGGGACGGCTTCGCCCGGGGCAAGGCGCGACGAGCCCGCGCGGGTAACCTCGTGAACCCAGCCGGCACCGAAGTCGTACTCGTACCGGACTGGCTTGCGGGCGCTGGCCGGGAAGGCGTCACGGAGGCGGACCGCCTCCTCGTCGGCGGTCTCTTCCAGGTCGAAGAACGGGTCGCTGTAGCGGGCACCGGCCACGGTAAAGGCATGCAGGTGATCACCGTCCCAGCCGAACAGGACCTGGATCGCCCGATGCAGGTCGCCTAGGGTCGCCGCCAGCGGCATGCGGACAGTGCGCCACAGCGAGGGACTTGACCGCCAGAGCGTTACCTTCAGGTCCACCACCTGGGCAGCGGTCAGCGCGGCGCCCGACTCCGCGAGTGCGGCCACCGCAACGGCGACCGCCTCTGCTTCCGGGTGGCCGACCGCGCGGACCGCGGCGAGCAGCGCGCCAATGTCCAGCGGGCCGCCGCCCGCCGCTTCCCACAGCCGACATAGCGCCTCGTCCGGGCCCTGGCCCTCCGGCCACGCCTCGCCCCGGGCCAGGAGGGCAGCGGCGGCTGCCTCTGCCCCGAGCCAGCCGCGGTCATCCTGGGACGGCTCCGGGCCCTGCCCCCAGTCGTCCAGCTTGGCGCGGGCCAGGCGGGCACTGTTCGGCCATGCCGCTGCATTTCTCGCGACGGCCTGCCAGCCCGGCAGGCCGTCCTCGCCGGTCATCGCGCCCATCGTGGCGGCGGCATCGCGCAGCCACGCGGGCAGCGGGTCGGCGGCCTTCAGCAGTTCGCGGACGGCATCGGCCGGCTTGCGGGCCCCGAGCCAGCCCTGCGCGATGTGCCAGCGGTCGGCCGCTGCCGCCATGGCTACGGCGGTGATCGCTTCGGCGGCCTCCGCGCCCGGGCCGACCGCACGGGGCAGCTCAGCGTCGAGTCGTTCCATGGCCCACGCCCCCAGCGGCGTGACCGTCGGTTTCTTCCCCGCGGTGACGGCGCCGAACTCCGCCAGCAGGCCGAGCAGCGACTCCATCTGGTCCGCGAGGAAGCCGCGGCTGAGGGCGGACATGCCGCCAAGGACATGCACCTGCATAAGCCCCAGGCCGCGCTCGTCGGCGATCGCCTGGGCCGCGTCGATGACCTCGCGGGAGGACAGACCGATGCCCGCGCTTAGGGATCTCAGCAGCGCCAAGGCGAGAACCAGCAGACCCCAGCTGGCATCGGCCGCTCCCCCGGTGATGTCGCCGCAGACCGCGCGCAGGGCATCGAGCCAGCGCCCGGTGATGTCTGCCTCCCCCGGCCACCCGTCCAGCTCCAGACCGGCGGTCGCCCGGTCATCGTCGATCTTCAGGACGCCGAGGGCAAGAGCGGCCGTCCACGGCCGGTGCAGGCCCAGGACGTCCGCCGCCGACCGGAATCGCTCCGGCACTCGAATCCCGATGGTCGTGCACGCGGCCGGCACCGCTGGCTTGCGTAGCACCCCCACCCTGGTCAGCGCCTTCCCCTCCGGCCCCACCCAGCCCGCCAGCGCGACCGCCCGCCGGATGATCGCGCACTCTTCCGCCAGCCGCGCTACCTCTTCCGCCGTCTCCACGACGACACCATACCGGCGTCGCGGCAAGCGGAACTTGGAGTGGAGAACCCGGGGCACAAGTGAAACGTTCGGCAGATTTACCTGAGCGCGGCTCAGTTCGACATGCTGAGCTGGGTGGTGCCTGCTCCGGGTGTGAGAATCGGCATGGGACGGGTCGCCTGCGAGACAGGAGGCAACTATGAACAGGTTCGATGTGAGCGTGCACGCGATCCGCCGACGCCCTGGCCGCCGCCGACCGTTCGAAGTCCGCTGGCGGGCGGCGGGCCGCAGCAAGTCAAAGTCGTTCATCACCAGGAAGCTCGCCGACAGCTACCGGGCCGAACTGGTCCGCGCGGCCCGGATAGGCCTGGAGTTCGATCCGCTGACCGGCGAGC
>Ga0335074_10017543_pt1 | contig 10096 bp, 11 predicted proteins | sample Lox_Sample_23_FD_206715 | JGI IMG/M metagenome (GOLD analysis project Ga0335074, IMG submission 206715) | Soil microbial communities from Loxahatchee National Wildlife Refuge, Florida, United States - Lox_Sample_2.3 | ecosystem: Environmental > Terrestrial > Soil > Wetlands | place: USA...
CGAATCGCACAGGCCCCGCGGCAATCGCCGCACGACGCGGTGCGAGGCACGAGACGGGCGACTGTACAGCCCGGCCATGGCGGGGTACTTTCTTCCCAGGAGTGTCAGTAGCGAACAATTTCGTTCGGTCAGAGCCTCCGCATCGTCCGTGCGCCCATACGACCGAGATTGCTTCGTCGCTTCGCTCCTCGCAATGACATGCTGCGAGCTGTGCTGCGCTTCTTTGATTTCGAGTCCTACTTTCTCATGCGGCTTCTACACGCTCATGCGGGTTCTCCACGCTCATGCGGGTTCTACACGCTCATATAAGTTCTACGCGGTCGTGCAGGTCTCTCTTATGTCGGCCGCATCCGGAACGGCCCTGTCGTGTCAGCTGCTAACGTTCTACCAGGAACACGATCTTGCCGGTGACGCGATAAGCGATGATCCGGTCATGCTCCACCACGCATTCCGCTTCCTTGACGCGGAACGACATGATCCCGCGCAGCGTTTTTGCCGCCTCCTTGACGGCGGCACGACATGCGTCGTCGAAGCTGATCTCGGATTGCATCGTTACGTCGATATTGCGTACGATCGGCATCTCGCACCTCCCTGCGATCAAAATGGGCAGGCTGCGCGCCCGCCGGCCATCAGCGGTTGCTGGCCAGACGAGCACCGGCCGTGCCCGGCAGGCAGCTTGGCCCGATATCGTCGGCACGAGAAGGGCCCCGCGCCGGGCCCTCTCGATCAGGGCCGCACGACTCAGTGACGCGTGCGCAGCGTTAGGCGTCCACCGCCACCGGCACTTTCTCCGGGTTGATCTTCGCGGTCTCGGCGTGATCCACCACCCGGCCGGCCGCGCCGATCCATGCCGCGACGAGTTTTTGGTTCGCCTCCATCAGATGTCTCGACTCTTGCACGTAATCGTCGAACGCGTCCCGCACCCATTGCAGTTCCGCGTCGATCGCATCGGACGTGCGGTAGCATTCCGCGATTCGCCCGAAGGCTTGTGCATTGCGGCTGATACGCTCGCCCACGAAACGTGCGAACTCGGCGTTCCATTGGTTGAGCGAATGTAGGATCGTCTGTCCATGCGACCAGAATTGTTGGAACGCGGCATCGGCCTGACCGCATGGCACGGCGTTCCAATCTGATGTTTCCTGCGTCACGCTCATGAACGCGATCCTTTTTCTGTAGGCATTTTCTGGAGGAAATCGCAGGCACGCTCACGCTGTGGATTGCGGCGTCAAGCATTCGTAAATCACATTCCAATGATGATGGGACCGTTTCTGATTTGCTGCGGTGGGATCAGCGTGATGTGGTGCGTTGGTCATCCTGCACCACAGTTCCGGGCCCTGCACCAGTACGCCGCTGATGCGCCAACGGCACCAGTATCGCACTCAGCGCGAGCGTGACCAGTGCCAATGCCAGCAGCGCCAGCAGCACGCCGCGTCCGCCGAAGCGTTCCAGCAGCACGGTGCCGGCCAACGGCGCCGCTGCCTGGCCAAGCAGCATCGGCAGCGCCAGGCGGCCCACCAAGGTGGGATATCCCTCCGGCCCGAACAAGGCGAGCGGCAGCGTTCCGCGCACGATGGAGCGCAGGCCGATGCCGCCGCCGTAGATCACCAGCCCGATCAGCACGGCCTCGCGACGCACCAGCAGCAGGCTCAGACCTATCGAGACGAAGAGCGCGGAGAGCAATCCCTCCCACACCGGATGCGTGCGCCGGCCAAAGAGCAAGTCGATCAGCCGCGCACCGACCTGGCAGGGACCCACCACCGCGCCCAGCGCCACCGCTGCCGCCAGCGTCACCCCCCGTTGCTGCAGAACGGTCAACAGGTGCACCGACATCACCGCGGCGATGATGGAGGAGAGCGTCATGGTGACGGCCACCAGCCAGAACAATACGCGGTGGCGTGCGTCGTGCGGCGGCGGGATGGCGGTGCCGGATGCTGCGGCAGAACGGCGCTGCGGCCTGGCGGAATGCGGTTTCTCCACCGGCAGGCCGAAATGATACAACGGCAGCACTAGCATAAGGTTAAGCGCGGCGTAGGCGAGGCAGGCGCCGCGCCAGCCGAAACGCTCCAGCAGCAAGGCACTCAGCGGCCAGCATACCGTGCTCGCGAAGCCGCCGATCAATGTCAGCGTGGTGATGATCGCCCGTGCTCCCTGGCCGTACAGCCGCCCGAGCGTGGCGAACGCCGGATCGTACAGCCCCGCACCCATCGCCCCGCCCAGCACCAGCCAGCCCAGCGTGAACACAGCAAGGTTCGGCGCCGCGGCCAGAATGGCGAGGCCCGCGGCCATCAACGCAGCACTGGCCATCAGCACCGGGCGCCCGCCATAACGCTCGATCAGGCCGCCGACCTTGGGCGAGACCAGTCCCGACACGAGCAATGCCAGCGACAACGCCCCGATCACCCAGGATAACGGCCATCCGGTCTGGCTGGCGATCGGCTTGGCCAGCACTGCCGGCAGGTAATAGGACGAACCCCAGACCAGCACCTGGCCGATCCCCATCACCGTGATGACGGTGCCGCGGGACCGCTCGGTCACCGACTCAGCCACCGCTCCGGCCAGGCGGTGTGCGGCTGCCGTCGCCGAGGCTGCGCTGCAGCAGCACGCTGTCCAGCCAGACGCCATGCTTGAAGCCGACATCCCGCAGCACACCGATGCGTTGGAAACCGAGCGACTCGTGCAGCCGAATCGAGGCTGCATTGGCGGAATCGCCGACCACCGCGATCATCTGGCGCAGGCCGGCTTGCTCGCAGTCGGCGATCAATGTGGTGAGCAAGCGGCGGCCGATGCCGCGGCCGATGGCGTCGGGGTGGATGTAGATGGAATTCTCCACCGTGTTCGCATAGGCGACGCGGGGGCGATAGGGGCCGGCATAGGCGTAGCCAAGCACCACGCCGCCGGAATCGGCGACGAGCCAGGGCAGATTGCTCGCTACCACGCCGTCGCGGCGGCGGCGCATTTCTGCGGCACTGGGTGGCTCGGTTTCGAACGAGGCGCGGCCGTGACGCACGTGATGGCCATAGATTGCGGCGACGGCATCCATGTCGGCGCCGGTCGCCGGGCGGACCGTGACGTTCGCCGCCACCCCGCCAGTTTGTTGCTGCTCCATGACACGGAAGGCTGGCACGAGGTCGCCGGCACCCAAAGACTATTTTTGGAATACGCGGCATCAGCATAAGTTTGGCCAATGCGTGCCCCGACCCTTCGGCAGTTGAGCAGTTTTGTGGCCGCGGTTGAGACCGGTAGCCTGTCGGCGGCGGCGCGGACGCTCCGGGTCACCCAGCCGGCTGCCAGCCAGCAGGTGAAGGAACTGGAGCGCGCCCTGTCCGCGCGGCTGCTGCAACGCGGCAGCGGGCGCGTCCGCCCTACCGCAGCGGGCGAGGTGGTGCTGGCTCAGGCCCGCCGGGTCCAGGCCGCGGTTGACGACTTGCTCCGGGCTGCGGCTGCGTTCCAAGGGGGCGAGGTCGGGCGGCTGCGTCTCGGCACCGGCGCGACCGCCTGCATTCATCTGCTGCCCCCGGTGCTGGCGCGGATGAAGCAGCGGATGCCGGGGCTGGAGATCATCATCGCCACCGGCAACACGCCGGAGATGCTGCAACGCGTGCTGGCCGGCGACCTGGACCTGGCGCTGGTGACGCTGCCGGGGCGGCTGGACCGGGCGTTGGAAGCGCAGCGTCTGATGGAGGAGCCGCTGGTGGCCTATGCACAGGCGGCGATGCTGCCCGCAGAGGCCGCTGTGCGTCCGGCGCAGCTCGGCGCACTGCCGCTGATTCTGTACGAAAGAGGCGGCGTGACTCGCGCGCTGGTCGATGCGTGGTTCGGGCGCGTCGGCCTGGCGCCGCGCCCGATCATGGAACTGGGCAGCGTCGAGGCGATCAAGATTCTCGCGGAAAGTGGGCTTGGTGCGACGGTGCTGCCTTGTGGCGCACTCCGCGTCCCGGGTCCCGGCATGGCGGTGCGGGCGCTGCGTCCGGCCACCATGCGCCCGCTCGCGGTGGTGCTGCGGAGGGACAAGATACGGGATCGCGGACTGCGGGTGGGACTGGAGGAGTTGTTAACCGCTCCCGCGCGATGCGCGGGAGAAGTCGAGCTGCGAAGCAGCGAGGGTGAGGGCGATCGGGTCGGTACGCGATGAAGTTCGTACCGAACTGATAGAATTTGCGCCGACCCGATCACCCTCACCCGCGGCGTCTCGACCTCTCCCGCTTTCGCGGGAGAGGTTCTGTTGTTTGTCGTTACTTGCAACCGGCCCTTTGGCCTACGGTCGCCGCGGCCTGCCTGATGTCCGCGGCGGTGTGCGGGAATTCGGTGTGCAGCTTGGTCAGCGTGTCGCAGGCCGCTCGCTTCTCATTGATTGACGACAGCGAATAGGCCAGCCCGATCAGTGCCTCCGGCGCATGCGCGCCCTTGCGATTGCGGTTGTATGTGTCGTCGTAAGCGATCGCCGCCTGCGCGAATTGCTTTTGGCCCACCATTGCCTCTGCCAGCAGATATTGCGCGTCATAGGCCCGGGGCGACGTGCGGAACCTGGTCAGCACCTCACGCGCCGCGGCCTCTGCCGCCGGATATTCGTGCCGGTTCAACGCCAGTTCGCCGTCGCGCAGCGCCAACTCCGGAGTTCGTGGCGTTGCCTGCGGGGCCGTTGCCGGCGGCTGGTTGGGCGGCGCCCTGGTCGCACCCAATGACCCGGGCGGCGGGCTCAGAGTCTGCAGGGGTACGGTCGGTGGCCCCTGGGGTGCGCCTGGAGCCGGACCCGGCGCCGCCTCGGGCCCGGCGGGTGGCGGCGCCTCGCCCGGGGCACCACCTTGGGCGCCGCCCTGGCCGCCGTTCTGTATCTGGAACGCCAGGTCGCCCATGCGCTTGTTCAGGTCAGCGTTCTGCTGGTCCACCTGATTCTGCAGCGTGTCGATCCGGCCGCGCAAATCACGCATCTCGGCTTCCAGCGATTGCACCTGCGTCAGCAACTGCGGCACCAGGTCGTTCCCGCCACCTCCGGATGGCTGCTGCTGCTGTTGCTGATAGCCGGACTGTCCGAGATACGACCCGCCGTTGCCCTGCGCCATCTGTTGCTGCAGCGCCTGCACCTGCTGCTGCAACTGGTAGACCTGGTTGCGCAGATCGATCTGATCGCGGCTCATCTGGGCCGCCGCCGGCCAGCTTGTCAGCAACAGGCCGGCCAGGGCCAGGGTCCAGATTGGTAGCCAGCGCATGCGCACCTCCCTCAACATGGCCCGCACGCGCGGGCCCCCGAAATGCCAAACCGGCGGCCGTGGGGCCGCCGGTTCCAGCATGCCAGGAAGTCCGGCTTCTCTGTAGCCCGGACGCGGCCAGAAAACGGCTACGATCCGGGCGGAGGCGGCCGGCCGATACCCAGTCCGGTGTTCACTTCACCGAAGTAATGGCGTTGCGGTTCTGCGCCCAGCATTGCTCGTCGTCGGTGGTGCAGGTCGGACGGTCCTTGCCGTAGCTGATCGTGGTGATGCGCGCCTTGGCGACGCCCCTGGCGACCAGGTAGTCGGCCGCCGAATGCGCACGGCGCCAGCCGAGCGCCAGGTTGTACTCTTCGGTGCCGCGGTCGTCACAGTTGCCGGCCACCTGCACCGCCACGTTCTGGTACTTGCCCATCCACGCGGCCTGGCGGTCGAGTGTGGCGCGGGCATCCGGCTTCAGGCCGGACATGTTGAAGTCGAAGAACACCCGATCGCCGACATTGGCGACGAGGTCTTCCTCGCTGCCGGGCACCGGGCCGGTGGCGCCAGCCGCTGCGCCGGTGCCCGTCTGGGCGGTCTTCGTCTGCTGCGCGCACGCCGCCAACAGGGCGACGGCGGCAAGGGCGCCGAGCATTTTTGTGTTCATCAGGTTTCGTCCCTGGTAGGGGTGCAAGCGGGGAGTAGGCATATTTGTGCACACGTAACGGTAATCCGTTCCGCGAGCGCGGGACAATTGCGTGCCAGAAGCGAAGCGGTCAAGTTCACGATACCTTATGAATCGCTATGGCTGGCGAGCCACATGCGGGTGTCGCATTCGCGCAACAGCGATTGCCGCAAAATCGGGTATCAGCAGGGCTTTGCGTGCGCCGTGTGCAGGGCGATATGGTGTTGCCATGCAGCACTGGACGATTACCCATGCCTGAAACGCATCGCAGCCGCATCCTGATTATCGGCTCCGGGCCGGCAGGTTACACGGCCGCCATCTATGCCGCGCGCGCCAACCTCGAGCCGCTGCTGGTCGCCGGCCTGGAACCGGGGGGACAACTGACGATCACCACGGATGTCGAGAACTATCCGGGCTTTGCCGACGTGATCCAGGGGCCGTGGCTGATGGAGCAGATGGCGGCTCAGGCCGCGCATGTCGGCACGCGGATTGTGGCGGACGTGATCGTGGAGGCGGATTTTTCCACGCGCCCGTTCCACTGCCGCGGCGACTCCGGCGACACGTATGTGGCGGAAGCGGTGATCCTGACGACGGGGGCGCAGGCCCGGTGGCTGGGGCTCGAATCGGAGCAGCGGCTGCAGGGGCGCGGCGTCTCGGCGTGTGCAACGTGCGACGGGTTCTTCTATCGCGGGAAGCGGGTCGCCGTGGTGGGCGGCGGCAATACCGCGGTGGAGGAGGCGCTGTACCTCACCCACCATGCCGATCATGTCACGCTGATCCATCGCCGCGACGCGCTGCGCGCCGAAAAAATTCTGCAGGCGCGCTTGTTCGCCCATCCGAAGATCAGCGTGGTCTGGAACCACGTGGTGGACGAGATCGTGGGCGGGGGAACGCCGGAAACCGTGGTGGGCGCACGGCTTCGTGATGTGAAGACCGGTGCGTTCACTGAACTGCCGGTGGACGGGGTGTTCATCGCCATCGGCCACACGCCGAACACCGCGATCTTCGCCGGCCAGGTCGGAATGGACGCCGAAGGTTATGTGGTGACGGTGCCGGGCAGCACCCGCACCTCGCGGCCGGGGGTGTTCGCCGCGGGCGACGTGCAGGACAAGGTGTTCCGCCAGGCCGTGACGGCTGCCGGCACCGGCTGCATGGCGGCGTTGGAGGCGGAGAAGTTCCTCGCCGAGGAAGCCGCAGGACCAGCCGATGAGGCCAGGATGGCGGCGGATTGACGGAGGTCTGGGGACGTTGTGGCCCGCCAAACGCAGGGTCAGGCGAGAAATCCGCACCATGCCCCGCTCTTTTTGGGAAATAACGTGATTAACCCCTACAGACTCGTAGCGGATCGTTTAGCATCAAGGATTGCGGTCGGGCGGGACGGTAGCAGCGCGGCAGATCTGACGGCGTGGCACACTCGCTGCGCGGAGGAGAGAGAGGGCTGATGGACTGGGACAAGCTGCGGGTGTTCCATGCGGTGGCCGAAGCCGGCAGCTTCACCCATGCCGGCGACACGCTGAACCTGAGCCAGTCGGCGGTCTCGCGGCAGATCTCCGCCCTGGAGGAGGCGTTGCAGGTCCCCCTGTTCCATCGCCACGCCCGCGGCCTGATCCTGACCGAGCAAGGCGAGGCGCTGAACCGGACGGTGCGGGAGGTATTCGCCAAACTGGCGATTACCGAGGCGCTGCTGACCGAGAGCCGCGAGAAGCCCGCCGGGCGGCTGAAGGTGACGACGACCGTCGGGTTCGGTTCTTCCTGGCTGGCCGAGCGGTTGCAGGCATTCCTGGAAGCCTATCCGGACGTGTCGATCTCCCTGCTGCTGGACGATTCCGACCTGGACCTGGCGATGCGGGAGGCGGACGTCGCGATCCGCATGCATCCGCCGAAACAGCCGGACCTGGTGCAGCGCCACCTGATGACGATCGAATACCAGGTCTATGCCTCGCCGGAATATCTGAAGAGGCACGGCGTACCGCAGCGCGCCGAGGATCTGGACGCGCACAAGCTGATCCTTTTCGGCGAGTACCGCCCGCCGGTTTCGGATATCAACTGGCTTGCCGAGGCCGGCCGCCGCCCTGGCAGCCCTCGCCGAGCCCTGCTCGAGGTGAACAACGCGCATGCGGTCCTGCTGGCGATCCGATCCGGGCTTGGGATCGGCGCGGTGCCCGATTTCATGGCGCCGGAGACGCATGATCTGGTGCGCGTGCTGCCGGAGCTGAAATCGCCGAGGATTGACGTGTTCTTCGTGTATCCCGAGGAACTGCGCAATTCGAAGCGGGTCGCGGTGTTCCGGGATTTTCTGCTGGCGCGGCTGGCAGAGAGGCACTGAGGCCAGGGCGAGAGGGCGCGGCAGCCGGCCGGTTGGCCGGGTCGTTTGCAGGACAGACTGCTTCTAACACGAAGTTCGCAAGGACCATGGGCGGCGCGGGGCTTCCTTGGCGGGAGTGTAAATTTGCTCGGGAACACGTATCACGATTCAAAATTGATTGAACACAAACGCAAAGATATCTTACGTCTGCTCTCGCCGTGCGAATGCCGTGCCTGACTCACCCGTGTCATGGCCGGCGAAGGCCCATAGGCGCTAACTTACTCAGCAGTCGGCAAGTAGGGCGACAGTTGCTATACGCGTCATGGCCGGCGCAGGCCGGCCATCCACGACTTTTCTTGTTGCCAGCAGCGTAGTCGTGGATGGCGGGCCTGCGCCCGCCATGACGGCCGTAGGCATTGTCGCCCTACTTCCCGACTTCACAGTAAGCGGCCTGGCCTGCAAGGCAGCATTTGTGCCACCTCCGCTTCCTCTCCTGTCTCCGCTTCCTCCCCGCATAAAAGCCAGCAGCCAGCCTCACAAGCGCTACGGGATCAAGCACGATCGAGCGAACGCCGCAGCGACACAGGCTGTGGGCGGCTGGCGTATTGTCAGGAGAGGACGCGGAGGCAGGAGAGGACGTGGAGATGATTTTCGTGGCGTGCAGATCCAACGATTGGAAAGGCCACTCCGGGAAACGAGGCTAATTGCATGGATTGCTCCAGACTGATGCCAGGCTCGACTCGTTACGTTAGCGCGCGTGGGGCTCGGCCGCTTGGAACCCTGCCAACGGCGCAGCCCTGATCTTGCTTGCTTCACCCGATTGCCCTGGCGGAGCAGGTAACAGCCGTTGCCCCGCCACCCGCCGTCCCCTACCCTCTCGCGCCCGGAGACTCCCCATGACCGTAACGGCGCGCCGCATCGACCCGGACGTTTGGACCAAAGAGCAATACCTGGCCTGGGCCGAAACGCGGCCCGATGACACCCGTTATGAGTTCGACGGATTCCACCCGGTGGCCATGACGCCGGCAACCCTCAATCACAAAGACATCGCCCGCAATATCCGCGAGACACTCCGCACCAGGCTGCCCGCGGGCATGGGTTGCAGGCCCTACGGTCCGCAACAGCCGATCGAAACCGTCGGCGGTGCACTTCGCGAACCGGACGCCTTCATCGCTTACTCCGCGCGGCGCCCGCGGACCGTGACCATCCCTGCTCCGGTCATCGTGTTCGAGGTCTTGTCTCCAAGACCGGAGAACCGGCAGCGGGACGAGGAGGAGAAGGTCGACGAATACGAGTCGGTGCCGTCCATCCTCCGCTACGTCGTTGTCGAGTCCGAGACACGCGGTGTCCGCGTGTTTTGGCGGGAACCCGGCGAGCGCCTGTGGCGCAGGGACCCCCTTGACCCCGATGGCCCGCTGCAACTGCCTGAATTCGGCGTCACCGTGACCTTCGATGAGATCTACGAAGGCGTCGATCTCGACTGAATTCGACAAGCTGCGGATGGCTCCAGTATCTATCGACCGGTAACAGCCGACGTCCCCCTCGATCCGCAGCCCCCCGTGCCCTGCTCCGTGAAGATGTGCTGCGCCTCGTAGAACTGTCGAGTTTCTTCCGTTTCGTCGTGGAACGCCAGCCAACCATCTGGCACGTCGCCACGCCTTCCTCGTTGAAAGCGGGCAAGCGACGCCCCGATCGCGTCAGCCGGCGGTGTGTCGGAGAACGGTACGATCACGTAGGCGACAGGGAACATTCATCCCCTCAGCCTTTGACCCCGCGAATGTTGGCCCGCCCGCACGCAGCTGCAAAGCGGCAGAATGACTGGCGTTTCTTGCGAGAACATTGGCGCGAGCGACATAACAGCCCCTTGCACTGTCAGGAAATCCCCGACACTCTCCCCGGCACCCCACCGCCGCAGACAGG
>Ga0335074_10017544_pt1 | contig 10095 bp, 6 predicted proteins | sample Lox_Sample_23_FD_206715 | JGI IMG/M metagenome (GOLD analysis project Ga0335074, IMG submission 206715) | Soil microbial communities from Loxahatchee National Wildlife Refuge, Florida, United States - Lox_Sample_2.3 | ecosystem: Environmental > Terrestrial > Soil > Wetlands | place: USA: Florida...
GTTTACGCTACCCGCCCAGCCGCACGGCACCCGCGCTGCCGTCAGTCGCTATCCGGGGCGGCTATCAGCTGCGGCGGGGGCCACTATCAACCGTGGTGCGGAGGCGAGTCGTGTCCGGCGAACCTGGGGTCTGCTAGTGCTCGATTGATACCGCCAGCACAACATAAAGCAGGAAAGGACAAAAACGTCCGGTCGCCTGGCTCACGCAGCGAGCGATGCCCAGCGGCCAAAGTCAGAAGTGATGCCTACGCCCGAAGCGGGAGGCCGGCACACTGCCACGGCGAGACCTCCACACCCAGCATCCCCCTGCAGGCCCCCCGGAGTCTCCGGCGGGCTAGGTCCATGATCCTTCGGGCTGGCAGGAAGCCAAGGCTCGCACGGTCCGCAAGCCGCTGTCTGCCAAGATTGCAGACCTATCTGTAGCCCGTCCGCCCTGCTACACATCAACGTGCCTGGCTTGCACGACACTTAGCCGACGGCCACCGGGCGGCTATCAACTGCCCGCACGTGACTGTAGAACATGCGGACGCGAAACCAAGCCGGGCGAACTTAGCGTGGAGGCTGTGCGCCAACAAGCACGCGCTAAATCAAGGCCAACCCAGTGCGGAAACATCGGAGCACTCAACCCAGGATGACGGCCGGTTGCATGTATGCCAGTTCAATAAGCAAAGCCGCCAGTCCCGACTCTGCCGATCGTCGACCACGCGGCGCGAGGCCCAGGAGGAGAGATGAGGCAAATCGCCGACGGGGGCCACTACAAACCGAGGGGGCAGACATTGTGTTTCGTTCCGACCTAGCGGCAGACCCGAGATCAGTCCGCGGCGCGCGTTCCGCGGCGCGCCGTGCTTTGGAGGCCTGTGGCAGGCGGGCTCTGTCCGGCGACAGCGATCTGCTCGCTTCTAAGTCGATTGCCAACGCCGTTGAGCACGGTGACGGGACGTCCGTCGGCTTGGCCCTGCGCGGGCAGTCCGAGACCCAGGGCCAACCCGCTGTCACCAGGGGGAAGGCGCCGAGGGATGCGCATGGTCAGCAGCCGCAGCGCCGCGTGCTGCCTGAGCCCCGGCGGTCAGTATCTTCCGCGCTTGCCGGCCAGGTCGGCGAACCTTCGGACGCCGACCTGTTGCGCCAGCATGTAGCAGGCGATCCCGACGCGTTCGGCAGCCTCTTCCATCGGCACCGGGGCCGGCTCTGGGCGGTGGCCGTCCGGACCCTGGGTGACCCGGAGGAGGCAGCCGACGCGCTGCAGGACGCCATGATCGCCGCGCTCCGGCGGGCCGGAAGCTTTCGCGGCGACTCTGCAGTGACAACCTGGCTGTATCGGATCGTGGTGAATTCCGCGCTTGACCGGATCCGCCGCCGGGCCGCCCGTCCAGCGAGCAGCGGCCACGACGAGGACGCCCTGGACGTGCTCGCGACGGGCAGTCAACCGCTCGGCGATCCCTCGGCCAGCACCGACACGACTCTGGACGTCCGTGCAGCGCTCAGCACGCTGGCACCTGACCAGAGGGCAGCGCTCGTGCTGGTGGATATGCTCGGCTACTCCATCGCCGACGCAGCGGAGATCCTCTGCGCTTCCGAGGGAACGGTCAAGAGCCGGGCGGCGCGCGGCCGCGCGCGGCTGGTACCACAGCTGGCGCACCTGCGCCCGGCGGTGCCAGAGCACGACAGAGGGAAACCGGCCGCCGACCGGGCGCGTCCTGCCCGGGCAAGTGAGGGAGTGACAGCCAGTCATGACCCGCCGCGACCAGCAACCGAGCGCGGACCCAGCTTGCCAGTCTTGCCGTGGGTGAGCCGCGGCCGCGCACCCCGTGCCAGCTGCGCGGCCTGGGCGTGACTGCGGGCGGCCTGCTCGCGTAGTTCAGCGGACCGGTCCAGCTCGGCACGGACCTCGGCTGGCAGGATGATCGTCATGTCGAGGCCGAAAGAGCCGGCCGGGGTGTCGTCCATGATGGCGACGAGATCGCGGTCCATGGACTCGGCCTCCCGCAGCGTGCGCGCCGGGGCGGTACGCGCGACCACAGGTCGGTGAGCACTGCTGCTAGGTCTTCTTCCACGGCGGGCAGTCGCGCGTCAGGCATCGCTAGCCTTACTACTTCCACATCGCGTGCGGCCGGATGGTGTAGGTCGTCGGCGGCGGCAACTCAGCGGGCCGGGCCGGTCGGAGGCGCGGTCCTGCCCTGGCGGGCGTGGGGCTGGCCCTGCTGAACCCACCGATGCAGTCGAGCACGGTGCTGGTGATAGTGGCCCCGACAGGGGCACAGATTCAGGAGATCCGGACTCAGGCAGCAATCGTGGCCAGCAATCCTGTGCTCCTCCGGGCGAGCCGCAGCTTGCCTCTGGCGCTCGAGCACCTGCTGCATGGGGTGAAGGTGAGGTCGCGGCCCGGAACCTGCTGGCGATCACGGTTAAGGCGCATACGACCTGTATGGGCGGACGGACACGGCCAGCGGACGATGACAGATACACCTTCGTATCTCTGCCGCTCAGCAGGGCGTGGCTCTCACCTCGCCTCCTCGAGTCTGTGTTCATGGGGAGGCCCTTGCGTTACGTACATCTTTGGCGGGGACGTGAGCTCGGTAATGATGGTGGCGAAGGTGTGATTGCTGTGCGGATGCGCGCCCGTCTGGCAGATCGGGACCGAGCGGTCCCGCAGGATTTCGTAGAGGTCGCCAACCTTGCTACTGGTCATCAGGGCGGATTCGGCGGCGCGCTGCCGTTCGTATGTGTTGGGATGATCGCCGCCGTAGTCGGGATCCAGATCCTGATTCGCGAGCGGGTGATTGGCATGTGCGAGCCGGTCATGCTCCTCGGCCCATTCAACTGTTCTCGAAGCCGAGCATTCGACGTCGCGGATCTCGTGACCGTCGGCGATCGCGTAATTCTGGCCGGAAGCATGCTTGATCGAGTGCAGGAAGCTGACGGCTTCTTGCGCGGAACCGTGCTGGAGTATCCGGCGGATCGTGAACGCGACTGGCAGTCCCTCCTCTGACCGGTTCAGGCCCATCAGGGTGTTGACGCACACCGCCAGCGGCCCGTCATTGCACCCGGCTATGGCGAGCATCCCAGCCGTCGACAGGACGGCCGCGTTCGGCCCATCATCGGATTCGATGTCGAGCACGATTCGGTGATCAGAGTAGTGACGGGGCAGGTCCATATTTTGTCCCAAGATTGGAACGCAGCGCGGACCCAGTCGAACTCCTACGGTCGTGCACCCCGGCGGACGGTGGCCGGATTCCGGGTTTGCGTGGTACCCGCGCTTCCACGTCCACCACCATTCTTCGTCCATCAGGTTGAACGCCAGCATTGTCGCGTAGGGCTGCAGCGCCGCGTGCGACAGAGCGCGCAACTCAAGCAGGAGGTCGGGGGTCCACCGCCGTATGGCTTTATCGAATCTAGTGGTCTGCACGAACTCGTGGATGATCTCGTGGGGCGGCTTGCGCGTTCTGGCCGCGAGTACGTCCAGCCATTGCGCGACACCCTCCGCGATCTGTTCCCGAAGTACCTCTCCATGTTTAGCGCCGCGCTGCTCAGCGGTTCCCTGGAGCCGGATGCGGTTCATGACAGCGCGTCAAGCGTAACCACATAGCCGCTCAGGAAGTCGCGCACGAGACCACCGACTACCTCGTGTCCCGACCGTCGAACGCTGACGCCACAGGAGGAGAACTCAGACTGGCACGGCGCCGTCTATCCCATCCGCGACGATTACTCGGCAGTGCCGCCCAGCCCGCGGTGCGCGGTTCTGCCTCGCTCATGGCAGCTCGACGGTCACGGGCGTACTTGTGCTTGCCGCGAATCCGCCGCCGGTAGTGTTGCGCACCGCGACCGTCTGGCCGACCGGGTGGGCGTAATACATGCAGCCGCCGATCCAGTGCAGCGTTCCCGCCTTCCCGGTTCCAGGGGTGATGGAGCTGACGACCTCCTCGTCCATGCCTGTTGTGTTACCGCCTGAGCCGCCGAGCGACGTGGGCCCGATGTCGATGGTGTCGCCAACGTGGAAGATGGTGCGGTTAGCGACATTGATGCTGTTCGCGGTGGTGACGCAGTCGAGGTTGGCTTGGCCCATCGCGATCGCGTTAGTGCTGAGGGTGCTCGGCGACCCGGTTGCGGACGGCGGAGAGTACATCGCGGTCACTGTGTGCGAGCCGGCGGCGACTGGCTCGGTGTGCGTGGCCACTCCCTGATCGTTGAGCGTGACCGGATGCCCTACGTTCCTGCCGTCGACCACGAACTGGACTGTGCCGCTGGGAGCCCAGTTCCGCGAGCTCGAGTTCACCTTCGCGGTTAGCCTCACCGCGCCTCCGGCGCTCACCGAAGCAGACACTGAGGTTGTCGTCTGCGCGCACATGGGGGCCAGTTTGTTCAGCTGCCCGATCGCGTCGGCCCAGATGAACTGGTCGTCGTCGCTGAAGTAGTAGTACGTGGCGCCGTTGGGCATCATCGCGACCGTGATCCCGCCGAACCCGCTCATGAACGGGATCCGCAGGTCGCAGCCGGGCACCTCGAAGTCGTTGGGGTAGGCCCATAGCCCGTTGGAGTACCGGTATCCGCCAGCGACCACGTCAGATTCCAGGTTCGTCGAGCTCGCCGACACGCCGCGGTCGGACTGCAGCCGCTGCAGGCTGGCCAGCACCTGCGACCTGTCCAGTACCTGCTTGCCGCCGATCGCGCCAAGGTCGTTATTCAGGAACCGGGACAGCTTGGCGACGTCGTCAGCGGTGAAGAACATCCCGTACGCGCCCCACGGCCGCCCGTAGATCTGGCCATCAGTGTTGCCGCCGCGCTGCGTGGATGCGTTATCGGTGCGCTCGGTGGTGAGCGCGTCCGAGCTTAGCCCGAGCGGCTGGTAGACGCGCTTCACCAGGTAGCTGAACAGGTCCGCGTCTGGGCCCTGCTTGGTCTGGAGGAACCCGGTCTCGGCCTGGGTGAGGAGGAACTGGTCCACTGTGTGGTACACCCAGGTGTATCCCTGCTCCCCGGCGTGATGCGGATATTGCAGCGCACAGGTGATCTTCGTGTACGGGGCAGCGCACGGACCTGAGCCGGACCCGTACGGCTCGGCCAGCAGGAAGTCCGTTGTCCCCTGACCGTTCTCATCCGCCTCGTAGGCCTTCGAGTCGTAGTTCCCAGTGGCCATGTTCGCCGCGTCCTGGAAAGTGACTGGTGCGGTGTCCCAGTTCGGGCTGGTGGCCATCTCTGGCACATAGTCGCGCAGCAGCAGGCCGGCGACCTGCGACCCGTACTGCCGGCTAAGCGACTCCATCGCCAGGCTCGCCACCACTGATTTGGCCAGCGAGTACGACGGCAGCATCAGCTCCGTGCAGTAGGCGTAGCTGCCGTACCGGGTCGCGCAACCTCCGGTGTAGTTGATGCCGCGGTAGTACACGCCATACTCGGTGGTTCCCGCGAGCGCGCCGAACGTTGAGGGGAACGTCAGGATCGCCCCGCTCGGGTACGCGCTGGCCAGTGGCAGCGTCAGGAACACCCCGCTGCCGTCGACCACGGTGCCAGCCGGGTGGGCGGCATTCAGCGGGTTCGCGAGCCCGAGCCCGGTCCCGGAGGCGCCGGCAGTGCCGACGCTGGTGATGGTGTCCACCTGCCGCCCGGACCCGGAACCGATCGCCAGCTGCGTGCCGGCCGCGAAACCGGTGACGCTCGCCACCTGAAGCGACGTCGCTCCGGCCGGGGCAGCGGCGGCCAGCGTCGTGTCGGTGGCCGACCCCGCAACCCCGACGCCTGCGACGGTGTCTTGTTCCGAGCGCACACCCGCCGACCCGATGCTGACCGTCTGACCCTGGGCCAGGCCAGCCACCGACGAAACCGGCAGGTCGATAGAACCAGGCGCGATGGCGGCTGCCGTCGTGGTGCTGGAGGTGACCTGGATCCCCGATGACGGGTAGGCCGCGGGCAGGTCGGTGATCGGCCGGACGGGGATCTGCCCGGCGACCTGGGCCGCCTCGGCGCGCTCTAGCGCGGGCGCGTCGCTGACCACGGACGGCTGGTAGGTCGCTGGCAGCTGCCCGTACATGTCCCACTTGTACAGCTCGCAGGTCTCGGTTGTGACCTGGTACCGGACCGCGGACACCTGGGAGCCCTTGAAGATGAACATCGCCACGCCGTTGTGCGTGCAGTTCTGGTTCCGGTCGACCAGCGTGAGCGGGAACGAGGCCCTAGTCCAGCCATGGTCGTCGCTCTCGTTCCAGGCCCGGCCTGGGCCGACTATGTAGTTGAAGGCTGGGCTCCCGGTGATGACCAGCCCTTGCACGGATGGGATCAGATAGCTGCCGTCTTGCACGAACGTGATGCTGACCGGCGGCAGGTGCTGCTGGCTCGCGGTAAACCCGGTCTCCCCGGCGGTCCCGCCCTCGGGAGTGAAGCCGCCGTGGGTCGCGGTGTCCTGGAGTGTCAGCGTGCCTTCGAACCGCCCGGTCGGCGCAGTGGCGGCCGGGGGCAAGCCGAAGGCGCTGTCGTCAACCGGCGAGCTCGGCGAGTAGGACGGGTTGGTCAGCTGGGCATAGGTCACGTACCGCCGCTGGACGTCGCCGCTGCCGCGTAGCACGCTGCCTGGCACCGCCGACTGCTGGACTGCGCGCGGCGGGCGCACCGCGCTGGCCGAGGCAGTGGTGGCGAGTGACAGCACTCCGGCAGTGACGGCGAGGGCGGCCAGCGACACGGCCAGCCGGAGTGGACGAGGCCTGAGCATGCTTGGGTGAATTGGCATGCGCTTCTCCTGTAAACCGGATGATGATCCTTATAGCCCCTGACCGGACAACTGGTCAAGAGAAACCGGACGATCGTCCGGCTAGTAACGCTGGCAATTGGCTGAGCGATCAGGTTAAACTCCCGGCCATCGAGGATGGTAAGCCATTTGGCTGACCGGACGACTGGTCAGTAACCGACCGATTGGTTAACAGTGAATCTGGAGTCCCGGAGCAGCGACACCCGGCAGCGGATTATCAAGGCTGTCTGGGACGTCCTTGCCGAGAACGGCCTGTCCGGACTGACTGTTAGGCAGGTCGGCCGCCGCGCCGGCGTCTCCCATGCGATGGTGCATTACTACTTCTCTGGCAAGGACGAGCTGCTGCTCGCCGTCGTGGAGTACGCCCGCGGCTACTGGCTGCACCCGATGGAGGACATCGTGCTCGGCCCCGGTGAGCCTTCGGGCAAGCTCGAGACGGTCGTGACCTGGATGGCCGAACCGGCCACCCGGGACGTGATGCGGGTGCACCGGCAGTTGCTGTCGCAGAGCGAGTGGGACGAGGATCTGCGCAAGGCGATGGCCGCCGAGTATGCCCGCTGGCGGGCCGGGTTCGTCGAGTTGTTCCGCCAGCTGGAAGCGGTTGACGCCCTCACCGACGGCACCGACGTGAAGCTGCTGGGCGCCGCCTTCGCAACCCTCAGCGACCACCTGGTGGGCAAGCAGGCCCTAGACCCGAGCCTGGACACCGAGGCGATCATGCGGGAGGCGCTCCGGCCGTTCCTGCGCTCCCCGATGAGGCCTGCACCGGACGGGGCCAAGCCCCGCCCGGCAATCCGCGCAGCACGCGCCCGGCGGGGACGCTGACATGAAGCCAGCCACCCCTGCGTCCGCGCCGGCCTACCGGCTGATGACCAGCGCCCCTTTGTTCCGGCCGGCTTGCCTGGTCACCTGGCGGGCGCGTCATCTTGGGCCCGCCGTTCCCGTCCGCCTCGGGCATCTACTGGCACGAACGTGTTCGCGCGCGGCTCACCGAAGACAGTCGTCGTCAACTTCTCGTGCTGGCCCACACCACTCGATCAGCGCTAGACGCGACGGCCGCAGCCGTCGCGATCATCAGCCAGAGCCTTCGATCCGATAGCCCATGACACCGCGAGCAACCCCTGGCAAGCATGGGAGGACAAAGCCATGAATAACAGCGGTCTTAGCACACTTCGCGCCAGAGCCAGCGCGGGGACGTTGATCGTCCTCATCAGCGGGCTGCTCGCCGCCTGCGGCGCGTCCAGCCCGTCCAGTCCTGCAAACGGGCAAAGCAGCGGCAGATCGGCGGTGACCCTGGTCAACACCACACCTGCCGCGAAGGGGCCGCTATCGTCCATCACATGGGACCTGCCCGGCGGCGAGCCGACCACGCTCGACTACGTCCAGTCGGCGGACTACTCGCCGGACATCATGGTCTCGAACATGTGCGACTACCTGCTCCGGCTCACCCCGACCTTCGGTATCGCGCCCGCCCTGGCTACCTCGTACAAGTACACCAACCCGACCACGTTGGTCTTCCAGATCCGCCACGGCGTGAAGTTCTGGAACGGCCAGACACTCACATCAGCCGACGTGGTCTACAGCATGCTGCGCAACATGAACCCCAAAGACGCCCCGGTCAACGGCGCCTACTACTCGCTGGTGAAGAGCATCACCGCGACCGGCCCATACACGGTGACCGTGACCTTCTCCCAGCCGGACGAGCTTTTCGTTAAGGAGATGGCGACGATCGCCGGCGCAGTCGCGGAGAAGTCCTACATGGAGAAGGAGGGCAGCAAGTTCGGCACCGCATCCGGCGGAATCATGTGCTCCGGCCCCTACGAGCTGAAGAGCTGGACACCGGGGGCACAAATCGTGCTGCAGGCTAACCCGCACTACTGGGACCCCGCCTACGCACCAAAGATCAAGACCATCACGGTGAAGTTCATCGTGAACACCTCGACACTGACCAGCGCACTGCTGTCCGGTGAAATAGACGGCGCTTACGGGGTCCCGGCGACCAGCTACCCTGAGCTGGAAAAGACCAGCGCTGGCCACCTCTACTTCGGCAAGAGCCTGGTCATCACCGAGCTCGCACCGACGACTACCTCAGGCCCGATCGGGAACGTGAAAGTCCGCGAGGCGTTGTCGATGGCACTGGACCGGGCCGCGATCGCGAAGGTCGTTTATGACGGCGCGGCGGCGCCGAACGCCGCGCTGACCCCTGCAACCGCCTGGGACCCATCCGCGACGGCGGTCTACAAAGCCGCCTACGCCAAGCTGACGTCTGGTAGCTACAACCCCACACTGGCCAAGCAGCTAGTGAAGTCAGTGCCCAACCACTCGCAGCCGATCACGCTAGCGCTGCTGGCCGGCGACCAGACAGAGCTCGCACTCGCAACCGCGGTGCAACAGGCCGCCTCGGCGATCGGGCTGAACATCAAGCTGGACGAGATGCAGCCGCTCGCGTTCTCCAACGCGTTCTTCGTCCCGTCCTACCGCAAGGGCATCGACCTGCTGATCGACGAAGGCTACCTCGACGTGCCCGATCCGCTTGACTACCTAGGCCTATGGTTCCCCAAGGGCGCCATCTTCGACTACACCAACTACAACAACCCCACAGTGAACACCGACCTGGCCAAAGCGATCGGCACCTACAACGGCGCCCAGCGGGGCGAGCTGATCACCGCCGCGCAGGCGATCTACATGAAGGACTACATCGTGATCCCGGTAGTAAACCCGTACGAGGCTCTATTCCTCAACAGCTCGATCACCGGCGCGCCAGCCTCCTTCGCCTACATCTACGAGCCGTGCCTGGCCGAGCTAGGTTCGGCCAAGTAGCCGGGCCGAACGACAAGACGTCACCGTGCTTACGCTAATCCCGACGAGCCGATCATGACGCTGCGCCTGCTCGCCAGCCGGCTGGCCGCACTGGCGGTGACGCTGCTGGCCGCGAGCATCGTCATCTACGGCGCGCTGTACCTGGCGCCCGGAGATCCGGCGACGTTGCTGGCCGGGGGGCACGCCACGCCGGCCGTGCTCGCCGCCATAGCCAGACAAGAGCACCTGAACCAGCCGTTTTTCGTCCGGTACTGGGACTGGCTTACCGGCGTCCTGCACGGCAACCTTGGCGAGTCGTTCCTCTACCGAGAGCAGGTCACTTCCCTGATCGCCGGGCGGGTGCTCAACACCGTGTTCCTCGTCGCCTACGCATCAGTCGTGATCATCGTCGGCGGGGTGGCGCTCGGCCTGGTGGCCGCGCTGCGCCGCCGGGCCGGGGTGGCGATCACGGTCGGCACGAGCATTGGCATGGCCATGCCGTCATTCGTCGCCGCGATCATCCTGATCACGATCTTCGCCGTGAACCTGAAATGGCTACC
>Ga0335074_10017545_pt1 | contig 10095 bp, 8 predicted proteins | sample Lox_Sample_23_FD_206715 | JGI IMG/M metagenome (GOLD analysis project Ga0335074, IMG submission 206715) | Soil microbial communities from Loxahatchee National Wildlife Refuge, Florida, United States - Lox_Sample_2.3 | ecosystem: Environmental > Terrestrial > Soil > Wetlands | place: USA: Florida...
GGTGCAGCCTCAAATGTCCTTGCTCGATGAACTCAGCAAGTGTCGCCTGTTCCAATGTCGGATGGTATCGCCGCGTAATCGAGAGCGCGGCGGCCGCCGCCTTGATCAATTCTGGTGGAAAAACCATAAATCCGAGACGCAATGACGGGAACAGCAGCCTGTTGAAACTGCTGGAATAGATCACGCTACCTGAGCTGTCCATGCTGCATAACGCCTCCGGTGAGTGTCTGAGTTCCAGCACCCCGTCTGAGTCATCTTCGAATATCCATGCGCCCACCTCGTCGGCCCACTCCAGAAGCTTGAGGCGACGCTCGGGCGACATTGGCACGCCGAGGGGAAACTGGCAAGCCGGTGTTACGTAGGCAAAGCGCGCGAGCGATCGTTCCCGGCCGACGTCGCAATTGATTCCCTGAGCGTCCACCGGCACTCCAATCACGTGCAAGTCGTGAGCGCGCAGAAGCGCGGTGACCGCCGCGTGTCCCGGGTCCTCCATCCACACACGAGCGCCAGGGTCGAGCAAAAGTCTTGCAACCAGGTCAAGCGATTCCTGCGCGCCAGAGGTCACGACAACTTGCTCGGCGCTACATCGCACGCCACGCGTCTTGGCGATAAAGTCCCCGATGGCTGCCCTGAGCGGCGGATAGCCAAGGGGTTCGCCATGACGCAGGAGCTCGAGCCGGCGCCGGCACGGTTGCCCTGCGGACAAGCGGTTCCACACCTCGATAGGAAAGAGATCGAGCGCGGGCTCATCGAGCCGGAAGGTTTCTGCCGAGCGGTTGCACAAAACCTTGGGAAAGGGCTGGGACGCCAGTTTCCGTCCTCGCACGGAAAGCGCCCTCCGGCGCCCTCTCGCGCTCACTCGTAATCGCGACGGACTGCGGTCGGACGGCTCAACCGACCGGATTGCTCTGACATACGTCCCGCTCCCCACGATCCCGTCCAAAAGACCTTCCTCGGCGAGCTGCTCAAATACCGCAACCATCGTCCCGCGTGCCACATGGAACTTGCGCGCCATCGCGCGCGTAGAGGGCAGCCTCGATCCGAGCGGGAATCGTGCTTCAAGTATCGCCGCTCGAATTTCCCCGCAAAGCCAGTCAAAGAGAGAGGTCCCGTCGCCGCGAGGTCGCAGGGCCAGCGAGTCGACTTCCCCTTCCTTTGACATAGCTGCGCTTCAGCGACGTGGGTCCCTGCGGGCTCTGATCGATCGGCTCATCAACGGTTTGAAATCGGTTTCGCCCTCGAATCCCATCGGACGCTTCGTGACGCTGACTAGAGTGCTTAAGGTGTTGGCTCTGGCGAGATCGGTAGAGCATCTTGTCGCTCCGGGGTCATCGCTCGCGCACAGCTTCGTTGGGTACTGCTAGTTGAAGCTCGGCGCCGGCGACCCGTCGGACCAGATCGGCACCAGAACCATGAACACCGCGAGATTCTCGTTGACTGCGACAAAAACAGGAGTACCCGGCAGGTTGGCGCCCCAATGCGGCGCCTGCGCGCGAGACGAAAAAAACATCACATGCGGACGCCACGGACCCGGCTTGGCGCCGATCCAACTTCCGCGCTTGGACATCATGTAGTCGATCGCGCCCGGCGCCGGTTCCTCAAACTTGCCCGCGGCCCACGCGGTCTTCATCCGATCGCCTATCTCAGCTCTCGATGCGCCGGCAAGCACCCATCCCGTTCGCATCAGATAGCGAGGAAGCACCGACTGGGCACCCGCCGCGTTGAAACATTGTGGAGAATGCGCCTTGGGGTTCCAAAAGTCGGCGCTCTTCATGGTAACCAAATGATCCCAGGACCTCACGTCGAGGCAAACGAAGCCGTTGGTGCCTTTCACTGCCGTGACGTAGCCGTGGGTGTCAAGGACTAAGACCGTCGCGTGCATCGAGATTGCCGGGGGTGCCGCGCTTCGGGCTAGCGCAATCTCTTCCTCTCTGTTCGCAATGAGGTATGGCTGAATCCGCGCCACTGCGGATTGTGCAGAGCTTTCGGAGCCGGCCGTCGCCGAATTGGTCGCGACCATCGCGATTAACGATGTCGCAAGCACGCAGGTGAGTCGCAGAAACCTCAAATGCTCGTTCATATGCGTTTACTCTAGTAGAGTTTGCTGACACACAATATCACACACAGTCATGCTCGTGACCGCCGCACTCTGCCTATTGTTCCACCTTGAGGATCGTTTGGGTCGGGAGCTTCCGCGAGGCTGTCCATGACTGACTCTCGCATCGAGAAGAACGCCGTGGTTTGTCTTGCCACCCCGACCAGTAGGCTTCCCAGCGAGTCTGGGAGGGCCCGAAGAGTCCCCTCACAAGCGCGGGAAGATAGAGTTCGGTCTCGACTCTTGGCCAGTACAGAACCAGACCGGCGGGGCTAACCTCGATGTCCCCCAGGTTGGATGCCTTCTCACTTGCGAGTCCTTGCGCGAGCTTGATTGGGATGCTGAGTTCGAGCCCATTGCTAAATAGCACTATTATCCGTCGGCTTTTGCGGTCATAACGTGCAGCCGCAGCGCACGGTACCACGGAGGTCGCGGATTTGAGCGCCGATACCTCCCGCCCATCCTCGTCAGAGAGCATCATGGGTATCGTTCCATTCGTTCCCGCGCGAAATGCCCGGGCTTGCGTAACCGGCGGCCTCCGTCACGCGGGATGACAGGTACGCACCGCCGCACTTTTGACCGGCATCGGAAAAGGAGCGGCGGACCAGCAATCCGCCGCCCATGGGTGCGGTTTCTTCGGGCGTCCTGGATTGAGAGATCTCCACCACCGAAGTTCCGCATGGCATACGATTGCGTCCGATCTCCCGCGCTCACCGCCGAAAACTGGAACTTCGGGATCTACCGGCGGCACACCTCATAACTGCACGTCGATTTCCCCGAACACATATCGGCCACCCCAGTCGTAGGTGCCCGGCATCGTATTGCCGTTGCCATAGGGTGGTGGGGGGAGATCCGACGCCCCGACGACCGGCGGCGACTTGTCCATGAGGTTATTGCAGCCCAAGCGTACCAAGATGCCGTCGCTCACTTGGTAGGCCGTCGAGATATCGAAGTAGTTGTACGCCGGGATGTGCGCATCCGTATTCGACACGCCGCCGTTCGCGACCGTGGACACAGGGTTACTGAGGTTTGAACTCGGATTCAAAACATCCACCGTCACCGCGCTCATATAGCGCCAGCCGGCCGTAACCGACAGCGGCCGCAGCGGAGTGTTCCAAGTGACCCGCATGTCGTGCCGCCAAGTGAATGCCGGTGCGCCGGTGGGCGGACCGCTGCAGGTCGCGCCGTAGTAACCAGCACAGTCGTAGGCGCTCGAGGGCAGAGCCGCGATCGGTGTGATGACGAAGCTATTGATGTGGGTGCCGGTGAAATTCGCATTGATACTTCCAAAGCGCCCGAGGTCCTTTGCGTAGGTCAACTGAACGTCGATGCCCTTCTGCTCGAAGGTGCCGACGTTCTGCAGGGTGTCGACGGCATAACCCGATTCTGTGAGCCAAAGCGATCCATATGTATCGCGATGGATGTCGCTGCAGAACAGATCCTGCGCCACACAATCGTTCAGAATCTGATTCTCACCGACCCCCTTGATGATGTCCTCGATCTTGATATCGTAGTAATCGATGCTCGCGCTAAGGCCCGGCAAGAATTCCGGCGTGAACTGGATACCGAACGATTTCGTGATCGCGGTCTCGGGCTTGAGGTCCGGGTTGCCGCCTATGATTCCGTTGTACTGCCCAGCGGGATTGGCAATGAGGTGCCCGTACTCTGACGGAGTGACTCCCGAGCGTGCGCAGTCGGCCGGCGAGTACGCCGGGGTTGGTCCCGTACACGGATCCTCCGTACCGTCGAGAGCTACGCTCGAGGGCGTATAGAGTTCGGTGATGTTCGGTGCGCGTACCGCGCGCGTGAGGGTGCTGCGGATGCGCACGTCCTGGATCGGCTTCCACGCGAGACCCAGGGAGAAGGTATTCGTCGCATACCCGAGCGCGTAGGCGGAACGGCGGAAGGAATCGTCCGTGGTCAGCTCCTGAGCGAACGGCGCACCCTGAATGAGTGGCAGCCGCGCCTCCACGTACTCGCTGAAGGACTCGATCGTGCCGCTCACGGGCGGCTCCGGACCCCCTGATCCTCCCAGGTCGCCCACTTCATCCGTATCGTCCGGATGGATGAACAAGCTCCAGTCCATGTACTCCGTGCCGGTCGCGAGCTGCAATCCCGAGTGCGCAGTCGGCAGCTGCACATACTGGCTCAGATCGCCGGTGAAGTTGGTGTCGATGATCTGCTGCTCGACTTGGCCGGCCTCGATGCCATCGGCTGTGAGGTAGGCTTCCTGCGCTGGCGTGACGCCCCCGGGCGTAAAGATGTTCCAGGGCACGCAGCCTGAGGCGTTGCCCTCGAGCGTGCCTTCCGCCGTGACGTAGCACTCCGGCGTCGCGCCCGGTGTGCCCGTCGGTACGATGGCGCCCGCGGCGTTGACGTCGACCACATCGAGCGCGTAGCTCATCTTGGTCTTGGAGAGGTCGCCGACGTTCTCCGCCTGCTGGTTCACCAGGCTGTACTGGTAGCTCACATCGTACGTCCAGTTGTCGTTGATGGCGCCCTTGATTCCGAGGACCATTCGCCAGTCCTGATGCCGCGTCTCGTCCACGCGATCCTGGCCCTCGACGTTGCGGATCAGCATGAGCATCGACCTCGAGGCAGGCTCTATCAAGCCCGTTGTCGGGTTAATCGTCGGCGTATAGGTGACTCCGTCCGGAAACGTGGTCGTGGTATAGAACGACTGGTCCACATTGCCCGCCGTGGACCCGTCACACCAGGCGTTCACCTCGGCGTGGGAGAGGTAGGGATTGGCGCAGTTAATGTTCAGAACCGCACCGAAATCACCCCCGGGAGCGATCTGCAAATTCGACTGGTTGCTCATGAACATCGTGCTGGCGTAGACCTGCGCATGCTCGTTGAACGTGTAGTGCAGGAACGCGCCCGAATTCCAGGTCTCCTCGGGCGCCTGCATGTAGTTGTAGGGGCCGTAGTTGAATCGGGCCTCCGACGAGATCGGCAGCAGGGTTCCCCCGGGCCCTACAGTATTGAGGGTCGAGGACCCAGTGGGCCCGAAGGCTATGAACGTGCCGGGATACGATGTGAGCGACCCCGAGCAGGCGAACTCGCCGGTGCCACTGTTCGGCCCATATGGATTCTGCGGCCCCGGCACGTACCCGGAAGCCATCGAACAGGCACTGTAGGAGTACAGGTTCTGGGTCGCTTTCGCAATGTTACGGTAGGTCGCGTAGAAGGTGGCATTGCCCTTGTTGTCCGGAGTATTCATGCCGGCGATGAAGGTCAGCTCCTTCTGCGCTCCCGTTGCGACGCTCCCGGGCGCTGGCGTGAAGTTCCCCTCGCCGGATTCGTTGAAGGTGTTGATCGCCGATTCGACGCCCTGATCGTTGTTGTTCTGGTGGAAATAGCCGCTACCGTTCGCGACCAGCTTCACGCCCTGAAAATTCTGCATGAGCTTGAAGTTGACGACACCAGCTACGGCATCCGAGCCGTAGATCGAGGAGGCGCCGCCGGTCAGGATCTGTACGTTCTGGATGAGCGGCACCGGGATCATGTTGAGGTCGGCGCCGGGAGTGGTCGGATCGCCGTACGGCATGCGTTCGCCATCGATCAGCACCAAGGTGCGGGCGGCGCCGAGACCGCGCAGATTAATAGTCTCCGTGCCGTCACCGCCGTTGATGCTGGTGGCGTTCTGATCCGCAAACACCTGCGGTAGGCGGTTCAACACGTCCTCCACACGTGTCGCGCCCATCTGCTGGAATTCCTGCGACGAGACGAACTGCACCGGGCTGATGGAAGTCTGGTTCGGTGTCGCGATGCGCGAGCCCGTGACCACCACCTCTTGCAGCTGCAGGGTGGCGGCGTTGACTCCAGCGGCTGCCGGGGCAGGGGCAGGCACTGCCTGCGCGAGTAACTGCGGCGCAGCCGATTTCTCGTTCTTGCTCGCCTGTCGAGTGCTTACCGGCTGGGTGGTCGCCGGCTGAGAACTCGTCTGCGCCTGAGCCACCCCGAGCGTCGCCACCAGAACGCCTCCCGTGAGGGCAGTGCGAACGGCATGCCGTACCAGCAAGTTTCCCGAACTAGCGTTGATCATTTTCGCCCACTCCCGAGTTGTCTTGGCTCTTTTGAGGTGACTGCGAAGACTCGTCCCGCTAGCGGCCCCCACCCGCGCTGCACCTTCGACGTTGCGCTGCCGGGTTGATCGCTTTGCGGATCATCCAGACCGACTGATTGGTATGCTATACCGACTAGATGGTACTGGTCAAGCCAAAATAGCAACAGCTGGACGGGCGCTCCTTCACAAGGCCACAGACATCCCCGTGCTTGGACGCGCCGCGAACCGCGAAGCCATCGTCAGCGACGACCGCTAACAGAGCATCAGAGCGCGCCAGGTGCCCTCAGCAAACCTGTACGCAGCTTCGCTCCGGCGCTAGAGGAGTTTCGTTCCAAGACGCATGCAAATAACACTATGCGGTGCAATCGCGACACGCCGGCCGCGCGTGTGCTGTTGCGCCGAGGCCTCACAAGATGAGCGGCACTCGCGCGCTCTCGGCATCTCGCCTGACTCCTGTGGGACTCAGAGCCGCAATCGGGCGTTCCATGCGCTCCGGCAGTCAAGGCCCGACGGTAAGACGGGAGCTTGCACCACAGGCATTCGGTGAGCGGCACACTTCCGTACCTTTGCCCTGCCTGCTCAGTACCCGGTTCGGCTATCGCCGCATCCAGCACCGCCAGACGCGGGTCCGAGCTTGAAGGACGCCTGGAAGAAGTTCGCGAACAGTCGCGAGGCGCCATACAGGCGGGTGATAGCCTAGGCGGCCGCAATGCCCTGGAAGCGGCGATACCCCAGCAGCTTCCGTGCGATGGCGCCGTTCTTCTGCTCGATCCAAGCTTGTTCGTTCTTGCGGTACGGGCGCGAACGGGTGAGCTCGATCCCATGGCTCAGGCAATACTCGATCAAGTTGTCGTTCACAAATTCGCTGGCATTGTCGACATCCAGGGCACGCAGCGCGCAGGGCAAGCCGATGCGGATCCGCTCAAGCGCTCGCGACGACATCGATCACCAGCGTGCACGGAGCTCCGAGATACCTGCGATCGGACAACGGCTCGGATCTTCTGTCCAGAACGGTCTTGAGGTGGCTGACGCAAGCATTACAATGGAGTCCGACCACATTCGAGTCTTGGGAACTTCACGCCAGCGGAGTTCAAGAGGCGCTTGAAATTACCCAATTTGCTTCGAGAGCGCGGCCATGCACTCTTCCCCGGAACGCGCCCCGAAAAAGGATCAATTTAGTGACTGGCTCTTGGTATCGTGCGCCGCGCAACTCCGTATGACCACGAGTCACGAAACCAGGGTCAAGACGACGACCGTCGGGCGCTCGAGGCGGCACGAATTTGCAGTTGTTGCCGTGCTTTGCTTTGCCTGGGGTGTCGTCAGTATCGAATACCTGAGCGTCAGCTACCTGGCTCCGTTCATCGAGCCTGCTTTGAACCTGAGCAACATTCAGCTCGGAATCCTCGTCTCGGGATTCTCCGCGCTATTTGGACTGTCTAGCTATGCCACTGGAGTAATCGCCGATCGGAGCGGAAAGCGGCGGGAATTGCTCGTCTCCGTTCTGCTGGCCTTCTCTGCCGCATCACTACTGTCTGGACTTGCGACATCGTTCCTCACGCTATTGGCCGCGCGGCTACTGATGGGTCTACTCGAAGGACCCATACTACCGCTCGCGCAATCGATCGTCGCCATCGAGATTCCGATCGAGCGCCGCGGGCTCAAGATGGGAATCGTACAGGGCCTTGGGTTTGGGCTCTCGAGCGTCGCACCCCTGCTGCTCGTGGCACTTGCAGGCAGATACGGGTGGCGCAGCGGCTTCTTCGTCGTCGCTGTTCCCGGGCTCGTCTGTGCTGCTCTGTCGGCGATCATTCTTCGTCGCGGAACCTCTTCCGCGCCGAGTGAGAAAGGCCGCGCGACCATCTCAGCCGACAGCGCCGCCGAGGGCCGAGGATCCGCGCTACGCTCCAGGAACGTGTGGATCTGCAGCGCGCTCTCTGCCGTATACATTACCTATTTCTTGACGGTGGTATCGTTCCTGCCCCTCTTCTATGTAAAGGTGAGGCAGTTGCCGCCCGCCGCCATGAGCGCTCTGATGAGTTCAGTGGGGGTCGCGGGAATCGTAATGGGCGTCATTATCCCGGCCCTTGCAGATCGGATCGGACGCAAGCCAGCCGCGATACTGGCGAGCGCAGTCGGGCTCTTGTGCCCCGTTGCTGCACTTGTGTACGTCGGCCCGTTACCCATACTATGGCTGCTCATGTTCATCGGTTTGGCGCCGATAGGCGTCCCGATTCTCTCGATGTCGACGATCCCGGCCGAGAGCGTTCCGGTGCAGTGGATCTCCAGAGCCATAGGTCTCTGCGTCGCCTTCGGGACCATGATCGGGGGAGGAGCCGGTCCGACCATTGCTGGATGGATTGCGGATCGGTGGAATCTTCGGGGAGTACTCCTGTTCCAAGCCGGTTGTGCGGCGCTCATGGCAGTATTGGCAATGGCTCTGCGCGAGACCTTGATCCACAGACCGGCAGAAAGCTGACGCATCGGCCAAGCGACCACATCGTCCTAACGCAATCGAACGGCCTTGATCCACGCACTTGCGTGAGCAATCACGGTAATCGCAACGAGTCTGCTCGGTTTATGCCGACAGCGGCTCTTGGACGGATAGGACGCTAACGAGCGGTACCCACCAATTGATCCAGGACCGCGCGGTAGCTCTTGCTCATTCTCAGAGTGGTACCATCGGTGAGCACTATCGCAAATTCACCGTTGGACAGCGATCGCAACTCCGTCACACGTTGCGCGTTCACGATTGTTGAACGATGTATGCGTGCGAAGCCCCTCGGCGTCAGCCGATGATCGAGTGCCGAAATGGTTTTGCGCAATAGCCACGATTTCTTGCCGACATGAACGGATACATAGTTATCGGATGCCTGGATCCAGTCTATATCAGCGACCCGAATGATCATCACGCGATCGCCCAGAGGTATCGCCAACCTATCGGAGCCGAGTCGATCGGCGGGCGGGCCACCGCTTTGGGTGGCACTCGCAATGGCTTCGGCGAGTTGACGAGCGTACGCACCGTCGCGTCTCCCTAGCATGACCTCGCAAGCGTGACGTAGCGTCGCGGCAAAGCGTTGGTCGTCAATGGGCTTCAGAAGATAGTCGAGAGCGTGGACCTCAAAGGCGCGTACGGCGTATTGGTCAAACGCCGTCACAAAGATCACGTGCGGCGTCGCTTTCGGTCGCACGGCGCGCAGCACATCGAAACCAGAGAGTTCTGGCATTTGAACGTCTAAGAACACTAGGTCAGGCGACTGGAGATTGATGCTCTCAATGGCCTCAACTCCGTTTTGGCATTCTCCGACGATCTCGATTTCCTTGGCGCGTTCGAGTCGAACCCGCAGCCCGCGGCGGGCGATCTCCTCGTCATCCACGAGCAGCGTTCGTATGGGCACTATCCCCTCTCCTGCACACAGGTTCCGGCAGTCTGATCGGGCGCCACAACGAGGGGCAGCTCAATGCTCACCACGAGACCGCTGACAGCACCGCGGCCGACAACCAGCTTTGAGCGCTCGCCGTACAGCTCGTCGAGCCTCCTCGCGGTATTGGAAAGTCCGACGCCGAATGGAGGCATTCCAGAGCCTTTAAGACCGGGGCCGTCGTCTTCAATTCGCACCTTCAGCGTGCAGGCATCGGTGTGTACCGCAATATTCACCGATCCGCCTTCTCTGTGTGGCAGGATGCCGTGCTGCACGGCGTTTTCAACTAGCGGCTGCAATAGCAAGGTCGGAACCAGCGCCGACAGTGCGGCGGGAGCGACCTCGAGTCGAAACGTCAACCTCTCACCGAATCGGATCTTTTGAATGTCTAGGTAATGACGAACGAATATCAGCTCGCTGGCGACGGGGATCTGCGGCGTGCCGGAGGTTTGCAGGGAGATACGCAAGAAATCGCTCAGCCTCGAGATCATGGATATGGCGGCATCCAGCCG
>Ga0335074_10017546_pt1 | contig 10095 bp, 7 predicted proteins | sample Lox_Sample_23_FD_206715 | JGI IMG/M metagenome (GOLD analysis project Ga0335074, IMG submission 206715) | Soil microbial communities from Loxahatchee National Wildlife Refuge, Florida, United States - Lox_Sample_2.3 | ecosystem: Environmental > Terrestrial > Soil > Wetlands | place: USA: Florida...
GGATCGGCGCGGGACTGTGGCACGACACCAGCTTCTACCAGGCGCTCGAGGAGCAGTCGGGCGCGGTCTTCGTCTGGTCGATGTACATGCCTTTCGCCGGCCCGCAGTACATCCGGGAGGTCCACGGGCAGCCGCTCGAGGCGCTCGCGAGCCGCATCTGCTCGCTCAACGAGGTGCTGCACCTGCCGCCGTGGATGAACACGTGGATCGTGAGCGAGGCCCGCCGCTTCGGCATCGACGCGGCGCTGATGCTGATGCCACCCGACAACCGACTGTCGCAGTCCGGCACCAAGCTCACGGCCCTGGCACTGCGCGAAGCAGGCGTGCCGGTGCTCGCGCTCGATGCCGACATGGTCGATGATCAGAGCTGGAGTCACAGCCGCATGGTGAGCTGGGTCGAGGAGTTCTTGCGCCGCGAGGGGCTCATCGGCTGAAGAGGCGCAAGGCAGACGCGCGTTCAATCCGCCGCTCTAGCGCTCACCGAGCGAATCGCACCAGCAGCCCCGTCAGTGATTGTGGCGCGGGATGCCCTGCGAGCAGGCAATGCGCTGATAGCGCACGGCAGGCTCGAGCACCGCGCCGCTTTCGAGCGGCCCCGCGCTGCCGCGCTGCATTTCCTGCCACGGGGTCTGGCTCGGGGGATAGTGATAGCCGCCGGCCGCCTCGAGCGCCGCACGGCGGGTGCGCAGCTCCTCCTCCGAAACCAGCACGCTCACCAGGCCCTGGCGCAGATCGATGCGAATCCGATCGCCCGTCCTGAGCAGGGCGAGAGCGCCGTTGAGGGCGGCCTCGGGGCAGGCGTGCAGGATCGAGGGCGATCCGGAGGTGCCCGACTGTCGCCCATCGCCGATACACGGCAGGACGCGCACTCCGCGGGTGATGAGGTGGGCCGGGGCGCGCATGTTCACCACCTCCGCTGCGCCGGGGTAGCCGACCATCCCGACACCGCGCATGACGAGGATGCTCCGCTCGTCGATGCCGAGCGCAGGGTCATCGATGCGCGCGTGATAATCCTCGGGGCCGTCGAAGACGACGGCATGCCCCTCGAAGGCCTCCGGATCATGGGGATCGGACAGATAGCGCGCGCGGAACTCCGCGGAGATGACGCTCGTCTTCATGATGGCGGAGCCAAAGAGGTTGCCCCGCAGGACACGAAAGCCCGCATGGGCCGCGAGCGGGCGCTCGAAGGGGCGGATCACGGCCTCGTCGCGAATGACCGCGTCGCGACAGTTCTCCCCGAGCGTGCGCCCGTTCACCGTGAGCGCCTGCTCGAAGATCAAGCCATGCCGCATCAGCTGTGCGATGACGGCCGGGACGCCGCCGGCTCGATAGAAGTCCTCGCCGAGGTACTCGCCCGCGGGCTGCAGGTTCACGAGGAGCGGAATCTCGAGTCCGTAGGTCTGCCAGTCCTCGAGCGAGAGCTCCACGCCTGCATGGCGGGCGATGGCGATCAGATGGATCGGCGCGTTGGTCGAGCCCCCGAGCGCGGAATTCACCCGGATGGCGTTGATGAAGGACTCTCGAGTGAGGATGTCCGATGGCTTGCGCTGCGCCGTGACCATCTCGACGATGCGCCGTCCGCTCTCGTAGGCGCACTCCTGCCGATCGCGATGCGGGGCCGGGATGTTCGCCGAGCCGGGCAGCGCCATGCCAAGCGCCTCGGCGAGGCTGTTCATGGTGGTTGCCGTGCCCATGGTGTTGCAGTAGCCGACGGAGGGGGCGGCGGATGCCACGAGCTTGATGAAGGCCTCTCGATCGATCTGGCCGGCCGCGAGCCGCTCGCGTGCCTTCCACACGATGGTGCCCGAACCGGCGCGCTCACCGTCCACCCAGGCGCTGAGCATCGGTCCGACCGAGAATGCGATCGCCGGGATATCGGTCGTGACCGCCGCCATCAGGCACGCAGGGGTGGTCTTGTCGCATCCGGTGGTGAGCACCACCCCGTCGATGGGGTAGCCGTAGAGTGTCTCGACCAGGCCGAGATAGGCGAGGTTGCGGTCGAGCCCGGCGGTCGGGCGCTTACCGGTCTCCTGGATCGGATGCACGGGAAACTCGATCGGGATGCCGCCGGCGTCACGGATGCCCTCGCGGATGCGGGCAGCGAGTGCGAGGTGATGGCGGTTGCAGGGCGAGAGATCGGAGCCGGTCTGCGCGATGCCGACGATCGGCCGGTCCGACTGCAGCTCCCCGAGCGAGAGGCCGTAGTTGGTATAGCGCTCGAGGTACAGCGCTGTCATGTCGGTGGCCTGGGGATCGTCGAACCAGGCGCGCGAGCGCAGGCGACGCGGAGGCGTGGAGCTCATGGGCGTTCTTGCGGCGCAGTCTGGATAACTCGGACAAATTGCCACGCCGGTCGCGGCTTTGGCAAGATCAGCGTCCGCGCGAGAGGGGAACGAGGAGAAGGCTTTGATGCGCCCGAGCTACCAGCACACCCGCTACCTGCTGCTCTGCGCGCAGCTGCTGGCGGCCGCGATGCCGGTCGCGCAAGCGGCCGGGAATGCGATCACCAAGGCGCCCTTCGGAGCGGTGGACGGCCGCAGCATCGAGCTCTACACGCTCAGCAATGCGCACGGTATCGAGGTGCGCATCATGACCTACGGCGCGACGATCATCTCGTTGCGCACGCCTGACCGCAGCGGGCGGCTGCAGAACATCGTGCTGGGCTTCGATACCCTGGCGCCATACCTCGCGGGCGTGCCGTATTTCGGCGCCACGGTCGGCCGCTATGCCAATCGCATCGCCAACGGGCAGTTCGTCCTCGACGGCAAGCGTTATCAGCTGCCGCGCAACGACGGACCCAACAGCCTGCACGGGGGCACGCGCGGCTTCGACAAGCGCATCTGGACGGCGCAGCCGCTGCCCTCGGCCGCAGGCCCCGCGCTGCGGCTCACCTACGTCAGCGCGGCCGGAGAGGAGGGCTATCCAGGTACGCTCACGGTGCGGGTGACCTATCGGCTGCGGGATGATGATGCGCTTGCCATCGACTACGAGGCGACGACGACCGCAGCGACACCGGTGAATCTGGCGAACCACGCCTACTTCAATCTCACGGGCGATCCCCAGCGTCCGATCCTCGATCACGTGCTGAAGATCGCGGCCGCGCGCTTCACGCCGGTCGACGCCACACTCATCCCGACGGGTGAATTGCGCGCCGTGGCCGGGACCGCCTTCGACTTTCGCTCCCCGCACAGCATCGGCGCGCGCATCGCGGCCCCGGATGAGCAGCTGCGGCTCGGCCACGGCTACGATCACAACTGGGTGCTCGACAAGTCCGGCTCGCCGGGGCCCGAGCTGGCGGCGGTGCTATGGGACCCCTCGAGCGGGCGTGAGCTCGAGGTGCGTACCACGCAGCCGGGCCTGCAGTTCTATTCCGGCAATTTCCTCGACGGCAAGCCCGCAGGCGCCGGCACGGTATTCGCGTACCGCACGGGCTTGTGCCTGGAGACGCAGCACTTTCCCGACTCCCCGAATCATCCCGCCTTTCCGACGACGATCCTCAGGCCGGGGGCAACCTATTCCGAGCAGACGGTGCTCAGCTTTCGCACCCGCTGAAGTCTCACTCGACTTGCAGCACCACCAGGCTCTTGGGCGGTAGTGACACCAGGAGCGTATCACCCGAGACGGAGGCGCCGGAGAAGCTGACCGGTGCGAGTGCCTGAGGCTGCTCGAAGCTGTTGTGCGCATCGGTCGTTGCGCCGGTGAGCAGCTGGCCGCTCACGCGGTGAGGGGCGAAGCCGCGCAGATCGATCGCGAGCCGCCGGGGGGTGTGCGGATCCAGATGGACCAGCGAGATCAAGAGCTTTCCGGACGTCGTCCGGGCCGCCGCGACAGCCACCTCGGGCACCGCTATCTCGCCCACCCGGTAGGGCGGTGAGCTGAGCTCGACGGGCAGCGCGGTCGCATCCTGGAACGGCACGTACAGACGAAAGACATGATAAGTAGGGGTGAGGATCATCTGCGCGCCGCGTGTCAGGATCATCGCCTGCAGCACGTTCACCATCTGCGCGATGTTCGCCATGCGCACCCGATCGGCGTGGCGCATGAAGATGTCGAGGTTGAGCGCGGCGACGAGTGCATCGCGAAGGGTGTTCTGCTGGTACAGGAATTGCGGCTCGCGACCGCGCTCCGGGTCGTACCAGTCGCCCCATTCATCGACCGCGAAGCCGACCCGCTTCTGCGGGTCGTAGCGATCCATCACGGCGGCGTTGCGGGCGATGAACTCCTCCATGCGCAGGGTGTGCGCGAAGGTTGAGATCCACTGCGCCTCGGGGAAACCGAGTGCCGGCCCCTTGGCGCGCCACTCATTCCCGGGGATGGTGTAGTAATGGAAGGAGATCATGCCTGCCTGATCGGCGGCCGCGGAGATCAGCGCCTCGGTCCAGGAGGTATCCTCATCGTGCCCCCCCGCGGCGATGATGACGGGGCGCTCCCCGGGCGGGGCCTTGAGAAAGGTGGCGAAACGGCGAAACAGGTCGACGTAGTACTGCGGGCGCATGTTTCCGCCACAGCCCCAGAGCTCGTTGCCGACCCCGAAGTAGGCCACCCTCCAGGGAGCGGGGTGACCGTTACGGGCGCGCTCGGCGGTGAGCGCGGTAGGCTTGTCCGAGCTCAGGTACTGCAGCCACTCCGCCATCTCGCGCGGCGAGCCCGTGCCGACGTTGCCATCGATGTAGGCATCGGCCCCGATGAGGCCCAGGAAATCCAGGAACTCGTGGGTGCCGAAGGCATTGGATTCAGGCACCCCTCCCCAGTTGCTGTTGAGCGTCACCGGACGCTGCGCGCGTGGGCCGATGCCATCGCGCCAGTGGTATTCATCGGCGAAGCAGCCGCCCGGCCAGCGGACCACGGGAACGTGCAGCTCCCGCAGGGCCGCGAGGACATCGTTGCGAAAGCCGCGGGTGTTGGCGATGGGCGAGTCCTCACCCACCCAGATGCCTTCGTAGATGCCGCGGCCGAGATGCTCGGCGAACTGCCCGAAGAGATGGCGGTCGATGCGCGGACCGGGCTCATCGGCGCGCACCACGGCGTGGACGGTGCCCGCCGAGGGCGCCTGCGCGGGAGCGGCGCGGGCGAGCAGCGGCAGGATGAGGCTCAGGATGTACGCGCAGGTGCGCACGGCTTCGCGCATCGATCAGCCCCCCTTGCCAGCGCGCTGCATTGGCAGCCGAATGCGTAAGACCGCCGCACATTAGACCGAGGCCCACCGGCCTTGCAAGGTATTGTCTGAGTTTTGGCGAGGACCGCGATGGCGCCACGGCGCATGCCTGCCGCGACCCGCGCGGCGGGCTTTGCGTTCGCCTGGAGCGGGCTATACGATGAGGGCGGTGGCCGCAGCGTAGCTGATCGCAGGATTGAGGGGCCTTGATGCGCGACGGCGCAGTGGATCGTTCTCGAGCCAGAGGGCTCGCGGCGGCAGTCTCCCGGGCAAGCGCACCTGCGCGCCGCCCGCTGCGGCTGCACGGGGAGATTGCGCGCCGACTCGGCATCGCGATCGTCTCGGGCCGCTACGCACCCGGAGACCTGCTCGACAATGAGGTCGCCTCCAGCGAGCAGCTCGCGGTGTCGCGCACCGCCTATCGCGAGGCGGTGCGGATCCTCGCGGCGAAGGGACTGGTGCACGCCCGGCCGAGGATCGGCACGCGCGTCAATCCGCGCTCCCGCTGGGGGCTGCTCGATCCGGACGTGCTCGAGTGGATCTTCGAGTCGGAGCCTGATCGCGCGCTGCTCAATGGCCTGTTCGAGTTGCGTCAGGTGGTCGAGTGCGCGGCCGCGGGCTTTGCGGCCCGGCGCCGCACGCCAGGGCATCTCAAGGCCATGCGCGCAGCCCTTGCGCGCATGGCGCGGCACACGCTCGCCACGCCCGAGGGACGCGAGGCCGACCTCGACTTCCACGCCACGCTCCTCGAGGCCAGCGCCAATCCCTTCCTGCTCTCGCTCACCACGGGTGTGAGCGCGGCGATCCGCACGACCACGGTGTTCAAGCAGCGCGAGCGGCCGCTGCGACGCGATCCGCTGCCGGATCACGAGGCGGTGCTCGAGGCGATCGCGAAGCGCGATGCACGCGAGGCAGCGCTGACCATGCACCGGCTCATCGTCCTCGCCCGCTCGGATACACCGAGCCGGCACCGCCCGCGGCGCTCGCGATCCCGATCGCGATGGGAGCGCGCCTGCGCATGAGCCTCGCCCTGATGCAGCTGCTCACGCGCGAGGGTGAGCGAGTGGTGCTCGCGGCGCACGCAGGCGCGGCGCGACGCGTGCGCGGTGCGTCGAGCGTGCGCGAGCTCGCTCGGCAGGCGATCGGCGCCGGCCTCACGCTGGCGGAGGCGGTGCAGCGGGCGGGGCTCGCCGAGGAGCTCGACGTGGAGACCGCGCTGCGCGAGGGGCGCGTGCTCGCGCCGGTCGATCATCCGGACCCTGCGCGCGTGCTGCTGAGCGGTACGGGTCTCACTCACCTGGGCTCGGCCGATGCGCGCGATCGCATGCACTCGCATGCCGAGGCGACGCAGGCGAGCGACTCGCTGAAGATGTTCCAGCTGGGGGTGGCAGGGGGCAAGCCCGCCCCCGGGCAGACGGGCGTGCAGCCGGAGTGGTTCTACAAGGGTGATGGCCGCAGCATCGTCGCTCCGGAGCAGCCGCTCATCATGCCCGCGTTCGCGCTCGATGGCGGCGAGGAGGCGGAGCTCGCCGGGATCTATCTGATCGGCGATGACGGCAGCCCGTACCGGCTCGGATTCGCGCTCGCCAACGAGTTCTCGGATCACCGCACCGAGCGCATGAACTACCTGTATCTGGCGCACTCGAAGCTGCGGCCGGCCGCGCTCGGCCCGGAGCTGCTGCTCGGGGATGCTCCGGCGGACATTCGCGGGCGCGTGCGCATCCGGCGCGGCGCGCAGCTCATCTGGGAGCAGCCTTTCCTCACGGGCGAGGCCAACATGTCGCACAGCGTGCGCAATCTCGAGCACCACCATTTCAAGTACCCGCTGTTCCGCAGAGCCGGGGACCTGCACATTCACTTCTTCGGCACCGCCACCTTGTCCTTCGCCGAGGGAGTGCGGGCGCAGCCTGGGGATGTCTTCGAGATCGAGGCGCCGCCCTTTCACTTTCCGTTGCGTAACCCGCTTGCGCTGGCAGCGCCCGCGGATGTGCCCGTGCGCGTGCTGTGAGGATGAACGCGCACGCTGCAGACACTCGGGTGCAGCGCAGTGCGCTGCGAGCTTGCCGGGTGGGCTCGTGAGACCGGTGCGCATCGGCATCGTCGGCTGCGGCAAGATCGCGCGTGAGGCGCACGTGCCTGCGCTCTCGAGCGATCCGGCATTCGAGCTCGCCGCGGTGGCCGGTCCGCACGCAGGCCTCCCGGGCGTCGCAACCTTCCCGAGCCTCGAGGTGATGCTCGATGCGCTGCCGCAGCTTGAGGCGCTCGCGATCTGCACGCCACCGCAGGTGCGCTACGAGCTGGCGCGAGTCGCGCTCTCGCGCGGCAAGCATGTGCTGCTCGAGAAGCCCCCTTGTCCATCGGTCGCCGCGCTCGAGCACCTGGCATCCCTGGCGCAAGCCGCCGGCAGAACGCTCTACCAGAGCTGGCATTCGCAGCACGCGCGCGCCGTGCCCCTGGCTGCGCGCGAGCTTGCGGGGCGCCGCCTGCAACGGGTGCGGATCCGCTGGAAGGAGGACGTGCGGCAATGGCATCCCGGTCAGCACTGGCTGTGGGAGCCGGGCGGCTTCGGGGTGTTCGATCCGGGTATCAACGCTCTGTCGATCCTCACTCGGCTGCTCGAGGAGCCGCTGCTCGCCCGAGCTGCACGCCTTCACGTGCCGGCGAACTGCGCCACGCCGATCGCGGCGGAGCTTTCGCTGCAGACGGCAAGTGGGGTGCCGATCGAGGCCGAGCTCGATTTTCGCACGCCAGGCATGCCGTGCTGGGAGATCGAGTTCCACAGCGATCGCGGTGTGCTCACCCTCGCCGAGGGTGGTGCGAGCTTGCGCCGAGAGAGCGGCGATGCCGTGAGCCCGGAGGCAGATCTCGGCGGCGAGTACACGGCGACCTACCGCCGCTTCGCCGAGCTGCTCGCCAGCGGCAGGTCCGAGGTGGACAGCGCACCACTGCGCTGCGTCGCCGATCTGCACCTGCTCGCGACCCGCATCCCCACGGATGCCTTCACGGGCTGAACCGAGCGCGCCGCTCATGGACTCCTCCGTCGGACCCGTATTCGATCGGCAGGATTGGCTCGTCGTTGCGGTGTTCGTGGCAGCGATGCTCGCCATCATCGCCTATGCCATGCGGGCCAAGGCCCGCTCCGGGAAGGACTACTTCCTCGCCGGGCGGCAGAGCAACTGGGTACAGATCGGCAGCTCGATCTTCTCCTCGAACATCGGTTCGGAGCACCTGGTGGGACTTGCGGGCGCCGGCTTCGCCAGCGGCATGGCGATGGCGCACTGGGAAATCCAGTCCTGGCTGATTCTGCTGCTCGGCTGGGTTTTCGTGCCCTTCTATGCGCGCATCAATGTGTTCACCATGCCGGAGTTCCTCGAGCTGCGCTTCAGCCGCGGCTCGCGCAACGTGCTGAGCCTGCTCACGATCGCCAGCCTCGTGCTCACGAAGATCGCCGTCACCATCTACGCCGGGGACGTGGTCGTGCGCACGCTGCTCGGGATCGACAGCGTCGACATCTTCGGCGTGCGTCTGGATGTGTTCTGGGCGATCGCACTCGGCCTCGCGCTCACGACGGGGCTGTATACCGTGCTGGGCGGCCTGCGCGTCATCATGTACACGGCCGTGCTGCAGGCGCCGGTGCTCATCGTGGGCTCGCTGTGCATTCTCTACACCGGGCTGCGGGCCCTGGGGCACGGCAGCCTGCTCGAGGGTTGGCGCGCCATGCTCGCGGCGGCGGGTCCGAATGCGCATTTGATCCGCCCCCTGGCCGACCCTGATTGGTCCTGGGCAGCGGTCCTGCCGGGCTCGGCGATCATCGGCTTCTGGTACTGGTGCACCGATCAGTACATCGTGCAGCGAGTGCTCGCCGGCCGGAACCAGACGCAGTCGCGTCGCGGGACGATCCTCGCCGCCTTTTTGAAGCTCACGCCGGTGTTTATTTTTCTGATCCCCGGGATGATCGCTTTCGGGCTCACCCGCGCCGCGGGCAGCCACTTCAAGACCGGCGGGGATGCCGCCTACACCTCGCTCGTCGCGCAGATCCTGCCGCACGGCCTGCGCGGCATGGTCGCCTGCTCGATGATCGTCGCGCTCATGGCCTCGCTCGCCTCGAAGTTCAACGCGTCGGCCACGCTCGTCACCATGGACTTCTTCCGCGAGCGCTTCCCGCGGGCCTCGGGCCGCACGGAGGTCATCGTGGGACGGATCGCAACGCTTTGCATCGTGGGACTCGGCATCTGTTGGGTGCTGGTCATCAAGAGCCTGCATTCGGACCTCTATGTCTATCTGCAGAGCGTGCAGGGATATCTCTCCCCGGCCATTGCCGTGCTGTTCGTGCTCGGGGTTTTCTGGAGGCGCGCGACGGCGCCCGCCGCGTTCTGGGCCCTCCTGGTCGGCATCCTGGGCGGCTTTGCGCGCCTCGGGGCGGATCTCGCCATGCGCGACGACGGTGCGCGCATCACGAGCTTGAAGCAGCAGCTCTACGCGCGCTCCATCAGCCCGGCGCAATACACCGCAGCCGTAGCGCCGATCCGCGCACGCCACGGGCTGCTGTTCGATTTCTGGCAGATCCACTGGCTCTACTACACGCAGATCCTGTTCCTGCTCACGGCGGTGGTGATGATCGTGCTGAGCCTCGCCACCGCACCGTCCGTGCCCGAAACGCTGCGCTTCACCTGGTATGGGGCGACTGCGGCTGAGCGCGCAGAAAGCCGCGCGAGCTGGAGCCGAATCGATGTGGCCCTGAGCCTGCTGGTGCTCGCTCTGGTGGTCGTGTTCTACATCGGCTTCTGGTGAGCGCATGAACGTGACCCATCTGCCGGATCGGCGCTACACCAAGGGGAGCCCATGAAGGAATCAAGCACAACCGCCACCCTGAACCGACGGGCCTTCCTGCGCTCGACAGTGGGGCTCGCGGCCGTCCCCGCGCTCGCAGCCGCCGCGGC
>Ga0335074_10017547_pt1 | contig 10095 bp, 5 predicted proteins | sample Lox_Sample_23_FD_206715 | JGI IMG/M metagenome (GOLD analysis project Ga0335074, IMG submission 206715) | Soil microbial communities from Loxahatchee National Wildlife Refuge, Florida, United States - Lox_Sample_2.3 | ecosystem: Environmental > Terrestrial > Soil > Wetlands | place: USA: Florida...
TGGGAAAAATAGTATTTCACGGCGAACTCGATGCGCTCAAGGATTCGGTCAAACGGCTGCACATTGCGGCGCAATCGCCATTGGAAAAAACATTTAGCGTCCCGGGCGCGGTGCACGTGCGGGTGGACGGGACCGAAGCGCTGGTGAGCGTGCGGGACGCTTCACCGCAAGTTCTGGAAACCATTCGCCAGCAGTACAGCGCATCAGTGAAGGTTGAGGATTTGAACCTGGAAGACATTTTCCTGGAGATGCAATATGAAGCGCCGCAATAATCGCTATATCCAGGTTTTGCTGACCTATTATCGCCAAACCACGTTCTGGTTTCTGACGGCCTGGATTATGCTCTTTCCATTTTTTATTAATAGTATGGATCATGCAGAGAAATCCGCCACCAAACAGACTAAGCTTTCCTTGTTCCACTACTTTATCGAATTACTTGTTTTTCTTTCTTGTTGGCTTTTGCCCACGGCATGGGGCGTGATTCTGGTATTACACGTCAGGGAACAATTACGAAGCTGGCGCAATGTCTTGATGCCCGGCTATCGCGCACCGCATCTAATCATTGCGGCAATTTTCTTTATTCTTGCGGCTGCGATTCTGTGTGTAGAAATTCATTGGGGTATTAACCAGGAATCTTTTTTCTATTCACTGCTGATGGTGATAACCATTATGACCGCCAGCGCCTGGTGGGCTTCCTTCGGATCACAACGGCTCTCCCTGCTGCTTGGGCCCTGGTTTGGCCTTATACCAATCGTGCTGATTTCCATCATCAATTCATATTTAAGCGATCCTGGTTCTTGGTCTTACGTTTACTATTCTCATTCAACAACCGTAAAAATATATGAAATTTCAATTAATGTCATTCTGCCACTAGCGCTGACGTTTTCACTGGCAGCACTGGGATCCAGGTTGGCGATGATGGGAAAACGCGGGGCATGGTCCTTTAGGCAGGATAGAAACAATCGTCGATCATTAAAAGAATTGGCGGACTCCATGATTCAGGTTCTGTTGATTTATATTCACCGCCCCATGTTTCGTCGTCTGTTGGCATGGCCGATGGCCTTCTTTTTCTTTTTAATTCTGTTAGATCGTTTTACAGAAAATGGAAATTATTATTTTTACTCTTACTATAATGCTGGTTTCTTATTTTACCCTTACAACATAGATCGCGTGCTCTTATCGCAATTTTTATACGATTTTATAGGGGCATTAAGTCTAGGCTTCATATTATTTTTACCGGCGGCATGGGGCGCCGTTCTGGCAACTCATGTTCGTAAGCAATTCGAGCTCATGCGCAATATACTGATACCCGGAAATCGTATTCCGGAGCTGGCTGTTGCCGGTCTGGTGTTTGTATTCATAGCTTTATTACTCACGTTATTTAATACTATAATTGCCATTCCACAACTTGAGTTTTATGATTTATATAGATATAATAATAATGATAACTGGATTTTCTACGGATTTTTCGGTTCATTGTTGCTTATTCTGGGCACGATGACCGCCAGCGCCTGGTGGGCATTCTTTAAACCACAACGATTGGCCTTATTCTTGGGGATCATGGCCGCTCTGATCCCAATCGCTATATGGGACAATTTAATTTATTATTTTTATCAACCTATTCTTCAGCATTTTTATTCTAGTTCTAATTACGAGCTCGCGTGGGACTACACGGACTTTATGGCTTCATTTATCTCACGTGCCCAGGAATTCTTTCCCTTTATATTTCTTCTATTGCTTGTACTTCTTGGATTCCGATTGGCCAGAGACACACAGCGCACTAAAAACCGTGAGCTTACGATTAAAACCGAATTGCCGTTTCAAACTGAAGTGGCCTCCCGGCAACCCGCCGCCGGATTCTGGAAGCGATCGCAGCTCCGTCGCGTATCGGTTTTGGGTCCAAAAGCCGCATGGTTGGTTGCAGGTTTTAGTGCAGCCGGCCTTTTGCTGTTGATCTTGCCGGGCGATAATTCTTTATGGCGTAATTTAATTATTAATGTATGTTTCATTCTCATCACCATTACACCATCGATTGCCATAGCGCTCATGTGGCGTGAACGCTGGCCCCTTCTTAGCATGGAATATCTATATCCCGTCCGGCGCCCGGTATTTATCCATGAGATGGCAATGGCGTTGGCTTTTGACTTTGCCGAATTTTGGGTAGCTCTAACTGTTGTAACCTTGATCCCTTTAACCATCTTCAGCCCGAGTGTTCTTTGGGACCCACTGCTTTGGATCGGTCTGGCGGCGTCAGCAATGATGCAGCTTTTGGCCTATGGAACAATGGCCCTGGCCTTGTCCTTTCGATCCTGGGCTATTCTGCTGCTTGCTTTATTGTTGACGCTGGGATGGATGATCTTTCCCAGCGCGAGCAATTTACAGGTCGACTCACCGCTCTCGGTATCCATCGCGATTCATTCTGCGCTGACGGCTCTTCCCGTCGGAGTTATTTTGGCATTTGTCGCCTATTTCCGGTGGCGCAGGATGAGTCTGGCGTAACGGCACAATGAGGACACAACATGAAAAGCAGCAATAATCGCTATATCCAGGTTTTGCTGACTTACATCCGCCGGCCGATGTTCTGGATATTGACGGCCTGGATGGCGCTGGTTCCACTTTTTATTGTGGCTATGTACCATCTCAAGAAGAATCCATTCAATCAGTTATCCCCTCGAAATGATGTTGAGATATTTGTTCAATTTTCATGTTTACTTTTGCCAACGGCATGGGGCGCGACTCTGATCTTTCACGCCAAGGAACAATTGCAAAGCTGGCGCAATGTTCTGACCCCAGGATATCGGATTCCGCATATGGTCATTGCAGCGATTTTATTCGCGGGCATAATGGCGATTCTCGGCATAGAGAACGTTTTTGGCATAAATTGGGTCTCTTTTTTCGTGATCGCCGGGAACAGTTTTAACACAAGCTGGGAATATTATTTTTATTCGCTGTTGGCGGTTCTCATCATTATGTCTGCCAGCGGTTGGTGTGCGTCATTTAAATCACAACGGGTCACTATAGCGGTAGTGCTGGTTCTTCTGATATCCGCGATGGGCCTGCCCATACTTTTTTCCTTTTTAAGCATTTATTTCACTTCTCCTTTATTTAACTATAGATTTCGGGATTTTTTTGAAGACCTCGCCTTTCTATTACCAAGGCTGTTCCTCATTGGAATTGTGGTGGGCCTTGGCTGCAAATTAGCTTTGATGGGAAGGCGCAGGGGGCGATTGGTCAAAATTGTCGAATCAATAAAACAGGTTTTTCTGGCTTACGTGTGTCGCCCGGGGTTCCGGAATTTATGGTTTTGGCAGACGGTATTTATTCTTTGTTTCATCATATTGATTAGTGTTCTTGTTCATTGCCAATATTTCCAGGGTCCGGCTGCAGAACGTTTTTTCTTCAGGCATCGAGCCTTAGCAACTTTTATATCTGATCTAATAAACGCCATTAGCTTCGGTTTCATGGTCTTTTTACCGGCGGCCTGGGGCGCGTTTTGGGGAAACCACTTCCGGGAAGTATCGCAAAGACTGCGTTATGAATTAATGCCACACTACCGGTTGGCGCAACTAACAGGCGCCAGCCTGGCTTTTGTATTTACCGCACTATTGCTTGCTATTTTTTATATTTATTTTGCCTCGTATTCATTCATGGGACCACTTTGTATTTTCACACTATTCGGCTCTGGCCCATACTATAGCGACCATGGCCCATACTACGAATCCGGCAAGGTGATGATATTAATATTCACGGTCATGACCATGAGCGCGTGGTGGGCGTATTTTCATTCACAATGGCTGGCTACATTATTTGGAATGCTGACGGTGTCAACCCCAATAATAATCGAATATTATTATGTATATCTTAATTTTTATATCATTTCAAATACGTATTACTATCTAGTAGGGCCAGTGATGGGAGCTCTTTCCATAGCATGCCTGGCTTTGCTGGTTCTGCTGGGAGTTCTATTTGCTTTCGACCCAAAGAGATATAAAGCCGTTTTAAAAGAACCCAAAGACGCGCCGGCGCGTCAAAGCACGCGAAATAAACGGCTTCGTATTGATGCATTTTGGTCGAGGGCGCTGTATCGTCGCGTTTACATTTTGAAACATAAAACGCTTTGGTTGATAGCCAGCATTGCCGCGATTGTTTTGACATATTTAATGATTCCGGGCCGTTTATTTTCTAGCACCGAAAGTGCTGTCAAAGAGTGGGACTATTACATAATAAATATGTTTTGTTCCATTATCACTGTCACGCCGGCCATTGCCACAGCGTTTACCTGGTATTTTCGCCGGCCGGCTGTGGTCAGAGAATATTTTTATCCGGTACAGCGCAATACATTCATACATGAAATGTCAGTGGCGCTGGTCTGTGATTTGACGGAATTTTGGTTCATGATAGCCGCCGTTGCGCTTTTGCCGCTGGCCATTTGCACGCCATGGATATTGACAAACCCCGTATTTTGGCTTGGCTTGGCGGCTTCAGTTTTAGCACAGGTTCTGGTGTTTGGAGCTATCGCCTTGTGCATGTCTCTACACAATTGGGCCCTTGGAATGCTGGGGTTGTGTGCCGCGCTGGGTTGGTTGGTCTCCCCTATACTCGTTGATATACAAAAAGTTACTTCAATCGGAGTCGGAGTTGAGCAGACATTTATTTTTTCGCTGATCGCCGTTCCGATAGGTCTGATTCTGACGGCGGCGGCCTATTACCGCTGGCAGCGGATTGAATTGGCCGCGCGGTGAGGATGCAATATGAACGTCAACTCTAATCGCTACATTCAGGTTTTGCTGACTTACATCCGCCGGCCGATGTTCTGGGGACTGGGATTATGGCTGGTGCTGTTTGAATTAGTAATGGTGTTTGCACACATCAATGATCCGTACCATGTAACCGCTGGCTATGGGCCATGGGTCGATAATGCCTCGTGGATCTTTTGCATCGGTTCGACATTCCTCTTACCGGCGGCCGTGGGAACGGCGCTGGTTTTTCACCTCAGAGAACAGTTGGGAAATTGGCGCAACATACTCATACCCGATTATCGTAACCCGAATCTGATCATTGGAAGATGGTTATTTATCGGAGCATTTATTCTTTTAACCATCGTTTATTTTTTCACCTTCAACAACAGTAATTACTGGTTTGATCCAATCCTCTTTTCGTTGATATTGCTTTTCATTCTGCTTTTGACCGGTGCGTGCTGGTGGACACTTAGATGGAAATGGCTTTGGGTGTGTTTGGTGTTACTGGCAGTGGGAACGCCACTGCTGATGTCGCCTGGGTTCTATGACGATTATTCGCATTATTTTTATCACGACAGGATCGGAATTTCCGCGATTACTTTCGCGTTTATATTAATGTTTGTTTGTATTCTCGCACTAACCATAGCGTTATGGGCTAAATATAGATCTTTATGGTCATGGTTTTTTGCCATTCCTGTGCTATTAGTCCTTGGAACACCCTGGTTTTATTTACATTCAAGCGGCATCTATTATTCGCTTTTTTCCGCCGATATTCCTTATGTTGATCGGATAGGTTTTCTTTGCGCCATAGTATTAATTTGCACACTCAGCTTGACCGGCGTCTTTTGGGTCATACTTCGTTCATCGGGCAGCGCGTTGCTGCTTATTTCATCGACAATATGTATTGCATTATTTTTTTCTCGGTTAATTGCATTCTATCCCTATCTGCAACTACAGTTTATATTTTCCAGTGAGGATCGTAATTTTTTCGTCGGCTTGTTGATGTTTATTAGCAGCACGATGCTGATCAGCGGCTGGTGGGCTTCGTTTAAATCGCCATGGTTTTCATTTTTTCTCGGGCCGCTGGGTATTCTCATTTTCATATTGTTTACTCAGGGGTTGATCACCTATTTTTCGCCCACGACTTTTGAAGAGCCAATAATAAAAGATTTAATATGGGGCTATACCTTAAAAGTTTTGCCACCCACACTGCTGGCGGCCTTTATAGCGCTATTCTGGAAACTATCCCGCAGCGGAAGACGCTGTGGGAAAATATCGATGCGGATGATAAATGTAAGCGAGGAAAGCAGGGCCAAACCAGCAAGAGCGATGCAGGCGTCCAAAGCGCTTGTTCATCAACCTGTGACCAGCTTTTTTGCTCGTGCAAACCAACGTCGCGTCTCTCTTTTCGGACCATGGGCAATCTGGTCATTAGCGATATTTCTGGCGATTGTACTCACCATGATGGGAAAAATATTTTTTGTGTTTACTGACGACACCGTTGATACCAAGGAATTAGTATTGCAAGCGTCTTTAATCTTGCTGAGCATCATTCCCACCATCGCCGTTGTTTGCGTCTGGGTGGAACGTTTGCCCTTTCTGGCCTCTGAATCGCTTTATCCGGCTTCGCGGCCGAAATTTGTATACGAAATGGCGGCGGCCCTGGCTAGTGATTTTGTACTCTTCTGGCTGGCCGGATTAGCCGCGGCGCTGATTCCTCTGAGTTTATTTATTCCTGAAACGATGCATGCCATTTCTTTCTGGAATTTAATCGCCACAACGGCAATTTCGCAGGTGTCGGCGTTTGGCGCTATCGCTTTGGCCATCTCTTTTCGATCCAGTGTGTTTATGGTTATTGCTTCAATGGTAGTCATGGGATGGATGGTTATTCCAATCGAATCGGTTTTGTCGAATGGCTTAATGACCTTTTTCATTCATGACATGGTTGTGATTACGCTTTCCATTCACGACACGCTGATTTGGTCGCTTCCCGCCGCCGGGTTAGGCGCGATTCTTGCTTTAATCGCCTATTTTCGCTGGCAGCGAATTGAATTGGCAGCGCGATGAGGACACAATATGAAAAGCAGCATTAATCGATACAAGCAGGTTTTGCTCACGTACGTCCGCCGGCCGATGTTCTGGGGATTGGCCGCATGGACGATAGAGTTTCAATTGATCATGTTTGCCCCTTTTTGGCTGAATCCTTCTAACAACGGCCCTGACTTCGGTAGTTGGGAATGGGTGGGTTATTATTGGATCGCGCAATCCGTCGGTTCAATAATATTTTTACCGGCGGCCATTGGCGCTGCGCTTGTATGTCACGTCAAAGAGCAATTGGATAGCTGGCGAACCGCGCTTGTGCCGAACTATCGCCGAGCGCATTGGGTTGTCTTCGCTCTGATTTTCATCCTTGGATTGGCTCTGGTGGCAACCACGATTTTTCTTCCCCTTTCTTTTGTAAAAAACGGGCCGGTAAATTCCGACACCTTTGTGGGTGGATTATTAATATTTTCTTCTCTTATGCTTATTAGTGCCTGGTGGGCTTCATTTAAATCATTATGGCTTTCTTTGTTCATTGGGCCATTAATGATCATTGGTTCCATCTTGTTTACTGAGCTATTGATCGCTCATTTTTCCCAATCAAATCCGGATTACGACAAAATAAACGCTTTGCTCTGGAATGATGTCTTAAAAATTTTGCCGCCAATCCTTCCTATCGCGTTTATAGCCCTTCTGTGGAAACTGGAGCGCGGCGGAAGACGCCGAAGAAAAACGCCGCAACGATTAATAAACGCGGCTCAAAAAGCGGTAAAACCGGCAAAAGCAGCAAGAGCCACACGAGCATTTGTACATCGACCAATGTCCAGCTTTTTAACTCGTTCTAATCGGCGCCGCGTTTCGGCTTTCGGACGATTCACCGTCCTGGGAATGGGCATTTTTCTGGCGGTGGTCCTCTTATTTATAGCAAAAATACTTTTTACTTTTGGCGAGGTGCGCTATAACGAGGGATTGTTAATGAATATGTCTTTAATACTTATAACCATTACGCCTACGATCACCGTCGTATTGATGTGGCGCGAAAGACTGCCTTTCCTGGCGGCGGAGTCGCTTTACCCGGCAACGCGCACAAAATTTGTGCGTGAAATGGCGGCGGCGCTTGCCGGCGATTTTATTTTATTTTGGTTGGCTGCGACCACGGCAGCGTTGATTATCATGGCTTTTTTCGCGCCGGTAATTCTCCATACTTTGGATTTTTGGACTTGCCTCGCCGCGTCAGCAATTATGCAATTGCTCGCTTATGGCGCCATTGCCCTGACCATGTCACTTCGCTCCTGGGCGTTTATGTTTGTTGCTTCAATGATTATTTTAGGGTGGATGTTTTTTCCGATTGAATCGGCGATGTACAATTTTCCATCATCTTTGCTAAATAATCAGCAAATTCCATTGGATTTTAACGTTGGAAATATATTTTTTCTCTCTCTTGGGGCCGCGGGGCTCGGAATGGTTCTGGCATTAGTCGCATATCTCAGATGGCGTCGGATTGAACTCGCTGCGCGGTGAGGATGCAACATGAGCGGCAGTATTAATCGAGACAAGCAGAACAAGCAGGTTTTGCTCACCTACCTCCGCCGGCCGATGTTCTGGGGACTTGCTGCGTGGACGTTTGTGTTTGCATTAAACAGCTTATGGTTCCTTGGGGGCGCCTATAGAGTCGATGGATGGGAGTGGCTGAATTTTCTCTTGATCGTACAATTTATTGGTTCGTTTATATTTTTTCCTTCCATCCTGGGCGCAGCGTTGGTGCTCCATGCCAAAGAGCAATTGGAAAACTGTCGCGCTGATTTAACGCCGGATTATCGCCGGGCACATCTGGCGATCTTCGGTGTATTTTTTGCGCTCAGTCCAGTGTTTATCACGACAATTATTTTTCTTAATAAACACGTCAATCAGATTCCTTTAAATGGTTTGGCCGAGGCATTGTTATTCATATCCAGCCTTATGCTGGCCAGCGGGTGGTGGGCTTCATTTAGATATGCCTGGACTTCAGCTCTTCTGGGACCGCTGATTGTTGTCGCTCCTCTGCTGTTGTTTGGGACTTGGCTTCATGAATTAGCTACTAATACCAACAATGATGTTGAAACAATATCAGAGATGGCCTTGAATCTTGTTTTCCTGATTATACCGCCGCTGTTGATCGCGGGTTTTGCGGCGTTGCTGTGGAAACTCTCGCGGGGTTCAAGACGCCGGAGAAAAACGCCTCAGCGATTTATCAATGCCAACCAAATGAACTTAACCAGCGCGCCAAAAGCGACGCGAACGGCGAAAGCTTTTGTCCATCGTCCAATTAGAAGCTTTTTTGCCCGTGCCAACCGGCGGCGTGCCTCGTTTTTGGGTTCGCGGGTGATATGGGTGACGGTGGCCTTCCTGGGCGGAGTGTTCTGGCTTATGGCCAAAGCGATCTTTGTTCTTTCGGACAACACTGATGCTCGCGCCGAGGCGCTGATCAACGCGTTTATAACGCTTATCACCATCGCGCCATGCGCTATTGTCGTGATGAGATGGCGGCAACGCCTGCCTTTTTTGGCTGCGGAATCGCTTTATCCGGCTTCGCGTTCGAAGTTTTTAACTGAAATGGCGGCGGCACTGGCCGTTGATTTTATGTTGTTCTGGCCGGCGGTGACCGCGACGGCACTGCTGTCCATGTTATTTTTTCTCCCCGGGGTTTTTTATATTCCGGTATTCTGGATATGGATTGCCGCTTCAGCCGTGTTGCAGGTGTTTGCCTATGGCGTAATCGTCCTGGTCATGTCGTTGCGTTCCGCAACGATCACAACGCTCGCTTCATTCATTATTTTGGGAGCAATGCTTTTCCCAATTGAATCGACTATGTTAAATTTCCCATTCTCTGAACAGACCAACATTCTTCTTCGTTTTCAATTGGGCGATTCGTTTAATCTTTCGGCAGATTGTTTCCTTCAGTCTCTTGCGGCCGGCTGCATCGGCATTTTTCTGGCTTTAATTGCCTATTACCGCTGGCGGCAGATTGAACTGGTCGCGCGATGATGCGGTGCGGCGATGCCACGTTGAGGGCCTCTCAGGCAAATTTCGTGCTTTTCCTGTTTAAATCTGCGTTAATCTGACTTCGGCGAGCTCAGTCGAGCCGCGTCATCTGTGGATTCGTCGTGTCTTTGCGTCGTTGTGGTAAAAATTTAAAAACTTCTACACTTTTTCCACCGTCCCCTGTAACCTGTCACCTATAACCTTCGTTGTGTTCTTGTATGTTACCAAAGAACCAAAAACATGGTTCAATAGAAAGGGTTGCTGTGCCTGGGGCGAAGCGCAGCGTAGCCCCAGG